>Ga0187827_10003031_pt1 | contig 22210 bp, 11 predicted proteins | sample ETNtaG_39_FD_167969 | JGI IMG/M metagenome (GOLD analysis project Ga0187827, IMG submission 167969) | Marine microbial and viral communities from oxygen minimum zone, Eastern Pacific Ocean - ETNP2014_SV_150_PacBio MetaG (Illumina Assembly) | ecosystem: Environmental > Aquatic > Marine > Hypoxic... | reverse complement strand
TTATTTCCCGGCCAGAAACTCCGGCAAGACTGCCGGGATTCTCGTCTTTCCTATTCTGTCCGGCGGAGAGCCTCTGTCCCGCGGCCTCGGGAAGGCCCTCGCCAAGGCGGGTTTCGTGGCATTGGTCCTCGATCAGAAAGAGGAGCTTTTTGATCCCGAACCGGCGGATATGAAATTCACAGACGCGGTTCTGCGCCAGAGTGTGTCGGACGCCCGAAAGGCCATCACCTGGCTCGAACAGCGCGACGACGTCGACCCGGAGCGTATCGGCTGCGTGGGTATCAGCATGGGCGGCATCCTGGCCTGTTTAGTGGACGCGGTTGAGACCCGCGTGAAAGCCAGCGCGTGGCTCCTCGCCGGCGGCGACCTGCTCGAGATTCTTGCCATCACCCGCGAGCCCGGCATCCGTAAGGCCAGGAAGAACTGGCTTAAAACATCGGGTACGACGGTCGAGAAGTTCCTTAAAGAAAACCGGGGCAAACTCAACGGCCCCCTCAAGTACGCATCTCACATCGACCCCGCTCATGCGATGATGGTGACCGCTACCTTCGACAAGGTGATCCCTCGGTCAAATGCGGATCGCCTTTTTGAGGCGACCGGCCGACCCGCGCGCCGCTTCGTGCCGCTGGGACATTTCACCGCGCTGATGGCATACCCATTCAGCAAACGTTGGGTGGTGAAGTTTTTCCGCGAGGAGTTTCTGCGAGCAGGAGGCGCGGAGTAGGGAGGAATGATTTCACAGAGGAGGAGCGCCTTCGGCGCTGGCGGTTGAGGCGCCCACCCCACATTAGTTGCGGCTGTAGGGTCGCGTTAGGGTTTTAAGAGTGTCTCGAAAAGCCCTCATGGCCAGAGAGGGATCAGATCCCGATGTTCCACCAAAGCGAACTCACTGCAATTCCCGCTCGACGATCTCTCTCAGCTTGCCTCGATAGTACACAAAGTTGTCGAACGAGATCTCCGGGTCCACAGCGTGATCCAGATACGGGTAATAGCCGCCGTGCTTCAGCATGAATGGGAGCTTACTTTCGAGCTCGCGGTCTATGGCATCCCTGCCGGCAGCGATGGCTTTCTTGTCGATGCCGCCAAAGATGAGCACGTCGGGATACTCTTTTCGGATCTCTACGATTGACTGGCCGTTGGTGACTTCGAAAGGGTGGACGGCGTTCGCCCCGGCCTCGATGAACATGGGCATGAGCTGCCGGCAGTCGCCGTCGGTGTGCATCATGATCACTGGCACACCGTAGCCCTGAAGCACATCACTTATTTTGCGGAACTCAGGCACAAGAAACTCCCCAAATGCCTCGGGAGACATGAGCGGGCCGGTCTTGTAGCAGAAGTCGCCGCCGATGATCGCGACGTCCGGCACGGCGTTCTTGAGCACCTGTTCGGCGAGTCCGATGAAGAACTCCGTCAGGTAGGCCAGCATCTCCTTGAGCCATGTTGGGTCATCGAGCATCAGGCACAGCAGGTTCTGCGTGCCGAACAGCTCGCACAGATTGAGCCAGTGCTCGCAATGCAGGCCCCGGACCGGGCGCGTCATCTGGGGACATTGTTGCAGCCACTTGTCGAAGTAATCCGGTGTTCTGCTCGCGAGGTCCGGTCGGATTCGTTCCTTGATCCGTTCCCAGTCTTCCCTGGTCTCGATGGAGCCGCGGACGATGGCCCGCATGCTCGTGTGATTCTTCGGCGCCTTCTCAATAGCACCGTCTCGGTTCCTGCGGAGCACCCAGCCGCCGTGGTCTTCGATGACTTCCTCCTCGAAGGGCGGACACAGGTGCCGCATTTCCACAGGTATTGCGAAAAAGAATGGATCCCAACCGAAATGTTTTTCCACGCTCAGGGGGATACTGCAGTTTGGCGGAACCGTCGGGTCCGGATCGCCGTCAAGATCGGGGAGCCCTTCCTGTCGCCATCGCTGAACCGTTTCGGGCCAGAAGGCGCATTCCCAGTACATCGGGCGGTCGAGCCGCTCGAATCCGGCAGTAGCCAGAAAGCGTTCTCGTGCGTTCATCTGTTATTTCCCCGGAGCAGGACACATTCGCGTCTCATCTGGTACCTCAGTAACTTACGGGGATTGGGGGCAGGATGGAAACGAGGCGCATGAGCACAGATTCCACTGATCCAGTCGAGGGTGCCGGGATTCGGACTCAGGCCTCGACTGCCTCGCAGCTTGGTGCAGGCCTCATCCATCGCTGGTAAGCAAGAATCTGCACGACGGCCAGGAGCACGACGACCGACGCGGCGAGAACGTACGGACCTCTTGAGTTTATTGTCTCGCCGATGAAGCCGCCGGCAAGAGTTCCGGTGACCATGCCAATACAAAGAGTCGCTTCGTGAACACTTGCCATAAAACCTCTGCTTTCGTCCGGGCTGCCTGCAGTGCTGTAGCAGAGGCTGGCGAAGTAGTTGTAACCCACGAGTTGCCCCAATAGAGCCATTCCAGTCACAAGCATGAGCGCGCCATCAGCGATGGAGATCAGCATCAATCCTGCAGCGGCCAGAACCTGAGAGACCATTGCCGTGCTCAGCCGATAGCGCCAGAACTTAAGACGATGCATTAACAGGTAAGTGGCGACAATGGCTGCTCTCCAGATCGCCAGCAGCGTCCCATGGGTCTCCGAGGACATACCGATGGATACGATGAGATCAGGCAGTAGAAAGAAGACCATCCCTCCGGCAAAAGTTCCGCCGAAATTCGCAAGCCAGCCAAGCCGGACGAACACGCTGGCCAGAGGATGGCGAGAAGCCGATGCCTCAGACACCATGACTTCGGAGGAAGAAACAGCCTGATGTGTGGTCGTCGCCACCAGCACGACGTTTACCAGGCTTAAAGCGACCGCGAGCATGAAAGAAGATTGAGGCCCTGTGGGAAAGAGCCACCCACCGGTCAATTGCCCTCCCATCATCCCGAAGTTCCACGCGAGGCAGAACAGAATAAGTGTCCGGCTGACGCCATGGGCATTCGCCGCCGTATCCTCGCCCTGATTCAGCCATGCGATGACGGGAGCGTAGAGAATCCCGCTGCTGAAGCCCAGCATCCAGTAGGCGGGCAGGACCAGGTGAAGCCCAGCTTTCAGGTTCAGTGAAGCACACAGGACTGCACTCAGAACCTGCAATGAGGCCGCGGTGAAGATCAGTCTCTTTCGTCCAAAGATGTCGGAGAGTCTGCCGGACATCAGACTTGCCATTGCGGCAAAGAACGTCAATCCGGCTCCGGCAACAGCAAGAGTTGTGAGAGGGAGACGCCTTTCCGCCAGCTCCCGACCGATAGTGAAAACGACCAGGAAGACGATGAACTCATTGATAAAGCTGACCGCATAAAGTCTGCGCCGCGGGTTAGTGTTGTCGGATGGCATGCGTGCTGTTGGAAATTGTGCCTGCGCTCACTCTCGGCTTCGGACAGGACCGTGTTCAGTGATCCTCTCGTTAAGATCCTTCCAATCCTTCGAGCCGTCATCATCCCAGCGTTCGAGGCGAACGCCGTGCTCGCAGACGGGTTGGTTTCCGGCCATCGCATCATCAATGTAACTGCTCTTGCCCTCGGCGTGGTACCAGGTCTTCTCACCATTCGACCGTTTGAGAGCGTAGACCGCTCTTACGTTCTCTTTCTCGATGGAGTCCACGCGCCATTTGAGTGAGTCTTCGTTGAACTCAATTCCCAAGCCCGGTTTCTCCGGCACGCGAGCGTATCCCCCACGAACTTCGATGGGCTCCGTTGCCAACTGGTCGACGTACATGTTCATGCAAGTGACCGCGGGCCATCGCGCGTGGGAGCAGACCGCGCCCAGGTGAAGTGCAAGCGTCGTGGTCCATGCGGTACCTACCATTTGCAGCCAACCGACGAGATTCGCAGTGCTTACCACATGAAACTGCTCCATGACCGACCGCGCATCTCCACCAATGACGAATCCATCACAGACCTCCTCGCGGAGGGCAGTCATGATTGGAGGGCTGCCGTAATGCATGGCGATAGCGCACCGCGTCTGCTGGCGGATTCTGCGGTTGCCTTCAACGTCGCCCTGCGGGATGGGACTTTCGTAGATGGCGATCTTCGAATACTTGTCCAGTTTCTTCAGGACTGGAACGGCAGTGGAAGCGTTGTTCAACATGGCGTTGAAGTCCAGGTCGAGTTTGAAGTTCTCCGGCACGATCTCGGAGCTGAGACGTGCCTGTTCGTAAACATCCCACCAAGGGCGAGCCTTCTGTTTGAACGACATGTAGCCCTGTTCGACCGCGCTGGCGGCCTCGAGCGCAAAATCCTCCGGTGACATATCGATGCCCCACCAAGAGATCGGGCACCAGTCCCGATGCTTCGTGCCCAGCAGTTGATAGACGGGCACTTCCGCGGCTTTCCCCGCAATATCCAGCAGGGCCATTTGAAGCCCGGCCCCCATGGATTTATCCCACATCAGCTCGAAGGGATTCCCGCCTTTTGCCCGTTCGATGGCCGCATCCGTCACGCGTCCCCAGGTGTAATGCGGGAGCGTCTCTCCAAAGCCGGTCAGACCGTTGTCCGTCGTGACTCGGCAGATCTCAATGATGTGCCACCGGCTAAGCCTCCGCTCCGTGTTTCTTTGCGGGACTTCATGGAAAGGAACGTCGAGCCAGATGATTTCAATGTCCTTGATCTTCATATGGGATTCCGATCTATTGAGAAGGCGGCCGAAACGGAAGTTTCAGATCTCGTGGTCAGGCTCCGCGTCCATCGACGGTTCTTGGTTTGAACAGGCTCGAAAAAACATCCGGGCTGTGGTCATCCGAGCAAGGGGAGGAGACCGAACGCGCGCTCGCCAGACTCTCCATCGATATCCATGATAGCCCAGTCCTCTCCCAAAGCGAATGGCCCGGTCAGCAAGACACCCAGAGCGAACGACACCCGGTGCGCGGTGTGCCTTACTCGCCCGTGGCGCTGCTAATGGAATACACGCGCGATTGCCCCATCGTCTATCACACAGGCGGCACAACTTACAGCAGCGCCCGCATCCCTTACGACGACGCGGATCATATGAACCACGGCCTTTTCAATGACCTCCTCTTCCCCGAGCACCGGCACACTCGGTTCAGCGGCGGTTATTCACGGACCGCGCCGTACGGCGAGATATTTGACATCCTCTCCCCGAACGAGCCCGGCAGAAACATCGACCCCAAGATATTCGACGGGTACAAAGTGCTCTTCGCTCTCGGGGGCCAGCGGATGGATGCCAGGTATGTCCGCGTGCTCAAGTCTTACGTCGAAGCCGGGGGCACGTTCGTTCTGAATGCCGCGGACACAAGTGAATACCTGCCCCTGTCGTTCTTTGGCGTCGCATCCGCCGGCGATCCGATCCGGGCAACTCAGATCCGAAACAGCCTGACGGGTCGAGAATTTGACGAACAGCCCTTTATGCTCCAGCCGCTGACCCTTGACGGTGGCGTGCCCCTTTACACCAGTGGCGAACACCCGGCTGTCGTGCGCAATCGCGTGGGCAAAGGCTACGCGATGCTGGTTGCCGCCCGTTATATGATCCAGTCAGAAACGGTAGCCAGTACGGACGGCATGTGGGACCGGGCATGGACAAAGAAGCCGGTGCTGAAGTTCGTTGATGACTTCATCGAAAGTCTGATTCGGAGTCTGACGCCGTTCGATATCCGCCGGCGACAGGAGGACAAGCCGGACCTGTCATGGCAGATCAACCGCAAAGGGGAAGGTTGGACCGTGACTATGTTCAACTACTCTCTGAAGCGGTCAGAGCTTGTTTCGCGCCCTATGGGCACCGCGAAAGTTTTTGCGGAGTATCCCTATCGTGCGGTGCCATTCGAGATCGCCTGCAACGCGCCCATGACCGATGTCGTCGAATGTTACGGTGACCGGGATGTGCAATGGCAGCGCGCTGCCGGACGAATGGTCGTGTCAGAATCGATGCGGGGAGGCGAAATCCGCGTCTACGAATTTCAACCGCGGCGCATCGAGCTGCCGGAGCGCGAAGTCTACGTCAATTACGCTCTAAATCGGCCGGTGACAGCGTCATCAACCTTGAAAGCGTACTCCCCTGCCGCAGCGGTTGACGGAATCCGGAACAACGATGATTTCTGGCAGTCCGACCTGGACCCGAAGCGCCGTTACGTCCTTGACCTGCCGCAATGGCTTCAGGTTGACCTCGAACAGGTCCGCAACATCGACCATATCTTCGTGCAGTTTCATACCTGGCCCCACGCCTCGCTCGAAACGCGCCAGTTCATCTATCGCTACACCATCGACGCCTCGGCCGATGGCAAGGACTGGCGCACGGTCATCGACGAGAACCGGAACATGGACCCGGCACGGCGGGAGGGTCTCGAGCGCTGGTTTGAACCGGTCAAGGCGCGTTTCGTTCGGCTGATGGTGACCCACAGCTCGGCCCACTCGGGAGCGCAGGTTGTCGAGTTGAAAGTGATGGGGCCGGAGAAGGAGAAGTTGCGCCCGGCCCGCAAGTCGATCCGGCCTCCGTGGCAGCCCACGTTTCCGGATCACGTCAGGAATGCTCTGCCGGCGAAGGTCGTTTACCTGATGGCAGCCAAGCCCAAGTCGGTGAAACCCGGCTGGATGCCTGCGGGGAAGACCTGGCCGGAACTGAACGGCTGGGTGAGGCTCTATGCCGACAATTCCGGAGATGGTCTTGTATGTACCCGCAGCCTATACGGGGAGAGCGTCAGCGAAATCATCTACGAGATACCAACTGGCTGTGCGACCTTCGCGGCCGCGGCCGGATTCGGCGCCCGTGCGAGAGACGCGTCGGTAGAGTTTCAGGTCTTCGTCGACGGGGCAAAGAAATTCGACAGCGAGCTCTACCGCTTCGGGCGACCCGTGCTGCCGGTAGTGGTGGATGTCGGCGGCGCCCACGAATTGCGGCTGGTGGTCACGGACGGCGGCGATGGTCTTCGCAACGATTACGCCTGGTGGGGCGACGCCAGGTTTGTGATGAAGTGACCTGAGCAGAAGTGTGGAGCAGGCTTCAACGGCAACCGAATCCGAAGGACGTATCTACGGACCAGCTCCGCTGCTCAGACAGGTGAGTTTGCCGTCGCGTGTAGCTACATAGAGGCGGCCGGCAGTGGCGGCGATTCCGAACGGGACCGGCGGGGCGGACAGCTCATACTGATTGAGCTTCGTGCCGGCTGAGGACGAAACTGCCGTGATGATGCCTCCTGGTGAAGCTGTGCTTCCGGTTGAAGCCGGCCCACCGGCATAAAGGGTCTCGCCGGCGAGGACGAAGGTCGTCAACGGATGTGTGGAATCCAGCACCCATCTCTGCTTGCCGCGATGCTCTATCTGGTGCTTAGGTGGCTTCTTCCAGCCCGTTGGAACCAGCCGCAAACGGTAGAGGCCGGATTCGGCTCTGACGCTGGAGTCCTGGATGGATCGTGCAACTGAATTAATGGCCTGCTTGCCGCTCTCCGTGTGGTAGCTCCATGCGTGCATAGAAACAGAGCCATTGAGCATCACCAGGTCCTTAGCGAGGGCGATGCGGCTTTTCTTTTTGATGCCTCCGTGGAACTCCGAAAAGGATATTCGCTCTTCGAGGAGAGATTCTCCGCTCGCGAGTGAGACGCCGTAGAAATAGATTCCACCGTCGAGTTCGGAACTTCTTCCCGCGGCAAAATATGCCTTTCCATCGTTGACGAGAACGCTTCCTCGTACGGGCCACGACGATTCCAGTTGCCCGAACACAACGATTCGCCTTTCCTCGGGTGTGGCTCGAAACCGCCAGACCAGTGCCCCGTCAGTTGCTCTCAGACAGTAGGCCCAGCCGTCCCGGCAGCCGAAGATAACGATTCCCTCATGAATGGTGGGTGGTCCATCCACGGGCCCGCCAGCCGTGAAAGACCATCGCTTCTTTCCGGTATCCGCATCGCGGGCATCGACTCGATGCTTCTGTGGTAGCGAAACGCAGACAATACCCTCGGCCGAGACCGGACCCGAAATATCCTCTCCGAGCTTGATCTCCCACAAGGGGCGCAGAGCGGTTCCTGCCTCCTCGCCAGTGGCGCCGCTTCGAGCCGCATCATGCCTGAGAGTTCGCCAGCCCTTCGAAGCTCCTCGGACCGGTGGTTTCACTTTGCCGAAAGCCGGGCCGCGCTCGAGCCTGTCCGTCTGTGCAACCGGCTGCTCCGGCTGCCACCAGTCCTCCGGAGCAATACCCATGAATCCTCGCAGCATTGGGAAACACACACATTTATTTGGAACGCTGTAAACCATGCCGTTCGCCGGCAGGAATCCAAAGCCGCAACCGGAACGGGCCGCGCGGATGTAGTCGAGCTTCCCCGTTGCGTGCTCCAGGAGCGCGTTCGAGTCGTCGATAAAGTAGCGGCTGGTCGCCTGAGCTGGTGAGCAGCGCTTGGCCGCGGTGGGCAGGCTGTATTCCAGACGCTTCTTTTCTTTGCCGGTGTTGATATCCAGAGCGGTCCATACCCCGCCGGATTTCTCTTGTGTCCACAGCATGCCCCCGACGGAGAACATAGAGTTGCGAAAGTTGGCCTCGACAGACTTGTTCTTTTTCAGAGACTCCCAGAGGGGCGATCCATCTTTGGCCGAATAAGCGAAGATGCCTCCGCGATTCGAGATGACAAGTACGCCCTGCCGGTAAAGAAAGGCGCCGCCGGCAGAGCCTGGGCCAAGTCTGACCCACTGCTTCTCACCGGTCGCCGAATCCAGGCAGACGATCGGTGTCGGCCTTCCGTACCCTGAATAGAAAAGCTTGCCATCACCCCATGCGGCCCGACCGTGGTATGACGCTCCTTTGGATTTCCATTTGATTTCCCCTGTCGCAGTGTTGACGGCCCGGACACCACCGCGGCTGACAATGAAAAGGATGCCTTCTCGAACGAAACACTTTCCCACATGACGGCCGGTCTGGAAATCGAGCAGGGCTTTGCCCGTCGCGGCATCGAAAGACTTCAGAGAGCCTTCGAGTATCGCGTAGACACGATCTCCGACCGCGAACAGAGGGCCAGAATCGATGGGGCGCTGCCACAACAGGAGGCCGTTAAACGCGTCTCGTGCGACAAGAACGACTTTTCCTGCCACGCCCCAGGAAGGAGGCTCTTTGAAAACGCAGAAGTTTCTGCCGTTGGCCGAGGTGTAACCTTTTACAGCCTGGTAGCGTTCGCCGGGGATTTTTGGGCCCGCGGCCCACTGTAGATGCGTGAACGGCCCCGACGCGTCTTGGTAAACAGCATTGCCGTTCAGGAAATGTGAGCCTCGACTCCACGTCTCAGGCTTCAACGGGACAGCCTTGCGAAACTTGACCCACAGCCCTCCTCTGTTGCTCCACTCGAACTCTGTGATTCCCGCTTTCGTAAGCAGAGAGGATAACCGGTCTTTTGAGAGGCTAGGTTGAGCTCCGGCGCGCTGCCCGACAAAGGCCGTCCCGCCGGGAGCGAGCACGCGCAGGATTTCTTTGAAGGTGAGCCCTGCGTTCAATGTGCGGGGCAGGTCGTCCGCTATTACCAGGTTGACCAGGTTGGATGTGTAGGGCAGTCGCTTCAGTTTGCTCCGGATCACGGATACCGGCCCGTAATTACCACGGGCCTGAACGGCCTTCCTCGCGGACCGCACCAGAGCTGCGGTCGGAGAAATTCCCTGCACGAGGAATCGCCCGTCCTGCCGCAGTTCTTCCGTGAGCTTCCCATCCCCGCAGCCCAGATGAACGCAGAGCCCGCCGGTCACGCCGGAGGCCCGAACGATCTCGCTTGCGAGGGCTCTCGGATCATTGAAGGTCTCCGCAGCAGCGAATGGCTGAAAGGCGAATATCCAGAGAAGGCCCCTCGCGCTCTTGGCGGACACATGAAGCCTGGCTGATACCTTTATGACGTTACCTCCGTTTGAAGTCGGTTCTGCGAATAGGACCGGGCTGGCCACTACTCCCCGGGATTATCGATGCTTCGTATCTCATCCTGCAGTTCCTTGATCTTGAGCAGCGCTTCGAGCGGGGTCATGGAATCGATATCGAGATCGCGAAACCGGTCGATGATATCTTCGTGCGGAAAACTGAAAAGGAGCATCTGCATCTCATGCGGCTGTTTTGATTTCGGGTGGGGCGCGAACTTCGGCTTGCCCGTGGGATCGATCGTATGGGATTCGAGGTTCTTGAGAATGGTCTGGGCGCGCTGGATGACGTTTTTCGGAACGCCGGCCAGACGGGCCACGTGGATGCCGTAGCTCTTGTCCGTGCCGCCCTCGACTATCTTGCGCAGGAATACGATCTCTTCCCCCCACTCGCGAACTGCGATGTTGTAGTTTTTTACGCCTTCGAGGATGCTGGCCAGCGCGGTGAGCTCGTGATAATGCGTGGCGAACAACGTGCGTGCTCTCGATTTCTCCACAATGTATTCGCACACGGCCCAGGCGATGCTGACACCATCGAAGGTGCTCGTGCCGCGGCCGACTTCATCGAGGATGATCAGGCTGCGCTGGGTGGCGTTGTTGAGGATGTTGGCGGCTTCGTGCATCTCGACCATGAAGGTGCTGTGCCCGCGTGAAAGATCGTCGGCCGCGCCTACTCGCGTGAAGATGCGGTCGGCGATACCGATCTCCGCTTTCTGAGCGGGGACGAAACTTCCCATCTGCGCCATCAACGTGATGAGTGCGACCTGCCGGATGTAGGTCGATTTACCGGCCATGTTCGGACCGGTGATGATGAGCAACTGATTGGAGGAGTCGAGCGTGACGTCGTTCGGAACGAAGTTTTCACCCACGAGAGTTTCTTCGAGAACGGGATGACGACCTTCGACGATTGTGATCTCGAGTCCATCATTTGCCGCGGGACGACAGTAGCCATTGCGGGAAGCGACCTCGGCCAGCGATGCCAGCACGTCGAGCAGAGCGATGTTCTCCGCCACCTGCTGAATGCGCGGAATGTGCTCGGCGATCTTGTTCCGGATCTCGACGAAGATCTGGTATTCGAGATCCTGTGCCCGCTCTTCTGCGCTGAGAACTTTGCTCTCGAATTCTTTGAGCTCGGGCGTGATGTAGCGTTCCGCGTTTTTGAGGGTCTGCTTGCGCTGATAGGTCTCGGGCACTTTGTCCGTGTGGACGTGTGTGACTTCGATGTAGTAGCCGAAGACGTTGTTAAAGCCGACCTTGAGCGAAGGGATATCCGTTATCTCCATTTCCCGAGCCTGATAGTCCGCAAGCCAGGATTTGCCATCTTTTGAGATGACGACTAATTCATCGAGCTCTTCGTTGTACCCGCGGGCAATAATGCCGCCTTCCTGGATGGAGTTCGGCGGCTCCACCACGATGGCGAACTGAATCAGGTCGTGAAGATCAGAGAGCGTATCGAAGTGATCGGAAAGTCCGCCAAGCAGGTATGAAATGCAGTCGCTGATCTTCTGCCGGATCTCGGGAAGCACTTTTGAAGAGTGTTTCAGGCTCACCAGGTCCCTGGCGTTTGCGCGCAGGCAACTGATCTTGGCAGCAATGCGTTCCAGGTCGTACACCTGCTGCAGGAGCTCCTGAAGATCCTGGCGAAGAAAAGAATTGTCGACCAGTTCTTCAACCGCCCCGAGCCGTGCGGTAATCTCTTCGACATCCTGAAGCGGCGCGGTAATCCATTCTCGAAGGAGACGTCCACCCATCGCCGTACGCGTGCGATCCATCACGGTAAGCAATGTGCCCTCTGTGCCGCCGTCGCGCATGGAATTCACCAGCTCGAGGCTGCGCCGGGTGGACTGATCGAGCAGGACGTATTTCGAAGCGGTGTACTTCTGCAAACGGTTGATGTGGTTGAGCGCGGTTTTCTGAGTTTCCTGCAGATACTCGATCAACGCTCCGGCCGCGCAGACGCCGAGGGTAAGGTCCTGGCAACCGAAACCATCGAGAGATTTCGTTCTGAACTGTTCCGTGAGTGCATGGTGCGCGGTTGAGAAATCGAAGACGTAATCAGAGCGGTGAGTCAGCGGGCAGTTGATCCGCGCGCCGAGCTGCGCCTCAATACTGTCCGGCTTTTCAGTGATGGCTTCGCGCACCAGACATTCGGCGGGCATGATTCGGGCGAGCTCGTCGATGGCCTGCGCGTCCGGGATTTCTTCTACATAAAACTGGCCGGTCGAAAGCTCGACCCAAGCCAGGCCCGCTTGCCCTTTCTGAGAAATTACGGCTGCGAGGTAGTTGCTGGTTTTCGTGTCGAGGAGCGCATCCTCGGTGAGCGTGCCCGGGGTGATAATACGCGTGACGTCGCGATCGACAATGCCCTTGGCTTCACGCGGATCCTGGACCTGGTCACAGATGGCAACGTGATAGCCGGCCTGGATAAGCTTGTGCAGGTATCCCTCCACCGAGTGATGCGGGACGCCGGCCATGGGTATCGAGCCCTCTCCCTTGCTGCGCGAAGTGAGCGTAATCCCGAGAACGCGAGAACAGGTCTTGGCATCCTCAAAAAACACTTCGTAAAAATCGCCCATCCGAAACAACAGGATGGAATCCGGATGCTGCTTCTTGAACGAGTGATACTGCCGCATCATCGGCGATTCTTTTTTTTCAGCGGCAGGCATGGGCGAGTGGGGTGGCTTGTTGGGCAACGAATACCAGAGTTGCCATTTTGAATTTCAGAATCTGCCGCAGCAACACCTACGCTCCAAATTTATTCAGCTTGTCTGCATGAGCAAGAAGAAGCGGCATCAGCTCCTTCGTCTGAATTGTGCCGAATGTGCCCATCGAACATTCAGTCTCACCAAATCCACTGACTGTTTTGTGGCGCCCGTTTTTCGAATGCACGAGAATCGGGATGGGATGCCATGAGTGGGACATCATGTTCGAGGGCGTGGAATGATCGCCGGTGATGGCCAGGACGTCCGGCCCCAGATCGAGGATGCGGGAGACCGCTCTGTCCGCCTCTTCGGTCCGCTTTACCTTGGCATCGAAATCACCGTCCTCTCCCGTGCTGTCTGTGTATTTGAAGTGGACGAAGAAGAAGTCGTATTCGTCCCATATCTTCTCGATCTGATCGATTTCTTCGGCGAGAGAGCCCTCGACCGCGAAAGTGCTCATGCCGACGAGTTTGCCCAGGCCGCGGTACATTGGATAGCTGGCGATGGCCGCGGCGTTCAGTCCGTAGACCTCTTCGAAGGTGGGCAGCGGTTCGTAGACAGCAAAGCCGCGCATGAGGACGGTATTGGCCTGCTCCTCCTTGAGTATTTCCGTGGCCCTTTCAGCAAATGCGTTAAGCAGCACGGCGCTCTTCTCTGCTGCGCTGGAATTGGGTTTCATCACTTTCGGCGGCACACCTGTGACCTGCGGATCTCGATCCGTGAGATCGGATGAAAGCCCGGCACAACGCAGAACGAGGACAGCCCGGTACTCCTTTTCGGTGAGCAAATGAATCTCGACCTCGGGCATTTCGATCTGCTTCAGCTTTTCGAGCAGTCTGATGTTTTCCTCGGTCGGGATGCGGCCGGCGCGACGGTCAGCGACATTGCCGTCCGCGTCGAGAGTCGCAAAATTTATCCGCACTCCAAGATCCCCTGGCTGGATGGGGAACTCGACTCCCAGCGCGCTCAGCACGCCGCGCCCGATCTGGTATTCGACAGGGTCGTAGCCGAACAGACCAAGGTGACCGGGCCCGCTGCCGGGCGTGATGCCGGGAATAACCGGGATGAGTTGACCGAGTTCGGAGCGGCTGGCCAGTTCGTCCATACTTGGCGTATTGGCGGTTTCCAATTCGGTCTTGCCATTCTTTGGCAGCCCGCCGAGACCGTCGCAGACGAACAGGACGATTTTGGAATCGGTTTTTCGTATGAGTGGTTTCAGAAAATCGAAGGTGTTCATGGGGTGTTTCTAATGGTGCTGCTTCTGGGTTTCAATGAATTATGGTTTGAAGTCGGCAACTCGCCTGCCCGATGGCCATCAAGGCACGCTCTCGCCTGTGACGAACTCCTCCGCCGCCTTGCCAAGGAGTTGCTCGCGTTCCTGGCTACCGCAAGGAAGGTTGCGGTAGAAATCGACGACCGTCGCATAGTCGCTCTGAAAACAGAAATCTGTGCTGCTGCCGTTGTAGGGCCAGTCGCTGGCCCAAGTCACCCTTGAGAAACCGACGTTGTCTCTGAGGAACTCGAGCTGTCGTTCCAGCAGGGGATTGACCTTGTTGCCGGAAAACCACCAGGGCATGCATGAACAGATCCAGAGGTTATCCAACTCCGCAGCCAGCTCGAAGCACTGAAGATTGCTCGCGAGATAGGTGTCCCAATCTTCTCTAAGGACGCTGCCACAATCGCCGGCGTGGCTGATCATGAATCGGACGCCACTGAATTCGCGGATGACCTTTTCAAACATGGCGAAGAATTCTTCGAAACGAGTGCCCGGGAAACAGAGGCTGTGTTCCCAGCGTTCCATAGTCAGCACAACCGGCAACCCATGTTCGGCTGCGAATCGATAGACGGACATGAACTCAGGACTGTCAGGCAGGATATTCTGAGTTGCCGGCTGAGTTTCTCCGATGCCATGCATGCCGAGCTTAAGGCACTTCTCCAACGTCTGAATGCAGTCCGGTTCGCGGGGATCGGGAACTCTGAAGAAATAGAATCTGTCCTGATGTTTCTGCCAGGCTTCGATAAAGAACTCCCAAACTTCCTGGTCGTTGTCGCCGAAGCGCTTTTCATCAGGCCCGGAGATTTCTCCACAAGGCGAGGTGAGCGTGCTGTCGGAATAGAACGTGAGGAACGTCCGGTCCACACCGCATCGATCCATATCGGTGAGCAGATGCTCAACGTGACAGCGAGTGAACTCGTGGCTCCGCGGGAATACGTGCGTTTCACAATCTACGACCATGGTGTTCTCCGATGTTGATTTGCCCATAGCTTTCGCAGGAGGCGGGAGAAGGTATCGGTATAATGCTTCACCTTCCAAAACCGGCAGGTCAAAAGCAAATGGTCTCCAGGAGAGCGATTCATGAACTGCGGTCGCGGCCGAAGGCTGCGGCAGAGATTTACTGCTGAACTTCTGCGTCGTGTGCGTGTACCCTCAATTAAGTACCACAGATAGCAAGGCCATCCCACGGATGGTTTGAAACAGCTTTAATCCGTGGGATGGCCTTGCCATCTGTGGTAATAAACCCTCAGTTGCGGCTGAAGGCTGCGGAGGAATCAAGTAAACCTTCTGACCAATCCGTTGGCAGACGGCTGTTGCTCATGCCACTCGCAAGGAGCCGAACAATTGCGCAAAGCCGGAATTCGAATATGGAGAATGCTCTGCATCTGTGTTTCCCTGCCTGGCATGTTCCTGGAGGCAGAGGAATCATCTCGCGCTGTCTGGTGGCCCAGGATAACGTGAAACCGATAGCTGAGATGGTCAATCAGGCAGCACCGGGCGCGGCCATCGAATTCAAGGATCGAATGGCCGATTTCACAGTAAAGGCTGACGGACGCGCGCTCTTGATCACCGGCACGTTCCCAGAACCCAATTATTGGCGTTTTGACCTGACGAGCTTTGATGGTCAGTTCGACATGCGCAAGCTCTACGCAAAGGTCGCCAATTGCGCTTTCCACGATCCCAATTCCATTCACACGAAGAGGCTGGAGCATTTCCTCGGAGACAAAGAAAAGGCACTCACGCACACAGGCCCCTGGGAAATTCTCGGCGGCAAGTGGCTCGTCCCAACAGCAAGAGTGGCCCTCGATGGCAAGCACATCTACACCTCCTGGTTCGATCTGCCGAGTCTCGAAGATCAGAAAGCCGGGCGCGTTTACAGCAGTTTCTCTCTCGACATCGAGAAAGCCGGGAGACACACAGTTCGGATTTCATTCGATGATTTTGCGCACCACACTCGTTGGCGGCCACCGCATTGGCGCAAGACGAAACCGGAGATCGAGTACAGCAAGAATGATTTACGGCCACATCACATCGAATCCATCGCCATCGGTATCGATGAACGGGTGCGAATGCTGCCCAGGCTTTCTCTGAAACCGGAGCTCAAAGGCAAACACCCGCGCCTTCCAAACTCAAAACCGGTGAAGGGGGGAAATCTCGGCATCAAGGATGTGGAGAAGATGTTGATCCATGTGGATCTGGATCGGGGAAAGCTCTGGGAATACAGCGACGACGCGGAATCGATGGCCTCAGCGAACGATATGGATTCCGGAAAACATGCGGTCGCCTGTGCGCGTGAATACGACATGTACGTAAATCACCTCAGCCCGGAAGCGCGCACGGAATGGGAACGGCTGTATCGCAACCGCTTTCAACAGTACTACAACTTTTTTGTGTTCCAGCGGAACTATCATCCGACCGGGTACGCGCAGAATCATTCCTCTGCAACGATAAAGGGCCTTCTTTATGCAGGGATGGCCTGGGATAAACCGGAAGGTGAGAAATGGCTCCGCTGGGGCATCATGATCTGCCGCAAACGCATCGAGATCCTCGGCACAGACGGCGGCCTGGAATGGATGAACGAGAGCCGCGCCTACGGTCTGGGGTTCTTTCAGGGTCCCATCGATTTCATCAAGTACAGCACAGGGCTCGACATCACGAAGAATCAGCCCTTCTTTAAGAACGAGTGGCGATTCGCGCTGCACAGGTCGCACGCCTTTCCGGCCTCTGAAGACCGCCGGCCGGGTCATCTGAAAATCCTTAAGCAGAAACGGGGCAGGCCCCGGCCAAACCCCAACGTCCCGATACCAGCAGGCGTCAAGGCAGAAGACACACCGACGAATCACCATTTCGAAGACGTGGATCAGGTCTACATGCGCTCGGACTGGAGCGACCAGGCCCTCCGGGCCCGGCTGTGGGCCGGCAACGTGCACGGCAAAAGGGCGAACATCGCTAAACGGTACAACTGGGCTCACTGCCAGGTGAACCAGGGCTCATTCATCCTGAGCAAGGGCCTCTCCCCGATCATTCTCGAGGCAGGCGCGATTCGCACTTATCGAAAAACTGCGGCCAACAACAACTGCATCCTGGTTAACGACACCGATCAATGGGCCGGAGGCCAGGTCTGGCATCCGAAGCTTGAACCCGAACAACTCTCAAGCATCGAATACTTCGCGGATGGCAGGCTGCTCTCGCACGCTCGGGCAAAGTTGAAGAACGCCTACCCGCCGGAAGCAAAAGTTCAATCGCTATCGAGATGCCTCATCCATCTGAAGCCGGACCATTTTCTCGTCTTCGACCGCATCGAAACCGAAGGCCCGGGTAAGGCGGAGTGGAGATTCCATGCGGCTTTCATAGATGAACGTAGTCCCAATCGATTCCTCGTTTCGTCTTATAAACGTCTGCAATCCATCTGGTCGCGGAAAGGCGGCTCAGAATATGAAGATCACTTCGAGCCCAATAAAGAGGTCCAGGCCGAAGTTGCGTTACTGACAAATGACGGCAAGACCAGCATCGGCATGACTGATACCTACTACCGCTGGAGTTTCTTCTCCTTGCCGCAACGCCATCTCAAGATCGTCCAGCAGGGCTCTGCCGAACTCAGTCTGCTCACCGCGTTCGCTCCGAAGATCAGACTGAATGGGAAGGATGGCGTTTTTGCCGGCAGTAACGGAACAGCGGAATGGACCGTTCTGGTGGGCCCAAACAACGCGGGAGGGATCAAGTCCGATGCTTTCATTACGGTCGCGGCTAAAACCAAAGACGGCACGAGTGAGGTCATCTGTTTCGGCGGCACAAAGCTATCCGTCGGCGACCTGAAGATAGCCCGAACGACTCCGGACCTTTTCGCCGAAACTGAGGGCAACGAAGTTAGAATCCGCCCGGCAGATTGATGCGAGGCCCCGTGGGCGACAGCCTGGTGGCGCTGACATCGCTGCATCACTCCGCCATTCCCTCAACTTTCAGTTCGCAACGAACTGCATGATCCGCATCGCATGCCCGATTCCCTTGGGATGCTTCTCTTCGGTCATTCGCAGTTTGAGCACATGCTTACCCGGTTCAAGGTCCGTCTCGAACATCACCGTACGCGGGTAGTGCAGGCCGCGGCTGAACCGGTGAAAGAGCTGGTGCTGCTCAGCCGGGCCGCCGTCCACGCTCGACTCCACGATGCCGGCATCAGGCCCTGCCAGAATAAAAGCGCCCACGGCCTTGCCCTCGAATTCAAGAGTGAGCTCAGCATCGGGCTCTTCGGCCCAGAGAATTGGAATCTTTGTGAAGCGGCCTCGCTTGCCGCCCTTCAATTTGTTCCAGTCCGGAACTGAAACGGTCCACGCATTCTTGACCTCCGCAGACTCGATATCGATGAACCTGCCGTTGCCGTAGTGTCCGGGATCAATCGCCTTTTCCGGCATCGGATGCGGCTTCAATGCAACATCCGATGCGAGTTCCACCTTCCACGCCGATTCAAACATCTCCTGGATGAGGTCGGCACAGAGACGGTTTCCAGGTGGCCTGGGATGGGTTCCACCGAATTTTTTCCAGGTCATCGTCCCGGCCTTGATCTGATCCGCCACTTCCTGCGCCAGATGAATCGTGGGCACGCCGTAATGCCTGGCGACCGTTTCATGACTTTCCATGGACAAAGGTTCCTTGCCGCTCTGAAGCTGTTCCAGCATCCCCGGGTTAACAAAGTGGGTGATGACGATGTCCATATTCGGATTGTGCTTCCGGGCGCGGCTGAGAATACCCTCCATCCCGCGAATGCATTCACGCCGCGCATGCCCCGCGTCCTGATCGTCATTCACCGCATACTCGATAAAAAACAGGTCGACCGACCCCATCTTCAGTACGTGCTCCTCCAACCGAAAGGCGCCGCTTGTCGAACAGGTCGATGAAATACCGGCACTGGTAAAGGTGAATTCTGTGTTGGGGAACCTCTTCTTCAGGTCATCAGATACCATCGGCCGATAGCCGTTCATTTCAGTGATCGAGCCGCCGATGAAGGCCACGTGCCCCTTCTTGTTCTTCTCGAACTGGATGCGCGAGTTTTCAAGGCTGCCCCTGAAATGGACGTTGCGATTCATGGCGTCTTCGGCGAGTGCGAGAGGAAGGATGAAAAAGAAGAGAGCCGAACAGCTGCTGTAATTTTTCATGCACAAACCTCTGGGCGTTAGTAGGTCAAGACGGGGGCAATCTTACGGATTTGAATGACAATTTTCAGGGGCAAAGCCCCGGGCTGTTTGCCTAGCCCAGCCCAACGGGCTGGGTTTTCGGGCAGATCATTCTTAGGGGCAACGCCTCGGTCATTTGCCCCAATGAATGGCCTCCTTACAAATGGCCGGGGCGTTGCCCCTGAATGGCAATCCTTCTCTGAACCCAGCCCGTTGGGCTGGGCTAGGCAAACGACCGTGGCTTCGCCCCTGAACAAGAGGACTCCCACTTCCTAAATCTGAAAAGCCCTTCCGTCTTGACCCGCCAGACCCTATTTCCCGCTTCTTGAGATCAGGAAATTAATCAACACCTGCTCGATGGGCATTGATGTATCAACTTCCACGAGTTGGATGCCGTGGCGGTCACAGCCTTCGCGAAGACGCTGGGTGAAGTTTTTGAGTTCGTCCAGGTAGATGTCTCTGATTCTGCGGGGCTCGGTTTTGATATCGATGACTTTTTCGAGTCCCTTGAATCGGATGAGACCATCCAGTTCAAAAGCCCTCTCCTGATGATCGAGGACGTGAAAGATCATGACTTCGTGCTTGTCAAAACGGAGATGCTGCAGGCCATCGAAAATCGTATCGAGGTCATCGAGCAGATCGGAAATCAAAAGGACCATCCCCCGCCGGCGCAGCCGGGTGGAGAGGTCGTGGAGGACGCTGCCAACATCTGTCACCTCTGCCGGTTCAGTTTCATCAAGACGGCCGAGCACGGTCTGCAAAAAGGATGGATTGCCGCTCGGTCGGAGGTACTCCTTGACATTGCGGTCGAATGAAACCATCCCTACCGAATCCCTCTGCTGCAGGATCAAGTAGGTGAGGCAGGCGGACATCAGACATGCGTAATCGAGCTTCGTCTGATCGCCTGAGCCGAACTTCATGGACTCGCTGGTGTCGAGCAGGATGTGTGCGACGAAGTTGGTCTCTTCTTCGTACTGCTTGATGTAATACTTGTCCGATTTCGCATAGACGCGCCAGTCCACATGTTTGATTTCATCTCCGGGCACATATTCGCGATGCTGCGCGAACTCGATGCTGAACCCGTGAAAAGGGCTTTTGTGCATCCCTGCGATGAACCCCTCCACGATGCCGCGGGCGCGAAGATCGAAGTTCTCCAACCGGGAGAGGATTTCAGGCTCGAAATATTTGTAGGTCGTTGTGGCCACGATCAGTAAAGCATGGTTCTGATTTGTGTCGGGACACTATCGAGAGTCCTTCTGCAAAATCAAGCCTGTTATTCCCTCAGTCCGAAAATACGGGCAGCTCCACCATGCTTGCATCATCCACATAAAAGACGGAACGCTTCTGGTTCAGTGCGCCTTCGATTCGGAAATCTACCTGTGCCGCAATGGGTTTGAAATCGATTGCGACCTGCTTCCACTGGCTGGCGCTTGAGACCACTGTCGGCTCACCCTCAGCGCCACGAATAATGCGTACCTGCGCTTCTCCTTCAGCTACTTTGATCCAAACCGAGAGGCGATGCGGGCGGCCAGCATCTACCGTCATTAAGCGCTTGGAAAGCCCCCCTCTTGGCATGGCCTCAACCCGGGCCGAAGCTTTTCCATGGCGCACATTCACAGGTTCAGTTTCACGAAAGAGCTTTACTTTATTGGCCGGGCGCCAACCAGGTGGCACGAGCTGGCCGCCATCGAGAGACATGTAGGCAGCGTACGGTTCACGGTAGTGGCCGCCCTCGATGTCCGTCCAGGTGATAAAGAGCTTGTCCTCGGAGTAAGTGCGGCAGCCGGGCAGCCGGAATACCTTGCCATCCTTCTCGATGCGGTAGTCCCTGTCCCGTTCGAGTTCTTTACCGAAGTATCGTGTGTCGTTTCTCACGGTGACCTTCTGTGGATCGATCGTTTCGACATCACCCAGATGAGTGTCCCCTTCTAAACTGCCGTACGTCAATTTGCTGCCGGCCGCCTTCACAGCCAGCAGTTTCTGAAAACCAGAGGATCGTTTTGGGAGGCGTTGGTATCTGATCCTTCGAGCCTTCGATTCGACCGCGTCGAGATATGCCTCGTCGCTGGACAGGAGGAGCACGCTGTAAACGTCCAACTTCGGCACAACTAATTCCGCCTGTTTACCGCGTCGGCTCACTGGCAGGCGAAACGGCGGGTGGTCCGGTGAGACAACCAATGCGCGTGTGTTTCCGTTGATACGTGATGCATTCAGTTTCACGATGACGCTCCGCCTTTTCGATAATCGCACACCCAGCTTTGGAGGACGCGGCGCGACCGGGTATGCCTCGCATATCCGGATCTTGTAGGCGCCTGTCTGCTTTCCCTTCAGCGTGGACAGGTCATCGCTACTGAAATTTGTTCCATCCCCGGCAAACGCGCTTTTTGGATCTGTCTCCGTCGTGTCTATGTAGAGCGCGCCGGCCGAGCTGTAACGATTGAGCTTACCTTCAACCCTCAGCGTGACGCGATTTGTCTCACCAGCTTTTAAATATTCTTCAGGCGCGGGAATATTTATCCAGGCAACCCCACGGACTTTGGATCCCTCAACGGCCTTGAGCTCTTTTCCGTTTACCGTGACGAGCAATTTCCATTCATCACCGATCCCCCAACACTGGGCTCGCACAACCGGCCTTGACGGCAGCTTCTTCAGGAAAACATCCGCACGACAGATGGCCTCTGATGACACCAGCGGTGTGTAGCGCTCCGTTGTGCTGTAACTGGCATTCACAAGGTGCACCTGCAGGCCGCGGCCGTTTTTATCACGGAGCATGTTGCAGAAAATCGCGCCCATCTCGTTGGGCTCGCGCTGGTAGCCGCAGCGTTCGAGTCGCTCGCGACCGATCTCTTCAAGGATCTTGACCATCTTTGTCTCGTTGTACTCCATCAGGTTCTGAGGCACGAAGGCCACCTTGCCTTTGCCTACCTCCCGCCAGGTGACTTTCTCCAGGTCAGCGCCGCTGGGGATCAGCTCCAGGCCATAGATGCGACAGAACTCTTCGTTGTCCTGCTTCGCGTGAATCCTGATGTTGTCGCCCGTCTTGAGTGAGACACCCGGCACGATCCTCATGCTGCGTTTATCGGTCTGGCGATCGAGTTTGAGCTTCCGGATGAGATCCTGATTCCGAAAAACGGTGAGCGAGCATTCGCCGTCCGCTTCATCCAGAAAATCAAAACGCAGGTCGTACTTCCCCGGCTCGCCCTTGAAGACGACCGATGCG
>Ga0187827_10003028_pt1 | contig 22236 bp, 21 predicted proteins | sample ETNtaG_39_FD_167969 | JGI IMG/M metagenome (GOLD analysis project Ga0187827, IMG submission 167969) | Marine microbial and viral communities from oxygen minimum zone, Eastern Pacific Ocean - ETNP2014_SV_150_PacBio MetaG (Illumina Assembly) | ecosystem: Environmental > Aquatic > Marine > Hypoxic... | reverse complement strand
GTATTCCATCTATTTGGGCTTGGCATATTTTATTCTGGTTATTAGGAGTTGGAATGATGTGGTTCCTTGCTTACAAAATGGAAATGTCAACACTACCGAAAAAATCTGTTAGTGCTCTCGTAGAAGATATTGGGGACACAGCAAGATAAATATCATTTTAGATTTTTTATATGAAGGGCGAGTTAAACTCGCCCTTCTTTATTGTGAATAGGGGCGTAGTGTTGGTCGTTATAAAAATACCAAAATTTCTAAGATGTATGTTTTGACTAGGGAAGTGTTTAACGGTAGGTTTTGTTTATGTTAATTAAATCTACTCAGCCTCTTTAAAATTTCTTTTTTATCCAAAGACAACATTATATCGTATATACCAGGCCCAAATTTAGAACCCGTTAAAATTATTCTTAAGGGTTGGCCAACTCCCTTAAAGTTGGTTTGATATTTCTTAATCAATTCATTTAGATATTTTTCTAAAATTCCTTTATCCAAATCTTTGTTTTCCATAATTTTTTTTGAAAAATCATCTATAATTTGCCTCGATTTTTCATCAATTAAATCGAGATCTTTTGGATTAAAATCTAATTTGTCAGAAAGGATATATTTGGCATTATTAACAATGTCCGCCAAGGTTTTAGCTTTATTTTTTAGAAAATGGATTGATTTCATTAAACTATTTTCATACTTTTCATCGATTTTTTTTTTATGTTTTTTACAATAATTTTTCAATATTTTAAACAGAACTTTTTCATCCATATTTTTGATATAGTGCTCATTCATTGATAAAATACGATCCATATCGAGTTTTGAGGGTGATTTTCCAATTCCAGATAAATTAAAATACTTAATACTTTCTTCTAAAGAAAATATTTCTTTATCTTTATATGACCAACCTAGACGAAGTAAATAATTCCTTAAAGATTCAGGTAATATTCCTATCCTAATATAATCTTGGAGAGTCGAAGCTTTGTCTCTTTTTGATAATTTTTTACCTTCCTTACTATGGATCAAAGGTATGTGGGCAAAATTTGGAACTTTCCAATTCATTGATTCATAAATTTGTTTTTGTTTGAAGGTATTAATTTTATGGTCGTCCCCTCTTATGACATGAGTAATATTCATTAAATGATCATCAACAACAGCTGATAGTTGGTAAGTAGGTGAGCCATCATTTCTTAAAATTATAAAATCTTCAATCGTTGAGTTAGAAATATTAATTTCACCCTGTACCAAATCTTTAATAATGCTATTTCCACTTATTTTGCTTTTAAATCTTATTACTGGATTAACATCTCTTGGAATTTGTAAACTTTTTGGATCTCTCCATTTTCTATTGTAAATAAAAGGTATACCTTTTGTTTTTGCATTTATTTTTTGTTCCTCTATTTCTCTTTCAGTACAATAACATTTGTAAGCAAATCCTTTTTTTATAAGTTCATTAACAATATCTTTATGTATGTGAATTTTCTCTGATTGAATGTATTCTTTACCATCCATTTCTATACCAATCCATTCAAGAGACTCGACGATTTGCTTTTTATACTTTTCATTAGATCTTTCTTTGTCAGTATCTTCAATTCTTAAATAAAACAAACCTTTTTGGTTTTTAGAAAATAACCAATTGAATAGAGCGGTTCTCACACCACCTATATGTAAAGGACCCGTAGGTGAAGGAGCAAATCTAGTTGCCACTTTTGACATTATTTATTATTAGACAATTTTCTAGAAATTTCTATATAAAGAAACTAAAACACCTTGAACTTTGATCCTATTTGGGCCGAATATTTTAGTTTCATATTTCTCATTTGCACTTTCAAGCGCAATTGATTTGCCTTTTCGTCTTATTCTTTTTAGTGTTGCTTCATTATCGTCGATTAAAGCTACAACAATTTGTCCATTGTCAGCACTATTTGTTTTTCTAATTATTACAGTATCTCCTTCACTGATGCCAGCATCAATCATTGAGTCACCTTGAATTTTTAAACCAAAAAAATCATCTTTTTTATTAAATTCAAATGGAAGCGTTACTTTAGACACTTCGTTTTGTATTGCTTCAATTGGTGTACCCGCAGCAATGTTACCTAGGACAGAAATTTCTTGATTATTTGAATTAGAATTATTGCTATCCAATCCACCCCTTATAACACTTGGAGAAAAACTGTTATAAATATCGTTCGCGCTAGCAGTTTCTGGTAATTTTAATACTTCTAAAGCTCTAGCTTTGTGAGGTAGTCTTCTTATAAATTTTCTTTCTTCAAGAGCACTGATTAACCTGTGTATTCCTGATTTAGATTTTAAACCAAGCGAATTTTTCATTTCTTCATATGATGGAGAAACACCAGTGCTTCTTATTTTTTTATTTACAAATATTAATAAGTTTCTTTGTTTTTTTGTTAGCATAGAACAAATATTGTACAAATATGTTCTATAAAAGTTCTTCTACAATTACAATCAGCTAAAAATACTGCTTTTATTGATTAATTTTGACTATTTTTTTAAGTAAAGATGATCTTTCAATATTTTTTAACAATGATTCACCGATTAAAAAATTCATTATTCCAGTTTGATCTACGATTTGCTTAACATCTTTTTCTGATTTAAATCCACTTTCGGAAATTATTGGATAACTATGGGATGATAAGTTTTTGTGTAATTGCAGAGTTGTTTTTATATTAGTTTTTAAATCTTTAAGATTTCTGTTGTTAATTCCAATTATTGCTTTATCAAAATTTAGAGCTTTTTCAGCCTCGTTAGATGTGTGTATTTCAATGACTGATGTAATATTTAATTCGCTTGCAGCTTGATATAAATCTTTTGCTAATTCATCATCAATTCCAGATAGTATGATTAATATAGCATCAGCTCCAAAGCTTTTTGCAAGAGATATCTGATAAGGGTCTATAAAAAAATCTTTGCACAAAATTGGGATTTTAAACATTTTCTTAACATCGGTGATATGTTGCAGATTACCTAAAAAAAATTTTTCCTCCGTTAAAATAGATAAGCATGCAGCTCCATTTAAAACATAATTTTCAGCGATTTCTACAGGGTTATATTGTTTAATTATCAAGCCAGCGGATGGACTTGCTTTTTTGATTTCAGCAATAACTGAAATTTTATTTTGTTTTATATTATCAGCTATTTTATTTTTAAAATTTATATAGGATTTATTTTGTTTTATTCTTTCATCAATGAGACTATTAGTATATTTTTTTTTAACAACTAATAAATCAATTTTTTTTTGATTAATAATTTTTTCTAGAACACTAGACATTTATAAATTGATTATTTTATTTAAATGTTTAAAAGCTTCACCAGATAAAATATGTTTTCTTATCGAAGAATAGGCTTCTTCAATATTTTTTGATTTACCTGATACAATTAAACCAGCGGCAGCATTTAAACTTACGGTAATAGAAAAATCATTGTCGGTTCCTTTAAATATTTCAATTATTTTTTCTGCATTATATTTGGATTCTTTTCCAACAATTTTTTCAAATTTGTTAACTCTAATTCCTATTTCAGAAGGATTAATGGTAAATTCTTTAATTGAATTATTTTTCAACTGGACAACTTTTGTTTTGGAGTAAGGTGAAATTTCATCTAAACCATCTTCGCTATTGACAATCCAAGCGAAATCTAATTTTAAATTTTGTAGTGCTTTAGCAAAAGTAGTTAGTAAATTTTTATTAAAAACACCTACAACTTGTCTTTTAACTCTTGCTGGATTGCTTAATGGTCCAATTAGATTGAATATAGTTCTTTTTCCGATTTTTTTTCTTATCGGCCCAACATATTTCATTGCAGAATGATAATTTGGAGCAAACATGAAGGCAAAATTTGTTTTATTAATGCTATCCGCGATTTGTTTGGGTTCTAGATTAATATTTATTCCCAGTTTTTCTAAAACATCAGCAGAACCACATTTTGATGATACGGCTTTATTTCCATGTTTTGCTACCCTAACCCCGTAGCTTGCAAGTAATAAGGATGATGCCGTTGAAATATTTAAAGTATTCATTCCGTCACCACCAGTACCACATGTATCTATTACATTTCCCTCAATATTCACTGTTTTTGCTTTGTTTCTTAATACAAATACTCCACCAGCAATTTCATCTGAAGATTCTCCTTTATCTGAGAGTAAAGTTAAAAAATCATATATTTGATCATCTTTGGCCTGACCAGACATTATAATTTCAAAAGCTGATTTACTTTCTTCAAAATTTAAATTTTCCTTTTGTTTTAATTTTTCTAAAATTTTTTCCATTACCGAACTTTATATTTTAAAAAGTTTTTTAAAATTTTTATACCTAACCTAGTTTTAATACTTTCTGGGTGAAATTGTACACCATGAACATTGTATTTTTTATGCATAATTCCCATAATTATATTGTGTTTAGTTTCAGCCGTTATTATTAAATTTTTTCCTAAATTTTTTTTATCAACTATTAAACTATGATATCGGGTAGCTTTAAATGTTTTATTTAAACCTTTTAAAATACCTTTGTTGTTGTGTTTGATAACACTTAATTTTCCGTGCATTATTTTTTTAGCGTGAATTATTTTAGATCCAAAAACTTGTCCAATTATTTGATGACCAAGACAAACTCCTAATATTGGAATTTTAGAAGCAAAATGTTTTACAATTTTTGGACAATAACCAGAATTTATTGGAAGCCCTGGACCAGGTGAAATAACAATTCTATCAAACTTTTTTCTTCTAATTTGATTAATTGTTATTTTATTGTTCCTATGAACTTCAACATTGCATTTCAAACTGGATAAATAATGATAAAGGTTATATGTAAAACTATCATAATTATCTATTAACAAAATCTTCATTCTATCTCGCTGCATTGATTAATGCTTTAGCTTTATTAACAGTTTCTTGGTATTCTTTTTCGGGAACACTATCTGCCACTATTCCTGCTCCTGCTTGTATGTAAAATATATTTTTTTTTACTAATGCAGTTCTTAGAGCAATGCATGTATCAAAATCACCATTAGAAGAAAAATATCCAATACCTCCTGCATAAATTTTTCTTTTTGTATTTTCTAATTCATCGATTATTTCCATGGCTCTAATTTTAGGTGCACCAGAAACTGTTCCCGCAGGGAAACCGGACAAAAGAGTATCAATTTTGCTATTTTTTTTATTAAACGTTCCCTCTACGTTTGAAACAATGTGCATTACATGGGAATATTTTTCAATTTTGAAATTTTCAGTAACCTTTACTGAATTTACTTTAGTAATTTTACCCACATCATTTCTTCCTAAATCTAACAGCATTAAATGTTCCGCCAGTTCTTTTTTATCCCTTAACAAATCTTTTTTATAAAAATTGTCCATTTTTGGATTTTTGCCCCTAGGTCTTGTTCCAGCTATAGGTCTTATTGTTACCTTATTATTTCTCAGCCTGACCAATATTTCCGGGCTTGTACCAATAATTTGGAAATCATTAAAATTAAAAAAATACATAAATGGAGATGGATTAGTTATCCGTAGTTTTTTATAAATTTCTATTGGGCTTTTATTTAATTTGATTTCAAATCTTTGACTAAGTACAACTTGAAAAATATCACCATTTTTTATGTATTTTTTAGCTTTTAGGACAATATTTTTAAAATATTTTTTATCAATATTACTTTTTAGTTTTGATTTTTTTTGTTTATTAGGAATGCTTGATGGTGAGTAATAGTTTTTTTTTGTTAAAAATTTTAGTTTTTCAATTTCAAGTCTTATGTCCAAAAATCTCTTTTGATAATTCTTAATTTTTTCGTCAGAATAACAATTTACTATATAATGTATCTTTTTTTTAAGATTGTCATGAATAATTAAAGACCTAGGTCTGATTAATCTTATATCTGGTAAATTTAAATCGTCCTTACAATTATTGGGAATTTTTTCTATATAGCGAACTATATCGTATGAAAAAAAACCTGAAATTAAAGAGCAAAGAGGAGGTAGGTTTTTAGGAAATTTGAATTTAAATTCTTCAACCAATTTGTTTAAGTAAACATATGGATTTGTCCTGATTTTAATTTTTTTTTTGTTTTTCAAATAAAAAACTTTGTTTTTATTAAATTCCCAGATTTTATCTGGATCCCTGCCAAAAATTGTATATCGACCTCTTATTTTTCCTTTCTCTACCGATTCAAAAACAAAGCTATTTTTTTCTATTAAAAAGTTATCAATTAAATTTTCAATAATAAATTTATTTTTAAACTTTTCTGAATGGTAAATAACTTGATTATTTTTTTTTGTGTGTTGTTTTTTAAAGTTTTTTAGATTCGTATTAATTATCATCTAAAGTAATTTTTTAATTTTTCTAGTGTTTTATAATTTATTTCTACTTTATATTTTTGATTGATGTAGTTATCGAAAGAAGAGTAAATATTTTTTTTTAATCCTATTATTGTTTCATAGTAATATTTATCATATTTATCCGAAGCTATATCTAAACTAGGTTTTTGTATTTCCTTTAGCCGAACCAGGAAAGTTTTATTTTTTTCAATTTCATCTACTATCGCGAAATTTTTTTCATGAAGTCTAAATATGTGATTATTGGATTTTGTAGAAAAAAAATTATTGTCTCTTATGCCATTTATCGAAATATCCTTGATATCTATCTGACTCGCTTTTGCTAATTGAACAAAATCCGATTCTGTAAGAGAGTTTGTTTTAATTTTTGCTATTAATTTTGTATTATACTCAAATATGTCTTTGTTGATTAAACCCTTTATTATTTTTTCTTTGAATTTATTAGAGGCAATATTAGGAATAGAATTCTTAATTTCGTCAAGAATCACAAGCACATATTCATTTTCATATTCTAATAAATTAATATCATTAACTTTTTTGAATTTTAATTCGAAAATTTTATTTACTAGACCTTGGCTTATATTTTCTTGTAGAACACCATCTTTATTATTGCCGTTCTTATTTATAAATTTTATAGGGGTAACGATTAAATTGTAATTTTTCACAATTTCTTCATAGTTAGCGCCACTTAACATTAAATCTTCTATTTCATCTATTTTTTCGAAAAAAAGTTTATTAAATTCTTTTGAATCAACAAGTGATAACGGATTGATAGATGCAAATCTAAAGGAAATGAAATCTTTTTTTAAATTATCTCGATTATCATCAATGTAATTTTTTATATTTGTTTCATCAAAGTCTTGTTCTTTTTTATAGAGAGGATTTAAATTTATAGCTTGAACAGTAATTTTTTTATTTTGATAAGCATAAATATTTTTTATTAAAAAATTCGGTGGAAAAGTTCCTCCGCCAATATAATTAAATAATAATTTACTTGTTACTTTATCTTTTAAATTTTTTTCGTAAAGAGCTGCGTTAGTATTATTAGATAATAAGAATTTTTCATATTTGGTTCTTGAAAATTGATTATTTTTATCAAAAAACTTTTCATCCTTTTTTATTATTTCAGATAGAATGTTATCCGAGAGAACTAAGTCCAAATCCTTTGATTGCAAGGATAAAGTATTTTTATTAATTAATCTAGATAGCAACTGCTCAATTATTGAATTGTTAATATTTTCTCTAATAATTTCTGGATTAATATTTAATGAATTAATGTGCTCGATAAAATTTTTCGTGGAAATATTGTAATTATTAATTTTTGCTACTGTGTTTTGACTCCCTCCTCTGAATACACTGCCCATTCCCCAAAAAACAAATGGAATAATAATAATAACAAGTAATATTTTTGCCCAGAAAGACTTTGTAAAGTTTCTAATAGAATTAAGCATTATGTACCTTAAAGTTATTTGATTTATAGATTACATACCTATAAATTAAAACTAAATTCATGACAGACAAATACAAGTATTTTATTGCGAATTGGAAAATGTTTGGTGATTTTTCATCACTAAAGATAATAAATTCAGTAAATAATTATATTAATAAAATAAAAGATAAGAAAAATAGAATTATATTTTGTGTTCCAAGTACTTTAATTACCTATTTCTCTGATAGACTAAAAAAAAGTAAAATATTTATTGGAGCACAAAATTGCCATTATTTAGATAGTTATGGCCCCCACACTGGTTCAATTAATTCAAAAATGATTAAAAAAGCTGGGGCAAAGTATGTAATTCTAGGTCATTCAGAAAATAGAATTGATGGAGATACTGATAATCTAATCAATAATAAGATTAAATCTGCGATTAAGAACAACTTAATCGTCATTTTTTGTATTGGAGAAACTTTAAAGGAAAGAAAACAAAATTTTACTAATAAAATTTTATCTTTACAAATTGATAAAGGGCTCAAGTCAGTAAAAAGCTTAAAAAAAATTATCGTTTCATATGAACCAGTGTGGTCTATTGGCACCGGAATAATTCCGAAACACAAAGAATTAAATAAAACAGTTTCGTTTATAAAGTATAAATTGAATAAAAAATTTAACAATAAACATTCTGTGAAAATAATTTATGGTGGCTCAGTAAATACAAAAAATATTAAGCAATTGATTACCGTTAAAGACATCGAAGGTTTTTTGATTGGAGGAGCCTCACAATCTGGAAAAAAATTTATTGATATATTAAAGAATTGCTATATGTAATCACCATGGAAAATATACTTCTTACATTAAACATTATTTTTGCAATTATCTTGATTCTTTTGATTTTACTGCAAAAATCCGAAGGAGGAGCTCTTGGAATTGGTGTTTCCCAAGATAGCTTTATGTTTTCAAGAACATCTGGAGATTTTTTCACTAAAGCTACAGCGATAATTGCTACTTTGTTCATAATTTGCAGTTTAAGTTTAACTATTGTTGGTAGAAAAGATTTACCTACTTCGACTTCGGTAATAGATAAGGTTGAGGAAAAAGAAGACGATTCATTACCAAAAATTCCTAAAAACGAAAATTAATCCTTTTAATTTTAAAATTAGTTGGCTATAACATACTTCCATGGCGCGATACATATTTGTCACGGGCGGCGTGGTTTCATCACTTGGAAAGGGATTATCTTCAGCTTCGTTAGCTGCACTGTTGCAGTTAAGAGGTTTTAAAGTCAGGGTTAGAAAATTAGACCCATATTTAAACGTAGACCCTGGTACCATGAATCCATTTCAACATGGTGAAGTTTTTGTAACAGATGATGGCGCAGAAACCGATTTAGATATAGGTCATTACGAAAGATTTACAGGAATTTCAGCTACCAAATCTGATAATATTACAACGGGAAGTGTTTACAGCGATATAATAAAAAAAGAAAGAAAAGGAGATTATTTAGGTGGAACTGTCCAAGTGGTACCACATGTGACTGACCGTATAAAAAGATTTATATCTCATGATATAAAAAATGAAGATTTTGTAATTTGTGAAATTGGTGGAACGGTTGGTGATATAGAAAGCTTACCTTTTCTTGAGGCAATTAGACAATTTTCAAATGAAATAAGCAAAAAATACAGTCTGTTTATTCATCTAACGTTAGTCCCATACATGAAGACTTCAGGTGAACTTAAAACTAAACCAACTCAACATTCAGTTAAAGAACTAAGAAGCTTAGGTATTCAACCGGATATAATTATATGTAGATCAGAAAAGAGAATTCCAATACCAGAAAGAAAAAAAATATCTTTATTTTGTAATGTCAAAATTGAAAATGTAATTGAAACTGTTGATGTAAGAACTATTTATGAGGCTCCAATTAGTTTTAATAAAGAAAAATTAGATGATAGAGTTTTATCACTCTTTAAAATTAAGAATAAAAAAATTCCAAATCTTGCAAAATGGAAAAACATCACATCAAAAGTTCTAAGCTCAAGAAATGATGTAAATATAGGCATAATAGGAAAGTATGTTAATTTTAAAGATGCATATAAATCCTTGGATGAAGCATTAATACACGGAGGAATATCAAACAATCTTAAAGTTAATCTTACTAGAATAGATTCTGAAAATTTAAAAATTCAAGACTTAAAATCATTATTAAAGGGTGTGTCAGGCGTACTTATTCCTGGTGGCTTCGGTAAAAGAGGTAGTGAAGGAAAAATTGCTGCCATAAAATACGCAAGATTAAACAATATACCTTTTTTTGGAATCTGTTTTGGTATGCAGATGGCAATAATTGAGGCAGCCAGAAACTTATTAAATATAAAAAATGCCTCAACTAGTGAATTTGGTAATAATTGTACTCCAGTTGTTGGTTTGCTAGAAGAGTGGCAAAAAGGAAAAAAAATATTTAAAGGCAGCGAAGAAAATTTAGGAGGTACGATGAGATTAGGTTTGTACGATGCAATATTAAAAAATAACACTTTAATATCTAAAATTTATTCGATGAAAAGAATTAAAGAAAGGCACAGACATAGATACGAAGTAAATATAAAATATAAAGAAAAATTTGAAAAAAAAGGATTAATTTTTTCTGCTTTATCACCAGACGGTATGTTGCCTGAAATAATTGAGTTAACAAATCACCCATGGTTTGTTGGTGTTCAGTTCCATCCTGAATTTAAATCAAGACCTTTCACACCCCATCCTCTATTTTCGTCTTTTGTTAAAGCTGCAGAAATAAATAAAGAAAGAAATTAATGGAAAACAAACTAGTTAAATGTGGAAAATTGAGTATCTCAAACTCTAAGCCTTTTACTTTGATAGCAGGACCATGCCAATTGGAAAATGAGAAACACGCCATAGATGTTGTTATCAAGTTAAAAGAAATCACTCAAAAACTTAATATAGGTTTGATTTATAAAACATCTTTTGACAAGGCTAATCGAACTAGCCTGAAAAGCAAAAGAGGAGTGGGTTTAGAAAAATCTCTTCCAATTTTTGATAAAATTAGAAAAGAAGTAGGAATACCAGTACTAACGGACGTCCATACAATAGAACATTGTGAAATTGTTTCAAAGCACGCAGATGTTTTACAAATACCAGCTTTTTTATGTAGACAAACAGATTTATTGGTTGCCGCTGCTAAAACAGGAAAGATTATAAATGTTAAAAAGGGTCAATTTTTAGCACCGTGGGATATGGTAAATGTCATAAAAAAAATAGAGGACTCAGGTAATAAAAATATTTTAGTCACAGAGAGAGGTGCAAGTTTTGGTTACAACACTTTAGTTTCTGATATGAGATCGTTGCCGATAATGGCAAAAAATGGTTATCCAGTTGTTTTTGATGCTACACATTCGGTTCAACAACCAGGAGGTATGGGAGATAAAACTGGAGGTCAAAGAGAATTTGTAGAATATTTAGCTCGCGCTGCTATTGCCGTTGGTGTAGCTGCTGTTTTTATGGAAACGCATCCTGATCCAGATAATGCGCCATCCGATGGACCAAATATGATACCATTATCAGAAATGGAAAATTTACTAAAACAATTAGTAAAAATTGATCAAATAATAAAGAATGGCAAAAATAACTAAAATCAAAGGCCGTCAGGTTTTTGATAGCAGGGGAAATCCAACTGTTGAGGCGGAAGTTTTTTCAGACAATGGAATGAGTGCATCAGCTATATGTCCATCTGGTGCGTCCACAGGAACTTACGAAGCTTTTGAAAAAAGAGACGGTAATAAAAAAATATATTTAGGAAAAAGTGTTTTTAAAGCAGTTGATATCATTAATAAAAAAATTTCAAAATCTTTAAAAGGAATAGATTCTGATGAACAAATGGAAATTGATGATAAATTAAAAAACTTAGACAAAACTAAACAAAAAATAAGGTTAGGAGCAAATTCTATTTTACCAGTTTCTATTGCAGTAAAAAAACTTGCGGCAAAAAATAAAAAAAAACCGTTATATCAACATATTCGTTATGGTTGTTACAAAGATATTCAAGATTTAATAATTAATAACAATTATTCCTTACCTTACCCATTAATGAATATAATCAACGGAGGTGTTCATGCTGACAACGGATTAAGAATTCAAGAATTTATGATTAGACCAGATGGTGCAAAAAATTTTTCTGAAGCTCTCCATATGTGTTTTTTGGTCATCAATAACTTGAAATTAATATTACATAAGAGGAATTTATCAATCTCAGTTGGTGATGAAGGAGGTTTTGCCCCCAAGATTAGCAGCAATGAAAAAGCTTTAGAATTGATTATTCAAGCAATAAACAAATCAGGGTATAAAAATGGTGAAAATATAAGTATTTGCTTAGATGTGGCAGCAAATGAATTAACAAAAATAAAAAGTGGAAGGAATCATATTAGTTGGAATTATTCGATAAAGTCAAAACAATATGAAGATGCTTCCAAAACCAGAGAGTATTATTTAAAGTTGATTAAAAATTACAAAATTAAATCTATAGAGGATCCATTTCACGAAGATGATAATTTGTCCTGGTTAAGCTTAACTAATCAAACCACGTATTACTCCAGAAAAACTTTTGAAGTTATTGGTAATACTCAAATAGTAGGGGATGATATTTTTGCGACAAATGAAAAAAGATTATTTAAAGGACAAATGTATCCAGATGAAGAGAGAATTGGAAACGCAATCATAATAAAACCTAATCAAGTAGGAACACTAACAGATACATTAGGTGTAATAGGAATGGCAAAACGACTTAAATATAAAACTATTATTTCTCATCGTTCCGGAGATAGCGAAGATACATTTATTGCTGATTTGGCTGTTGGAACAGGTTCGGAGCAAATTAAAACAGGATCTTTAGCAAGATCCGAAAGAGTCGCAAAATATAATAGGTTATTAAGAATTGAAGAAGAACTTGGAAAACATGCAAAAATGGCTAATATTTAATGAATGAGGATAGTTGAAATTTTAAAAAAAAATTATTTTCTCCTATTTAGCACATTCTTCTTTATCTATATTTTATTTAATTTACTGGATGGAGAACGTGGTTTATTTTCATATTTTGAAAAAAGGGAAATTCAAAATCAACTAATTCAGAAAAAAAATAATTTGATAGCCGAACTTAATGACGTTGAAAAAAAAAACCTTCTTTTAACAGAAAATGTTGATTTAGATTATTTGGAAATTCTTTATAGAGAAAAATTTTTTTATGGAAAAGCAAATGAAAAAGTATATTTAAATAGATAATATGATAATTAGACACCCAGAAAAAATTAACAAACCTTCCAATCCAATAAAAAAAAAACCTAAATGGATAAAATCCAAAATAACCAACTCTCAGAATTATTTTATAACAAAAAGCATAATTAATAAAAATAATTTAAATACCGTTTGTCAGGAGGCGAACTGTCCAAATATTACTGAATGTTGGAGCAAAAGACATGCAACATTTATGATCATGGGTGATACTTGTACGAGAGCATGTAGATTTTGTGATGTTAAAACTGGCAAACCAAAACCCTTGGATGTATTAGAACCCGTAAAAATTGCAAAAGCTACCAAAGAACTTAATTTAAAACACGTTGTAATAACTTCGGTTGATCGAGACGATTTAAGAGACGGTGGTGCGGAACATTTTTCAGAAGTAATAAATGAAACTAGAAAACTTAATAAAAATACGACTATTGAAGCTTTGACTCCAGATTTTTTAAGAAAAGGCAATGCTTATAAAAAAGTTGTAGAAGCTAATCTAGATGTTTTTAATCACAATATAGAAACAGTCCCAAGTCTTTATTTAAAAGTTAGACCTGGTTCTAGATATTTTGCTTCCTTGGAGTTATTAAAGTTGGCTAAAAAAATAAATAATAAAATATTTACTAAATCTGGAATTATGCTTGGGTTAGGAGAAGAAAGGGATGAGATTTTACAATTAATGGATGATCTAATTAGCGCTGAAGTTGATTTTTTAACAATAGGTCAATATCTACAACCCTCTGTAAAACATTACCCTTTAAAGAGATATGTTCGTCCAGAAGAGTTTGCTGAATTAAAAAGAATAGCAGAGTCCAAGGGATTTTTAATAGTTGCTTCATCACCTCTTACTAGGTCCTCATACCATGCAGATGAAGATTTTTATAAAATGAAAAAATTGAGAGAAAATCAATCTCAATGCCATCAGCTTCAATAACAAAAAAAATTCCCTGTTCTAAAAAGAATTTAATCGAAATAGTACTTGATATTGAAAAATATCCAGAATTTGTTCCATGGTGTATAGGCGGAAAAATTCATACTAAAATTGATAAGGGAAACACTGTAGAAATTACAGCTGACCTTACAATTGGAAAAAGTTTTTTTAGTGAAACATATAAAAGTTTTGTTATTTACGATAAATCTAATGATTCAATAAACGTAACTAATATAGAAGGTCCTCTGAAACATTTAGAAAATAAATGGATTTTTAGACAAACTGGTTATTTAAGTGAAGTGGATTTTCATATCGATTTTGAACTAAAAAATAAAATTTTAAATATTCTTATGATTAAATCCTTTGGTTTAGGTCTAAAAAAAATAGCCGATGCATTCGAAAAAAGAGCAATTGAATTATTTAATAAAACTTAAAATTAATTCTAAAGATTTTTTAACCGCGGCTTTTTGGATGTAAGTGCGCCCTTTGTTTGTAAATAAATATTTTTTTATATTAATCTTGCCGCCTTTTTTAATGGCTATGTAAACTAAGCCTACAGGTTTTTTCTTTGTACCACCGCTAGGACCCGCTACTCCTGTAATAGAAACGGAAACATTTGTTTTGATAATTTTGCTCAGCTTATTAACCATAGTTAGGCAAACTTGTTTACTCACAGCTCCATATTTTTTTATGATTTTCCTAGGGACTTTAAGAACATTCATTTTAGATTGATTAGAATAAGTAACTAGGCCAAGATTAAATACTTTAGAAGATCCACTAACAGAAGTAATGGCACTTGAAAGTAATCCACCAGTGCAAGACTCAACAAAAGAAATTTTTATTTTTTTCTTCTTTAAAAGGTTAACTATCTTCTTTGATTTATTAATCATACTTTATAACCGAAGATATAACTTCTGAGGCTATAGCTTTTTCTTTCCCAATTAAGCCAAGTTTTTCTGTTGTCTTTCCTTTTATATTTATTTTAGTCGAACATATTTCACATATCTTACTAATTACATTTTTCATTTTATTTGCATATTTTTTTATTTTAGGTTTTTGGGCAATAATATTTATATCAATGTTATTAATTGAGAAGTTTTTAAATTTAATTAATTTAACTATTTTTCCAAGCAAAATTGTAGATCTAATATTTTTGTATTTTTTATTTTTGTCTGGAAATAATTTTCCAATATCACCTAATCTACATGCACCAAGCAAACTATCGATGAGAGCATGAAAAACTGGGTCGGCGTCAGAGTGACCTTTTAATCCGAGAGCAAAAGGTATTTTAATTCCACCCAAGTAAAGCTTTTTTCCTTTAACCAATCTATGAATATCAAATCCGATGCCATAATAACTTTTCCTTTTTATTAAAGACTTTAATATATCCAAATCTTCTTTGTCAGTTATTTTTAAATTTGTTTTATTGCCATTTATAGTTATTACTTTTTCCCCATTTTCCGTAAATAATGCAGAGTCATCGTCAAAAGATGTATTCATATTTTTTTTATGCATTTCATATAATTTTTTGAAGGTAAATCCTTGTGGAGTTTGAGAAAATCTTAAACTTTTACGTTTAATATTTTTAAAAATTACTTTATTTTCAACTCGTTTTGCGGCGTCATTTACTTTTACTACAGGTACTACTGCATGATTTGTTCTAATTTTTTTTATAATTTCATTTATAATTTTTTTGGAAGGAAAAGGTCTTGCAGTGTCGTGAATCAATACTTTTTCGCAATTCATTTTTTTTATCTTTTTTAGTGCTTTAAATGTAGATTCCTGTCTAGTTTTACCACCCACGATTTTTAAGGTGTTTCTTAAATTTAATCTATTTAGATATTTTTTATGCTTTTTATTATAAACAATTATAGTTTTTTTAATTATACGAAAATTTTTAAATGAATTTAATGCATGTTCCAATAACTTTTTATTATTAACTGTTATATAAGGTTTTGGTACAATAGATTTCAACCTTTTGCTTTCACCAGCAGCTAGTAGTATTAGAAAAATGCTCATTATGTATTATATATCAATAATATTTTAAATATTTTATTATTTTAAAATGCTAGATTTTATTAAAAAAAATAAATGGATTTTCGTTGTTTTTTCACTAAGTCTTTTGTTAGGAATATTAACATTTTTTACATTTATTAACGAAAGTTTCATTGAATCAAACTATTTTAATTTTCAAACTTTACTAGCGATAGACCTGGCATTGGTTTTATTATTTTTTTTAATTATTGTAAGAGAGATTTATAAACTTTTTATAATTAAAGATCTACAAGGAGTAGGCTCAAAGGCAAATATTAGGTATATAACTTTTTTTTCCGTATCTACTTTGTTGCCGTCTATACTTATTGCTATATTTTCTTTAATTCTATTTTCTGTAGGTCTACAAAAGTATTTTGATCAAAAAATTACTACCGCTGTAAATAATTCATACGATGTTGCAAAAAATTATGTTGAAGAAACCAGAAATAATATTGAAGCTGATATTTTATTAGTTGCTATAGATATAAATAGAAATGCTAAATTATTCCATGATAGTCCCACAGTATTGAAAGATGTTTTAAGACATCAGAGGTTAATAAGAAGATTAGATGAAATATATCTACTAGATGGTACCGGAGTTATAAAAATGTCCGATGTAAGAGATATTTCGCTAGAATTTGTCCCCCCACTAGATAAAGCTTTTGAATTATTAGCTTCAGAAAATAGACCAATTAAAATTACAGATGCGATTACAAACAGATCCTCTTCGTTATTAAAACTTGAAAGTTTTATTGATACATATCTATATGTTGTAAAATTTTTGGATCCAAAAATAATCAATTATCTAAAAGAAACAGAACAAGCTATAAATTTTTATTATAGCGTAGAAAATAAAAGAATAGGAATCAAAATAACATTCGCATTAATTTATGTAATTGTTGTAACACTGTTATTATTTTTATCAATTACAATAGGAATAAAATTTGCTTCGAGATTTTTTAGACCCATAGTCAATTTGATTAGAGCGTCGGAAAGTATCAGTGCTGGAAATTTACATACAAAAGTTCCAATAATAGAAGCTGAAGAAGAAATCGACAAATTAAATAAAAATTTTAATTCGATGATAGATAGATTAAAAACACAACAAGATAAATTATTATTATCAGAAAGACATGAAGCATGGAAAGATGTAGCTAGAAAACTAGCGCATGAAATAAAAAACCCCTTAACTCCAATTCAATTATCTATTGATCGATTAAAGGAAAAATATTTAAGCAAATTTTCAAATGAAAATGATAAAGAAAATTTCGAAAATTATCTAAAGACAATTAATAGGCAAATTAAAGATATAGAACATTTATTGAATGAATTTTCGGACTTTGCGAGAATGCCAAAACCAATTTTAAAAAGTACCGATATAAAAGAGGTTGTTGCTAGAGCTATTGATTTACATTCTTTTTCGAACAATAATATTAATTTTAATTTTTTATGTGAAAAGGAAAAACTATTACTAGATGCTGATGAAGGACAATTAAACCGAGTATTTATAAATTTAATAAAAAATTCTATTGAATCTATAATAGACAAATCAAAGAAAAATGGAGAATTTGCTTATAAAATTGATATAGAAATTAAGGAAAAAAATAACTATATATACTGTACAATTGATGATAACGGCATAGGATTTTCTGACGAGAATTTGAATAAAATAGTTAAACCATATTTTACCACAAAAGTTCAAGGTACAGGGTTGGGTTTGGCAATTGTAAATAAAATAGTAAATGATCACGATGGAAAAATTAATTTTAAGACAAAAGAGAATGGCGCAAGGGTAGAAATTATTTTACCAAAAAATGTCAGCTGAAATTTTAATCATTGATGATAATACGGATATAAGGGTTCTTATTTCCGGTCTTTTGAAGGACCATGGATTCAATACAAGAGAAGCAGCAAATTATAATCAAGCTTTAAGTGAAATTGATAAAAAATTACCAGATGTTGCAATCATTGATGTAAAACTTGATAAGGGAGACAATGATGGAATTGAGTTGTTAACTCATATCAAAAAAAAAGATACCGATATTCCTGTAATAATCATTTCTGGGCATGCCAATATTCAAATGGCTGTAGATTCATTAAAATCCGGTGCATTTGAATTTATACAAAAACCTTTTGACTCTAAAAGACTAATTAATTTTGTAAATAGGGCTGTCGAAAACCACAGTTTAAAAAAAGAAAACAAAAATCTTCAAAACAAATTGTTCCATTCTTATGATTTAATAGGAAAAAGTTCTTCAATATCAAATTTAAAAGAAAAAATAAATAAATTATCCTTAACCGAAAGTAGAATTTTCATCTTTGGACCAGCTGGTTCCGGGAAGGAATTGGTTGCCAGGAAAATTCATAAAAAGTCTAGCCGAGCAAAAAAAGCTTTAATTATCTTGAGTGGTGTATTGTTAGATCCTAAAAAATATGAACTTGAACTTTTTGGTTCTGAAAATGTTGACGGAACAATAAATTATGGTGCGTTTGAAAAAGCATCCGGTGGTATTCTTCTTATTGATGAAGTTTCAGAAATACCACTTGAAACGCAAGCAAAAATCTTAAGAGTATTAACTGACCAAAAATTTAAGAGAATAAATGGAAGCCATGATTTAAACGTAAATGTAAGAATTATATGTACTTCAAGCAAAGATATACGCAAAGAGATCGATAAGGGGAATTTTAGAGAAGATCTTTATCACAGATTAAATGTTGTTCCAATTGAACTTGAACCACTGAAAAATAGGGTAGAAGATATACCGTTATTAATAGATTATTTTTCTAAAGAAATTTCAAAGTTATACAATATATCACAATTAAAAATTGATACCAACAATCCTTATTTATTTGAATATAATTGGCCAGGTAATGTTAGAGAGCTAAGAAATTTGGTTGAAAGAATCGCAATATTATCACCGAATGAAAAAAATGAAAATATCAACGCTATTTTAAAAGAATCATTAAATAAAATTTCTATTAATCAATCAGCTATACTCGAAAACAATTTTTCTTTTCCTTTAAAAGAAGCGAGAGAAAATTTTGAAAAATCCTATTTAACATCGCAACTAAAGAAATTTAAAGGTAACATATCAAAAACAGCTGATTTTGTTGGTATGGAAAGATCTGCGTTACACAGAAAATTAAAATCTCTAGGTATTAAGGGAATAAATTAATGAATATTATTATCTGTGGCGCTGGAAGAGTAGGGTTTAGTATTGCTAAACTTTTATCAGCCCAAAGTCATTCGATTACAATAATTGATCAATCAAGTGAAGATATACAAAGGTTAAACGAATCTATTGACGTTAAAGGAATTGTTGGTAGAGCCACATATCCTTCTGTTCTTGAAAAAGCAGGAGCAAAAGAAGCAGATATGATTATTGCTGTTACTAAAAATGACGAGGTGAATATGATTATATGTCAGATTGCTCATTCTATTTTTAATATTTCAAAAAAAATAGCAAGAATTAGATCACAAGAATATCGAAATCCCAAATATGGTAAGCTATTTAATAAAATAGAGCTCCCAGTTGATGTAATTATCTCTCCTGAGGTAGAAGTTGCAAAATCTCTACAGAGAAAATTGGAAGCCCCAGGAACACTAGACAATGTTCCTTTCGCTAAAGATAAAATAAAAATGTTAGAAATTGCTATAGATAAAAAATGCCCTTTGGTGAATATTCAATTAAATGAAATAACAAAAACATTTCCAGATTTAGAGGCAAATATTTTAGGCGTAATAAGGAATGAAAGTTTTTTAATACTCAAAAAAACTGATAAAATGCAATTAAATGATAAAGCTTATGTAGTGATCAATTCTTCTCAATTAAATAGAACTCTTGCAGCATTTGGTCGTGAAGAAAAAATTGCAAAAAAAATTCTTATTATTGGAGGCGGCAATATTGGTTTTAATTTAGCAAAAAATTTAGAAAAATCTATAGAAGATGTGAGAATAAAAGTAATAGAAAAGAATAAGGAAAGAGCAGAACTGATTGCGAATGAACTTGAAAATTCAATAGTTATTAAAGGTGATGGACTAGATGAAGAAGTATTAAAGGAAGCTAACATAGAAGAAATAGAAACAGTTTTAGCCCTAACCAATGATGATGAAAATAATGTTATGGCATGTGTGTTGACTGAAAAATTTTCATCAAAAAAAAGAACAATTGCCCTAGTAAATAAATCAAATTATAGTTTATTGCAATCGTCCTTAAAAATTGATGATATAGTTGATCCAAGAATGCTTACAGTTTCGAATGTATTAAAACACGTACATAAAGGTACTATAGAAACCGTATATAGCTTATTAGAAGGGGAATATGAAGTTATAGAAGCTGAAATTATTGAAACATCAGAATTAATTAATAAGAGTTTAAAGGAATCCAATCTCCCAAAAGAAATTAGGATAGGAGCAATATTAAGAAAAGATGATATTATTATTCCAAAATCAAACTTTGTTTTTGAAAAAAAAGACTTAGTCGTTTTTTTAACCAAAAGAGATCAACTCAGCAAAGTTGAAAATTTATTTAGAATTAGCTCTTTCTAATATATCTTTTAAGCAATAAATGTTTAGATCAACGTTACTATATTTGGGGTTATTTACATTATTTGTTTCAATTTTTTCAGTACTAAACATTTTTTTTTGTTACTATTTTGATTTTTTACTTAATGTAAAAGCATATTTTATTTGTTTGTTGATTTCTTTATTACTTAGTGCAATTTTTATTTTTTTTAATAAAGAATATTATAAAAAAAAGATAAACTTTTTTGAAAAATTATTTATCGTTATAATTGGTTTTTTTTATTTTACATTATTAATTTCCATTCCTTATTATTTTAGTATTTATGATATAAGTTTCATAAATTCTTACTTTGAAGCTGTATCTGGCTTTACATCTACAGGATTTACAATATTCGAAAATCCTAAAAAAATTGACGATCCTCTACTAATTTGGAGATCAAGTTCTCAATGGCTAGGAGGTTTATATTTTTTATATTCTTTGTTTTTGTTAACTGGTTCATCAAAAATTAAAATAAAAAATATTTATTCTAATTATGAAGATTTAAATTTATCTGAAATAGGTCATCAATATATAAAAGTTTTATTAATTTATTTATTGCTAACCGTACTAGTTTTTGTACTTTTAACATACTCGGGTATTCGACTATTTGAAGGATTTAACTTGTCTATGACAATAACTTCTGCTGGTGGCTTTATTCCAACAAATTATTTAAGCGATATTATCAGATCAGAAAATCAAAAATTAATTTTTTCTTTTTGCATGTTGATTCCTTTTTTTAATCTTTATCTAATTTATAATATTTTTTTTGGCAATAGATCATTAACAAGTAATCAGGAAGATTTCTATCTTTTGATTTTGTTATTATTTGTTTTAATTATTACTTATATATTTTTTAATAATATTTATGGGTTTAATTCAATTTTATTTGCAGTATTAAGCAGTTTGTCGAATATAGGATTAGGTTTAGATACTCAGTTTGCTAATTTGTCAGTTTTGTTTTTAATTTTAGTAATTATTGGAGGTTCGTCATTTTCAACCTCGTCAGGATTAAAATTTATGAAATTATATATTTTGTCTAAATTTTCATTAAAAGAAATTTACCTAAATGTAAAACCTTTTTATGTTTCAAGCAACACACTGTTCTTGTCCAAATATAAAATCAAAGACGAAGAAATTAACAACTATTTTTTATCTATAGTCTTTTTTATTCTTAGTATATTTATATTATCTGGAATTTTATCTTTCCAAGAAATTAATTTCAAAGACTCAATAACTTTATCCATTTTAACAATTACTAATACGACTAATTCAAATAACTACAATCTTAACGAGTTTTACTTTTTGGATATAAATATCATTTCAAAAACTTCGCTAATGTTGTTTATGATTATAGGAAGAGTTGAATTAGTATGTTTTTTAATATTAATAAAAAAGTTTTTTTTTAAATAATGGTCTTATTAAAAAGTTTGATTTTGTCAAAGAAAGATTTGAGCAAGTTATATATCCATTCGATAGGGACTTGGTAACTACAACTGAACTTTTTGACTGGGTAAGAACAGTCGCCAAGATCAAAGTCACTCGTGAGAATGATGTGGCGTTAGCTCTTAAAACAACAGGAGGAATACGCAAGAAAGGCTGCCCAGTTAAAAATGTAGGCACTCATGTAAATATTTGGATTATTAGAAATCGTGATAAATAT
>Ga0187827_10003027_pt1 | contig 22241 bp, 19 predicted proteins | sample ETNtaG_39_FD_167969 | JGI IMG/M metagenome (GOLD analysis project Ga0187827, IMG submission 167969) | Marine microbial and viral communities from oxygen minimum zone, Eastern Pacific Ocean - ETNP2014_SV_150_PacBio MetaG (Illumina Assembly) | ecosystem: Environmental > Aquatic > Marine > Hypoxic... | reverse complement strand
TCGAACAGATCGCCCGGTCTCGCCCTGATATTCTGACCGTCGCAGGCGATGCGGTACGCAATGGGACCGACTACGAGGACTGGGAGCGCTACTTTTTCGGCCCCGCACGCGAAGTCCTGCACAACACGCCCTTCTATCTCTGTCCGGGGAATCATGAGGAGAACGCCGACTGGTTCAATCAATTCACTGACTTCCCGGAGCCGGGCAACTACTACGGATTCGACTACGGTAATGCCCACTTCACAGCCCTCGACAGCCCTCGACTCGTCGACTACGTCGACGGAGGGCCGGTGGCGACACCGGAACTGGATGCCACCTCCGCGCAGCGATTGTTCTTTCGGCGAAAACTGGAGGAGGCAGGCGCCGATTCGCTCTGGCGCTTCGCCTTCTATCACTATCCGCCGTACGTCTCCGGGGACTACGAAGTGCCCCAGATGCGGGAACTGGGCACCGACGTGGATGCTGCCGGCGTCGACATCGTGTTCAACTCACACACCATCGTCTACGAACGATCGCATCCGATTCGCGACGGTCGACTCGATACCGAAGACGGAACGATTTACATCGTCGCTGGTGGGGCGGGCGCCAAACCAGATTGGTTTCATCCGAAGCGTGCCTGGCATACGGCCCAGGCCCAGGCGATACCGCACTTCGTGCACGTCACCATCGCCGGACCCACCCTCGAACTACAGGCCGTCGATCTCGATGGCCGCGTCTTCGATCACCTGCGTCTGAGGAAGTAGCGCTCGTCGGGTAAGGTCTACGCGACCATCACCTTCAATCGTCGCCAACTTCAGCCAGCAGGTCGGCAACTTCCTTGCCTGCGAAGTAGCCCGCCCAATCTCCCGGCTTCGAATCCCAGTTGAGATCGTGAATCGATGGGTCGGCGCCCACCTCCAGCAATCGTCTGACGATGTGAGCCCGGTCTCCACGGACGGCTCGATGCAGCGCATTCGCACCGCGATCTCCAGGCCAGAGAAACCCTGGCGTCAGCCTGTCAGGGTCAGCACCGCGTGCCAGCAGCACGTCGACAGCGTCCAGTTGGCCATTGAATGCAGCGAAGCTGAGCGCTTGCGCCAGGGCGTCGGCCCGATCCAGTTCGCCCTCCCGCAGTGGGCGATAGGCGCTGATTGCGTTCGGGGTGAGGGAGCCATCTGCGTTAAAGAATCCCTCCATCTAATCGACGAGTCCGAGCCCAGCGGCGAAGCGCAGATCGAGATTCGCCCCAATCTGGTGGAGTCCTTCGCCGAGTTCCAGATCCCTTGGATCGCTGAGGGCGTTGTAGAGAATCTTGCCTCCCTCCTCGTCGAGGTCTGCCCCGCCCTGACGAGCAGCTCGATCATCTCAGATCGGATACCCTCCCAGCGCAGCTGACTGGAGCGTGAGGAGAGGGAAAGAACCCCGCGACCTTCAAGCGTCGTGGCGCCCACGTCCGCCCCCGCATCGATCAGCAGGGTCGCCAACTGCACGATGTTGGAGGGCAATCTCGTGCGGATGGGATCACCGGCGACGTGGCGCAGCAGTGTCGCGCCACGAAACCCAACATGGGGGTACGACTCATCCAGATAGCCACGAGCCGGGGGCAGCGTCCGGTCTGCATCGACCATCTGCTGCAGGTGATCGACGTCGCCGTGATCCAACGCCGCCACCGCTGTATAGAACTGTGCATGGTCGGCATCGGTGTGGTCGAGTACCTGCTGGGGCAGTGACTCTTCAACCCGAAGAATCGCCAGGGCGACAAGCTCGGCATTACGCATGGGCACCACGATCTGCCGGCGCCCACCGGCGCGGAAGGTGATGGTGTTGTCAACGCCCGAACCGGGCAGGGGAGTGCGTCCCACGATCGTGCCGTCGACGGGGTCGTTCGCCACGACATACGATTGTGGATCGACGTAGAAATCACCGCCCAGGGTTGCGGTGAGACACCGAGCAACAGATTCGCTGTCAGCGTCACCCATTGGGACCTTCCCGACCAGCCAATTTCACCCAGTTCGAGGGGTTTCAGATCGGGATGATTCACCGGGCCCTCACCAACGACCTGCATCCAGGCGTGTTCACCCGTGTTCAAATCGATCGCTGTGATGCGGCTGTACGGCGGCTTGACGAGGGGCAGATCCCGAGGACTGTCCAGGAACGGACGTACGCGTCCGATGTATTCGTAGGGACCCTCCTCCGCGCTACTCTTTCTCAACGTCAGGAGCGAAGTACTCGTGTTGGAGGGCACATACAACATGCCCGTCGTCAGATCGGCGGCGGCACCCGGCCAGTTGGCGGCGCCCATGATGCCGGGGAGGAAGATTGTGCCTCTCTTCGACGGTGGTGTATAGAGTGGCCCGTATTCGTACTGGCCGATAAATTCTCCGTTTCCTGCCGCAGCTCGGGCGTGAAGTCGATCAGATCGTCGACGGATAGTCCCTGGCGATCAAAGGCGGCCGGTTTGGTCGGATGGGGTTGGGTCGGCGATGGGTGCTCACCGGGCATGGTCGACGCGGACGCAGGGCGCTCTTCGATTGGCCACAAGGGTTCGCTCGTGACTTGATCGAAGACATAGCAGAATCCCTGCTTGGTGATCTGAGCGACGGCCTTTGTGCGGCGACCCTCGTGCATGACATTGACGAGGACGGGAAACGCCGGTGTGTCGTAATCAAAAAGGCCATGGTGAATGAACTGATAGTGCCACACCCGTTTTCCCGTGCGCACGTCGAGACAGAGGATTCCGTCGCCAAACAGATTGTCACCCGGTCGGCCGCCGCCATATTAGTCACTGGAAATGGTTCCGGTGGGCAGATAGACATATCCCAACTCATGGTCGGCGGACATCATGCTCCACACATTGGCAGCGCCGTATTCCCGCCAGGCGCCTTCGGGCCACGTGTCGGCGCCGAATTCGCCGTCACGAGGAACGGTGTGGAAAGACCACAGACCTTCACCGGTGCGTACGTCGATTCCCCGGACGTCACCCGGGGGTGGTAACTCGGGAAGGGGCCGCCCTGCCCGCCAGTCGATGATCGTTGAGCCAACGACGGCGATATCGTGGCTGATAATGGGGGGAGAGAGGAAGGAGTAGGAGAAGCGATCAACGTCCCGCCCGAGCCCCTGGGTCAGGTCGATCCGCCCATTCTCACCGAAGGCCGGATCGAGTGTCCCCGTCCTGGCATCGATGGAGTAGAAGAAGTCGCGGAAGGTGCCATAGAGAATGCGTTCTTCTCCATCTTCAGATCGCCAGTAGGACACGCCACGATGGAAGCCGAAGAGGAAGTCTTCCTCTTGCCAGGCGCCAGGATCAAAACGCCACCGTTCTTCGCCCGTCGCCGCGTCGATGGCGACGACGATATTCAAAGGGGTGCTGAAGTAGATCGTGCCGTCCACGACGGTGGGCGTCGAACGACTGAGCTCTTCGTTGCCAAGAACGTCACCGACGACTCCAACATCAGGCGCCTGCCAGCGTCAGATGATGCGCAAATCATCAAAGTTTTCGGCCGTGATTTCAGTCAGGGGCGAGTACTTCGTGCTAGCCGCGTCGTTGCCGTGATAATACCAATCGTCGGGTGTGCCCTGGGCGTGGAGGACACTGCAGAGGAACCACGACGCCGCCAAGGCGTGGTAGAGATGTGTCATAACCTCGTCTTCATCGGAGTAGGATAGGTCGTGCCACAGCAGACAAGGCACGGGGGTGTCACATTGTCAACGAATCGGATGCACCCACCGGCGACGAACGAGGCGAGGCGATCCTGTGACTATACGCTTGGGGCAGATCGGGTCGTTGGGTCACCGATCCTGAAAGAAGACCCGCATCGCCGTCGCACCGATCACGTGGGCTCGATCTGACGATGACAAGCCCAGTTCGTCTCCTACGACGGCCAGGTGTCGCCCATAGTCGGCGGCTCCCTTCATCCACAACTCACAGGGGAAGCCAGACCCCCACATGCATCGATCCGGGCCATAGGCGTCCATGAAGCGCATGGCGATGGCCTTGGTGTCATCGAAGGGGTCACCCTGCGATGAGCCGGTCACGAGGAAAGTGAGCTTCACGTGCAGGTTTGCATGCCGCGCCAGGGCGACGACGGCACGGACCGTGTCGCTGTCGGGGCCCTCCGATCCATCGGGATACGCACAGTGATCAAGCACGACGGGAACGGAGGGCGATGCCTCGAGCAAGCTGTCGAGTTCGGCAAGGGATCGGGCATTGAGATGAGCGCAGATCACACCGCCCATGTCATGAGCCCGGGTGAGAAGCGCACGGGCACCTTCGTGGTCGTAGCGTCCGTCTGGAGCGACCTCCAGGCGCAACGCGCGCACGTTGTCCTCACGAGACATGCGTTCGAACTGATCGGGACTGTCGGCGTCGAGGGGGTTGAGGTTGCACACGCCCGTCGTCCAATCGGCGTTGCTGCGGGCCACATCGGCCATCAGGCGGTTGTCCCACTTGTAGGCCGATCCCGTCTGAACGAGGACGACCCTGTGCAGATCGTGCGTCTCTCGTTCGCGCCGAAGGTGATCGATCCCGCCCGTTCCTGCCGGAGGTCGGTAAGGTTTGGCAATCATCGGATACTCTTCCTCGTCGGCACTGTAGATGTGTGCGTGGGTGTCGACGATGAGATCAGTCACGCCTGATCCTTGAGCCATTCCGGGGAGTCCATTTTTAGCGACGTCGCGACCTCTTCGAGTTGTTGCCGATGCTCATCGGGAATGGGGACTCCCGTGGTCGGCCGTTCCTGCTCTCGTCGCCATTCCTTCGTGCCGGGCAGGGCAGCCTCAGCCAGACCCGCCATGGGTTTGAGGGAAAGGGACTGGTCGATTACATCTCGAACCGACGTGCGGAAGGCGTCGGCGTCACCAACGAGAGCGGGATCGATGACGACGAAGAAGAAACCCCGCGTCGCCCTCTCCCACGAGGAAGCGCCCTCTGCAGAAGTGCCGGCAAGGCTCCCGGCCAGCAACGTCGACACGAATCTCATCCCAAGACTGCCGAAGACAGATCGATGGAAACCCGCAGCCAGTGCCGCTTCGACGCCATCACTACGCTTGAACTGGTTGGCATTCATATCCAGCACCAGGGGCGGGCCACCCGCATCGGAGGGCACACCGAAACACATGGGCGGCGCCGCCATGGCATCCCAGACGGTGGCATCCGGGCTCGTTGGCTTGCGCCACGCCGCACCACCCGCCATTCCCCAACTGATCAGGCCGTGGGTCAATGCACGACGCGCGTAGATTCCGGCGCTGCCCACATGACCGTGATGGCACGTGGTTGCCAGTGCGAGTCCGGTGGCGAGGGCCTTTTCGCAGGCCAAGTCAGCGGCCACAGTCGCCGTCAGATAACCTGCACCACCGTCGCCATGGACACGCACACTGTTGTCGGTTTCCTGCAAGATCTTCTGCGTGGGCTCCGGATTGATCTGCCCATTGACGAACTCACCCACATAGCGCGGGATCTGCCGGGTGCCGTGGGTGACGATGCCCCGGATGTCGACGTCGACGAGGTAACGGGCGATCTCTTCGGCGTCGATGGCACGGGCACCGGCCAGGGTCAAGGCTCGTGTGGCCCAGGTGTGCAGGGCATTGGGAAGGATCAGCGTCATGGAGAGTCTCATGGTTGGTCGCGGAAACAGAGTGGGTTCAATCTCGGTGCTCGTAGTGGGGGCGGGCAAGATCTGGAGCCGAAGGTGATTCTGTCGGGTTGTTTGGTATCTTCTTCCCACACTGTTCAACCGCAAGGAGCCCGATTGACGGTTATTCGATCCACCCTACTGCTGGTCATCGCTGTGTCGACCCTGTGTTCTGCCGAGGGGCCGACGATTCTGTTCTTCGGTGACAGCCTCACGTCGGGGTATAGTCTCACGCGTCGGCAGGCCTACCCCGCCGTCGTGCAGGCGACGATCGATTCTCTCGGCTGGAAGGGGCAGGTGGTAAACGCCGGTCTGAGTGGGGAGACATCCGCCGCGGGCGTGGGCCGTATCAACTGGGTTATAGGTGCCCACAAGCAGGTCGACATCTTCGTACTGGAGCTCGGCGGCAACGACGGTCTGCGTGGCGTCCCTCTGGCCTCGACACGTGAGAATCTGCAAACGATTCTCGATCGAGTGAAAGCGAAACACCCTTTGGCTTCGCTCGTGATCGCCGGTGTGCTGATCCCGCCCAATCTCGGTACCACGTACACCGACACCTTTGCCTCGATCTATCCTCGGTTGGCAGAGGCCAATGAGGCAACACTTATTCCCTTCCTGCTCGAAGGGGTGGCGGCGGATCCGGACCTCAACGTGGACGACATCCATCCAAACGAGATCGGGCATCGGATCGTTGGAGCAACCGTGTGGTTGTACCTGAAGGAACTGGTACAGCGACGTCAGCCGTCAGTCGGCCGTGCGCAGGACCTCGAGGGGCGGCGCGGCGTGGATTCCACGACTGCCGAAGACACCGACGAGGACCGTGGCGACGGGGACGATGGCCAGGACGGCGGCTAGGCTTGTCCAGGGTGGCGCGAAGGTGATCTCGAAGACGTAGCGCGTCAGTCCCCAGCCACCCAGCAGTGACAGGCCGAGACCGGTGACGCCGGCCAGACCGCCGAGCAGCAGATACTCCACGACGAGGATTCGAGAGACGCGGGAGCGAGTGGCCCCCAACGTCCGAAGCAGGGCGCTCTCGCGCAGACGTTGGAAGTAGCTGCTCGACACGACGGCGACCAGTACGATCATCCCCGTGAAAACCGAGAAGAAGGCCATGATCCGGACGACGACGGCGACCTTCGAGAGAATGTTGTCGACGGTGCGCAAGACGAGGTCGAGATCGATGATCGACACATTGGGGAATCGACCCACAGCGAGCCGCTGCAACTGAGCGCGTACCGAGGAATCTTCACCGCGCGTGACCAGGACGTGGAACTGCGGTGCCGCCTCCAGAATGCCCTCTGGAAACACACACATGAAGTTCGGCATGATACGCTGCCATTCCACCTCTCGCAGAGAGCCGACGATGGCGCCCACCATCACTCCCTGTACATCAAATGTGATGGAGTCTCCGGGAGTCACACCCAGCGCACGCCCCATCCCTGTCTCGAGGGAGACAAACACCGTATCCGTTGTGGAGCCACGCCACTGACCGGCGACGACGGTTTCGGAAGAGGACAGGTTGCCGCGATACGTCGATCGATACTCTCGTTCGAAGGCCCAGCGTCCACGACGCCCGCGATTGTCGCCGGTCAGCTGATCGACGGGCACACCCTTCACCGACGCGATATGCATCGTCACGATGGGCACCAGTTCCTGAATGGGCATGCCAAGGGAGTCGACGAGCGTGGCCACGTCTTGTTTCTGATCGCTCTGGATGTCGAACAGAACCACATTCGGCTGCTCACCGCCGCTCACGTTTTCGATGTGGGCGACGATGGAGCTCTGGGCGCTGTACAGAGTGGTGACCAGAAATGTGCCGAAGCCCAGACTGACCAGCAGCAGCAATGTCTGATTGTGTGGCCTGTAGAGATTGGCCAGTCCCTGCCGCCAGACAAAACTCCAGGAAGAGGGGAACCAGCGACGGATGGCACCACGCAGGATTCGTGCGGGGCGGCCAACAGCAGGAAAGCGGCCAGTGTGCCGCCGGAGAAATACAGAGCGTGATCAGGTCTGCCCGCGAGCCAGCGTGCCAGCAACCACGTACTGACGACGCACAGGCTGATCAAGAGGATTCGCCAGCCCCGATCTCCGGTGGGTTCGGTCTCTTCAAACGAAGCGCGCAGCGCCAACAATGGTGAGGCCTGCCGAACAGCCAGCAGTGGCAGTGCCGCAAAGAGCAGGGCAACGGCTGATCCAATAGCAGACGCCTCCACAAAGGGCCACAGCGACCACTGCACATCGACCTGAGACAACTCGGCGGGCAGGAAGTCGGACAACAGTCCGGGAAGGGCAAGCAGAAAGAGAGACCCACCTGCGGCGCCGAATATGGATCCCACCAGCCCCATGGCCCCGGCTTGCAGCAGATAAATCCGCAAAGCCTGGCTAGCTGTAGCGCCGAGAGCGCGGAAGATGGCGACGGTTTCGAGTTTCTGCTCTACGTGGGCATGGATGGCACTGGCGACGCCCACGGCCCCGAGCAACAAGGCGACGAAGCTTCCCAGGCCCAGAAAGCGATAGAGATTTCCGAGCGTGCGGCCGAGACGCCGTTTGCGATCCTCTACGGTATCGACGTCGACATTCTCGCCCCCGAGTCTCCGCTGAAGTGCTTGCGACAACGCGGCCACATCGGTGCCTTCGTCGAAACGAAGATATCGGCGGTATTCGACGCGACTGCCACGTTTGACCAATCCCGTTTCAGCCAGAACGTCCATGGGGATGAACACCCGCGGCTGCACGTCGCTGCGCAGCGAGGTCTCTCCCGGGACATTGAGTAGGCGGCCACCGATGGCCAGCATCTTGCGGCCCACCTGAATCGAATCACCCACATCGGCACCGAGTTGCAGCAGCAGCGATTCATCGACGAGTGCGCTACCGCTGACCTGCCAGGTGGTGGCCGCTTCCTCGGGAATGGTTCGCAACTGGCCGTAGTAGGGATAGCCACCGACGTGTGCCCGTACCTGCGCCAGTCGTGCTCCGCCCACACGCGGCAGCAGCACCATCGAGTTGAATTCGACCTGTCTCGACTGATCACCGCCGATCGAATCGAGGATTGTTTCGGTCAGTTCGCTGAAGGGCAGGTTGCTTTCGACCTCCATGTCGGCACCCAGCAGGGTCTGCGCCTGCTGGTCGACACTGACCGCCATCGTGCTTCCCAGACCGCGCAGCGAGGTCAGGGCGGCGATCCCGACGGCGATGGCGCCGGTGTAGAGAAACAATCGACGCCGTCGACCGCGGCTGTCGCGCCATGCCGTTCTGACGACCCAACTCACTTGGCGACCTCGTCTTGAGACAAATGGCCACTGTCTTCCACGATCCGTCCGTCTCGCAGACGGATGACACGACCTGTGCGTGCCGCCAGTTCGTCATCGTGGGTCACCACGACGAGGGTGGTACCTGCCTCGGCATTGATCTCAAACAACAGATCCTCAATGGCGGCACCGGTCTGTCCGTCGAGACTTCCCGTGGGCTCATCGGCGAAGAGAATTCTCGGTTGATTGATGAAGGCGCGCGCAATGCCCACCCGCTGCTGCTCACCGCCCGACAACTGTGACGGATAATGGTGCAGCCTGTCGCCGAGGCCGACACGGTCGAGCCATTCGGTGGCACGCTGCATCGCCGAGCGTTCGCCGCGCAGTTCGAGGGGAACACCGACATTCTCCAGTGCGCTGAGGGTGGGCACCAGCTGGAAGGTCTGAAAGACAAAACCTGTCCGTTCGTTGCGCAGTCGCGCTCTGCCATCCTCATCGAGATCGTCGAGTCTGACGCTGTCGAGGGTGACACCGCCCGAGGTCGCTCGATCGAGTCCGGCGCACAACCCAAGTAGGGTGGTCTTGCCGCTACCTGACGGGCCCACGATGGCATTCGTCGAACCGGCGTCGATGGCGAAACTCACGTAACTGAGAACGGTCAGCGGCCGATCGCCGCTGGTATACGTCTTGGTCAGCTCGCGCGCCTCGAGAACGACCTGCGAGGCACCGAGACCCGGCGTCGCATCATCCGTGGTGTCACCTGTCACTGCGTCGAACCTCCTTCGATGAGACTCAGAAGTTGGGTGGGTCGATCGGTCATGATGCCATTGACGCCAAGCCGGATGAACTTCTCCATCTGCGCCCGTTCATTGATCGTCCAGACCTGGACCGCCAGATTTCGTCGTCGTGCGGTCTGCATCAAACGCTCGTCGATGGTTGTAAAGGGCCCCAACTGCGGCATCACCATGAAACCGCCGAAGGGGGTGCGTGTGTAGAGGTCGTCGAGTCGCAGTTTGTGCAGAACCCAGAACAGGAGACCTTCGTCGAAACTGGCCGTTGTGAGGACCTGCGGACACGCCGTGCGAAAGGATTTGAGAGCATCACCAGAGAAAGAGGCGATGGCAACTCTTTCCGTCAGTCCGTGTTGTTGGACAGCGGCGCACAGATCTTGCGCCACGGCAGGTGTCCTCGCCTTCAATTCGATCACAAAACGCCAATCGGGGAAGGTGTCGAACATCTCCTCCACCGTCGGCATCTGGATGCCCTTGCCCCGCAGAGGATAGGTCAGCGAATCGACGGTCCAGTTGTAGCCGGCATCGAGGGATCGCAGTTCGTCGAAGGTCATCTCGGCAATCCGTCCCGTCCCGTTCGTGACGCGGTTCACGCGCCGATCGTGAGCGACGACCAGCCGGCCGTTGCGGGTGGCATGCACGTCCATCTCGAGCATGTCCACGCCAAGATCGGCGACCTTGCGGTAGGTGTAGAGGGTGCTCTCCGGTCCGAGTTCGGGCCCACCTCGGTGGGCGATCACCAGTGGAGCGGAGGTGCCTCGCGAGAAAAAGGGGTGTTCCGGAAGGGGGGCGGGCTCGATGACAAAGGCGACGATCAGCGCCCCCGCGTAGAGAATGAGCAGGAGGCGCAAGAGACGCTTGAGTAGGCGAAAAACCATCAGCACATCCGATCATCATCTCAGGGTCATGGGTAGCAAAGCTGAAACTACATCTCCGTCAAGGAAGATGTCGACCTGAGAGCTCCGTAGCTGGACGTTTCGAGCGCTCTCTGCTACGCTTCAAAGTGGTAATTCGATGACCGTGGACCGATCAGTGGTTGGATGGGCGCGAACGTGCGGTGGGGGCTCGGAGGTGACAATCTGTCGACGTGGAATGGATTCGAAATCGAGCTGAAGCCTGCCACGCAGATCGAGTTGGAGATCGAGCCGGGGTATAACTACTCACGACGCGATGCCCAGTGGATCGAACATGTCGACAGCGATGGTGACGATGAGGACGACCGATTCATCTTCGGTGAGCTGATCAACAAGACCTTCGAGATCGGCGTTCGCGTTACGTGGGCGTTCACACCATTCCTGAGCACCCAACTGTTCCTGCAGCCCTTCGTCACCACCGGTGACCATGGTCGGATCAAGGAACTGGCGCGGGCTCGATCCTACGCATTCACGACCTACGACGATATAGAGGAAGATCCCGACTTTCGTCGACGGTCCCTGCGTTTCAATCTGGTGACGCGCTGGGAATACGCACCGGGCAGCACGATCTTTGTCGTGTGGCAGCAGAATCGGGACCGCGATTTCGACGATACGCGCAATTCCGACTTCGAGCCCCTTGCCGATGTGGGTCGTTCCTTCGGAGACGAAGGCGACAACATCTTCCTGGTCAAGGTGAACCGCTGGATTGGGCTGTAAGGGCATCTGCTGGCCGCGCCCAGATTCCGTGCTTTTCGATTCACGATCCGTCGGGCGACGCCCACTGCAAAGACCGCTTGACCGCCTGTGACCAGCGCTCACGTAGATCACCTGCTTGCGATGCGGACATGACCGGTTCATAGGTGCGCGCAACCTGCCAGTGGCGGCTCTGCTCGTCGACGGACGTCCAGAAACCACTCGCCAGACCGGCCAGGTAGGCCGCCCCCAGCGCCGTCGTTTCCAGCACAGTGGGCTGCACGACGGGGGTCTGCAGAAGATCGGCCTGAAACTGCATGAGCAGACCGTTGGCGGACGCCCCACCGTCGACGCGCAGTTCGGTCAGTGGCGACCCCGCATCGTCCTCCATCGCTTCAGCCAGATCGGCCACCTGAAAGGCGATCCCTTCCAGGGCGGCACGGGCGATGTGTCCGGAGGTGCTGCCCCCGGAGATGCCGAGGATCGTGCCGCGGGCATGTGGGTCCCAGTGGGGCGCTCCCAGACCGGCCAGCGCCGGAACCAGATACACACCGCCATTGTCCTCGACGGAGTCAGCCAACGACTCCACGTCTCCGGACGAATTGATGATTCCCAACCCATCGCGCAACCACTGCACGACGGCGCCGCCAACGAATACGCTGCCTTCCAAGGCGTAGTGGGGGGAGCATTGCTCGCCGTCACCTCGTCCCAGCTGCCAGGCGACGGTTGTGAGCAATCCGTTTCGTGAGGCTCTGGGTTCTGATCCGGTGTTCAAGAGCATGAAACAACCGGTGCCATAGGTGCACTTGGCCATTCCAGGTCGGACACAGGCCTGACCAAAGGTCGCCGCCTGCTGATCACCGGCGATCCCAGCCAGTGGCACACCTTTCAGAGGCGGGATCGATCGAATGTCACCATACAACTCGGCGGAGGGTTTCACCTCTGGCAACAGAGACGGCGGGATCTGCAACAGGTCGAGCAGGTCTGCGTCCCAGCACAGACTGTGAATGTTGAAGATCAGCGTGCGCGACGCATTGCTGACATCGGTGATGTGCTGATCGCCGTCGGTAAGTTTCCAGGCGAGCCAGCTGTCGATGGTGCCGAAGGCCAGTTCCCCGCGTTTGGCTCGCGCTCGAGCGCCTTCCACGTGGTCGAGGAGCCAGCAGACTTTGGTGCCCGAGAAGTAGGCATCCAGCTCGAGTCCCGTTCGCTGCTGAATGAGCACATCATGCCCGTCCGCCCTCAGCTGTTCGCAGTGGGCCGCCGTGCGCCGATCCTGCCAGACGATGGCGGGATGGATCGGCTCTCCCGTGGCGCGGTCCCAGATCAGCGTCGTTTCGCGCTGATTGGTGATTCCCGCGGCGACGATCTCCACATCACTACCCAGGTCACACGTATTTAGGGCCTGGTCCACCAGATCGGCCTGCATCTGCCAGATCTCGAGGGCATCGTGTTCGACCCAGCCCGGTTTCGGATAGTGCTGGGCCAGTTCCCGCTGGGCCATGCCGACGATCGATCCGCTCTCATCGAACAGGATCGCTCGCGAGCTGGTGGTTCCCTGATCGAGGGCAAGGACGGTCTTCATCGATGGACTCCCATGACCACGACGGTCATCGTGGGCTGAATCACTTGATCCTCTTCTGCAGCTGGCCCCATCTTGTGCGTTGTGTCGATGGATTGGCGCCAGGCGGAGTTTATGCGCGAAGATCAAAGAGGCCAAGCCGATGAGCTCTCCCAACATCATTCTGATCATGACTGACCAGCAGCGCTGGGATACGGTGGCCTGCAATGGGTATCCGCACATGATTACACCGCACATCGACGCGCTGGCCCGGCGTGGTGTGAGCTTTACACACGCTTTTGCGCAAGGCGCGGTCTGCGGCCCGTCGCGCAACAGTATCGTCTCAGGTCAGTACGTGCACACCCATGGGGTGGAGGGGAATGAGCAGTGGCTGCGCCCGGATCAGCCCAACTGGATCGAGTGTCTACGAAGGGGGGGATATCAGACGGTCAACATCGGCAAGATGCACACGGCGCCGATCCGCCTGCCCGCCGGATTCGAACACCGGACCGTGGTGGAGAACAAGAACTACAGTCAGGGCCATCACGGGCCTGACACAGACGACTACGATCTGTATCTGTCGCACCATGGGCTCAAACGCCCGGCCCTGACCTACTACAAAGACATCGAGGACTGGCCCGATCGGCTGCAGGCGACAGTGTGGCCCCATGACGACGGCCTGTTTCCCGACAACTATGTGGGGCGCACGACCGTCGACTATCTCAATGGTTGCACCTACGACCGGCCCCTGTTTCTGTGGTGTGGTTTCGCCGGTCCCCACGATCCCTTCGACGTGACCGAACCCTACCTGCGGATGTATGACGACGTAGACGTGCCGGATCCGGTGGGCTGGGAGGGAGAGTTGGAGACCAAGCCGCCGCCGCAACAGGCGGCGATGGACGGCATGGAGGGGAAACACTCCCCCGCGGCGGTCTGGTGGAGTCGGGCAACGCCCGACCGAATCCGTCGCATGCGCAAACACTACTATGCCAACATCACGCTCATGGATGACTGGGTGGGCCGCATCGTGGCCGCTGTGGCGGCGAAGGGACAGTTGGACAACACCCTGTTTGTGTTCACGTCCGACCACGGCGACTGTCTGGGCGACCACCACCAGGTCTACAAGTTCTCCAGCCATTACGATCCGGTGGCAAGAGTGCCCCTGGTGCTGGCCGGTCCTGGTGTCGAAACGGTCGGTGAAAGCGATCCGCTGGTGGAACTCATCGACCTGGGCCCCACCTTTCTGGAGCTGGCCGGCCTCGACCCCCTCCCTGGTGCGTCCGGTCAATCGCTGTCCGCACTGCTGAGAGGGGGCGGGCCACTGCACGATGTCGTGTTCTCCGAACATGGCCAAAGGGTCATGGTTCGGACCCACGAATGGAAGCTGGTTGCCTATCTCGGCCAGCCTTATGGTGAGCTCTACGATCTGCGAACAGACCCGGATGAACTGCACAATCTTTACGATTCACCCGAAGCAAGCGACGCTCGCGGGGGTCTGTATGAGAGAATGGGGCAGTGGTTCGGGAACACACGTATGAGAAGGGCCCTCTGAGTCAAAGGAGGGGACTCTGCGGTCTCTCAGAGAGAGCGGGTACCTACCTGCCCGTTTTTTGTCCGATTTCGCCAATCGGGGGTGCCCAACAAGCCTCTGAGGCTTACCTTGTTAGGGATCACCATAGGCGGCTTCTGCCAGTAGAATTCCAGGTCAGCGCTTTTCAGGTTAGGGCATTTTGACGGACTCAACGCTCCCACCCACGGAGCATCCTCAGATCATTCAAGGCGGCATGGGTATCGCCGTCTCCGACTGGCGCCTGGCGCGGTCCACCTCTCAAGAGGGGGCCCTGGGTGTAGTTTCCGGCACATCGATCAATTCCGTGCTGGCCCGGCGTCTGCAGTTGGGAGACATTGGTGGCCACATGCGCCGTGCCCTCGAGCACTTTCCCGTTCCCAAGATCGCCGAGGACATCCTCAATACCTACTACCGAGCAGGTGGCAAGGGAGCCGAGGAGACCTTCAAGCTGGCGCCGATGTACAAGATCAAGACCAGTCTCGCCGGACTGCGCCTGACCGTGGCAGCCAACTTCGTCGAGGTCTTCCTCGCCAAAGAGGGTCACGGCGGCAAGGTGGGCATCAACTTTCTTGAGAAGATTCAGATTCCCCATCTGGCTTCCGCCTATGGGGCCATGCTCGCCGGTGTCGACTACGTGTTGATGGGCGCAGGTATACCCCGGCAGATTCCGGGGGCTCTCGACACACTGAGTCAGAATCTGAAGGCCCGCTACAAGCTGTCGGTGGAGAACGAGGCCACCGGCGATGAGACCTACACCGAGTTTGAGCCAGCAGAGATCGTCGGTCTGCCGTCGGACTTTCCCCTCACGCGACCCTACTTCCTGGCGATCATCGCCTCTGCCACGCTGGCGCTGTCGTTGGCCAAGAAGGCGACGGGTCACGTGGACGGCTTTATCATCGAGTATCCCGTTGCGGGCGGACACAATGCGCCGCCCCGGGGGCAACTCAAGCTGACCGATCGTGGAGAGCCGATCTATGGGCCCAAGGACGATGTCGATCTGGCAAAAATCGCAGACATTGGTCGCCCTTTCTGGCTCGCCGGCGGATACGGTGGCCCCGATCGACTCTTTCGCGCCATGGAGCACGGCGCCCATGGGATCCAGGTCGGTTCCGCCTTCAGCCTCTGTGAAGAGTCGGGTGTCGATCCAGTATTGAAGCAGAAGGCCCTCACCAGCATTGTGGATCACGGCATTCGTGTGTTTACCGATGCCACCGCGTCACCTACAGGGTTCCCTTTCAAGGTTGTGCCTCTCGAGGGCTCCGGGTCCGAGGCTGAGGTCTACCAGCAGCGACCGCGGATCTGTGATCTTGGGTATCTGCGGGTGCCGGCCAAGCTGGACGACGGCAAGATCGTCCTGCGGTGTTCGAGCGAACCGGTTGACGACTACGTGAAGAAGGGCGGAGAAGAAGAGGCGACGGTGGGCAAGAAGTGTTTGTGCAATGCGCTGATGGCCAACGTAGGCCAGGCGCAGGTGCAGAAGACGGGTTTCACCGAGACGCCCATCCTGACCTCGGGGGACGATGTCATCATGGTCACCCGCTTCCTCAAGGACGGGAACAGGTCTTACACGGCCAAGCAGGTCCTCGACTTCCTGCGCTCGCCCCCCTCCGAAGATGATACACCGGCCCCAGTTGCCGTAGCGGATGCAGCCGCCGGAAATGGGCATGACACGGCCGAGAGGGCCAATGGCAGTCACGAGGGCAATGGCACGTCTTCACAGGTTGTGGCCGCGGAGACGACGACGGGCGAGCACGCATAGTCGACCCACTCCAATTGAGAAGAGGCTCCTGTCGCGTTGCGACGGGAGCCTTTTGTCGTTCTGGTCGATTCCCTTCGGTCAGGTCGGTTCCTCGACATCGGGTGCCAGGGCCCGAAGGTCGGTGCGTCCGGGCGGAAACCAGACACCAGCCTCGGCGATGGTCAGTCGTGCCTGTGGGCGCCATGCGTGGACGGTCTGCAGAATCGCCTTCACGACACGCCAATCGGTCACGTCGCCCTTAACGTGATCAGCGTGGACGATGTTGACCTTGCACGACGTCGACAACCACGTCTTCGCCAGATCCAGCAGTCGTTAACAGATCGCGCAGGTTCGACTGTTTCAGGACCGACTGTACCATGGGGAGCACATGACGGTGGTAGTCGAGCCTTTGGGGTCGTGCGACGGGATTGGGTAGGGAGGTGTCGTCTGAGCGGATCATGGCCACCGTCGGACTTGCCCCCACCACCGACGGCTGCGCCGCATTCAACAGCAGAAAGGCGCACACGAGTTGAAGGGGAAACACAAAAGGGCGCTGGTCGAACCAGCGCCCTGAAGTGTCGATGTGGAACGGCGTTTCGAGTTCCCGCATGAAAGATCTCACGTGCCGTCGTAGCCGAACAGAGGGCGCATCCAGACGTTGCGGAAGCGCACAGGGTTGCCATGGTCCTGCAGTCGCAGGGCACCGACATCGGGGTCGGGCGACGCATATCGGTTTACACTGAGGTGGCCGGTCGGGCCCATGCACTCCTGGCGGTGGTGCAGCAGCAAGCCATTGTGCATCACCGTCACAAAAGCGGGAGAAACGATCCACCCTTCATCCCAGATGGGGGTCTCGAAAATGATGTCATAGGACTGCCATTCACCCGGCTTGCGGCAAGCATTCACCAGCGGCGGATACTGTCCATAGATCGAACCGGCAGAGCCGTCGGCGTACGTCGGGTTGTCGTAGCAGTCGAGAACCTGAATCTCGTATCCACTACGGTTTTCATCGGCGAGAAGAAAGACACCGCTGTTGCCGCGCTCCTGGCTTTCACCCTCCACGACTTCGGGTGTGGCCCATTCGATGTGCAGCTGGCAATCTCCAAAGCGCTTTCGTGTCTGAATGTCGCCGGTGCCCTTCACGACTTCCATGAAGTCGGACTCGACCTTCCATCCAGCGTCGGTGCCCGGCTCCTTGCAGCTCTCCCACTCGTTCAGATCGGATCCATCGAAGAGGATCACGGCGTCAGACGGAGCTCCACCACCATCCGCCCCGGGTGTGACTACTTGGGGCGCGGGGCGTTTGCTGTCGTGTGCGCGCCAGGGCTGGCCCGTGATGAACTCCGTGTCGTCGTATCCCAGCTTTCCCATCTTGAAACCCTTCCTCGAAACGTGTTCAGGCGACGTGGCGCAGAATGTGCCCGGATCGACTGTCCTGCAGCTGGCCGTCACGCATGGCGGGTACGCCATTGATGAAGATGTGATCGATACCACGAGGGTATTGGTATGGCTGATCGAAATCAGCCGTGTCGCCGATTTCGTCGGCGTCGAAGATGACGATGTCGGCCCACAGCCCCTCACGCAGCCAGCCACGGTCGGCGATTCCGAAACGACTCGCTGCGTGGCCCGTCAGTTTGTGAATTGCGTGCTCCCAACTCATCGCCTGCTGATCGCGAATGAAATGACGTAGGAAGTAGGGGAAGGCCGCATAGGAACGGGGATGGTGCTTGCCCTCGGCCAGCACCCCCTGGGGGATCAGCGAGAATCCGTCGGAGATGACTCCGCCCGCTTCGTGACGAGCGATGTTGAGGAAGTCTTCCTCCGACACGTCCTCGGCAAGCATCCACGGTCGCGCCTCCTCCTCGATGAGTATATCGAGGACCGCATCGTGAGGATCCTGCCCACGCAATCGACCGATCTCACCGAACGACTTGCCCGTGAGGTGTTCGTTGGCTGCCCCGGAGCTACCGAGCCAGATCTTCTCCCAATCGCCGTCTTTGACAAGGTTGCGCTTGCGACTGCCACCGGACTCGGCGCCATGGGTCATCGTATCAGACTTGATCTTCTCGCGCATCTCGGGATCGCGCAGGCGAGCGATGAGCGCCTCGTCGCCTCCGTCGAGCGCCCACGGTGGTAACAGCGACTTGAGGGTGGTGGAGCCCACGGTATAGGGAATCGCATCACAACTGACATCGACACCGCGCGCACGCAATTCATCCATCTTGCGTAGCAGATCGGCAGTGGCACCAATCATCGGTGAGCCCGGTTGCATGTGCGAAACGTGGGCCGTGATGCCTGCCCCTTCTCCCACGGCGATGACTTCGCCCACAGCTTCGGCGATACCTTCGGTCTGATTGCGGATGTGAGACGTGTAGATCCCGCCAAACTTGCCGACCACCTTACCCAATTCGATGAGCTCTTCGATGGCGGCAAATGGGCCCGGCGCATAGGCCAGACCTGTGGAAAGCCCCACTGCGCCGTCGGTCATCGCCTGATGGCTCAGTTCACGCATGCAATCCATCTCGGCCGCTGTGGGGGCACGGTTGTCATACCCCATGGCGGCAACACGGATGTTCCCATGCCCCACGAGAGTGGCCACATTGGTGCCCACGCCCTGCTGTTCGAGACGCTGGAAATAGTCGGCGAATCCGGCCCAATCGCAGACCAGACCGCGGGTCATGGCTGGATCGAGAGGGCCGTAGTAGGGCTCGAAGTCGCGGGTGGGGGCCGCTGAGACGCCGCAATTGCCCGCGATCTGGGTCGTGATGCCCTGGGCAATGGAAGATGGTGCCCGGCCCTCCAGCATCAAGGTCAGATCCGAATGGGTGTGGATATCGATGAACCCCGGACAGACCATCCTACCCCTGGCGTCAATGATCTCAGTCGCCTGCACGTCACTCAAATCACCGATGGCGGTGATGCGACCATCGGTGACGGCCAGGTCAGCTTCGACAGCGGGTGTACCGCTGCCGTTGAGGATTCTCCCACCGCGAATCAGAAGATCAGTCATGGCGGCTACGATACACAGTTTTCTGATTCGACGAAACCGGCCTGCCTGATCGCGGGATCACGCACTATTGTCGTGGCACCGCCCACAGGATGAGGTCGGTTCCGCTCTGCCAGGAGTTGATGTCGTTGATGCGGATCTGCGTGGCCCAGCCGTTGGCTGCTGTAGGTTGCTGCGTTACGTCGTAGAGGCCTTTGCCATCAACTCGCTCTACGGCGACCTCCAACGTCTCGTCATGGTCGATGGCAGACAGAGCGGCGCTGGCTGGGCCTTCCGGTTGACAACCGTAGATATGCTCGAAATGCATTTCTGATCCTCGAAGCGTCAGATAGAAAATGCCTCTGCTCAAGTCGGCTCGCCATGTGGCCAGTTTCCTGCCCCGATCACGTCGTTCCAATGGATCGGTTCGGATTGGCGGCAGTGGGCCTGCACCGAGCATCTCGCTCAGGGCGGTGAAAGCATCTCGTTCACCCCGACGAGCTGCTGTCCACATGTCGAGTGTTTCTGGCAGACGCTGTGCGCGCGCCAGGTCTTCAGCAGACCAGTCGCCGGACGCCTTTTCCGGCATCAGGTCGATGAGCGCATGCAGTTGCTTTGCCACCTCCTCGTACCCGACGGCTGCACGTGTGAGATACGGACCGCGACGATCATCTGCGAAGGTCTCGGCCATCGAACGGAAGTAAACGGCCATGCGCTCGCGCCACGCAGGAATCGATGACAGTGACCAACCCTAGCGGTAACTGTTGAAGTTCCGCCGTGATTGATCGTCCTCCTGCAGCCACTCAGGTGTCATGGGATATCGATCCCAGGAGATAATCCACCATGTACCCCATGTGGATCGTGGCCGACGTGGCCGAGTCGAGCAGACCTGCCTGGCCACCGGCAACGGCACCGGCCACCTCGGGCAGCGTCGACCACCGGGGTTTGGGGTGTACGTCGATGACGATCGTATCCGCCGCTGTTCGCGAGGCGGCGACGGGGTCGATGCCGAGTTGCTCGTCCCACATAGGCAGCATCGATCCACTCTTCGCGCACGTGATCAGGCTTGATCTGCGTAGAGGCAATCTCCTGAAGGCCCGGCTCGGTTGCATAGAAACGCACGCCCGAATAGCGGTTGCCGGCGAAGAGGGGGTCGTCAATGGGTTCGCAGATATTGATCGAAAAGTCGAAACGTCCACGACGCTGTCCCGCCCGGACCAGCAGTGTGTGCTCACCCGCTTCAATGAATCGATGCTCTCTCACGCCGCCCAACACATGCTTGCGGCGTCCCTTGTAGGCGTGCACCGACTCGCTGTCGATCCATACCTCGAGGTCTTCGTCTGAGCTCACCCATAGTCGGACCGAATCAGAGCGGGCCATGGTGAAGCGCGTGAAGGCATAGACGGCACAGTGCGTCGGATCATCGGAGTAGCGATCCAGGTCGATCCGATCATCCCCGAAACACACGATCTGTGACCAGCCCTGCTGGGCGGGAACGGGTGCGAGGGTCTGCAGCTCGGATATCGAGAATTGATGGTCCCGCTCGACGGGCCCCAGCAGCGTCCAACGACGTGGCCCCATGCCGAATCCTGCATGCTCGGCCCACTCGCCATTGTAATCCATACTGGCTTTCATGAAACGGTCGGTCAATTCGGAGATATGCCCACCGCGCACGGTGACGTGATCGATGCTACCAGGGCCAATGCTATGCAGCCGTCCCAGCGTCGCATACTCGAAATCATCGGGATTGAAGCCCATCAGTTGGGCGACGACGAGGTCGGCGGCGATGGCATCACGGCCGCAACGATCAGATTCGAGCGTTTCGGTTTGCCCGAAAAGGCGCCTCCCTCCGCACCGGTGATCATGTCGACGACGTGGAAGTCGGGTTCTGTCAGTGACAAATAGGTCGACGAGGGTCTCATCGATCAGACGGGGTGCATGGGGAATACCAGGATGCCCCTCGGTGCCCCGCGTCTTGTTCCAGCCATAGACGATGCCGGACAGCAGACCGAATTGGTTTTTCTGACAGCAGGTGATCTTCGAGCCGTGGGTCTTGGCGACGGGGACGTTGATCCAAGCATCGGCCTCGATGATCGTCGCTGCCAGATCGTATTCGCCGCGACAGAGGCCACCCGTGGGCGGCTGAAGGGTCAACACGCGGTCGAAGTTCAGATCGAAGCACCCGATGTCGATACCGCGCTCACGCAACTCAGTGGCCGTGGCGCGATGCCCGGTAGCTTCGAATCCATCGACGACGGGCCAGCCGCCCGTATCGACGGAGTCCTGGAACTCGGGAGAAATCCACCCACCCGAGCCTTCGGCGATCAGGATGCGCGCCTCGGGCGCGATCTCATGGACCATGAGGGCCACGGCTCTCACGATCCGAGTGTCAGTAATGACACTGGAACCCGATGGCTGAGCGGTCACTACGTTGGGTTTTGATGACGACGAGACGGGCGGTATCGGCAATGACACCGGCGAATCCGCCGGCCATCTCGACGGAGCGGCGCACCCATCTGTTCGACCTGCTCCACAGAAAGGGGATGGTCGCGGTCGATGGGGTGAGAGAGAGGGCTCGTTCGAGGCCGTGACGCCAACGGTGAACGCTTAGGCAATGACGTCGGCCCTCGCCAGCAGAAGGAGGGCGAGAGAAATGGCCATAATTCGCATAGCTGACAGACTTTACGAGAGGGTTTCTCGAAGCCTATCAGCGAGGGTGGAACATTGTCAACGAAGCAGCTGGGCCACTATCCCTCCCGCCGCTCAAGGCCGATTCGATCTTTCAGGCTGCGAGCACTCTTGTCCTGATCACCCATCCAGGCCACATCGGAATCATCATCCTCGAATCGTTTGATACCGACCTGCTTGATCGCTGCGTCAGGCACCTTGTCCAGCGGTGTATACCGGGGATGATGGGATTCCTTGTAGGGGTTGTTGCGTGCCGCATTGTAACAGCAGATCAGCGTCCACCGCGGATCGGGGGACGCATTGCGATCGGATCGGTGCAGCAGATTGCAGTGAAAGTAGACGGCGTCTCCGGGGGACAGCTCCACATGGACATTCTCCAGCACCTTTTCGGCTTCGGTGACGCGTTCCAGGTTGGCACCGGCCTGGTCGCCAGTCAGTTCATG
>Ga0187827_10003020_pt1 | contig 22264 bp, 21 predicted proteins | sample ETNtaG_39_FD_167969 | JGI IMG/M metagenome (GOLD analysis project Ga0187827, IMG submission 167969) | Marine microbial and viral communities from oxygen minimum zone, Eastern Pacific Ocean - ETNP2014_SV_150_PacBio MetaG (Illumina Assembly) | ecosystem: Environmental > Aquatic > Marine > Hypoxic... | reverse complement strand
CAGATGCAAGATTTATCAGAAAAATATCTCCATGCGTAGAATTTGGATTGGTCGGAAAAACTGCACATAAGGTCGATGAAATGGTCTCTGTTTCCGATATGAAAAAACTTAAAAAAATATACCTAAACATTTTACAAAATTATTTTAGTTGCTAAATAGGCTCAATAAAATAATTTATTCTTATGAATAGCGTTAAAATGGTTGAAGTTACTAGAAGTAATTTCACGGAAAGTACACATTATGGTGTTGCCGTATTAATTAATTCAAGCGGAGAAATATTAAAAGAGTGGGGCAATTCAAATATATTAATTTATCCAAGATCGGCATTAAAACCTATTCAATCATTGAATCTTTATAAAAACAGAATGGCTGAGGCTTTAAATTTATCGGATGATTTTATAGCTTTAACTACGGCTTCACATCACGCAGAAAATATTCATCAAAAAATGATTAATAATTGGCTAAAAAAAATTAATTTGAAAGAAAAGCACCTTTCTTGCGGACCCAGTTGGCCATGGAATATAAAAGATCAATTTAAGGCTCATGAAAAATATAAGGTCAAAAGAAAAATTTTTCACAATTGCTCTGGAAAACATTGTGGCCATCTAGCTGTAAGCAAATATAGAAATTTACCAATTAAAAACTATCAACATAAAGATCATTTAATTCAAAAAGAATTAATTATATTAATTGAAGATTTATCAAAATATAAAATAAAAAATATAGGTATTGATGGATGTACTTTGCCCAATCCATTAATTCCCTTAAAAAAATTTGCACTAGCGGCAGCACAACTAGCTGATTATAAAAAACTAGGCGAACATTCGGTCATAGCTAAGAGAATTTTCGATTCTTGTGTAAAATTTTCAGAAATTACTGGGGGTAGTAAAAGCATAAATTCTATTTTAACCAAGCTCTCAAAAGGAAAAGTGTTTGTTAAGAATGGAGCTGAAGGAGTTTTTGTAGCAATAATACCAGAAAAAAAATCAGCATTAGTGGTCAAAATTATTGACGGCACTAGAAGAGCAGCTGAAGTGGCTATTGCAGGATTACTATCAGATCTTAAAATAATCAATAATGACAAAATTGAAAAAATTAAAAAAAGACCTATAAAAAATTCTACTGGTCAAATTATTGGACGCATAGAATGTATAGGTTGAAATGAGTAAAATTAAAGTTAGATTTATTAATCTTGGATTGATGAATTTACCCATGACAAAAAATATTTTTGTGATTGAGCCTAATTAGGGTTCAGGCATTGAGCAACTGTAAACTACTTTTTAAAAAACTGGTATAGTATGGTAGTTTTCAAAATATTAATCCCATAAGGAATAGATTTCAAATGAGATATTTCATCTCCATAGAAGGTGGGTATTGGTATTTCCTTAATTTTTAAATTAGATTTTAAAAATTGTATTATTACTTGAGTATCAAAATGATAACTGTTTGTGTTACTTTTGTAATTAATTTTTTTTAATGCATCAACTTTGAACGATCTATAACCTGAATGAAACTCGCTAAAATTTGATCCTAGAATTATATTTTGTATAAAAGTCAAAAATTTATTTCCTATAAATTTATAAACTGGCATTCCACCTTTTAAAGCATCTCTAGGATTCATCATTCGTGATCCAAAAATTGCATCAGCAACATCTTGCTTTAAATAAGAAATAAATTCTGGTATTTTTTCCGGAATATATTGACCATCACCATGTAACATTATGACATTGTCGTAATTATGTTTTACAGCATAGTCGAAAGCAATTTTTTGCACTCCCCCATATCCATGGTTAACGGCGTTATTAATTAACATTAATCTTTTGCTTGGATCGCTTTTTTCTATATAATTTTGAACAATTAACTGAGTTTTGTCATTTGAATTATCGTTTATTATTAAAATTTTTATATAATTTTCTTCAAAAATAATTGTAGGTATTCTGTTTATAACTTTCAAAATTTTTTTTTCAACGTTGTATGCGGGGATAAATATGAGAAAGCTTTTTTTGTTCATAATAAATTATTTTAATAGATCCTTTTTTAAAAATAAATATTATTTTATTTTAAGACAGATATAAAATGATGTTTTCTATGCAAAATTAAATTAAATAAACCTTTATGTTGTTGAAAATTTTTTTTAAAGGTAATTTGATTTAAACTAGATTTTTTTATTGTTTGTTTCCAAGTTTTATTATCAAAATATTTCTTTGGAATGTTCACTCCATAAGCGTAATTTCCAAAAAAGTCCACAAACCTTAAAAGATGTCTTGAAAAAAAACCATGTTCAAAATGATCTTTTATTAATATGAATTTTGAAATTTTTGAGACTTTTTTTAGTAATACATGAGATTGATCTATGCCTACATGATGTAAAACATCAATCATAATTGTAACATCAAAGTATTTACGTTTAATTCTTTTCTTTTCTAATTCATTGATTGTAAAATATTTAATATTTTTTTTTGTTACAAGATTAAAATTATAAGTATCTACACAAGTTGCTTTTTTAATTATTTTTTTTTTACACAAGTAAGTTGAAAAATACATACTTCCACATCCATAATCTAAAAGAATCGTTTTTTTTTTTAAAATTTTATTAATTTTGCTTACTTGATTTTCTACTTCAATAGATAATTTTTCAAATCGATATCCTTTAAATATTTTTCTTATCATATTAAAAGTATAAGCTAAGAATTCTTTATTCTTATAATGTTTTGGTCTTACGGAATGAATAATTGTCATCTATCCTCTTTTAAATGATGAAAAAGTGTTTAATCAAGCTTTATTATATAAATTTATCTTTTTATTTCAAAAAGTCTTGCGTTCAATAAATGCATTTTTTTTATATCTTTTAAAGCCCATACCTTTTTATATTCCTCTGAAATATCACAATTAAAAGCTGTGAGTGGTTCATAGCATAAAATCCATATTCTTTCAGAACCAGATGAAAGGTTTTCGATATTTAATAGCTTAAAGTTATTTTTTTTAAATTCATCGATATTTACTAAATAATTTTCAACAAGTTTATGTGATTGAGTTGAACCAAATATAGATAGATTTTTTACTTCATTTCCTTTTAATGAATGTATAACTTTAGTAAATTCTGGTTTTGTGTTCACCCTAAATTTAATTTCGATGTAATGATTTACTAAAGTTGGCAATACTACAATCATAACTAAGTAGATTTTTAATTTTTTATTATCTATTTCAAAAATTAATGTAGAGATAAGTATTAGAATTGATGCTAAAACGAATATAATATATCTATCTGTAAGTATTGGTCTAACTATAAAGCTATAAGATAAAGGAATTATATAAGAAAAAATTAAAATAAATGTAAGTAATAGATAATTATTTGGAGTTAGTAATATTTTATTTCGAAAACGAAAGATCAAAAAAATCAATGTAGATAAATAAACCAAACCCATTATTTTTGATCCAAAAAAACGTGAAAAGTAATAATTATAAAAAAATTCCCAGCCTATTTGTTTATAAAAATATGCTCCTTCACCATAGGCAAATAAAGAAACAAGATAATCATAATTTGTAAAAAAATATATTATTAAAATAAATGGCACGGATAAAAAAAATAAAATATTTTTATTTTTAAATACTATCCAAAAATAAATAGAATTGATTATTTGTGAAAAAAAAATGATAAATACAAAAGGATGAGAAGATAAACTTAATACTGAAAACAAAATAAATAATAAAAAAATATATATTTTTTCATAATAGTTTAAATCTAAGGATACTACCTTATAATAAATAATTAAATTTATTACGCTTAATAAAAAAACAAGTGAATAAGGTCTTGTTTCTTGAGAGTATTTAATAAGATAAATATTAATACTGATTAATAAAATTGTTAATAAAAAAGAGTTTCCATTTTTTTTAACTTTGTAAGAAAGAAAACCTAGAAATGGAATAGATAAAATGCCAAAAAAAAGAGGGACATGTCTTCCTATCTCTGGATTATATGAAAAAAATTTAAAATAATTTTTTAGAATTAAGTTAAAAAATAATGGAGTAGCATCTGTAAGTTCTCTTCTAGAAATCATTTCTTTTAGAGAAATATTTGGATCCGCAACCCAAAAGGAGTTCATTTCATCCAACCAATAATCTTCAAAATTCAATTGATAAAACCTAGATAAAATTCCAATTAAAATAAAAAATATAGAAATTAAAAGAGCATTATTTTTGTTTGACAATAACATTCTAATACATTTAATTTTTGAGCATATACAATATTATTTTATCTGGTTTCCTTCAAGTCTCTTGCAAGATAATCTCTAAAATCTTGTGATTATACTAAACTGACTCATATGAATTTTTTTGTTAGGATTAATAGAGATTAATAAAATTAAAATTTTTAATGGCCAAAACTAATTAACAATAATCGAATGTGGGGAAAGGAGAATAATTATGAAAATAGTATCAAGTGGCAAAACTAAGAAATGTCAAAAAAACACAAGAGAACAAAGAAAAAAAGGAAATGAAGACAGGCATTGTAACAACTAATACCTATTTAAATCACGATACGGGACAGGGGCATCCTGAAAGAGCAGATCGCGTAACTGCTGTTATTGATCATTTAAAAAAGGTTAAATCTAAAGATTTAATTTGGAAAAAACCAACAAAGTTTGATCTTAAATATTTGGAATTTGCCCACGATAAAAATTACCTAAATAATGTAAAAGACTCTTTTCCTAAACAAGGTTTGAACTTCTTAGATGGAGATACCATTGTCTCACCCGGCAGTAAAGAAGCAACACGGGATGCCGTTGGATCAATTTTAACGGCTATTGATGGGGTAATGAAAAAAGATTTCAATAATGCTTTTTGTGCCGTTAGGCCTCCTGGGCATCATGCTGAAAAACAAAAGGCCATGGGATTTTGTGTTTATAATAATATTGCCGTTGGAGCCTATTATTTACTGGAAAAATATAATTTAAAAAAAGTAGCCATTATTGATTTTGATGTGCATCATGGAAACGGCACACAGGATATTTTCTATGATAATGCAAAAGTTCTCTATATTTCATCACACCAATATCCCTACTATCCAGGTACTGGAGCTGCTAATGAAAAAGGAAATAAAGATAACGTGCTCAATGTCCCATTAAATGCAGGCACTCAGTCTCATGAATTTTTAAACGCCTATGATAATATTTTCAAAAAACTTAAGGAATTTAAGCCTGAGTTCGTTTTATTATCTGCGGGATTTGATGCTCATAAAGATGATCCTTTGGCTCAGATTAATTTAGAATCAAAAGATTATTACACGCTTACAAAGAGAATATTAGATCTTGCAAAAAATCTTTGTAATGGAAAAGTAGTCTCTATCCTAGAAGGCGGATATGATCTAAACGCCTTAAAAGAAAGCGTTAATTACCATGTAAAATCTTTAATGGAATATCAATAGGAAATGTTAATTAAATAAAGTCCACTTGGAGGGGCGGGTGGAGCACATTGCGATCTTTTTTTCGAAAACATTGCTTTTTTAAAAAAATTTAAAGTCCATTTATCTTCGCCCAAATACTTGATGCAACCAACCATCGATCTAACCTGTTGTTGCAAAAAAGATTTTGAAGTAAATTTAAGAATTATTCTCTCTTTATTTTTTTTGATTGAAACTTTATTTAAAGTTTTAATTGGTGATTTTGCACCGCAGGAAGAAGCGCGAAATGTAGAAAAATCATGAGTTCCCAATAATAATTTTGCTCCTTTTTTCATAGCATTTAGATCTAATTTTTTCCTAATATGCCATGCTTTGTTTTTTTGCAAAGCCAAAGGAGATTGTCTATTGATAATCACATATTGATAGGTTCTTTTTATTGCATCAAATCTTGAATGAAATTTATTGTGAGTTTTTTTGATATTTAAAACAGTTACAGGATTTTTTCCAATGTATTGGTTAACACCAAGTAAAAAATTTCTCTTTTTTATTTTTTTTTTTAGGTCAAAGTGAGCTACTTGACCAATAGCATGAACACCAGCGTCGGTCCTACCCGCTCCTGTTACAGTTACCTTTTCCCTAGAAAATTGAAATATTGCCTTTTGCAGTATTTCTTGAATTGAAAGGCCATTTTTTTGATACTGCCATCCAACAAAATTTGTACCATCATATTCAACCTTAATTTGATATCTCGACATTTAGATCAATGCTAGGCTTTTTTTTATTTTTGAACCCAATAAAAATTCTGTTGCTTTTTGCTTGCTCTTTCCTTGTCTTTGAATCTCTTGAATTTTTATTGATTTAGTCCCACATGCTACAGTTAAATTATCATCTAAAACTGATCCTGGTTGACCTTCTAAATCTGACAAAGTGGCTTTTAATATTTTATATCTTTCACCCTGAAACAAAAACCAGGCTCCCGGATTTGGATACAAGCCATTGATTTTAGCAATAATTTTTATTGCATCTTCATTCCATTTTATCTTAGCTTCCTCTTTATCTATTTTTTGTGCATGGGTCGCCTTATTATGATCTTGTTCAACAAATTCAGCTTTGCCAATTTCAATCAAATCCAAGCAATTTGAGATAATTTCAGATCCAATTTTAGAAAGTTGATTGGATACATCTTCTGCGTTCATCTCATTGTCTAATTTAATTTCTTTTTTTAACATGGTTGGTCCAGCATCTAGCTTTTCGTTAATCCTCATAACACTTATGCCAGTTACTTCATCTAAATTCATAATGGCCCTTTGTATGGGTGCGGCACCTCTCCATTTTGGTAAAAGCGATGCATGAATGTTTATAAATCCATTCTTGGAAAGACCTAAAAATTCTTTTGGAATTAATTGACCATAAGCCACGACAATTACAATATCAGCACTAAGGGATTTAAAATATTTTAGTTCTTCTTCGTTTTGATTTAAAAAATTTGGATTTCTAACATTTAAACTGAGATTTTCAGCCAATTTTTGAATTGGTGACTTATTTGTTTTTTGGCCACGCATAGATTTTTTTGGTGGCTGGGTATATACAGCGCATGTTGGATATCCGTTTTGATATAAAGATTTAAGTATTGGCACAGAAAAATTAGGTGTGCCCATAAATACAATTTTTTTGAACATTGATTATTAAATTAAACCACGATTCTTTCTATGTTATCTTTTGTTTGTTTAGATAATTTTTTAATAATCATTTCTTTCTTTAATTTAGATAAATAATCTATAAACAATATTCCTTCCAAATGATCAATTTCGTGTTGTATGCAGGTCGCTAAAAGTCCATCTGCCCTTAGTTCTTGAGAACGGCCATTATAATCAAGATATTTGACATGGCATTGTTTTGGACGATCAATTTCTGCAAATTGATTTGGCAAAGATAGACAACCTTCTTCATAAGTAAATCTATCTTCTGATTTCCAGATAATTTCCGGGTTCACAAAATACATAGGTCTTTTTGTTTCATTATCTTCTTTTTTGTTTACATCATCCTTATCACTGCCTATATCATTTCTAGATCTACTTATATCCATTACAATTACTCTTTTGGCTACTCCAACTTGAATGGCTGCAAGACCAATTCCAGGAGCAGCATACAAAGTTTCCAACATATCATCCATAAGCCGTTGAATATCCTTATTCACATTTTCAACTCTAAGTGATTTTTCCCTTAATATTTTATTTGGTTCGGTTAATATTTTCCGGATAGACATAAAAATTACATGTTAATATACATATAATTTTTTATTATTCTAGATACTAATCAAACTCTGTAAGGCAAAATTTTGATAATAATATTATTTCTTATTTTCTTTAAATCTAATTTATTTAATGTTGCGGTAATAAAGTATAAAGTTTTGGGATCTAGATCTTCTAATTGATCTTCTCCTATAATTTCAACAATTTTTAGCAAAACTAGTCCTATTTGACCCTGATCTGACAAATCAATTAGCCCTTTAGGTATGGTTAATTTTTTACTTGAATATTGTTTTTCCAATTTTTTAGGCAATTTTATTCCATCGGCTTTTAACGAGTCTAACAAAATTACATCTTTGGCTGAAAAGTAATATTTTTTATCTTTTTTGATTTTTTTATAAATACTATTTAAATCACTCTCTAATTTTTCAACAGTATAGTTGTCTTCTATGAAATAATTAAGTAGCTTTGATTTATGTAAAATTTTGTTATTAAATCTTATCTTTTCAAAATCTTCTTCTTCTGTTGGTAAATTAATCTTAATTTGATAAAAACCAAGATATTTCGATGGAACATCTTCTTGTTCTATGCTTAACAAGATTGAAGATAATTCGTCAGAGAAAGCATTTTCAATATCATCTTTTTTAAACAAATCATTTAATAAAATTAGCAAATTGAGTTTTTTTTCTAAATTATCAGAAAGTGATGCTGTTTGATAAATTAATGCTCTAGCTTTATAAGGTGGAAGATCTTCGTATATTTCTTCTGCATTTAAGAATTGATCAAAACTGAATAAAAATTTTCCATAAATATTAAATAGTTCTTTTTTATTGTATGAATTGTTAGCCGCTGCCCATTCGTACAAATTGAACTTAGTTTCATCTTCTAAATCAATAGAATCTGGATCTTCAAGTAAATTAGAAGAAGATAAATATTTCCAAATATATTTGCTTGTTTTCATCGAGGGATAATATTGAAAATCACTATTAGCGATATGGGATAAATAAAAGTTTAATAAATCCTTGTCTGAAACTTCGTCATCTGTTTTTTCGGTGTAACCTAATAAATAGTTAATTTTTTTATTATAAAAGTTATCTATAGATCCTTTTTCATTTAATAAATCATATTGTAATTGAGCTTCTGCAAGATTGTTTCCATTAATAAGGCAATAGATTTTAAATTTTTGTAAATAATCATCATTTGTTCCTTTATTAAAAAATTTAATTTTTTCACATGCTTTATTGATATCTGCTTCCGATAAATCTTTATCAATTAAATATTTTAATAAATTTGTATTATTTTCTATGTCAGGGTTTTTAGACAAAAATTCTTCTATGATATTAGCTTTGTCTTTTTTGATTAGCCATTCTATTTTGTAGTTTAAAAAATCAGATGAATTTATATTTTTAACTGGCAAATATGAATTTGTGAATAAAATTTTGATTAATAATTCTTCTGAATCTTTGGAAAGATTAATTGTTTCTATTCTTTTTAATTGTTCCAATAATATCTTGCCGTCCGATTCAATCCAAATTTCTAAGGATAGGTCATTTTCTTCAGGATCAAAAAGACCGTACACTTTATTAAAATCTAGGTCTTCATTTTTCTCTTGAAAAATATTAGTTTTAACAATCTGTCTTTCTTCAAATAATAATTTTTTTTCATCATCTGGATTTATTTCGTTTGAATCAGCCGATTCTATCTTTATTTCAGAATTACCTTTCCAAATATCAATTGATTCAGCTGCTATTAATTTTATCGAAAAGATTATTGTTAGTAATAATTGAAAAATTAAACTATTTAATAACTTTGAATTTTTCATCAGGAACTTTTTGTTTGATAATTTTATTGGGTGCTGGAAGATCCAAGTTGCTAATTAAAAAAATAATTGCCATTAATATTATGATGTAAATAAAAATTTTAGCTAACGGCTTTAGTAGCGTTCGACCAAACCCTTTTCTTGTTTTTCGATAAAATTGCATATATTATTTTTATTTGTATTTGACAGAATAATTAGGACATAATTGTGATAAATCAAACTTAAATTCTAAGGACATGGAGATTAAAAAAAACCTGGTTTTATTAGGAATGATGGGTGTTGGTAAAACCAGAATTGGAAAATATATGGCAAAAAGATTAAAAATTAATTTTTTTGATATTGATAAACTTGTTGAAGAAAAGAATGAAATGAAAATTACTGAAATATTTAAAACAAAAGGAGAAACTTATTTTAGAAAGGAAGAAGAATTTGTCACGATGAAATATTTAAATAAAAAAGGGTCCATAATATCCCTGGGCGGAGGAGGATTCATAAACGATAAAATCAGAGAAAAAGTTTTATCAGAATGTGTTTCTGTGTGGCTAAATGTTAATTTAAAAACAATTTACAAGAGATTAAAAAATAGCAAAATAAGACCTTTAGCTAATAGTGGTAACCAGAACAACCTAGACAAAATATTTTCAGAAAGGAAAAAAATTTATTCTTTAGCTGATCATGAAATTAACTGTGATAATCTTAATATAGATCAAATAGGTAAAAAAATTATTAAATTGTATGAAGGAATCTAGAATTATTGTTAAAACCAAAAATAAAAATTATCCAATAATAATTGGAGAAAATATCCTGGACAAAACTGGAGATCTAATAAATGCACAAATTCCAAATTGCAAAAAAATTGCATTAATCATAGATAGCAAAATTCCAAAAAAAATCTTATTACAAGTTAAAAATTCAATAAAAAATTTTAATTGTTTGTACATTAAATTAAATACTAACGAAAAAATAAAGAACTTTGGAACTGTCAGTAAATTAATTAATAAACTGTTAAAAAAAAAATTTCATCGAAATGATTGTTTGATTGCCCTTGGAGGTGGAGTATTGGGCGACATTGCAAGTTTAACTGCAAGCTTAGTCAAAAGGGGTATAAAATTTATTAATGTCCCAACAACTCTATTATCTCAGGTAGATTCATCCATCGGAGGCAAGACTGGAGTAAATTCGGGATACGGAAAAAATTTAATTGGCACTTTTTATCAACCAGAAATGGTTATATCTGATACGACTGTATTAAATTCATTACCCAAAAAAGAGATGGTTTGTGGATACGCAGAAATTTTAAAACATGCTTTGATTTTGGATAAAAAATTTTTCTTTTGGCTACAAAAAAATGGAGAAAAAATAATTAACTTAAACAACAAAATAATTATTCAAAAGGCAATTCATAAAAGTTGTAAAATCAAAGCTAAGATAGTCGAAAAGGATGAAACGGAAAAAGACTTGAGAATGATTTTAAATTTTGGCCATACATTTGGCCATGCTTTTGAAGCCGCAACTAATTTTTCTAATAAAATAAATCATGGTGAATCAGTACTCCTGGGTATGTTATGTGCCGCTGAATTTGCTTTTAGAAATAAAATATTGAAAAGTAAAGATTTTAATTTAATTAAAGAACATTACTCTATATTAAATTTGCCAAATAAAATCGATGATTATTTTACAAAAAAAGATGTAAAAAATATAATCCAATTTATGAAATTCGATAAAAAAAAGACTGACTCAAAAATAAAATTAATATTGATTAGCAAAATTGGAAAAGCATTAAAATCTAAAGGTTTAAAAGATTTTATTTTAAAAAATTATTTAAATACAAAATTATTTTGAAAATTAAATTATAATTATTTGTAAAGAATGGATGCTTTTGCCTATTTCGTCTCTTAAGATACCGTATATTTTTCTATTTGCTTCAATAGAACTAATTTTTTTTAATTCTGATGATTCAATTGTTAATTTTATATGAAATTTATCTTTACTGAAATTTTGATGCCTCTTATGCAAAAAAGATTGATCTTTTATTTCAATATTATTAATTTTAATTTTTTTTGTTAATTTCTCTTTTAAAATTTTTTTTAAGCTATTTATTTTCATTAATGTTATAATATATATAACATGGAAAATATTTGCGATTATAAAAATTGTAAAAATATTGGTAAACACAAAGCGCCGATCGAAAAAGATAATAGCAAAAAATTTAGATGGCTATGTTTGAACCATATAAAAGAATTTAATCAAAGATGGGACTATTTTAAGGGAATGTCAAATCATGAAATATATAATTTTATGAAATCTGACATGACATGGCATAAACCGACGCAGAGTTTTAATTCACCAGATAATTTTTTTAATATATTGTGGAAAAATACTCTTAATGAAGGAGAGAATATTTTAAATAGAAAGCATGGAGAGAAAATTAAAACAATAATTAATTTCTCAAATAAAGATAGAGAAGCATTTAAAATTATTGGGTTAGAAGTTGGCGTAAAATGGAACATAATCCAAAATCAATTTAAAAAACTTGTCAAAAAATATCACCCTGATATGAATGCGGGAAATAAAAAATTTGAGGAAAAGCTTAAAATAATTACTCTAGCTTATACTCAGCTCAAGTTAGCCTATAAAGGAAAGTAGATGAGGCCAAATTTAGATATTAAGCCCGATATTAAAATTTCCGTTAATCAATCTTTTGGCATAGACACAGATATGCTGGTTGATGGTTTTTCAAAAAAAAACGAACATGTTCCTGAAATTGATAAAGATTATAAATTTGATAGAGATACTACACTTGCTATCATATCCGGCTTTGCTTTTAATAAAAGAGTCTTAATACAAGGATTCCACGGCACAGGAAAATCTACTCACATTGAGCAAGTGGCGGCAAGATTGAATTGGCCGTGCATAAGAGTGAATTTAGATAGTCATATTAGTAGAATCGATTTAATTGGAAAAGATGCAATTGAAATAAAAGATAACAAACAAGTTACAGAATTTAAAGAAGGCATGCTTCCCTGGTCAATACAAAATCCAGTTGCTTTGGTTTTTGATGAGTACGATGCAGGAAGACCAGATGTAATGTTTGTAATTCAAAGGGTTTTAGAATCTGATGGAAGTTTTACTTTATTAGATAAAAATAAAGTACTTAAACAAAATAAATTTTTCAGACTCTTTGCAACCACTAATACAGTAGGACTTGGTGATACAAGTGGTCTATATCCTGGCACTCAACAAATTAATCAAGGACAGATGGACAGATGGAATATCGTAACAACTTTAAACTATTTAGATTTAGATAAGGAATTAGAGATTGTTTTGGCAAAAAACAAGAATTTAAACAATGTCAAAGGCAGAGAAAAAGTTTCTAACATGATTAAGGTGGCAGGTTTAACAAGAAAAGGTTTTATGGCAGGAGATATATCTAGTGTCATGAGCCCAAGAACTATAATTCATTGGGCGGAAAATTCAGAAATCTTTAAAGATACAGGATATGCTTTTAGGGTAACATTTTTGAATAAATGTGACGACTTAGAAAAAACTATTATTGCCGAATACTATCAGAGATGTTTTGGTGAAGATCTTCCAGAGTCTACAGTAAATATAAAAATATAAATGAACGAAGAAGAGGCTCTAAAAGAAAAATTCAAAATTGCCTTAACCTCCACCATAAAAGTAATTTCGGAAAAAGATAAAGTCGAAGTTAATTTTGAAAATAAAAATTTAAGTTCTAAGAATTTTAATTTTTTTAATCTGGACAATTTAAAAAGTCTTGATGACTATACTAAAATCAGAGCTGAAACTGATTCTGAAGCTTTGAAATTAAGATATTCCAACAAGAAAACTTATCAAAGAAATTTGCCAAAAACTTCTGCTGCAAAATCCCTATATAATTTAACAGAGAAAATTAGATATGAAAAAATAGGTTCCAATAACCTTAAGGGTATTAAACAAAATCTTTTAAAAAATTACGAGATTAGACAAAAATACAAAAGAAAAGATCAACTAAATACTAAAGAAGATGTGAGTGCTAAAGAAGCTTTTGAATTATATCTATTGAAACATTTCCATAACGTTAAGCTTACAAAATTATCTAAAGAGATTTTAAGTTTTTGGGAAAAAATGTTTGATAAAAAATTAAATAATAAAATAGATTTTTTTAAACAAAACATTCATGACCAAGAAATTTTTAATTCTACATTTTCCAAAATAATTGAAAGTATGGATATTGGAGAAAATTCTGAAGAAAAAGATCAAGAAAATGAGAGTGAAACGAATGATAATGAAAATCAAAATGATAACAAAAATGAGCAAAATAGTGACGAAAGAGAAAAAAACAAACTAGAAGTGGATCAAAATAGTTTTGAAACAAAATTTGATCATAACGATGTTAAAATAGATGAAAGTTTAGTAGATCCAGATTCAGAATCTAATAATAATCCAGAAATAATAGAAAGACGAAACTATCAGAATAATAAAAGTCTTTACAAAATCTACACTGAAGAATTTGATGAAATCGCCAAGGCTGAAAAACTGGAAACGAATGAAGAAATAATCAGATTAAGAAAAAACCTTGATCAACAATTAACAGGTTTTCAGAACCTAATAGCAAAATTAGCTAACAAATTACAAAGAAAATTGTTGGCAAAACAAAATAGATCCTGGCAGTTTGATCTTGAGGAAGGACTGTTGGATAGTTCCAGATTAACAAGAGTCATAATTGATCCATTTAATCCACTTTCATTTAAGCAAGAAAAAAATTCAGAATTTAAAGATACGGTAGTTACTTTACTTATTGATAATTCTGGTTCAATGCGTGGTAGACCAATCACTGTTGCTGCTATTTGTGCTGATATCTTATCAAGAACATTGGAACGCTGTTCAGTTAAGGTTGAAATTTTAGGGTTTACTACAAAAAATTGGAAAGGTGGGCAAAGTAGAGAAAAATGGAATTTGAATAACAAACCTAAAAATCCAGGTAGACTCAATGATTTGAGACATATAATTTATAAATCTGCGGATTCGCCCTGGAGACAATCAAAAAAAAATATTGGTCTCATGCTTAAGGAAGGCATTCTGAAAGAAAATATCGATGGAGAAGCAATTAAATGGGCCCTAGGCAGAATTAAGAAAAGGAAAGAAGAAAGAAAAATTATTATGGTTATTTCAGACGGAGCTCCAGTTGATGATTCGACTCTATCTACAAATCCAGGAGATTATTTAGAAAAAAATTTGAGACAAACAGTCAAATTTATTGAAGACAAATCTAATATAGAAATTTTAGCCATAGGAATTGGTCACGATGTATCCAGATATTATAGTAAAGCAATTAAAATTGCCGATGTTCAAGAGCTAGGCGATATAATGATTGAACAATTAGGAAATCTGTTTAACAAAAAAACCTTAAAATCTTTAAATTAAATTCTTTTTAAATCAGTATTAAGCCAACTTATATAAACAAGTGCGCCGTTCATTTTTGAAGTATTATTAAAATTTATTTTTCCATAATTTTTTTCTAATAATGTTTTGCCAATAAATGTTCCTAATCCTAAACCCGTTTTTAACCTATTTTCTTGAGAAGTTGATACAATATAAGGTTCACCAAGTTTATCGATTATATCATTCGAAAAGCCAGGTCCATCATCGCTAATTTGTATTGCGGTGTTTTTTTCATCACTTATTAGCTTTATTTCTACTTTTTGTTTGGAAAATTTATTCGCATTACCGATAAAATTTCTTAAACCATAATTTATTTCAATAGATCTTTTGAACTTAATAGAATTCTTATTTTCTGTAGTATTAAAAAAAAAATTTTTTTTGCTTATTTCTTGAAATGTTCTGATAATTTCGCTTAGATAATCATGAAAAGAAGCTTTAAAACCAATAAATTCGTCTTTCAAATGTGGATTCATAGATAATTTTTTTAATATCTGATTACATCTATCGCTTTGGCTAATTAATAGATCAATCTCTTTTTTCAACTTGTTGTTATCTCCTAGTTCTTCTTTTAATTCTTTTGCAACTAAGGATATAGTAGATAGTGGGGTTCCTAAAGAATGGGCTGAGGCGGCTGCCTGCGCACCTAGAGACGACAACTCATGTTCTTTTGCCATAACATTTTGGATATTATCTAAAGCTTCTTTTCTTTTTCTAGATTCTTCTCCAAATTTTGAACCAAAATAAACCAAAAATAATAAGCCCATAATTATTGCCATTGGAATAGCATACAAATAATGCTTAGGAACGTGGAATTGTAAATTCATCGGACTTGGTAAATCAAAATGAAAAAAAGTTAAAATAATTATGATAAATATAGTTGTGACAACTAAATTAATTGTACTTGATAATTTTAAATAGATTGAAGAAAATACCGAAGGTATAATCAGTAAGAATATGAACGGATTAGTCACTCCTCCTGTAAGATAGATTAAGATTCCTAATTGAATAATATCATAAGTTAAATAAATTGTAGAAAGGTTATTGTTCAGCTGATTTTGTTTTATTTTAAATTGAAGAAATAAGTTAGTTAGAACACCGATGCTCACTATAAAAGTGCAAACTAAAAAATAAAAATCAAATTGAAAAACTAATTTTATAACATTAACTGCAACAAATTGACCCAGTAGTGCCACCCACCTCAAGTTTACAAAGGTAATCTTATCAAGTTGAAAATCTTTCGAAGATTTAAACAACTTGTCTAAATTCATTAAATTAAATATCTAGGTTTGAGACATCCAAAGCTCGGCTAATAATAAAATCTTTTCTAGGAGCTACATCATTGCCCATTAAAGTTTGTATTAATTTTTGATCGTCTTTAGATTTTACCTTTGTTTGTTTTGAATATTCAACTTTCAACAAAGTTCTGGTTTCTGGATTGAGAGTAGTGCTCCATAGCTCTTCTGGGTTCATTTCACCAAGACCCTTGAATCTTTGAATGCTCATTTTCGATTTTTCATTATCGATAAAAGCTTTATATTTGCTTGAGTCTTTATTAATTTTTTTAGATTTTTCCGAAGATTTTATAATAAAGCTTTCTAGTTCTTTATCGTCTTTAATATATATGTTTTTTGTTCCTTTTGAGATTCTATAGAGTGGCGGCTGAGCAAGGAAAATATTGCCGTTTTCAATAAGTTTATAAAATGGATAGTTGTTAAAAAAAGTTAACAATAAAGTTCTTATGTGTGAACCGTCGACATCTGCATCAGTCATAATAATAATTTTGCCATATCTTAAATCGTCAATTTCGAAATCTTTTGGATCTATGCCAAGTGCATTAATCAAAGTAACAATTTCATTTGATGACATCATTTTTGAAAGGGCCTTGGTTTGATAATCTTTTTCATTTCCATTTATTCTTGAAAAGCCATTGTTATCAATATGAGTGTTTAAAATTTTTCCCCTTAACGGAAGGACAGCTTGAAATTTCCTATTTCTACCCTGTTTCGCTGAACCACCGGCTGAGTCTCCCTCTACAATAAACAGTTCAGTGTTTTCTGCTTTCCCAATTTGGCAATCAGCAAGTTTTCCTGGAAGCCCTGTTAATTCTAGTACCCCCTTACGTCTTACATTTTCTCTAGCTTTTCTAGCAACATCCCTTGCTACAGCTGCATGAATTACTTTTGCTAAAACGATTTTGACAATAGGAGGGTTTTGATCAAACCAGGTAGATAATTTTTCATTAATAATTGATTCGATTATTAACCTAATTTCTGATGAAACTAATTTGTCTTTTGTTTGAGATGAAAATTTTGGATCAGGCATTTTGATCGATAGAACTGCTGTTAATCCTTCCCTAATATCATCTCCTGATAGAGTAATTTTATTTTTTTTCAGAAGGCTGTTTTCTTTTGCATATCTATTGATTACTCTAGTTAGTGCGCTCCTAAATCCTAGTAAATGTGTTCCACCATCTTTTTGGAAAATGTTATTGGTAAAGGCAAGCACTTCTTCAGAATATCCAGCGTTCCATCTAAGAGAAGTCTCCACTATTACATCTTCTTTATTGTCAGTGATCGAGATAGGTTTTTTGAATAGTTCATTTTCTTTATTATTTAGAAGTTTTTCTTTTTTATTATCTAAAAATTCTACAAATTCATCAATTCCGCCGTCATATTTATTTACAAATTCTTTAGGTTTAGATCCGGTTTTGTCAATGATAGATATCCTTATACCTTTATTTAAATAGGCTAATTCTCTTAATCTTTTTTGAATGATCGGTGAACTAAATGTTGTGTAGGAAAAAATTTTTTTTGAAGGTAAAAAATTTATCAAGGTTCCAGTTTTATTGGTTTTTCCAATAACTTTTAATGGAGAGAGAGCCTTTCCATCTTTAAATTCTATATAATGCTCTTTTTTGTCTCTATAAATTGTTAACTTTAATTTCTCAGATAAAGCATTAACTACTGAAACACCTACCCCATGTAATCCCCCTGATACTTTATATGAATTGTGATCAAATTTTCCTCCTGCATGCAATTGAGTCATAATTACTTCTGCGGCAGATTTTTTTTCATCTTTATGGATATCTACTGGAATACCTCTACCATCATCCAATACGCTTAAAGTTCCATCTTTATTAATCTCAATTTTTATATTATTGCAGTGACCGGCTAAAGCTTCATCTATAGAATTATCTACTACCTCATAAACCATGTGATGCAAACCAGTGCCATCATCGGTATCACCAATGTACATCCCTGGCCTTTTTTTAACTGCTTCTAAGCCTTTAAGAATTTTAATCGAATCTGCTCTATAACTTTTTCTTTCTGGTTTTGATAACATTTTTTTTTTCTTCTGGAAAAGGAGAAATTACCATTTTTTTGAATCTAAATAAAATGATCTAATTTTTTATACCCAAAATAAGACTGATAATCCTAGCCAATTTAAACTTTTTATAAATTTATTTCTTGTTTTTCAATTTATTGAAAAAAACCCATTTTTAGACACAAAATAAAGAGGGAGTGGGCTTTTACCAACACTCCCTCTAAACTTGTTCAAAAAAAATAATTTAAATTATTTTGGTGATCTTTTTACTATTGTTGAGACCACACGTACCACACTACTGCGGCTAGAACTACCCATTCCATAAATTGCTCCTTTTAATTTATTAAACGAATCTTGCTCAATATATAACTTAAGATTTTTCATATTGAAACCAATTAATTTTTCAAAATAAAAAAGTGAAAAAAGAGGTCATTTTACCCCATATCTCACATCCTTGGTGCGCACCCAAAGATAACGTTCGCGCACCAAGAAATCTTATAACATCCTAAAATACGGTTTATATCAGAAAATCTATTGTTACTGATTTTGAAAATACCAAACCAAAGCTGCTCCGACTAACACTGCTGTCCACATAAGCTTCTCCTTTCAATTATCGAAATAATTTAATTAAATTAAGTTATACCTTAACTTAAGAATTTTAACATTAAAGTCAATTGATTACTTGTACATAAAGTTAACCAAAATTTATTATACATTGTTCAAGTTCTTTTATAGGCAAATATATGTCTCCCAATCTTCTCTGATTTTTATCTAATTCTTTAGTCTTTATCAATTTATAATTTAAATTATTGATCTGACTTATTCTTTTATTTACATTATTTGGATGTGTTGAAGGTTTTATTTCAATAATATTTGTATTTGGTTCGCAAAATGCCAAGTTAGTAAATGCTGCACCGTGAGCTCCAATAATAAATTTTGCATTATTAAAGAGGTAAATTTGTTCAAAGAAGGATAGTTCTCCAGTTCTATATTTTGAAAAGCCTTTTTCTTTTAAAAAATTAAAAACTTCATTATTATTTTGAATTTGGCAATGCTTAAATTCAGATTCCGTTCTATCAATATAAATTTTTTCATTATTTTCAAATTGTTTAGCACACTTTAAATAGATATCTCTTAGCCAATGAATAATCCAAGTAGGTAAAAATTCTACTTCATCAAGAATAAATCCTTTATGATACCAGGGGTGATCAACAACAATAAGCTCTCTTGCTTCAATATGTCTGTTTGTTTCGCTATTTAAAATTTTATTTTTATCGATATTTAATATTGAAAGAGTTTGTTTTTGAAAATTTTGCAAGTTTGGAGTATAAAAGAAATCTATTTCCTTTAATGGATAATGTTCTGAACACAATTTTATTTTTGGCAAAATATCAAATACCCAATGAAAATAATTCTTATTACCGCTTGCTCCCTGAACCAGGGAAAGAACTCGTCCATTTATTTTTTTTTTTACTCTCGGGGTTCCTTTGGTTAAAACTATATTTTCCTCAGCATTTTTTAATTCTCCAGAAACTTGTTGATATGAAGCTTCGTTGACTAAAGTGTTGCCATCAATAATTGCAACATGTTCAACATAGTCCGTATAAACTCTACCATTCTTAATTTTGTAAGAAAAATAATTTTTGGAACCTTTAATATCTGAAACAATATTTTCAATTTTTTTTTTAATAATATTATTAGAAATAACATCACTTCTTTCATACTTTATGCTTCCATAAATTAGTATGAAAAATAATTGGACAATTTTTTTAAAATAAAATTGAATTTTTTTTTTTAATTTTGTCATATAAGTATATTGACTTTAAAATATAAAAAAAAAAATGAACAAACTACATTTATTTTACTTAATCAATAAATAGCTAAAAAATTATGTTTATTTGATTATTATCTTTGTATTAATAGTGCTTAAAACTTTTTTGAGGCAATTTTAAATGATAAAAGATCTTTATTAGAAAACCTGCTTTTATATAGATAATTGTGAACGATATAAATGAAATTGTATTAATTAAAGAAAAAAAATTTTAAGGACAAAGGTTTAGTAATATTTTGTGTTACTGGTAAAAACTTTAATTTTTTTAATAACATCAAAAATAAATTGACTGCTCTAGAAAAAAATAACTTTCTATCCGATTATATAACTTATAATGCAGGTAAAAATATTTAATTAATAACACAAATGTTATTATCAAAAAATAATTTCACTATAGTAATTGTAACGTTTAAAAGTGAAAAAATTATAGAGACATGTTTGAATTCAATTGATCAAAAATACGCAGTAATTATTATTGAAAATTCTAGAGATGTAAGTTTTAAAAAAATCATTGAAAGCAAATTTCCAAACGTCAAATGTTATTTAACAGGATCCAATATAGGAATGGGTTCTGCAAACAATTTTGGGATAAAATTGGCTAAAACTAATTATGTTTTAATTCTAAATCCTGATGTAAAATTATCACAAAATACCATAATTAATTTAATATCTGAAATTGAATTGATTAATGACTTCGCCATTGCAGCTCCGATGGAAATTACAAATTTAAAAAAAAAAAACTATGGTTTTTTTAATAACAATCATTCAAAAATAAGCGAGCGTCCATTCAAAGTTGATTATGTTGATGGATTTGCCATGTTAATCAATAAATCTAGGTTCAAAACAAATATTTTTTTCGATGAAAATATATTTATGTATTTAGAGAATAATGATCTTTGTAAACGAACAATAGAAAATAATGAAAATGTTTATGTAATTCCAAAATCACAAATAGTTCATTTCGGAGCAAAAGCAGTAAGCAATGAATTTTTTAATGAAGTAGAATTATCAAGAAATTGGCATTGGATGTGGTCCATATTTTATTTTAATAAAAAACATTATGGTTATTTTTTCGCCTTGAAAAAAACATACAAAAAGCTAATAACATCATTAATTAAATATTTATTTTTTACATTAACTTTTAATCCTATAAAGAAAAAAATTTATTTGATGAGATTTTCGGGGCTTTATAATTCTATTATCGGAAAAAAATCTTGGTATAGACCGAAAATTAAATAATTTATTTATATCATAAAAATTTAACGATACGAAAATTAACAATAGTCACTTAATACTTCATGTCTGATTTTTTTTGTTTTATACTTTGATTTATGAAAGTAATGAGTTTGATGTCCTAATTTAATCATTACTCCACACTACGCATGTCATGGAGAGATGGCCGAGTGGTTTAAGGCGCACGCTTGGAAAGTGTGTGTACCCTCACAGGTACCGTGGGTTCGAATCCCACTCTCTCCGCCATTTAATGAAATTTGCACATTTAAAAAAAATTAGATTATAACTGGATTAAATGAATAATTTAAAAATATATTGTAGTTGTTTACGAAACTCCAATATAGAGATAATCAAAAATTTAAATTACATTCCTGTAGGTCTAAAAAATAATGATTTTTCCAAGGAATGGTTGAGAGACAATACCAAAGAAAATATTTCCGAAAAAAATCCTTTTTATGGGGAATATACTTTTTATTATTGGTATTGGAAAAATCTTTTAGAACATAAAAAAGAAAATGAATGGGCTGGGTTTTGTTCTTATAGATTATATTGGGGAAACAAAAAAAATATGAATAGCAATAAGCTTGGAGATTTAGTTTTACAGAATTATGAACCAGAATGGAAAGATTTCGATGCTATTATTGGCGAACCTATATCAATAGGTGGCACAAAAGTAATTAAAGTAATTAAATATGGTAAATTAGCAATTTTACGTAATCCAAAAGCTATTTTTTTGAGAAGTGGTAGAACAATAAGGTGGCATTTTGATATGTTTCATGGTTCAGGAAATCTTGATAAAGCAATAGAATTGCTACCCAATAAAGATAGAGATGATTTCAGACATTTCACTAGAAATGAAACTTCTTTTTCTAGAGGAAACATGTTTATTTCTAAATCACCAAAAATAATAAACTCATATTTTACAGATGTATTTGATTGGCTAAAAAGTTGCGAGGATATATTTG
>Ga0187827_10003017_pt1 | contig 22273 bp, 19 predicted proteins | sample ETNtaG_39_FD_167969 | JGI IMG/M metagenome (GOLD analysis project Ga0187827, IMG submission 167969) | Marine microbial and viral communities from oxygen minimum zone, Eastern Pacific Ocean - ETNP2014_SV_150_PacBio MetaG (Illumina Assembly) | ecosystem: Environmental > Aquatic > Marine > Hypoxic... | reverse complement strand
AACAGCCGCTGTAGTGAAGGCCACATCAACCCCGACAGCTGTGAGTGGTTGGCCAAGAGGGCCACGTCGCCCGAGAGCAACCAGCAGAGCCAAGCCACCTACGACCGGAGGTAACACAATCGGAAGATCAATTATTGCGTCGACAAGCCCGCGTCCAGGAAAGCTCCAACGAGCAAGGGCAAACGCCGCAGGGGTCCCGATCACAATAAGCACCACGACGGCCACCGATGACGTGATCAGAGATAGCTGAATAGATTTCAAAACAAACGGGCTCGTAAGCGCTGCGCCGACATCAGCCTGTGTGATCGCCCGAGCGATCAGGAATCCAACAGGCACCAACACCACTCCAACAGCGAGCGCACCGAGCAAAGCCACCACAACTTGCAACCAAGATGCTGAAAGCTTTCTATTCGAAGGAACTCTGCTCACAACTAGGAGTCCTCATTTCCTGCCATATCATCAACCATTCGAACCAATTCCAGTTTCGTTATCACGATAGCGTTAGATGGCTCGCCACCATCATTCATGCTGGCGTTCCATCCGATTGTGTCGGTTGACCAAAACCATACTTCTCAAGAATGTTCTGCGCCTCACCACTGCGCACAAAGACCACAAACTGTTGAGCCAAACGTGGAACATTCGAGGTTCTCAAGACCGCCATTGGATAGCGTGCAGACACCTGTATTTCAACAGGCACGTCAATGATTTCCAGTCGACCATCTGCAGCCAGAACGTCTGTCCGATAGACAAATCCAGCATCTGCTTCACCCAACTCAAGTTTCGCCGCCACCATACGCACATTGGTCTCAAATGAAATTACGCGGTCGAGAATCTTTCTTGGCGCATCCGGCCGATCTGAAAATTCACCATATTTCTTGAGCAGTTCGCGTGCGTATGCTCCAGCAGGCACAGCCGGCCCCGCCATAACAACCTTGAAACCATCTCGCGTAAGATCATCTAACGTGTGTGCCTCCGCAGGATTCCCCGTTGGCACCGCGAGCACGAGCTCGTTAGTAGCCGCTGTTGTTACAGAAGCTGCGACAAATCCGTTCTCGTTTAGTTGTCGCATGTGTTGCTCGTTAGCCGATATATAGACGTCAGCCGTCGCACCTTCCTCAATCTGAACTCGGAGCAACTGGGAACCGGCAAAATTCCCAATGACCTCAATGTCCGGATGCTTCTCTTCATAAGCCACGACCAGATCGTTAAAAGCCTCCCGTAACGACGCAGCCACAAATACATTCAATTCTTGAGAAGATTTATTTCCACATCCGGCCGACAAAACCCCGACGAGTGCAATAGCAACCATCAACAATCGACCCACATCTGAGTAGTTTTTGGGAGGTGATCCGCTCGATGGACTTAGAATCAGGTCTACAGTGGTCGTTGTTGTTCGCGGACCGCCAACAGCCTCCGGAGAAGTAACCATATGCAGACGATTGATTCGACCCCTCAGTTTGTCGAAGCCACATACAAAAAGATGCAAGACCGCATAAACATCGTCCGCCATCGACTCAACCGACCTTTGACCCTTGGAGAAAAAATTCTCTACGGACATCTGGATGATCCAGACGGGCAAGAACTTGAGCCTGGAACAAGCTACCTGCAGCTGAGACCTGATCGAGTCGCGATGCAGGATGCAACCGCCCAAATGGCCCTGCTGCAATTCATGCTGGCAGGACGAGAACAGGTAGCGATCCCAACCACTGTGCATTGCGATCACCTCATTCGAGCTTTTGTCGGCGCTGACGAAGATCTCCAGCAGGCCTTGCTTGACAACAACGAGGTGTATGCCTTTCTCAAATCGGTTTCCTCAAAATACGGTATCGGATTCTGGGCGCCTGGTTCAGGAATTATTCATCAAGTGTTGCTTGAAAATTACGCGTTTCCCGGCGGCCTAATGATTGGAACCGACTCCCATACACCAAATGCAGGCGGGCTTGGAATGCTCGCCGTCGGTGTCGGAGGAGCCGATGCGGTCGACGTTATGGTGGACTTCCCATGGGAAGTCCTCAATCCAAAAATGCTTGGGGTCCGACTCGTAGGAGAACTCCAGGGGTGGACCGCACCCAAGGACATCATCCTGAAGGTTGCGGGCATCCTCACAACGAGCGGAGGAACCAACAGGATCGTTGAGTATTTTGGCCCAGGATCAACCTCACTCGCATGCACTGGAAAAGCCACCATCACGAACATGGGCGCCGAACTAGGCGCCACCACTTCAATTTTTCCGTACGACAATCGAATGGCCTCTTATCTTCGAGCAACCGAGCGAGCTGCCCTAGCCGACACCGCCGACGCTCATACCGACTTGCTAACGCCGGACCAAGAAGTCCTCGACAACCCCACGGACTACTTTGACGAGGTAATCGAGATCGACCTCCGTGATCTTGAGCCGCATGTCGTCGGGCCTCATCGACCCGACTTGGCCCGACCGGTAGCACAGCTCGGCACGGCAGTGGCCCAGAAAGGGTACTCAGACGAAATCTCAGCCGTGCTCGTTGGAAGTTGTACTAACTCTTCGTACGAAGATATTTCCAGAGCTGCCAGTCTGGCTCGACAAGCCAAGGCTCATGGAGCCAAGGCCAAGATGCCCTTCCTTGTCACACCCGGCTCAGAGATGGTCCGAGCCACGATTGAACGCGATGGACAACTCGATGATCTCGAGGCAATCGGTGCAGTTGTGCTTGCAAATGCGTGTGGGCCTTGCATTGGCCAGTGGAAACGGGAGGACATCGCGCCAGCACATGAAGGAGAATCGCCCCGTCAAAACTCTATCGTGAGTTCTTTTAATAGGAATTTTCCAAGCCGCAACGATGGCAGTCCCAATACACAGTCATTTATCTCGAGCCCGGAACTTGCCGTCGCATTTGCTCTTAGTGGCAGGCTCTCGATAGACCCAACAACTTCAGTGATTAGCGGGGCGGGTGACCATGACTTCACGCTCCAACCGCCAGGGCAAGCACCGGACATACCAGCTGAGGGCTTTGTGGGCCAACGCTTTGGCTACGCAGATCCATCCTCTGACTCGTTCTCGATCCCAGTAGTCATTGGCCCGGATAGTGACCGCTTAGAGGCCTTGCAACCATTTGAAACCCGGGAGCCTGGGCACTTCAGAGCTATGCCTGTACTACTCAAGGCCACCGGACAATGCACGACCGACGCAATTTCTCCGGCGGGGCGATGGCTTCGTTACCGTGGCCACCTAACAAACATTAGCGACAACATGTTTGCCGGAGCCAACAACGCGTTCGGAGATGAACCTGGAACAGGTTATAACATCGAAACTGGCGAGGATGATGAGCCACTCGCTGACATCGCAAAGCGCTACAAGAATGACGGAATCACATGGGTCGCAGTCGGCGACCAAAATTATGGAGAAGGCAGCAGTCGTGAACACGCGGCCATGTCGCCCCGACACACCGGCGGCGGAGCAATCATCGTGCGGAGCTTCGCACGAATCCACGAGGCCAACCTAAAAAAACAGGGCATGCTGCCGCTTACATTCGATAATCCAAACGACTTTGATCTCGTCAAGATTGACGACAAAATATCAGTGGTAGATATCGAACACCTGGCGCCTGACACGCCGTTGACAGCGAATCTGGAGCATTCCGATGGTTCAGTTGACACTATTAAACTCGAGCACACGTTAAACGCCGACCAAATCCGTTGGTTTTGGGCTGGTTCCGCGCTCAATCTCATCCGAGCGCAGGAGGCGTAACGTCTGAAGGCCCCAGGCAGATGAAACAGGCATGACCGAGAGTGCGAGATACGATTTCGCCGTAATTGGTACTGGCCCGGCTGGCAAGCGCGCCGCGATCGAGGCCGCCAAGAGTGGCCAGCGGGTCGTAGCGGTGGACCGTGAACAGTACATCGGTGGACAAGCCGTCCACCGGGGAACCATTCCATCAAAAACCCTGAGGGAAGCTGTCCTGCATGTCACGGGGATTGCCCAACGCTCTTTCTATGGCAATTCCTACCGCGTTATCGCCGACGTGACCATGAACGACTTGATGCAACGAACCGCTCAAGTCATTCAAACCGAGGTTGATGTGGTTCGAAACGCCTTCCTTAGGAATGACATTGACCTGATCTTCGGTACCGCTAGATTCCTTCAACCGAACAGGCTTGAGGTGGTCAGTACTAACTCCTCGGTAGAAATCCACGCGGACCAGATCATTGTCGCGACAGGCTCCCTTCCCGCTCGGCCAGATCATATTCCGTTCGACAATCCTAGGGTCGTGGATAGTGATGGGATCCTCACCATCCCTTCCATACCAAAGTCTCTGACTATCGTAGGTGGCGGTGTCATTGGCACGGAATACGCCAGTATCTTCGCGACGCTAGGTGTCCGAGTAACGCTGATCGACGGGCGCGGGGATCTCTTGGAGTTTGTTGACGAGGAAATCATTGAAGCTCTAAAACACCGGATGCGTGAGGACGGAATAACCCTTCGGTTGGGTCACAACGTAGCGCGGGTTGATTTTGACGAACGAAACCGTCCAGTGGCTGTTCTTGAGACCGGTGCCAAGATTGCCGGGGATGTGCTCATGTACTCCATTGGTCGACAGGGAGCTACGGAGCATCTGCATCTTGAAAAAGCCGGGATAAGCGCCGATGAACGAGGCCGCCTAGCGGTCTCTAAAAACTACCAGACAGCTGTCAAGCACATTTACGCGGTTGGAGACGTCATCGGTCAACCGGCATTAGCCTCAACGTCCGCTGAGCAGGGTCGCCTAGCCGCTCACCACGCCTTGGGACTTGATTGCCCGAGCCTCGACGACGACCTGCCGATTGGGATCTACACAATTCCCGAAATATCAATGCTCGGAAAAACTGAAGAAGAATTGACAAGTTCCGGGGTTGCCTATGAAACCGGTATTGCGCGGTATAAGGAAATAGCTCGGGGCGCAATCATCGGCGACGACTTCGGCGTATTGAAACTGCTTTTCAATCCAGAATCTCGTCAAGTGCTCGGGGTTCACATCTTTGGCAGCCAAGCCAGCGAGCTCCTCCACATTGGACAAGCCGTCATACAACTCGGAGGAACCGTCGACTATTTCATCGAAACGATTTTCAATTACCCCACATTCGCTGAGGCCTACCGCGTTGCAGCCCTCAACGGCGTTGACAAGCTGGTTCGCTAACTCAAAGCCGCGTCAGACTCAACAACATCGGTAAACCGGCGCAGACTTCGCTATGAGTGGCACCATGGCACATCAACGTCGACATCCTGGTGACGCCATATCATCCCCGCCCCCCGCTCGCAGTGATCCTTCTGAAACCCGCCAACGCATTCTGACCGGCCTCCGTCCGTCCGGACCGTCGCACGTCGGTCACTACGCTGGAGCTTTCTCGCAATGGCTGGAGCTGCAAAATGATTTCGAATCATTTTTCTTGCTTGCGGATTACCAGGTCTCGGACTACGCCGAAAATCTTCCGTGGATCCGTTGGGGACTCTGGGAAGTCACGTTGGACTGGCTTGGCGTGGGATTGGATCCCGAACGGTCTTTCTTCGTCATTGAGAGTGGGGTTCCTGAATTCGCCGAACTGACCCTCCATCTAAGTTGGTTTCTGGGGCTCGGACATCTTCAAAGAAACCCCACGCTTAAGGCCGAACTCACGGACCTAGAAAACAAAGCAAACACGGTTCCAGTAGCATTTTTCAACTATCCCGTAATGCAAGTATCGAACATCCTGTTGCCGCTCGCGCACCTTGTCCCGGTCGGTGACGATCAACTTCCTCATATAGAAATGACCCGTGATGTAGCCATTCGGTTCAACGGACGATTCGGTGAAACCTTCGTTGTGCCTGAAGGACGAGTTGGAAAAGTTCCCCGACTAGTTGGAATTGACGGCAAAGGCAAAATGGGGACTTCAGCAGGCAACGCCATCTTTCTCAAAGATTCCGAGGAAACTCTGCGTGCCAAGATACGAAGCATGTTTACCGACCCTAAGCGCTTACGGGCTACTGATCCAGGAACCGTTGAGGGTAATCCGGTGTTCTTGTATCACGATGCATTCAACCCGAACACGGCGGAAGTTGACGATCTAAAGACACGCTACCGAGCCGGAACAGTCGGTGATGTGGAAGTAAAAGACCGACTATTTGATGCGATGAACACATTGCTCACTCCAATACGAGATCGTCGCTCTTACTGGGCTGAACGCCCTTCGGACGTCCGGGACGTCCTCCAACACGGCACTACAGAAATGAAACGTCGGGCCGAGCCGGTCATGGCACGTGTCCGAACCGCGTTATCGTTGGACTACTTACGCGACGGCCCCCCTCAGCCTCCAGAGGGAGCACCGTAAATCTTTGGTCGTCATGTCGTTTGCCAATCGGATTCCAGACATGACCCGATTGGCTTTACACTGACATCCACAGAAACATTGCCGGTTATCCTACGCCCAATACCTCTGGGAATGGACCACAATTCGGTAACCTTGCATAGCGATCAACCGTAGCACCCGTAAGGGAATGCTCCGGCAACAATAAAAGACATATATGCCCGGACCGACATCCGTGCACAGCGGAGTTCGGGCTGGCCTTAATCGAAGGCCCTATCCAGATTAGGAGTAGACCAGGGATGGCAACGCAAAACGGCAGCCCTGTAGTGAAAGTACGGAACACGTCGGCCCAACAGATTGCTACTGAACACAGCGTGACGGTTCCTGACTATGACCGCAGCCGCATGGAAGACGTTGGATTCATGACGGCTATGACGCTTGTACTGCTGGGTAACTATGCCCAAACGGGGCACTTTGGTGGCCCACTGGCATACACACCGTTTAACGTCGCCATGCACCTCGGTGGCGCCGAGAACGGCGGCCTACGTTATGACTATCGACGACCGAAACACCCGTACAGTGACCGGTTCATGTTGGCAGGTGGCCACAACATTCCAACCAGCTACGCACTCTGGATGATCATGGGCGAAGCGATGTCTCGAAAGCACGCCGCCACAGCGGACGACCGATATGCGGTCGATCCGAACATCGCTATGTTGCCCATCGACGCACTCGGCTTTCGTCGTGGTCGTGGAGCTCTCGATACGATTCTTGCCGACAACGGCCTGACTGATCATCCGTTGTTTGCCCAAGCCAAAATCAGAGGTATCCGCGCCCTTGCTGGCCATTCAGAAACAACGGACCTGACCAATGATGTAAACGGTGGCCCGTCTGGCCTAGGTGTCGCAACGGCTGCTGGAAAGGCCGCCTTCTGGGACTTCGTCGGAGCCGATGACTCGCTAAAAATCATGGCACTCGAGGGCGAATTCGCCATGACCGAAGGACATGCGCAGGAATTGAAAACCCAAGCTCTCGCTCAAAAGGTAGGGAAAAGACTGCGGTTGCTGCTGTCGTACAACAATGCCGGTATTGATGACTCACTGATTGGTGGTGTGATCGACGACAGTTACACCGACAGCTACGTGATCGAGGACCAATGGTCATCCTACGGATGGAACGTTTTCGCGCTCGACGACGGTAACGACTACGACGAGGTTCTGGCCGCCCTCAAAACAATGGAAGATTGGGACGCCGACGATCATCGGCCCATGATTGTGGTTGGCCGAACGGTCAAGGGGTGGTGGCCAGCAGCCAAAGAGGGACAAATCCCTGGCTTTGGTGACCAACTAGTCGGCTATCACAGTCACCCGTACGAAATGAAGATGAACGACCCCTACTTTGTGGCGCTGGCAGAAACATTTGAACAGCGCTTTGGTGTTGAGTTTCAAGGTATCCGGGAGGGGCCGGTCGCAGATGAAGCTGAACGATTAATCCAATTCAAGACCAACATCGACATCGCAATGTCGGTGCTGGACGCCAACGGTCTTGGCAGCTGGTTGGCAGATCGGCTCGTGGAAATCGGCGATTCCTTAAACGACAGTCCGTCATTGCGCATCAACACCACAGCTGATCCCTTCCAGGACGACCGCCTTCGGGTTGAGAACATCCCCCTTGATCCGCAAGGCGTTTCAGTAACCAATGAGGTTTCTGGTGAGACGAAAACTGTCGACATTTCGCTCGCCAAGCGGCCTGGAGAAGTCGCAGGAACTCGTCGAGCGATCTCAGAAATAATTAAATGGATGAACTATGTCACCGAAAACCGTTTCATCACGCTCGCAGCTGACCTCTCAAGCTCGATCAATGTTGAGAACGGTGCCTTGTGGGGGCATTACGACCCCGTAAACAACCCACTGGGCACTCGAGTGAAGGCCCCTATTGAAGAAGCAGGTAACGCTTCATCAGCAATTGGAATGGTGAGCCAATCAGCCTCTATGGATCCTGATGTTTTCTCCGGCGTGTGGGCCTTAAGCGGAACCTATGGCGCCTTTACACCCTTGATGTACACGCCTGCTCGTGTCTGGAGCCAGCAAAGCCAAGATAGTCCGTTCCGTGTAGGCGTACTGCACATTCTTGTCGGACACTCAGGCCCAGAAACAGCTGCGGACGCTCGCACCCACTTCGGAATCTTTGCCCCGCAGGTATGGAAACTTTTCCCACGTGGACAAGCCATCAACCTGAGCTTCTGGGACTACAACGACGTGGCACCCGGATACTTTGCCGCCGCAGAAGTCGCCGCACGTGACCCAAAGGTTGGCATCATCACGATTGAAGTAGCTCGACCGGACTTCCCTGTCGCTGATCGCTCAACCTTTGCTGATTCTGACCCCCGTGCAGCGGCCAAGGGGATGTATATGATTCGGGACTGGGATTCTAATAACCCGGCCCAAGGTACCGTCGTGGCCCAAGGATCTAATTCCACCGTGAACCTAGTCAGTATCCTGCCTCGCCTTGAGGAGGCTGGTGTAAACGTGCGTGTCATTGCAGTGGTCAGCGAAGAACTTTTTGATCTACAACCTCAGGCTTATCGTGAGTCGTTGCTGCCAGAGAAAAGCCTGTATGACCTTATGGTTGTTTCTACAGGAACACGTCGGATACACCCTGCTCGAAACTTGGGCCCACTAACCGACGAGTACTCCTTGTCGTCGGACTGGGACAACCAATGGCTAACCGGAGGTAACGAAGCGGACGTGATCGCCGAAGCACACCTTGACCCCGATTCGATCTATGCCGGAATCAAGCGATTTGCGGATGATCACCAAACACGTATGGAGCGCCAACGGCGAGCCGTAGGCTCCAACTAGCTTCATTTTTACGAGGTATCAGTAGCGCGATCACATAAAGCGGACGTCTCGTTCTCCGGGACGTCCGCTTAATCGTGCACTTCCCTAACACCACAAGAGCGAGAGCAAGGTTCGCATTGATCGTCTCGACCTCAACCATTCATCAACCGTTGCCCGGAATCCCACAATAACGTGCGTCAATTTGTCTTGGCTTGATACGGTGCAGTTCAGCCCTCCGGGCAAACACCGTAACCTGCACAAGGACAGAACTAAGGCGTCACTAGAACTTTCCCCGTCCTAGAGCGGCCAGATCCAAGGCACCACAACGAGGGATGCGATCAAAATAAGGAGGGTGAGCGGACCGCCGAGCTTTAGGAATTCCAGGAATCGGTATGCCCCCGTGTTGTAAACCAGAATGTTCGCCTGATGACCTATCGGAGTGAGAAACGCAGCAGAGCCAGCAATCGCCACCATCATCATTACTGGGTGCGGTGCTATACCACTGCTCGCCGCAATGCCGAGTGCCAACGGAGCAATCAGGACCACCGCTCCAGCATTAGACATAACCTGAGTGAGTAAAGCCGTCAGCAAAAATATTCCCGCTAACACTGGAAGCGCGCCGTAGGGTCGCAACGCATCCCCAACGTTGTCAGCGACCAAAACTGCAAGACCTGTCGATTGCATCGCGTGTCCCAACGGAAGCAACGTCGCAATCAATATGAGCGTTCGCCACTCAACCGCTGCATACAATCGATCGTACGGCAAAACTCGACCCAGAATCATCAGAACAACCCCCAGCATTCCGGCCACGGCAATATGGGCCACGCCTGTCGCCGCCATGCCAATAGCGATGGCCAGGATCGCCACTGCTAACAACATGCGTGGTCGAGGCGAAACCACCCTGGACCGTGTGGACAACATGATGAATTCACGCGATGCCTCAAGATCAACAAGTCGATCCCGAGGCATCCGCACCAACAGCGCATCACCCGGACGAATTCGGAGTCGCCGAATCGGGGTCCGCACACGAGTCCCCTGCCGCCATACCCCCAACACCAAACCTCCCAGCCGACTTCGAAAACGAATATCGACAAGACTCCGTCCTTGCGACCCAAAGGACGGCCCGGCCACCAATTCGAGCACCACACTCATCTCATCATCGACCAAGGTTTGTCCGGCCTGTCCCTCGACCGCAAACTCTAAATCCTCAGCTTCAACTAGCCGCAGAACGGCGTCACGTTCCCCTTCGACCAACAAAACGTCCCCCACAAACACGGATTCGTGGGCTGACGGGAACCGTAGTCGATGCCCATCGCGAATAACCTCAGCAACTGAAACATCAAAACGTCGTCCCCAACGCAGGGTCGTGAGCGCCTGACCAGCGATCGTTGCAGTTGCGGGCACCAACAGTTCTGCTAGGTACTCACGAGTTTGCGACACCTCCTCGGTAACGTTCGGACCGGACCGATCAGGTAACACCCTCCGTCCCACCGTCAAAAGGTAAAGAAGGCCAACACCAAAAATCACGGCTCCGGTAGGAACAAAATCAAACATCCCAAAGGGCCTGTGCCCAGCAGCGGCCAGGGCCTCACTAGCAAGCAAATTAGGAGGCGTCCCAATCTGGGTCATGAGACCGCCTAGCAATGATCCAAAAGCAAGCGGCATTAACAGACGAGAAGATCCGGTATCAGCCGCACGAGCCAGGCTAACTGCCGCCGGCAACAAAATAACCGTCGCGGCTATGTTGTTCATAAACGCCGACATCCCGCCAACGACCAGCACAAGCAACGCGGTTATAACCGTAATCCGCGTGCCTCCATAGCGTTCAATCGCAGCAGCAATAGCGGCAGGCACGCCAGCTTCGACCATACCCGCACTCATAATGAACATCGCACCAACAGTTATAACCGCTGGACTAGCGAATCCTGAAAACGCCTCCACCGGAGTAACAACACTCGTTAACGCAAGCGTAAGCAACACAGTCACGCTCACACCTTCAGGGCGTATACGCTCGGTTGCAAACAGCACCAGCGCACCCACCACACACCCGATCACTATCCAGCTAGCTGATGTCAATGTCGTCAAAAGGACCCCGGGAAATCACGCCTTAGGATACGCTCCTGTGATCACATTCCCGCGTTTTGTTCAACCGGAGCAGTATTAATGGCTGACACGGGCATCGCCGCCACCTACCACGCGCCCAAAACCCCTTTTGAGTTACGTGAATACCCGGTACCCGATCCTCAACCTGGTGCCGCAGTCATTAGCATCTCGATGGCCAATATTTGCGGATCTGATCTCCATTATTGGCGTGGTGACATTGACATCAAAAAAATGGGACGGCCGACGCCGATGGCGCTCGGGCATGAGGGCACCGGGACCATCGCCCGGCTAGGCTCCGATGTGTCAACCGACACCCTGGGCAACAAACTCGTCGAGGGCGATCGTGTCGTATTCCAGTATTTCTATCCATGCATGCAGTGTCCCACCTGCCTTAAAGGACACACCTATGCCTGTCCGGTACGACAGGCCGACCGCGCAACGAGCTCGGATGAGTGGCCCCACTTCAAGGGAACATTTGCTGAGTATTACTACCTCCAGCCCAACCACGCGATGTTCAAGGTCCCCGACTCACTCACGGACGACGAAGTCGCCGGAATTAACTGTGCCTTATCTCAAGTGATATCCGGATTGGATCGGGCGGGCCTGTCGTTTGGAGAAACTGTAACGATCCAAGGCGCGGGAGGACTTGGAGTGTATGCAGCCGGAGTAGCCAAGATGCGTGGTGCGTCCCACGTTATTGCGATCGACGGAGTGGATGAACGGCTCGAACTAATCAAAGACTTTGGAGCTGATGACGTGATCGACATCAGGGAATACGACACGCCGGAATCTCGGGTGAATGCGGTCCGCGACCTCACCAACGGGCTCGGCACGGACGTGACGCTCGAACTTGTGGGACATCCTGGTGTTGTTGCCGAGGGCCTCGATATGACGGCGCAGGCCGGCCGTTACCTCGAGATCGGTAACATTAACGTCGGTTGGGAAACCCAGTTCGACCCTTCAGTCATCGTGTTTAAAAACATTTCAATGATCGGCATAGCCCACTATCGAGCTGAGGACTTAAAGAATGCCCTGGATTTCCTGATCGAATCGAAAAACCGGCTCCCTTTTGACCGCGTGCTGTCTCATCAGTTTCCACTGAGCAAAATTGATGACGCCATGGAACAGCAAAACGCAGGTCATATCACTCGGGCTGCCTTGATGCCGGGCAGCTAGATCTCCATGTACGACTAACATGCTTTCGCCTATTCAGCTGATGTGCTCCCGTGAATCGTTCCGTTAGGTTTGTTCATCCGCTCTCTGATCAACGGGAATCTCATCTCATAACGTAAAACTTTAGCGATTCGGACGCTAAGATGCAGCCGCTGGACTCGAGTGACCACGGAAGGGTTTCACATGGAGGTATGGACGGCCGTTTGGAGCGGGTTTAACACGCCACTCTTTAGCCTGGGTGGCGATCCAATTACTCCGCTCAGCATCCTCGTCCTGATCATCATCATCCTGATGACATGGATCATCGCAGGACGTGCTCGGTGGCTCCTTGAACGTCGGGTCAGCCAACTGACTGGCATGAACGAAGGAACCTTGCATGCCATCGGTGCCCTAGTGCGCTATGGAATTTTGTTCATGGGATTCTTCGTCGGATTGCGGTCTGTTGGATTCCAGCTTGACGCCTTCCTTGTCATACTCGGCGCGCTCGGCGTGGGCATTGGATTTGGACTACAGAACATTGCCAACAACTTCGTCTCCGGACTCATCCTGCTCGTAGAACGACCGGTAAAGGTGGGAGACGTAATCAACGTTGGCGGCGAACTAGGCTCCGTCGAGCGGGTTGGAATCCGTGCCACAACCCTACGAAAGTTTGATCAGACACAAGCCATCGTCCCCAACGGCGAACTTATATCTGCCACCGTAACGAACTGGACGCTCGATGATCGACGAGCCCGTCTTGATTTCACGGTTGGCGTTGCCTACGGATCTGACACTCAACTCGTCGAAAACATTCTGCGGGAAGCTGTCATTGCCCATCCAAATGTACTGAGCGATCCCGAACCAAGAATCTTATTCGTCGAGTTCGGTGATTCCTCACTCAACTTTCGCATCCTCGCCTATGTCAACGATTTGAGCGAACGACTCACCTCGCTCAGCGATCTCCATTTCTCAATCGACACGGCCTTCCGGAATCAACAAATCGAAATTCCATTCCCTCAGAGGGACCTACACCTACGATCGATCGACGCAAATGTTTCGCTAGACGGAACCTCATCAAAAACCGATTGAACCACGTGGTAGCCGTAACGTGCATCCCCTATGCCTACCATGGGCAACGGAAAAAAAATTCTTTCACCTGCGCACACCTCGGTTTGCGTACCCGTTAGCATGGATCGATCTGGTTACCGACCAGTAGCAATGGAGATACGCTGTCGGTGAAGATTGTTCGAACCATCCCACACTCAGTGCTATGAGCTTAGCCCTCCGCTGCACAGATCTCACTCGACGCTTTGGAGACATCGTTGCTGTCAACAACGCATCGTTGACGATCCAAAAAGGGACGGTTCTTGCACTCCTCGGACCAAGCGGATGCGGAAAAACTACGCTCCTACGATTAATCGCAGGTCTTGATCGTCCACATCAAGGAAGCGTTGAGATCGATGGGAGTCCTGTAGAAACTGAATCCGTACACGTTCCTCCTGAACGTCGGGAAGTCGGTCTGGTCTTCCAAGACTTTGCTCTGTTCCCTCACCTTTCGGTAGAGGCAAATGTCAGCTTTGGACTGCCCCGACATAGCAACCGATCTGTGCGGGTTAACGACGTCTTGCTACAAGTCGGACTTGAGGGTCTCAACCATCGAATGCCCCACGAACTCTCAGGCGGCCAGCAACAGCGGGTTGCCCTAGCACGAGCCCTCGCCCCAAATCCTCGCTTGATCATGTTGGACGAGCCATTTTCAAATCTAGATCCGGAGCTCCGAGGCGGTATACGAGAGCAAGTCAAGAAAGTCCTGTCTGATGCCGCTGCCACAGCAATCATCGTGACGCATGACCAAGAAGAAGCTCTAAGTCTCGCGGATGAAGTCGCAGTAATGATGAACGGACAAATCGTGCAACAAGCCTCGCCAGCCACGATCTATCACCACCCAGCAACCCGGGGGGTTGCCCAGTTTATTGGCGACATCAACGTCATTGACGGACGGGGGATCGGGCGAGCAGTGGTATGTGACCTCGGAACCATATCGGTCATCGATGAAGTTACCGGACCAGTAAATGTCCTGATCCGTCCCGAAGCGCTGCACCTTACACCTGATCAAGGGGGGCAAGCAGCTCAGGTCGGGCGTAGTTTTTTTGGACGCGATCAAATGATCGAACTTGAGTTTGATTCTGGCCTGCGAATTTCGTCACGTGTTGGACCGACTTTTGCCTTCGTCCCGGGAGAGCGGGTGCGGGTTCAACTGACCGGAGACGCCCTCGCCTTTCCACCCACCTAGGTAAGCACCCCCACAACCCGACTCTCCAGTCGTGGCAGAATATATTTGTAATGACACTCTCCAACACCGTCGAAGACTATCTGCTGGCCATTTACGGGATGCGATCCGCTGCTGAAGCCGTCATCAATGCCCGGCTTGCCAAGCGCTTGCACGTGGCACCGCCGACCGTAACGGCCACCCTCGAGCGCATGGTTCGCGATGGTCACATTTGGATTGATGAGCGCCATCAGGTGTTTCTGACATTAAGCGGGGAACGATCAGCTGAGCGCCTGGCTCGCCGCCACCGACTCATCGAGCATTGGTTGATACGCACCCTTGGTTTAGGCTGGGCCGACGTACACGAAGAAGCCGATCGCCTTGAACATTCGGTATCCGAAGAATTAACCGAGCATATTTCTGCATCTCTCGGCCATCCCGCAACATGTCCGCACGGCCTACCAATTCCAGGAAACTACCCTGAGACCGATGTCGGCCAAATCATCAATCTAGGCCAAGTGGAAGCGGGCGCGGATGTCCGCATTGTTCGACTCTCGGAAACCGCTGAGGATGATGGGGAACTCCTGCATTATTTTGCGGACAAACAGCTAGTTCCGGGACGAGTTATGCGTGTAACCGAAATTACACCATCGGGCCATCTCGTCGTGGCGCTGGACGGCGCCACAGTGGTGATCGACGATAATGTCGCCAGCAACCTTTGGGTGATTAAAGCCTGAATTTATCGAGGGGCCGTGGGTACCGGCAGCACCTAAAATCGCTGGGCCAACGACCATGACATTCTGTGTCTCTGGCTCTTAGATACACCAACGATCACAAGAAATTTCACAATAGCGCTTTTCGAGCGTATGCGGACGCGATAGGATTCGCATGCTGTAGTGAAATAATCACACAGCATTTGTATATTCAATCCGTCCCACAGCGGGGGAGCTTTGCCTCATGACGTATGTGATATGTGAACCGTGCATTGGCACTAAAGACGCCTCATGCGTCGACGTGTGCCCCGTGGACTGTATCCATACCACCGATGAAGCCGAGGTCTATTACATTGACCCTGACGAATGTATCGACTGTGGTGCTTGTGAGCCCGTGTGCCCTGTGACAGCAATTTTCCCTGACTTTGATGTCCCTGAAGAGTGGAATAACTGGACAAAGGTAAACGCCGACTTTTTCACCGACTAATACCAGCGCTGGCTAGGCCTTGTATTTAGGGGTCTGAGCGAATCCCTTTCGGCATCGTGACCAGCGCAGAATACGCTGGCCTCGGCACTCCATCAGGACCAAGCACCCCAAACGGATACTTCTCGTCCTCCGGTGCTACGACCGACTGAAAGTTCAAATTCCACACAAACGCATGGGAAATGTATGGCGCGTCTTGCCGGACGATGCGAAAGGCATCAACAAGGAACGTCGCCTGATCGTCCTCGGAATTATCACCGCCAAAACCATAGCCAGGATCTAGATTTTTTGTTGACCATCCAAACTCAGTGAGCCAGATCGCCTTGTCCGCATCTCCATTGGCTTCCATAACCGCACGATGTTGGCTGAAGCGTTGGAAATAAAAACTCCCGTGGCCATTCCATCCTGCTCCGCGAGGCATGCCAATCTCCTGGGTCGGCGCGTTGTTAAAACCTCCAGGATGAACACCCCACGCATCAAAGGATTCACGTACGAGCCCCTCACGATACGCGTACATCTCTTCAAGAAATCGAACGTCATCGATCGCCTGAATATTCTGATCAGGAATATCGACATCGCCAGCCGGCGTTAATGCCCCACCTACAGTGACCGCATCTGCATCAGCCTGCTTCACCCCCCGATGTCCAGCGTTCAATAGTTCAACAAACTCCCCAGCATTGAGCCGACCATATCCCCATTCCCTCGAAAGATTGGCCTCGTTCCACAATTCATATGCCTGAACCCGTCCGCGATACCGACCTGCAATCGCGGTCATGAAATCTTTGAAATCAAGAGGGTCACCGGGGGGGCCATGCGACCGATCCCCAAGCGCCCAGTCCGGGGCCTGCACAACACTGAGCAAAATCTTTAGTCCGGCCCCACTAGCCGCAGCTACGACTTTATCGAGTTCCCGCCAATCAAAACCGCCTTTTTCCATGGGCTCGGTCTGTCGCCATTCAACCTGCTGCTTTACCCAATCGAAACCAGCAGTGACGGCAGCCTCTGTTATCGGCCGACGATCCTGGTTGTACATATGGACCTGAAATCCATACCCATCCAACCGTCGCAGACCGTCATCCACATCAGCAGGAGGGGTTACAGCACCCGGTCTTGCCTTTGGCTTTGCAAGGGGAGTCACAGCAGTGGCCAGCACTGGAGTCGCCCGTGCCACTTGCGCGGTGGACGTCGGTACAGACGCTGCCGGTGTAAGGGGAAATTCGTTCGTCTGCACAGAAACCGACGGTGCTGGTGAGAGGTTTGACGATGGCGATTCGCCACAGGCGCTCAACATCCCCAGCATCCCAGCCATCCCAAGGAGCCTTCGCCTGGAAAGATTACGAGCCCGCGTCACACCATTGTCCAGTGATGCACCACAACAATTTCGAGACTGAAACCGCATTGGGTAAAATGTGTCCTTGTGTCGTAGCCTATCGAATGGTATCAACGACACAAGTAGTTTCGTCTATGCGATGCGTTTTCTTCGCTCGCTGCGCTACCGGGGTATACACCCGAAGGGATCTCGGTTCATGGGTACAGCAAACAGAGTAGGAAATAGCGCGGTGGGCCTTGTCGTCATCGCCATCGCTGGCGCCATCGTGTTAGCGATGTTCAGCGTGCGATTTGTCAACGTGGGTGAAGTCGGGGTCCTCCACACCTTCGGAGTTGTTGATCCCATACCAAAACCTGAGGGGCTCCTGCTCAAGACACCATGGGCCAGCTTGGAAACACTGAGTGTTCGAACACAGCAGCTAACCATGAGTTCTCGAAGTGAGGATTCAGGCCCAAGTGCCACCGACCAAACCGTCCGCACCCTGACATCTGAAGGGCTGACGGTCGGTCTCGATATCACGACCCTGTTCCGCCTTGAATTTTCCAAGGCCCCCGATCTCTTCCAGAAAGTCGGACCGAACTACGTAGAAATCGTGGTTCGCCCGGCCATCCGTGACGCCATTCGTGACGTCGTCGGTGGATTCGTCGCGGAAGCGCTGTATACAACCGCTCGAACCGAAGTCTCGGAAAAGATCGAAGATCAGCTGGGTGACCTGCTGGCCGACCGTGGCGTCGTGATCGAGAGCGTCCTGCTTCGTGACGTTGACCTTCCCCAGCAAATCACGGATGCGATCGAGCGAAAAATCGCCGCCGAGCAGTCCATCCAGGAGCGCGTGTTCCGCGTCCAAGAAGCTACCGAAGAAGCCAATCGACGGGTCGAGGAAGCAACCGGTATTGCCAAAGCCAACAATCTGATCAATGCCTCGCTCACCGCGGCCGTGCTACAGGACAAGTACATTCAGGCGTTAGCCCAAATGGAATCGGGTAGCGTTGTATACGTACCAACCAATCCTGAAAATGGTCTTCCGGTCATCCTCGGCACACCAGGTGTCGGGGCAGGCACCGGCACATCTAAATAATCCCAAGACGAATCCACCATTGGGTGGATTCGTCTTGGGGTACGATGACGCACCTGACTCGGGCGGACGCCTGCTGTCGGGCGGTTAGCTCAGCTGGCAGAGCGCTACGTTTACACCGTAGAGGTCGCAGGTTCGAGCCCTGCATCGCCCACCAGAACAGATCCCATCCGAGTTACGGCGAGGTAGCTCAGTCGGTAGAGCAGTGGACTGAAAATCCATGTGTCGGCGGTTCGATTCCGCCCCTCGCCACCACCGGTAAGCCGTCTATGACCCGTCTCTCCAACCATCATCAACGCTTAATCAAACGGTAGCCCCAACCTTACCAATACATTATTATGTAAACACAAAGCCATTCACGAAGGTAGGGCTATGGGCACAATTTCTTCAGCGAAGCTTGCAGGAACTTCATTGATCCTCGGACCGGTAATTACGGTCATCTGCTATTTCATACAGCAGATTGCCGCTCCGATTGACGGTGACTCGTATGGCGATGTCGCGGCTGCACTTGCTGCGAATCAAGCTGGAGGTTCAATAATCACCATCTCGAGGTGATCATCCCCCTAGCACTGACCATGTTGCTATACGGCATGTTCTTTGTCTTGAGTGAGATTCGCGGGAACGGGGAAGCCCTTGTAGGGTACGCCAAGATCCCGATGGTGATTGGCCTCGCAGGCTGGACCTATACGGCAGGAATGGGTATTACGATCACCAATTGGGCCGGTAGTGACGCAGGGACGTTTATCACCATATGGGGCGTGGGCCAGGCCGCAGGCATCATGTTCAGTCTTGGTTTTACCGCAGCTTTTCTGGCGATTGCGTCGCGGGATGAATACAACAGCACGCTGGCCTACATCGCCGCGGCTATTGCGTTGCTGGCCACGATTTTGTCGATCGTTCAGCTTGTTACCAATGACGGAAACACGGCTGCCACCATGGGTAGCATCGTTGGTATCACATACATCATCCACACGATTTACGCGATCTATATCGGGCGGGGTCTTCTTTCGAGGGCCTAGCATTCGCTGTCAGAGATCTCGGGCAGGGTCATCTACACGGCGACCTTTCGTAGGTGGCCCTGCCTTCGGTCTTAACAACCAGTCAGGGCCGGAAGACCCGATCGACCTCAGCAGTAACCTCGCTTCTGTGATTGACTGTCCACAGGGCACTCCATCAACTTCATCACCCTAGCCACCCACTAACCGCCAAATTCTTAAACTAACCAAGCTCTTCCAAATGCCCTCGGCATTAAAATCACTGCTACAACAGTTATAAATACAACACTTGGATTCTGAGCGTCACTTATCGACTGAGGATAAGAATGGTCTGAAATGAAAGAAGCAACTAAGAAATTAATGAAGGAACCAACTGCAGGGTTTCTTTGGCAGATTTGGGGTGGCTTCGCCTGCCTCGAGGCCCCTTCGGTTGGCCCACTAATCCTTGGTATACAAGCCGATTCGAATGTCCGGGTAACCCGTGCCGTGTGTTGCCAATCGTATTCCTGCCCTGTCATGCGTTTTGGCTTGTAATGGCTCTTACTATTACTTATCGCTATTTCAAGTCCCGGTATCCAATGGGCCGGAGATTCTTCTTACTAGGTGCGGCTAATACTGTGGGCGATACAGGACTTGCACCTATGACCTCATCGATGTCAATGGATCGATCACGAACGGCTCAACTCGCGCCGGTCAGACCGCCGGATCAGCACCATGCACCTGGAACGAGTACAGCTCCGCGCCTCGCATGGTGAATCGCAACCGACGATGCGGCGACCCTGGGCGCCGCGGATCGGAGGCAGCTTCGTCGGGAGCCAATGGCACATCGGCTCGACCTCGCCACGTCACGAGATGGTCAACCGCATCCCCCGTAAAAACGTCACAGGTCTCGGTTGTGGCTCCCGGAATAGCCCGGTTATGCACATCTGTCACTTCAACCCGGACATAGCCGCCCGCCTGGCATCGAGCATTGATCGTCAATCGATCACCTTCAGAGACAAAAGGCTCCGTAACTACCACGCCCTCTCGATTCAATGCAGCATCCAGGGAAACAAAGCCTTCGCGACGCAAGCTGGCCAACCCAAGGTGATAGCCAACCGCGGCCATATCAGCCACTTCTGGAGCATCAGCCCATCGTGATGGATCATCGTGGTTTTCGGTGGGACCAGAGAACCACCAGTCGTGGTGGTTTTTAGATCCCCCAAAGTACACCCGGAGTTCGTCGTCGCCCGCGTCAACCGGAGGACTCGACACGTTCACCATGAACTGGTCCCACGACCCAGCTGAACCGGGTTGCAACCACGGCTTGCCCGGAGCCACCCGACGCCAATTGCGTCCGTCACGGCTATGCGTCAGTTCCACATGCATGGTGTTACTGACCTGGTTCAACACGGACATGAATCCCAACCACTCGCTGCCAATCCGGTACGGCTCCATGCCATAAAACGAGGTGTCGAAATTATCGATCTCGGGATCCGGCGCCAAGATCAATCGCGGCTGTGACCAATGCTGGAAATCACTACTTTCCGACAAGAAGATGCGTCGCCGATTACGCCCCCCAGGAATATCTTCCACCTGGTCGTAAGTCGGCGTTCCACCCGTAAAACCGAGCGGCGGCATTCCCAAATGATCAGGCGCAGCCGCCATCGACGGATGCCTCGTAAACGCTAAGTACCCACGCGTTTCAGGATCCACCACCAGCTGGGCCACATCATCCAAATGGGCGCGTTTCGTACCGACGACTGGCGGAACATCCTGTGAGGTCCAGTTGATCCCATCGGGAGACGTAGCTACCGCGACCACCCCGCCTCCGACTTCGCCCGCCGAGGGCGGAATGTGGAAATACAAACTCTTAAACCGTCGCGCATCAACATCCCACGGATCTTCCATAAGGCCAAGGCTATGAACCGAGCCATGTTCTTCAGATCCAAACACGATATTGGTGTCATGCCCGTCTTCGGAAAACCTTCCCATCGGTGGCTTGACCCAGGTCGATCCATCATCGGAATAGGCGTACAGATAGCGCGATCTGGCATTGGCCCACGCATGAATGGTTCCACCCTGCCCGCTGATCAATGTGTCCCGATCCAAGTACCAGTCCTCATACAAACAGTGGGTCCGTCCCGTCCCCGCGTCATGCCACAACTGCCAACCAGCATTAGAGAAGTACGTAATGTGTTCCCACGGCTGATCCGATTGAATAACCGGATTAGCCTCGGCCTTCTGCGGCGAATGCACGGTACGCGTGACGTTGAACACCGCGGCCACCATGCCGTTGTCAAAAAAGAACTGGGGCGCGTCGCCGATGACTAATTCCGTGGAATCCAGTTTGGGCATAGCGTTTGGTTTCACTCCAAGATCGGCAGGACAACGACGACTCGTGGCCCCTATGCAGGATTGCTCACGATACCGACTCCGACACTCCTAACGCGAACTGAGGCCTTTTCGTTCGGTCATGCGCTGTACGCATAGCCCAGACGAGAATCGCTAGCTAGAATGCAGCTCACCTCAATGAGGTGTTCGGCGGAAGTGGCTCAGTGGTAGAGCATCTCGTTGCCAACGAGAGGGTCACGGGTTCGAATCCCGTCTTCCGCTCCAGTCCCATCACAAATGACAACGTTCGGGTTGACTCGGTAAAGTAGTCTTTCAGTCAGCAATTATGGGCCGAAGCATGAGCAATGGGTTGTTTTCTAGACGCAGCGGCCCACCGTACGGGAATACACCTATCGAAGCTTCTGCCCATGCGAACAAGTACAGCCCCCTACTGCTCAGGGTACTGCTTCTCTTCACATTCCTATTCCCAGCTGCATGCGGCGGGGCAGCCGGCAATCAAGAAGTCGCCGACACTCCCCAAATAGCGAACTCTGGTAACACCTCTCCAAGTTCAAGGCCAGTTGACGCTCCCGCCCAAAAGGGATCTCGGCAACCGCAGACGAGTCCTCCAAAAGATAAGCCGCCTAGCCCCTCAGCCCCGCAGCCCAACCAAGCCCCGCAGCCCAACCAAGCCCCGCAGCCCAA
>Ga0187827_10003015_pt1 | contig 22286 bp, 20 predicted proteins | sample ETNtaG_39_FD_167969 | JGI IMG/M metagenome (GOLD analysis project Ga0187827, IMG submission 167969) | Marine microbial and viral communities from oxygen minimum zone, Eastern Pacific Ocean - ETNP2014_SV_150_PacBio MetaG (Illumina Assembly) | ecosystem: Environmental > Aquatic > Marine > Hypoxic... | reverse complement strand
TTCGTATATCCCTAACGTTATGTGAAATAATATTTATTCTTTATTCTATAAATCAATATTATGTTTGATAAAAAAGAGCTTTGTGAATTTCTAGTAGAAGCAAAAAAAACCACTTATGCTGCTGGTGATTCGGCAAAAAAAATTATCAACGATGATAAATCTACCACTTTAATTTTCGAGAGTGGAGACTGGAAATATCACGATAATTATTTTGGTGGTGAGCCTTATGGTGGCAGAGAGGTTGTATTTTTTAAAGGTAAGCCAGTCTACATTATGACTTATTATGGGCAGGTTGATGATTCTGTATCTGATATCAACAAAGTTTATGGCATATTGATGGATGCGTTAAAATTAATTCCAGGAGATAAGCCATATCGTGGTCCTGAAAAATACAACAATGGGGATTTATCATACGAAAATAGTTTTACAGGAGAAGTTGACAATTTTTTTGGAGAAGAGTCAATATCTGAAAATGGAAACGAAATTTACAAAGCTAGGTATATTGGAGGTTTTGTAGATGTAAAAAAGGAAGAATAAATTTTACTCAAGGGGACGTTGCACTTTCTTTTTGGCACAAAAATAATATAATAAGGAAGCTAAAAAGAGCACTCACATAACACAGTATATCTGGATCGCTCGTGCCTTCGCTCTCCCATATTTTTCTCCACTACGTTCCGCAAAACATCAGATATACTGAAACGTTATATTCAATTCAAAAAATATTTTTCTAAGATGGATAAGGGCGATAGGCTTTCTAAAAAGGGGGATAAATTTGATTTTTTCTTAAAAGAAGTGATGAAAAAGAAATCCAAACCTAAGGGAAGAAATTTGAAGCCTTATGTGTATCGTGGATTTTTCTATTGCGGAGAGTGTGGTTGTTTTATCACTACTGAAACGCAGAAAGGTCATAACTATTTGCGATGTACCAAACGGAAAAATCCTTGTTCGCAGAGATATACACGAGAAGAAATCATCACTTCTCAAATTAAAGAGGAAATCAAAAAAGTTTCTTTGTCTTCCGCTTGGGTCGATGCGTGCGTGCAAGAATTAGAAAAGGAACGCACGCAGGAAAAACAAGCGGAAAGCTCTTTTGTGTTGAAGCTTCGAAATGAACTCATCGAGATTGAGCAGAAGTTAGATAGTTTGCTTGATTTGCAATTAAATGGAGCGTTGTCGCAAGATGAGTATATTGCAAAAAAGACAAAACTGCTCAATCAAAAAATCGACATTTCGGAGAAAATCACCGCTTCAAAGCAAAAGAGCGATAATCGGTTCGAACCTTTGATGCATTTTCTAAAAGCCACTAACCAAGCCGAAAAAATCGCTTTACAAGAAAACCCCGAACAGGGTCGGGATTTTCTCAAAAAGATTGGTTCGAACTTCCACATCGCCGAGCGCACACTCGCCGTGGACTTGAAAAAACCTTGGCGCGTAGCGCGTTCTTGGCATTCTGTGTCGCGCAGCATAGCTCCACATTCTGCCGTTTCGGGCAAAAGTGAAAATTGGCGGAGAGGACGGGATTCGAACCCGTGGAGGGCGTTAACCCTCACTCGCTTTCCAAGCGAGCACCTTAAACCGCTCAGCCACCTCTCCAAGTATTATCACTTTAAACTTTTAGATTACTTATTTCAAACAGAGAAAAAACTCGACATTGCCGAGTTTTTTCTTTTCTTACGCACGAGAAGCTTTAAAGCAATCTCTACACATTAGGTTGTCGGTTCTTTCTGGATTTGGTTTAAAAGGAAGTTCTGTGATTGCAGTATTACATTTACTACATTCCCAATCTCCCTTAAACATCTCTCTCGGACCACCGAAACTTCCACCTCTACCCCCACTTCTTTTGGGAGCGCTTTTTCTATGACAATCACGGCACTTGAGTTCATTTTCTCTTTCAGGATTTGGCTTGAACGGAAGTTCGGTAATGGAAGCTCCGCAATCGGCACAAGTCCAGTTGCCTTTGTGCATAGTGCGCTCACCAAAGTTATTGTTTTCGTAAGCCACTTTACCTTCTGGTTAACTTTTAACGACCTCTTAGAAAATCTCAGGCAAAGTGCTTTTTAACGCTCTATTTACCTTAAACTTATCTAACATGAGAATTTTGGCTGAAAATAGGGTTATTGTCAAAGGAATAGTGTTATTATCTTGCCTATGGAGATTAAAAAGGAAATAAGAAAATACGCAAAAAAGAAAAAAGCCAAGAATAATGAATGGTTTTTTAAGACTGGGAAAGGGGAATATGGGGAAGGGGACAAATTTCTGGGTTTAACCATGCCAGAGCAAAGAAAAATTACTCTGAAACACAGGGAATTAGGATTAAGGGAAGTAAAAAAACTATTAGATAGTGTTTATCATGAGGAAAGAATGATAGGGCTTTTGATTTTGGTTTGTAAATATAAAAAAACTAAAAATAAAAAAGAAATATTTGATTTTTATCTGAAAAATAAAAAAGCTATAAACAATTGGGATTTGGTTGATGTTACAACACCGAATATTGTCGGTGATTATTTAAAAAACAGGGATAAGGGTCTTTTATACAAATTTGCTAAATCAAAAGACCTTTGGCAAAAAAGAATAGCAATTGTTGCGACCTGCGTTTTTATAAAGGAAGGCAATCTTAAGGACACTTTCAAAATTTCTGAAATACTTTTAAATGACAAACATGATTTAATTCACAAGGCTGTTGGCTGGATGCTGAGAGAAGCCGGAAAGAAAAATCAAAAAGAATTGGAAAAGTTTTTGAGTAAGTATTCTAAAGTAATGCCACGAACGATGCTTCGATATTCACTTGAAAAATTTCCCGAAATTAAAAGAAAAAAATATATGAAAAAATGAGAGTAATTTTAGCTTTTGTATTAATTGGGCTCTTAACTGGTTTTATTGTGAATTTCTTTTTCGCGGATAAAGATGGCGACTTTTCAAGAATTACTATTGAAAATAATACATGGAATATTGAAGTCGCAGAGAGTTTAAAAGACAGAATAAAAGGTTTGTCTGGTAGAAATAATTTGAAAAAAGACTCTGGAATGTTATTTATTTTTTCTGGAAGTGATTTTCATAGCATTTGGATGAAGGAGATGAATTTTCCCATAGACATTGTTTGGATTGATAAAAATTTTAAAGTCGTTGGTTTAAAAAATGTTGCCAAGCCGGAGAGCTACCCCGAAATCTTTAAGCCCCAGTCACCAGCTAGGTATGTTTTAGAAATAAGTGCTGGGGAGGCAAAAAGGGCAAAAATAAAAATTGACTCGACTGTAAAAATTTTCTGAAACGCCTGAGAAACCATAGTCATTGAGAGGTCGGAAAAGTCAAGAGTTTACATAGTATCTTTTTATTTTCGTAATTTCTTATCCCCACCAAATGTCTTTCCGAGTGGTGTAATATAAAGGAGCATTTTTATTTTTGTCTGTGGGGAACGAAGAGAAGAAAAAGTTTATCAAACTAAGTTAGAGTTCTAAATGTCTACAAAAACATTAAAATCACATCCTAGAAAGACTGCTAAAAAGAGTGCCAAGAGAACAGCAAAAAAGAAAACCCCAATAGTTCAGAGAAAAAAGTCTTCTACACCAAGTCCATCTAGTAAAAAATATAATTTAGTTAAAAAGATACAAAAACGCAATGGCGAAATAGTCCCTTTTGATATTGAAAAAATAAAAACAGCTGCTTATAAAGCAATGCTAGCCGTTGCCGAAGGTGGCGAGGAAGAAGCGTGGGTAATTGCAGATAGAGTTTATTCTGATCTTGTAAAGATTACTAAAACTTACAAAAATTTTATTCCAACAGTTGAAGGTATTCAAGATGAAGTAGAGAAAGAATTAATTCTTGGTAATTATGTTCACACTGCTAAGTCATATATTTTATACAGACAGGGGAGGGCAAAAATTCGGTCACAACTTATAGTTCCAGAAGATGTTAAGAAAAAAATAAAACAAAGTCGCAAATATTTTAAAAATCCATACCAAGAATTTATTTTTTACCAATTTTACTCAAGGTGGGTCCCAGAATTAAACAGGAGAGAAACATGGGTTGAAACAGTCGAAAGATTTATGGATTACATGAAGGAACGTCTTGGTAAGAAGCTGTCGGAAAGTGAATATGGTGAAATTAAGGAGGGAATTTTAAAACAGAATGTCTGCCCTTCAATGAGACTTCTTTGGTCTGCCGGAAAAGCTTGTAGAGCTACGAACGTTAGTGCATATAATTGTGCTTACATTGCTCCTACAAGCTGGAAGGATCTTTCTGACATCATGTATGTTTCGATGTGTGGTTGCGGTTGCGGATTTTCTGTCGAACCTGAAAATGTGGAACAATTTCCTCAAATTCAAAGACAAACAGGCGAGAAAGCCAAAACTATTGTTGTGGAAGATAGTAAGGAAGGGTGGTGTAGCGCTTTCGTTGATGCCTGCAAAGCTTGGTCTTCAGGCAAGGATGTGGACATAGACTACTCCAAGGTAAGGCCTGTTGGGTCAAGACTTGTAACCATGGGGGGCAGAGCTTCTGGTCCTGCGCCCTTGGACGAGCTAATGAAGTTCACAAAGCGTAAAATGCTAGCAAAACAGGACAGAAGGCTCTCCACGCTTGATATGCACGATATAATCTGCCAAATAGGTCTTATTGTTGTTGCTGGGGGTGTTAGAAGAAGTGCCCTTATTTCTCTTTCTGCTCTAGACGACGCAGACCTGAGAGACGCAAAGAAGGGTGCCTTTTGGCAGACAGAAGGACAAAGAAGCATGGCTAATAATTCCGCAGTCTATAATAACAGGCCCAGAGCCTCAGAATTTTTGGAGGAATGGACAGCACTTGTTTCGTCAGGTGCTGGTGAGCGAGGTATTTTTAACAGGGGAGGAATGAAATCTCAATTACCGGAAAGAAGACTTGAAAAAATGAAAGGACAGAAGCAACCTGGCATGAACCCTTGTGGAGAGATTTATTTAAGGTCAAGGCAATTTTGTAATTTGACTAATGTTGTAATTAGACCAAGAGATACCGAAGAGAGCTTGAAGAAAAAAATAAAACTGGCGACTATTCTTGGAACTTATCAAGCTTCTCTAACGGACTTTAAACATCTTTCTAAAGATTGGGTAAAGAACTGCAAAGAGGAAGCACTTCTTGGGGTTGGTTTGACTGGGTATTATGACAATAAGATTGTTAGAAACGACAAGGTTCTTTCAAATTTAAGGAAAGAATCGATTAAGGTTAATAAAAAATATGCCAAAAGATTTGGCATTAATGAATCTACCGCTATTACCTGTGTTAAACCAAATGGCAATTCTGGACAACTTTTAGGTGTCGGTTCTGGAATGCATCCTTGGTACGCGCCATACTATATTAGAAGAGTCAGGATTAATGTGACAGACTCGCTTTTGAAATTGGCGCAGGAGCAAGGAGTACCAATAAAGCCGGAAATAGGTTATTCAACTTCAAATGCCACAACCATGGTTCTTGAGTTTCCAGTTGCAGCACCGAGAGGAGCTATTTTAAAGGACGATATTAGTGCCTTGGATTTTTTGAATGAATGGAAAAGATTAAAGGAAAATTATACCGAGCATAATCCATCGGCCACTGTTTTTGTTGGCGATAATGAATGGCTTGGTGTTTCAAATTTTGTTTATAAGAATTGGGACATAATTGGAGGCCTTTCATTTCTACCAAGGAACGAGCATGTCTATCAATTAGCACCTTATGAGGAAATAACCAAGGAAGAGTATGAAAAGAGAGTTAGAGAACTTGGAGAGTTGGATTTCTCAAAACTAATACAGTATGAACATGAAGACAACACCAAGGGGTCAAAAGAATTAGCTTGTGTTGGGGGACTTTGCGAATTGGATGATTTAGAGGTAATTAAAACTCAAAAGAAGAAGTAGTATTACAGAGGGAATAGAAAAATCCGAGCGTTGAGCCCGGATTTTTCATTTTGTCTGCTTTTGTGTCTATAAGCCGAATTCTGTACCGAGCACCAAGCTGGTGCTTCGGCGGCAGTTATTTATCTGGGATGATTGTTGCCAACCACCTCTACCCCCACACCTTTTGGTACGACGCACTTCGCACGTAGCCCTTGGCAATATCACACCAAAAGGTGTGGGGGTCTAGCGGCACTCCTAGTTATATTTAATATAACTGGCACGACCTTGCATCCAAACCAGAATTTAGCCGTTTCACCTTCTATGTTTCCATAGAAGCTCACCCGATTGGGTGCCAACATTTTTTCAAATCTTGGCGTCTCTGTTCGCATCTCTACCGAGCACCATATGGTGCTTCGGCGACGGGTGTTACCCGCAGCCCTGCTCCTCGCATAAGCGAGGGGATGTTCGGACTTTCCTCTCAACATTTGTAAAAATGAAGAGCAACTACCCAACACAAAAGCTCCGTCAATTATATAATAAATATTACAAAAGTCCACAAGTGGATATCGTAGACCCTAAAATTAGACAATAAAAGTTATCAAAGTCCAGTAGCTTGTCTATTAAAGGTCTTATTAGCTACAATTTAGTGTATTGAGAGTGAGTTTTGTTGTTTAATTTTAATCAAATTGAATATGGAATATAATTTGTCGGACCAGCAGTCTAATTTACAAAACAAAGTACCAAAGCTTAGTGCGGGGAAAATTGAAAATTTGTCTTTTTATGTAATTCTAATTCTCTCCTTTCTTCTTCCTATTTTTCTGGTACCAAGTATTATTTTCCCATTTCAACTCGGGAAGATATTTCTTGTTGGAGTAGGGGTAATCCTAGCTTTTACTTTGTGGATTATTGCACAACTTAGAGCAGGCAGCTTGGAATTACCAAGGAGTTTTGTTTTTTATTTAGCAGGATTAGTCTTAATTCTCGGTTTTATCTCAACTCTTTTCTCTGGCGCTATTTTTGAGTCATTTATTGGTGTTGGAGGGGAAACTAGCACTTATTTTTTCTTCCTAATCTTGTTCCTTTTGCTGTTCACATCCTTTAAAGTATTTAATTCTTCCAGAAGGGTTATTCGCTTGTATTTAATCTCCATTCTTTCTTTTACCATACTCATTATTTATCAACTTTTGAGGGTATTTGTAGGGGCAGACTTTCTTGATTTTGGAATTTTAAATTCAACCACTTCTACCTTGGCTGGTAAATGGGGTGATTTGGCAATACTGCTTGGTTTATCTACTCTGGTTTCTGTCATGGCTTTGCAATTTTTTAGCATAACAGGTCTCAAAAGAGTACTCTTGTATATCTTTATGTTTCTCTCCCTTTTTATAGTGTTGATAGTTAATTCGTTGCTGAGTTGGATTGTCATTGGTATTTCATCTCTTCTTTTATTTATCTATTTTTATTTCCAGGGTAGAAATGAAGAAACCGAGGGTGTTTCTAAGAAGAAGATAGCTAAATTACCTATAATCCTTTTTATTTTGTCGATTCTGTTTATTTTGATGAGAGGAAATATAGGAGATTTTGTCTCGAACCAATATGATATTTCTAGAGTTGACGCTAGACCGAATTTTTTCAGTACGTTGAATATAGCCAAAGGGGCCTTGATGCAAAGCCCAGGATTTGGTTCTGGTCTTAACAGGTTCAATATAGAATGGGGACTTAACAAACCACTTAGTGTCAATAATACTATATTTTGGGATACCAATTTTAATTATGGAATTGGCGTTATTCCGACGTTTCTTGTAACTAATGGAATTCTTGGTTTCGCTTCTTGGGTTATATTTCTGATTCTATTGTTTACTTTAGGGATAAGAGTCCTGTTTAAGAATCTTAAAGATTCCAGATCAAAGTTTATTATTCTGTCATCTTTCTTGTCAGCTGGGTATCTTTGGACATTTTCTATTGTTTCTGTGCCAGGAAGTGTTGTTTTGACCGCAACATTTTTGATGACTGGCGTCCTTCTGGCTTCTATTTCAAGGGAAGGTTTTATAGAGCACAAAAAAATATCTTTCTCTGGCGAATCTAAGGCTGGTTTTGTTTCCGTTTTTCTCTTAGTTTTAATCCTTATTTTGAACGCTGGGTTCGCCTATATGATGTATGCCAGGTATATATCATCTGTTTACGCTTCCAAATCTCTAACTGATGTCAATCTTAATAATGATTTGGATTCTGGTCTTCGGAACATAAACAAGGCAATTTCTCTTTCAAAAACTGATGAAAATTATAGACTAGCTTCACAACTTCATATTATGAGACTAAGTAATCTTTTAAATGAGGAAGATTTAGCTGGTACGGAAGAAGGGATTACAAAATTCCAAGAAATTCTAGGCACTGCTATTTCGAGAGCCGAAGCAGCTACTAATGCTGACGAGGCTGATTATAGAAACTGGGTTTCTCTGGGGAATATCTACGAAGCGATTATACCTTTAGGTATTCAGGGAGCCTATGAAAGTGCAAAACGGACATATGAAAGGGCATCTGAAGCTAATCCAACTAACCCTTCACCAGATCTGGCTTTAGCAAGACTTGAGGTCCAAAATGGGGATAACGATTCTGCCAGAGTGAATATTAATAATTCGCTGCAGAAGAAAAATAATTATACTGAGGCCATTTTCCTTCTCTCGCAAATAGAAATAAATGAAGGGAATATTAAGGAAGCCACTAAAGCAGTAGAAGCGGCATCTCTGATTAATCCTAATGATTCGCTGGTTTTCTTTCAGCTAGGGTTTCTTCAATTTAATCAGTCAGACTATGAAGCTGCAATTCAATCTCTCGAAAGAGCAGTTGTCCTAAATCCTCCATACTCTAACGCTAAGTATTTCCTTGGTTTGAGTTATTATGGTGTTGACAGGCTTGAAGAGGCTGTCCAACAATTTGAGGATATTAAAGTTTTAAATCCTGATAATCAAGAAGTTGAGCTTATCTTAGATAATCTAAAAAGTGGTAATCCTCCTCTATTGAATGTGGGGCCCCCTGCTCCAGAAGATAGAGAAGAATTACCAGTTGACGAATTGTAGTTAAAAGGCCCATAATTCTCTTGCTAGTATGGTTCAGAGGGTCTTAAAATTCTTAGGAAGTGAAATAAAAGGCTTGCACCAAGCAGCTTATTTGCTTGGGCTTTTTGCCATTTTTTCTCAAATCTTAGGATTAATCAGAGATCGACTTTTAGCCCATTCTTTTGGTGCAAGTACCTCACTTGATATTTACTATGCAGCCTTTAGGATTCCAGACTTTATCTTCGTTGCTGTTGCTTCAATGGTTTCAATTTTTGTTCTGGTTCCATTTTTGGTGGACAGAATAGACAAGAGTAAGGAGAGGGGTATAGATTTTATAAACAATATTTTCTCTTTTTTCTTTGGCCTTATTATCTTAGCCAGTGTCGTTGCCTTTTTTCTAGTACCTTTCCTTTCAAAATTCTTGTTTCCTGGATTTAGTACAGAGTCGTTAGAGACTCTGACAAACCTCACGAGAGTATTACTCTTATCACCGATATTTTTAGGCCTTTCAAATTTATTTTCAAGTATTACCCAGGTCTATAAGAAGTTCTTTGTCTATTCGATTAGTCCACTTCTCTATAATCTGGGGATTATTTTCGGTATTCTTTTCCTATATCCAAGTCTTGGTTTAATGGGACTGGGGCTGGGTGTTGCCCTTGGAGCACTGATGCATTTAGCTATTCAAATACCGGTTATTATTCAAACCGGTTTTTTCCCATCCTTCAAATTTAATCTTGATTTAAAAGAAGTTATTGATATTGTCAAAGTCTCTCTTCCAAGAACTATTACTCTGTCTCTCTCAAATATCACAATCTTAATTCTAATTTCCTTCGCCTCTGTCTTAGGAGAGGGTTCAATTTCTGTTTTTAATTTTTCTTTCAATTTACAATCTGTTCCACTTTCGATTATTGGGGTTAGTTATAGTGTTGCGGCCTTTCCAACTTTAGCCAGATTTTTTTCTGCTGGTGAGGCAAAAAAATTCACAGACCATATTGTTACCGCCTCTCGTCACATAATTTTCTGGTCCATTCCAGCCATCTTTCTTTTTGTAGTTCTTAGAGCACAGATTGTTAGGGTTGTTCTTGGTTCCGGAAGATTTGGTTGGGACGATACCAGATTGACTGCAGCTGCCTTGGCCCTTTTTGTTGTATCGATTCTGGCTCAAGCTCTAGTGATACTTTTTGTTAGAGGATACTATGCTGCCGGCATAACTAGGAGACCTTTGATTATAAACATGGTTTCTTCAATATTAATAGTTGCCTTTGCTTTTTTCTTGGTTAACTTATTCACAACCAGTGATGTTTTTCGATATTTTGTGGAGAGTCTTCTAAGAATTGAAGATATTCCGAACACAACCATTATTATGCTTCCTTTGGCTTATTCTTTGGGCATGCTTATTAACCTGATAATTTTATGGCAGTCGTTTCGGCGTGATTTTAAGGAGTTCTATGTACCTATTAAAGAGACTTTTTTCCATAGTGTTGTTGCCTCATTTTTTATGGCTTTTACTACTTTTCAATTCCTTCGAATCTTTGATAATATTTTTGACATTAACACCTTTTGGGGTATTCTCTCTCAAGGGCTTTTCTCCGGGCTGATAGGCATTGCCTTTGGAGTTTTTCTTTTGAAAATTTTTGACAACAGAGAGATAAACGAAATCTGGAAATCTCTCCATTCAAAATTCTGGAAAGTTAAAACTATTGGCGAAGAAACGGGCTCTCTTTAAAAATGATTGATACAAACCTAATACGCAACTTTTCTATAATTGCTCATATTGATCATGGGAAATCTACTTTAGCCGACAGAATGTTGGAAGAGACGAAAACTATTGAGAAGCGAAAAATGAAAGAACAGCTTCTCGATACCATGGACCTAGAACGGGAAAGGGGAATTACCATAAAAATGCAACCAGTCAGGATGCTTTTTGAGAGTGTTGACGGGAATCCTTATACATTTAACTTGATTGATACTCCGGGCCATATCGATTTTTCATATGAGGTTTCTCGTGCCCTGAAAGCTGTTGAAGGCAGCATTCTTTTAGTAGATAGTACCCAAGGTATTCAAGCTCAGACTTTGACGACACTTAGAATGGCTGAAGCTATTGGTTTGAAGATTGTTCCCGTCTTAAGCAAAATTGATTCTTCTTTAGCTAGGGTAGACGAGGTAGAGAGCGAAATATGTGAGCTTTTAGGGTGTAAAGAAACTGAAATTATTAGAGTTTCGGGAAAAACAGGAGAAGGTGTCAAAGAATTGATGGAAGAAATTGTTTCAAAAATTCCTTCCCCAAATCATAATAGTAAAACAGACTCAGATTTTCGCTCTCTGACTTTTGATTTTAAATACTCAACCCATAAGGGAGTGGTTATTTATACGAGAGTTTTTGATGGAGAAGTTAAGAGAGGAAACTCTCTCTTAATGAAAGCGGGTAATAAAAAATTTAGTGCACTTGAAGTTGGTAAATTTGCCCCAGAAGAGACACCAGTAGATAGCCTTGGGCCGGGAGAAATTGGCTATATTGTGACTGGGATTAAAGAACCGGGGGTTGCTTTCGTTGGGGATACCATCTCTGCGTTAAAGAGCAGTTTAGAGCCGCTAGAGGGTTTTTTGGAGCCCAAACCGGTTGTTTGGGCTTCTGTTTACCCGAATAGTCAAGATGATTTTGATTTACTTCGACAAGCTTTGGAGAGATTAAGACTTTCTGATTCTTCCTTTTCTTTTGAAGAGGAATCTTCTGGCTCTTTAGGAAGAGGCTTTCGGTCGGGTTTTTTGGGGATGCTTCATCTCGAGATCATAACAGAGAGAATAAGAAGAGAGTTTAATTTAGAAATTATTGTTACAACGCCAAGTATTACTTATGAAGTCTTAAATAAAAGTAAAGAAAAATTCCTGGTATACTCTCCTGTTTTTTTCCCAGAATATGGGGATATTGAAGAGATTAAAGAGCCTTGGATAAATTTAAACATCATTACGCCAGGGAAATATTTAGGAAATGTCATGCAACTTTTATTTGATCATGAAGCCGAAGTGGGGGATACAACCAGCTTTAAAGATGGCAGGGCTCAGATTAGTTCCGAAATGCCTTTAAGGGAATTAATGAGAAATTTTTTTGATGAATTAAAAAATGTTTCCAGCGGTTACGCCTCGCTCTCCTATGAGACTGGAGAAATGAGAAAAGCAGATGTTGTTAAGTTGGACTTATTAGTAGCAGATGAAGTCATTCCTGCGTTTTCGCGAATTGTTTCTAAAAAAAGAGTTCAGGAGGAGGCTGAAAAAGTAGTAGAAAAATTACACGAAGTCCTACCGAGACAAATGTTTGTGGCAAAAATCCAAGGCAGAGCCTTGGGGAGAATTTTGTCTTCAAAAACCTTGAAAGCTCTGAGAAAAGATGTTACCCAACATATGTATGGTGGGGATATTACTAGAAAGATGAAGCTTCGAGAAAAACAGAAAAAGGGAAAGAAAAAGATGAAAGAGGGTGCAAAAGTTAGTATCCCTCAAAGCGTTTTTATGAAGATGATGCGTTCAGGTTAAGATTCTCCGTGTACAGGCGGATTTGATTGAGCACCACTGGGGAATGGGCTATACAAAAGAATCATACTGATTATTATAATGACGCTTAGCACTGCCATGGCATATTTAGCGTATTTCTGGGTCTTTTTATGAAAAAGCATGAGCCATATTGTATCATATAACCATGGAGGATATTAATTTCAGGAGCCGAAAAAAGAAAAATACCTACCCCAAAATGACAATTTTAATACTCTTTGTTATTTTTTTAATTTTTGCCAGAGCCACTTGGAGTGTTTACACGAAAAATATGGACACAAAAGAAAATCTTATTGAAACTCAAAAAGATTTGGAAAATTTAGAAAATCGGAAGACTGACTTAGAAAATGAAATAAGCAGTCTTAGTACTGAAAAGGGTGTAGACGCTGAAATCCGATCTAAATTTCGTGTAGTTAAAGGGGGTGAAAAAATGATATTATTAATCGACTCGCCAGATGTGGCAAGTACCACAGAAGTGAATAATATTAGTAATTTCTGGTCGGAAGTTTTAGATTTGTTTAGTTTTTAGTCTTATGCAGAAGAAAGTTGTAATTTACTCATCTCCAACATGTCATCTTTGCAAAATAGCCAAGGCGTTTTTTGCCGAGCATAACATTCAATACGAAGACAAAAATGTTTTAAGTAATGCCCCAAACAGGCAAGAAATGATTGATAAAAGTGGCCAAATGGGAACACCAGTTATCTTTGTTGATGACGAGATGATGGTTGGTTTTGACCAAGCTCGGATGACAGAGCTTTTAGAAATTTCCTAATGTTGTGCTCAGGGCCGGGCTCGAACCGGCGACCCCTTGTTCTTCAAACAAGTGCTCTACCAACTGAGCTACCTGAGCATTTTATTTGAGCGATTTCTACCAAAACAGCTACCTAGACACCAAAAAATCAGAAAATCAATTCCCTACAAAATCAAAGAACCTACTCACATCAGGCAAGGAAGTGCCTGTTTGTTGTATTTTATCAACCTGCCCCAAAAGGTTGCTATAAGCTCCTAAGACACTTTCAAGATATGGTTGGACAAAATAGTAAGCCCCTAAGGTGATTCCAATAATTATTAAGAAGTAGGCAATCCTTATTATTCGACTCCAAAACATTGATTTCCTCACTTTTTTGAGGATCTCATTGTTTTCTCTGGTTAGCTCCAAGAGCTCTTTTTCTTGTTCTGGAGTCACGAACAAAGTATACCAAAAACGTCTTAAAATCAAAGATTTTTATGATATATTGAATTTACTTGCTCCTGTAGTTAAATGGATATAACAACCCCGTCCTAAGGGGTAGTTGTGGGTTCGATTCCTGCCAGGAGCACACTTAAGTGTGCTTGCTATTTGGATGATTTTACTCGAAGTTTTGTTTTTCGCTCCTTGTCTATTTTGGGGAGTCGTAATGTCAAAAGTCCGTGTTCCTCAACAGCATCTGCTTCTTCAACATCAACTTCAGTCGGTAGTAATATAGTTCTTGAAAATGTTCCCCAATAGAGTTCTCTGTATAAATAATCATCATTTTTATCTTCACTCGAACTTTGTCTAGTACCCCTAATGGTTACCATATCTCTCGAAATCTGAATGTCCAATGTATCGGGTCTTACACCAGCAACCATCGTTCTTATGACTACCTCATCAGGATTTTGATAGACATCAACAGTAAGCTGACCCTCCTCTTTCTCTAGCCAGTCATCTGAATCTTCAGTCGATGTTTCTTTTTCAGGATGTATTCTTATATTTTTTGTTTCTCCATCACTTTCAACTTCCATTTCTACTCCATCGTCAACACTGTTAGTGTTTACAGCACCTGTTAGTCTCTCAAAAAAAGATTTTTTTCGCTTTCTCATTATTTAAATTTTTTTATCCTTTTAACTTTCTCAAAGAATAGAATCAAAACGACAACCAAAGCCCAAACAGAGGCAAAGATCCAGAAGATACTATTACCAGATGTATTCATTATAAAAAAGTTGAAAAAGGTATGCAATGCAATAGCTAGTATAATTCCAATTATTAGACTTAACCTTTTTGCGTACCTGCTTTTATAGAAAGTTAGTGCCATTGAAAAACCAATGACTCCCGATGATAAAGTATGCAAGAGGGTGGCACCAATAAATCTCATATTTCCTGTAATAATGTTTTCCAGAAATCCACTGCCAGAAATAGAATTTATCAAAAATAGGGTATTTTCAAGAGCAGCAAATCCAAGGGCGGTAGTTATAAGGTAAATCATTGGGTCTATTGGTTCATCCATAGCCCTTCTCTTAAGGGCTGCAAAATATGACCCTGTATACTTAAAAATTTCCTCAAAAGTGGCCCATAAGAGAACAGTAATGAAGCTAATATTGACGAAATCTGTTGTTATTAATCTCTGGAGTGGGATTACTAAAGGCACGGCAATCATCCCAGCTACAAATGACAGAAAAATAAGGCCTCTTGGTTCTGGTCTCTTTTTATCTTGTCTTAGCCAAAACCAGAGCCAAAACAAGGCAGGGACAATACCCCCGAAGGCTGCATAAGTAATAGTTTGTAAATCTAAATTCATTTAGTTTGTGGCCAATCTTCTATCATTAACATTTTATCATTTTCCATTAGAGACCATATCTCTTCTGTAATGAACGGCATAAAAGGGTGAAGCATTTTTAAAGAAGTTTTTAATATATGGAGCAAAGTCCATCCTGCAGACTTTTTCTCTCCCTCATCTTCTCCAGACAATCTTGGCTTAGCCTCTTCAATAATTATATCCGCAAAGGTATGCCAAAAATAATGGTAAAGTTTTTCCGCGGCCAAGTAAAATCTATAGTTTTCTATATCATCCGTTATATCTTTTTGTATTTCCCGAAGCTCTTTAACACGTGCCTCATCAACTTTGTTTAATTCTGGCTTTTCTTTTAAATCAAGTTCTTCAATATTTGTTAAAACAAATCTAGAAGCATTCCAAACCTTGTTTGAGAAATGCTTATAAGCTTTGACTTTATTGTCAGATAAACTTTGATCATTTCCTGGACCGACTCCGACTACCATAGCCATTCGAAGAGCGTCTGCTCCAAATTTTTCTATCATTTCTAAAGGATCAACAGCATTGCCTTTTGATTTGCTCATTTTCTTCCCCTTTTCATCAAGAACTGTGCCGTGAAGATAAACGTTTTCAAATGGAATTTCTCCCAAATGGTAAGTGGTCATTAAAATCATTCTAGCTACCCAAAAGAAAAGAATATCGTGACCAGTTTCCAAGACAGAAGTCGGATGGTATGTCTCTAAGTCTGAAGTTTTCCCTGGCCAGCCAAGTGTAGAAAATGTCCAGAGGCCGGAAGAAAACCATGTATCAAGAGTGTCAGAATCTCTTTCCCAACCGCCTTCTTTTGGTGGCTCTACATCAACGTGAATTTCACTACCTTTATACCAAACGGGGATTTGATGACCGTACCAAATCTGGCGGGAAATATTCCAGTCTCTTAAATTATCTATCCAGTGGTAGTAAACTTTTTCGAATCTCTCTGGGATAATTTTGATTTGACTGCTTTCAACTACATGTCGCATCAGTTTTTTTAGCGTTACTTTTTCTCCAGTTTTTATTCCTTTCAGTTTCGAATCCCTTATTTTAAATTCTTTATTAACATTGATAAACCATTGTTTTAATATTTGCGGTTCAATTGTTCCACCGCCGCGACTGTTTACCGCTGCTGCATGAGTATAATTTTTGTCTATTTTTGTAACTAGTCCTTTTTCTTGAAGTTTTTCAACTATTTTAGGCCTGACTTTTTTAATGTGTTCCCCGGCAAATTCTCCAGCAATTGGTAAAAGTTTTCCTTTAAAATCAATAATCTGTTCAAAATCTAAATTGTGTCTTTCTGCAATATCAAAATCTATTGCGTCATGTGATGGAGTAATGGTCATAGCTCCTGTGCCAAACTCCATATCAATGATGTCGTCTTTTACAATGGTTGCTTCAATTTCTCCATTTATCCACTCAAGCTTTATTTTCTGTCCATGCTTATATTCGGCATATCTTTTGTCGTCGGGGTGCATAACAACATATTTATCTCCAAATTTTGTCTCAGGTCTAGCTGTAGCAATTTCAAATGGACCATATTTTAAATAATAGAACGGAGTCTGTTTTTCGACTCTTTCAACTTCGTCATCGGAAACGGTTGTCTGTAAATATGGGTCCCAGTTAATAATCCTTTCGCCTTGATAAATTAAACCATCATCATACATTCTTTTAAAAGCAGTGTTTACAGCCAAAGTCCTTTTTTCATCCAAAGTGTATGCCTCACGAGACCAATCGAGTGAAGCCCCCATTTTTTTGGTTTGTCCAATGATTGTATCGTGACTATTTTGGGCAAAATCTTCAACAAGTTTTAAAAATTCTTCGCGCCCTAAATCGTGTTTAGTTTTCTTCTCCTTTTTATACAAATCTTCTTCAACTCTTGATTGAGTGGCAATTGCAGCATGATCAGTACCAGGAACCCAGAGGGTCCTTTTGCCTCTCATTCTGTTAAATCGAATCATAATATCCTCAATTGCGAGCATAAGAGAATGTCCTAAGTGAAGTACGCCAGTCACATTTGGGGGAGGGAGGACTATGGAGAAAACTTCACTTTTTTCGTTACAAATTCCTTTCTCTAAGCAAATATCAGGGTTAAAAAATCCGCTTTCTTCCCAAATTTTGTAAACTCTATCCTCAGTTTCTTTCGAGTCATATGGTTTGAGGAATTTATCATCTAAAGCCATAAGTAGATATTATCAAATATAGAAAAAATGGCTAGAAATGGCTATAAAAATAAAAAGGCCCTCGCAATGCAAGAGCCTCGTTGTGGGTCCCTGGCCAAGAGCGTCTCCACGCAGGTACAACCACCCACCTGTGGCGAAAGGTCGACAGAGTGTGGGATCCCACTCGTCCGTTATAGCCACTTGAAACCTCTTGGGCTCCTTTTGGGTCTTGTACCAACGATCGGACCTTATCTCCTGACCAGGGACCTTCAATATATTATCCTATTTTTAAATTATATCAACCTTAAATTTCCACTCGCTTCTATTCCGTTGATGTCAGCACCTTTTGGGTTTCTGAGAGCTTGGAAATATCCAGCAATGCCAATCATAATCGCATTGTCGGTAGTTAACTTCATTTCAGGAATTAAAAGGTTTAATTTTTCTTTTTCGGAAAATTCTTGAAAAGCTTTTCGTATTTCTTTATTTGCAATAACACCTCCACCAATTATTAAAGTTTTAGCATTGCTTTCTCCAATGGCTTTTTTAGTTTTTCTCAAGAGAATATTAACAACGGTGTCCTCAAATTCTTTAGCCATTTGAGCTTTAGTGTTTTTATCTAAATTTAGATTTTTGATTTTGTACAAAATTGAGGTTTTTAATCCAGAAAAAGAAAAATGACAATTAGGGGAATCTATCATAGGCTTGGGCAGGTTAAATTGATTTTCAAATTCAACACCTCTTTTTGTTTCTGCTAATTTTGAAATTTCTGGTCCGCCAGGGTAGGGGAGATTCATCATTCTGGCAATCTTATCGAATGCCTCTCCCACGGCATCATCCTGGGTTTCTCCGATGATTTCATATTGAAGCCAGTCTTTCATTAGAACTAATTCTGTGTGGCCACCAGAAATAAGGAGTGCTAAAGCTGGAAACTTAATTTTGTTTGGAAATTGTGAATTGGAATTTGACAATCCCTTTCCGTCGTATAGGACGGAAAGGATGTGACCCTCCATATGATTTACTGGAATTAGCGGAATGTCCCAAGCCAGCGAAAGAGCTTTAGCAAAATTAATTCCAACCCAAAGTGCTGGTTCTAATCCAGGACCGTAAGTGACAGCGATATAATCAACACCAGGTTTTTTGATTTTAGGAACAGTATATAGAAAGCTCCTCAGTAATTCCGGTTCTCTTTCTAAAATTTCTTCAATTCTTTTTTTACCAAAACTTTCTACTTCAGTTGACTGTAATAAATTACCTTCTTTAAGAGTTTTTTCTAAAATTGGAACAAGGTTTTTTGAATGCTCTCTTTTGGCCAGAGAAGGGAAAACACCGCCGTATTCTCTATGTACTTCGATTTGTGAAAGAAGATTATTGGCAATTAATTTGAATTTAGGGTTTTCAAACCCTCCCTCTCCTTCCAAAACAGCAATAGCAGTTTCGTCACAACTTGTTTCAATTGCTAAAATTTTCATGCGGTGATATTTTACACTTTGCGCGAACCTTTTTTGAACGAAACGGCTGATTCGCCCCGCCGCCGCTCGCTAACGCTCGCCAGCCAGCAAAAAAATTTTCTTTACATTTTTTGATTTGCGCGCGCCAGATTTTTTCTTCTAAAAGGAAAAGAAAACTTTTTTGCTGGCTTCTGCTCCTAACAGAGCAGGCGGCGGGGCTTCTGCGCTCGGGCGCGGCGGAATTCCCCCCAAACCCCCCTTCCGCCGCGCCCTCGCTTCGGCGGCGAAAAATTTTTGTGGCGCACATTGAATAAATTCTAATTATCGTCTATACTAATAATAACAAGAGGGAAAAGTTATTGCAAATAAGTTATAGTATTATTTTACTATATGCAAAAAGATTTAACAAGTATTGCAAAGAATATAAAGAAATTCCGAGACAAGCTCGGAATTTCTCAAGATAAACTCTCAAAGCTCGCGGGTGTTACTTTGCATACTTTGACTAAAATTGAAATCGGGGCTACGCCCGATCCTCGGATTGAAACTCTGAAAAAAATCGCGAAAGGATTAAATGTTAGCGTTGATGATTTAATAAAGTAAAAGCATGGAACTAATAAAAGATTTTAAGAAAATAAACAAGGATGATGTAAGCTTAGCCGGTGGGAAAGGCGCTTCACTTGGCGAAATGACACAGGCGGGAATATCAGTACCTCCCGGTTTTGTAATTTGCTCATCGGCCTTTGAAAAATTTTTAGGAGAAACAGACTTAAATGTTGAAATTGACGCGGCATTAGAAACGGTAAACCATAAAGAGATGCACACCGTTGATAATGCGTCAAAGAAAATCGAGGCATTAATACTTGAGGCGGAAATGCCACAAGATATAGCACAAGAAATTCAAAAATTTTTCAAAAACCTAAACTCAAAATATGTCGCCGTACGATCCTCGGCTACCGCCGAGGACTCGGCAAGCGCGGCGTGGGCTGGACAACTTGAAAGTTATCTGAATACGACAGAGGAAAATTTATTGGAAAATGTAAAGAAATGTTGGGCTTCACTTTTTACACCACGCGCAATTTTTTATCGTTTCGAAAAAAATCTACATAAACAAATAATTTCTGTTGCCGTAGTGGTACAAAAAATGATAGAATCAGAAATGTCAGGTATTGCTTTTTCCGTTCATCCGGTTACAAAAGATGTCAACCAAATGATTATTGAAGCGTGTTTTGGTCTTGGTGAAGCAGTCGTGTCAGGCCAAATCACACCGGACAGTTATGTTGTTGAAAAAAATCCGCGTAGCATACTTGATGTTAATGTAGAAAAACAAACTCGCGGATTATTTCGCGCGATTACTGGTGGCAACGAATGGCAGGAAATAAAAGAGCCAAAGGCATCGTCGCAAGTCCTCACAAAAGTACAAATTCTAGAGCTCGCAGATTTTGTACTAAAAATTGAGAAACATTACGGAAAACCGCAGGATATAGAATGGGCTTTGTCCGAAAATAAATTTTTTATCTTGCAAGGCCGACCTATTACTACTCTCTAAAAATTTTATGAAAAACATTATTCAAAAAATTAGCGATACAAAATGGATTAGCCGCTGGGCAGGTTCCTATACTTTTATTTCCTGCTCATATTGGGGACCACAATACCACCACTCGTTAAAAAAACATCTCGGTGAATACTTTGACCACACCCTTTTTATTCATCGCAAAGGCACAGTTTCCTTTTTCATTTCTGAAAACGAATTTAGACATTTGGGCGAAACCCTTGCAAAAAAATCCCAAGAAGAACTATCTTTTGCAAAGAAGTATTGTGATGCAATAAAAAATAATACGGATATCTTACTCCCCATGATGGAGCGTTTGCAAAAAAAGATCCCCACATTGGCGGAATACGAGGAGTTTAGTTCGGTGTTTGACCGTCATTTGGCTTACCATGTTTTTATTAAAAAAACGATTGATTTTTTAAGCATTGAGGGGCTAGACAAACTTTTACCGATGTTCAAGGACGCTCGCCTTTATTCGGAAAAAATCTACAGCGAAAGTGAAAGATTTTTCCGAAATGTTATGAAATCTATCGCAGAAAAAGAAAGTCGTAATGCTGATTATTTAACTTGTCTTACCCAAGAAGAATTTGAAAATTACCTCAAAAGTGGGGATTTGCCTAGTGAGGCAGAACTTACAAAACGATATGAGGCAAGTGTCCTTTATTTTGAAAAAGACAAAATGTTTCTTTTGTTTGACCAAGACGTCGCTAAGGTCGAAAAAACCATAGCAGGGCAGGCAATGGCAGATAAAAATATGGTCAAGGGGATCACCGCTTATCCTGGCAAAATTTCCGGCAAGGCACGCATTGTACTTGACCCATTTAACGCGCCCACTTTCAACCAAGGAGATGTTTTAGTGACAGGAATGACGCGACCAGAATTTATGCCATTGATTGAAAAATCCGCAGCGATTGTTACGGACGTTGGCGGTATTCTATGTCATGCCGCAATAACCGCAAGAGAAATGAAAATACCGTGCGTAGTAGGAACTGCTGTAGCAACCAAAATTTTCAAAAACGATGACATGTTGGAAGTTGATGCTGAAAGTGGCATCGTTAAAAAATTAAATTAAGGATAAAAATTATATGAGCGAAAATTTTGAACAAGAACGTTATTTTGTTACACGCCACGCGCGCCCCGCACGAGAAGCAAAAGAAGACGATCCGATATCAAGGGAATACCCCGATTTAACCAAATACGGGGTTGAGCAAGCAAGGAAAAGAGCTATAAATGAAATCTTTAATTTAATAAGAAGCGCACCAGAGAAAGCCGTGGTTTTTATCGGTGGCACATCAGACCAGCCACGCACAAAACAAACGGCAGAAATTTATGGAGATGCACTTTCTACGCTAAAAGAAAAACTGGAACATGAAAATGTAACTGTTATTACAAAGTCCGATATTGACCAAATGGTTACGGAAAATGTCGAAGAGGAGGCAGCAAAAACCGCCGCAAAAGAAAAGGCATTTATGCCTGGGCAAATAATTAAAGTTGTCAAGAGGTTGCAAGATTTGGTTGCAAATAGTCAAGGCAAAGTGATTATTGATTATCCTTTGATGTTAAAAGAGCTTGCATATAAATACAAAAATCGTTGGACCGATCAGAAAGGCAGTAAAACTGAATACTTTGCAGAAGTATTGAAGAAGCATGGACAGGATCATTATTCTGCTGGCGAAGATTGGATAGAAAATCAGGGCAGATTGGAAGTCGGTAGCAAGGTGTTACAAGGGCCGAATCCGCAAGAAGTGGCAGAGGATTATTTACATGGACTAAAGAGATTACGAAATTTTGTCGAGAAAAATGCACCTGGCCGACCCGTTGTAGTTGGAGAAGTCGGTCATCAATGGGATTTAGACGCTCTAGTTACTTATCTATCTAATAACGGCAAGGTTGATTTTGAAGGTTATAAAAAAATAAGTCAGAGACAGGGCATTATGAAAGAAGCAGAAATGACAGAGGTCGTGGTCGAACCAGAAAAATCAGTCGTCAGATATAGAGGGCAAGAATTTATTCAAGTTGCAGAATCAGGAAGCTGATATTTGGTCGCCACAAAAATTTTTCGCCGCCGAAGCGAGGGCGCGGCGGAAGGGGGGTTTGGGGGGAATTCCGCCGCGCCCGAGCGCAGAAGCCCCGCCGCCTGCTCT
>Ga0187827_10003014_pt1 | contig 22291 bp, 24 predicted proteins | sample ETNtaG_39_FD_167969 | JGI IMG/M metagenome (GOLD analysis project Ga0187827, IMG submission 167969) | Marine microbial and viral communities from oxygen minimum zone, Eastern Pacific Ocean - ETNP2014_SV_150_PacBio MetaG (Illumina Assembly) | ecosystem: Environmental > Aquatic > Marine > Hypoxic... | reverse complement strand
TTCATTTATTTTAATTTTTCTTTTTTTTTTTTTAACAAAAAAGTGTATAATCACTGTAGATAAATTGCTTGAATGATAGAAGATATAATAAATATTTGTTCTAAAAAACACATAAAATATTTAATTTTTCTGTTGTTTGGAATGATTATCGCCGCTTTTATAGAAATGGTTGGGTTAAGTTCAATTCCCATGTTTGTCATGGTAATTATTGATGTTGATATTTTGATAAATAAATTTCCAGCTTTTTTTGCCAATAATTACGTAAGAAACTTAGAGCAAAATTACATAACGATTTTTGGTGGAATATTTTTAATATGTATTTTTTTGATTAAAAATATTTATTTAGCATCGTTTTTATTTCTTCAAGGAAAAGTTATAAAAATTATAAGAACTGATATCACAATTAAGCTTTTCAGAATGTATACTAATGCTCCCTATAATTTCCATTTAAAAAATAATCCAGCAATATTAATTAGAAATATTACTTCGAGTTTAAACGGAGCAGTTATTACCATTTTTAGCTCATTAACAATTATGAGAGAAGGCTTGATAGTAATGTTCATCTTTATTTTATTATTTTTAGGCGAACCATTGATATCTGCTACGGTATTTATTTTCTTAACTACAGTTACTGGAATTTTTTTATTTTTCACAAAAAAATCATTAACTGTAAGAGGTCAACTAAATCAATTAGAAAAAGCAAATCAACTCAAAACCATAAATCATACTTTAGGATCAATGAGAGAAACCAAAATCTTAAATAGAGAAAATTATATGATTAATTTATTTATACATCAGGTAAATCAAATCGAAAAACATGGTTTCTATTCATATTTTATAAGTGTTACACCAAGACTCTTTTTAGAGCTTGTCGCTGTATTTACTGTTTCAATTATATCAATAATTTTTGTACTAATAAAACTTTCAAATGAGCAAATTTTACCAACAATTTCTCTACTTGCTGTTTGTAGTGTTAGATTAATACCTGCATTTAATTCAATAATTTCTGCATTAGCTAAGAGAGCTTTTGATAGAGCTTCTGTTAGAATTATTTCAAAAGAATTTGCAAACGTTCCGGTTGAATATAAATCTAGAAATAAAAATTTAATTAAAGAAAAAATTAATAGAAAATATTCTTTTAAAGACCAAATAAAATTTGAAAATGTATTCTTTTCACACGAAAATTCTAATGAAAAAATACTTCAAAATATTTGTTTGGAAATTAGACAAGGACAAAAAGTAGGTATAATTGGAAAATCGGGTGCTGGAAAAAGTACTTTGGTCGATCTAATCTTAGGTCTTATAAAGCCTACCAAGGGTAACATATTTGTAGGTGATTTAAATCTTAATGATAATATAAAAAGTTGGCAAAGACTGATAGGATATGTTCCACAGGATATATATTTGTTAGACGATACAATTAAAAACAATATTGCCTTCGGTTTAGATGTAGATAAAATAAATCAAGAAGCAATTTTAAGAAGTATAAAGTTATCTAAATTAGATAATTACATAGGTTCTCTTGAACAAAAAGAAAATACCATTGTGGGCAATCGAGGAACGAAAGTTTCAGGAGGAGAAAAACAAAGAATTGGAATTGCAAGGGCATTATACCATGATCCCCAAGTACTAATTATGGATGAAGCAACAAGCTCTTTAGATGCAATGACAGAAAAAAAATTAATGGAAGAAATTTATAATACCACTAGAGATAGAACTACTATTATTATTACACATCACCATAAGTCTGTATCAAACTGCGACAAAATTTATTTAATGGATAATGGAAAAATAATTGATGAAGGCAAATATGCCGATTTAGAGAATAGACATTCGCTCTAGAATGAATAAAAATTACACAATCAATGATATATTTTAAGCTATTAATAACTAAAGTTAAGAAAAAATTGAATTGAAAAATAACACAAACATAATAGAAAAAATGTTATTTTAATTTTAGGTAAAATAATTTAAAAAAAATAACACCAGAAATAAAAAAAAATGATTATAGAGTGCAAAAATTGCCTAAAAAAGTTTGTCGTAAGAGACAGTGACATTTCTATTAATGGAAGAATCGTCAAGTGTGGAAATTGTTCTTCCCAATGGCTCCAGAAGCCTATTTCTTTTCCAACTAAAACCAAAAATTTAGATACAGGTAAAGTGACCTCAGAAATTAACCTTTCTGTTACAAATAATAATTTGAATAAGGATAAAGAGCTTTTAGAAAAAGAATTAACTGCATCTGATGGTAAAAATTATAAATTTCTTGGAAATCAATGGGCTGAGATACACCCGTCTGGTAAAAGTGGCAGATTAGCCAAAAAGAAAATCTCAAACGAATTAAATAAACTAGTTGGTAGAAAAATAGTCAACAAAAAAAAGATAGTCAAGAAGTCAAAACAATTATCAAATCAATATCAGGAAAAACAAAAAGGAATGGGTGTATTTACTGTTCTAACAGTTTCGGTCTTGTTTGTTGCTGCGGTAATATTATTATTGTACACATTCGAAAAGCAAATAATTTCTTTTTGGCCAAACTTAGAAATTTATTTAGTTTATATATTTGAAACCGTAAATAATATTTATATTATTATTAAAGACTTGTTCAATAATTATAAATAATAAATAAATGATTAATTATATTACGGCACTATTTAATTGGTTCTTCAAGCTAGAATCTTCGGGGGGTTTGGTACTGCTAATTGGCGCTGCAATAGCTCTCCTTTTAAGCAATTCGGATTTGAGTGAATATTACTTCAAAGTATTAAATACACACTTATTAATCGGTACTCGAAGTTTTGGCTTAGATTTAAGTATTTTACACTGGATTAACGATGCTTTAATGGCAATTTTTTTCTTTGTCGTTACCTTAGAAATTAAAAGAGAATTTATACAAGGAGAACTATCAAGACCTAAACAAGCTTCATTACCAGTAATTGGCGCTATAGGAGGTATGGCTTTACCTGCAATTATATATGTGATCATCAATTTTGAAACAAGTAATACACTTAAGGGCTGGGCAATACCATCGGCTACAGATATTGCTTTCTCGATTGGAGTATTATCTTTATTAGGCAAAAGAATTCCAACATCTTTAAAAATTTTTTTAATGGCCCTAGCTATAATAGATGATTTGGGCGCAATTATAATTATTGCTTTCTTTTATTCAACAGAACTTCAATACTTGTATTTATTTTTAATGCTAGCATCTTTTTTTACTTTACTTATTCTTAATAAAATTGGAGTGAAGAAATTTACACCCTACCTTTTAATCGGACTTTTGCTTTGGTATTTTACCCATGGGTCGGGAATTCATTCAACTATATCAGGCGTTCTCTTAGCACTTAGTATACCTCATCGAGATCATAAAAAAGACTTTTCGCTATTGTTAAAAATGGAACATGCTATATCACCTTATGTTATGTATGGAATTATGCCTTTGTTTGCATTTGCAAACGCTGGTGTTTCACTCGAAGGAATATCAGTGAACACGATGATGGCTCCTGTTCCTTTGGGGATTCTATGTGGATTATTTTTTGGAAAACAAATTGGTGTATTTTTATTTTCTTACTTAGCTATAAAATTAAAATTTGCGGAAATGCCATCAAATTCAAATTGGATTAAATTTTACGGTGTCGGAATCTTAACTGGTATAGGTTTTACTATGAGCTTATTTGTTGGAAATTTAGCTTTTACTGATAATTTACAATATATTGATGGTGTAAAAATCGGGGTTTTAAGTGGATCTCTGCTATCTACATTAGCGGGATACCTTTTGTTATTGTTGGTAACTAGGAAGAAATAATATAATTGAGTTAAAATTTTACAATAAAGTAATAGTATTTGTTTTAATGTTTATGTTCCTATTTTACGGAAATAATATCAAAACTAATTACGGTAAATTAGCCTACGATTTTAAATTTAATTATATCGACAAAAAAGAATTAAATTTAAAAAAACTTATAACTGTTCTGGAAAAAACAATTAATAAGTAATTGTTAAAGTTCTTTTTTTAACCAAACTTCTGGTGTCAAAGAATTTTTAATTTCTAAATTCAGTTTTGTATAATCAAACTTTTTTGCTCCTCTTTTTTTTATATATTCAAAGGTTTTTTTAATACCTTTAATTAATGAGGTTGACGTTTTATAATTTAGAAGTTTTCTTGCTTTATTGGCAGAACATGTGGCTTCTTTAACTTCTCTTGGTCTTTCTTTTTTATATATTGGCTCCAAATTTGAACCTGTTATATTGGAACATATTTTTACAATTTCATTAATTGTTACAAATTCTTCGTCAGGACCAATATTAATTATTTGTTGATTTACATTAGGATTATCAAGCATTTTCTCTAAACTAAAAATACAATCATCTATATATGAAAAACATCTTTTTTGATTTCCATCACCAAAGATTATAGGGGGTTTGCCTAAAAGCATTCTATTTAATACTATTGAAACAACATTTCGAAATGGATCATCGTATTTTTGTCTTGGTCCAATTATGTTATGTGGCACGGCTATTACCCACTCAATATTATTTAATTCACATAAATTAATTAAAACTTTTTCTGCAGCTACTTTGGAAATACCATACGGATCTAATGGATCAGGGATTTGATCTTCATGAAACGGTATTTTTTGAGCGCCATATCTGGCCATCGAAGAACAAAAAATAATTCTTTTCACTCTGTGATTTATTGCAGAGCTAAAAACTGAAACAGATGCTTGATAATTATTTTTAGTAATTTCGCAAGGAGAAAATACTGACAAACCTTCGTGAGCAGTTGCGGCACAATGATATACAGCAACAACTTCGTTCATTATCGAATTTAATTTGTTTAAATCACAACAATCTATATTATGAAATTCGATATGCTTAGATACATTGTCTTCATAACCACCAATAAAATTATCAATTCCAACTATATGTAAATTTTTTTTTAGAAGCGAGTCAACCAAATGCGATCCTAGAAAGCCAGCTACTCCTGTCACTAATACTTTTTTTTTATTTCTCATAGTTTAATCTGCAACCCATCAAAAGCTGGTTTTACATTTATTGGTGTATTTTTCAATAATTTATTATAATCTAAATCTGAATGTAGGTTTGTGAGTATTGTTTTTTTTGGTTTTATAACATCAATAATTTTTAAAACCTGATTATAATTAAAGTGAGCTGGATGTGGTTTTATACGCAAACAATCAATTATAAAATAATTTAGTTTTTTTAACTTTTGTAAATTTGAACTATTTATATTGCTGCAATCGCTAATATAAGCGGTTTTATTAAATATGTAGCCTAGGCTATTTATTTTGCCATGGTTAACAGTAATAGATTTAAAAATAATTTTTTCATTAGCCACACCTAAAGAAAATGAAGATTTTATACGATTTGCTTTTAAAAAAGGTAAATATCCAGGTGTTTTTTTAAAACAATGTGAAAAATTATTTTTTAAATGAACTAATGTATTTTTATCAGCATATATATTAATTTTTTTTTTATATCTAAAATAAAAAGGTCTAAGGTCGTTAATACCGTGTGTTTGGTCAGAGTGATAATGTGTATATAAGACCGATGAAATGTCCTTAATTTTATTATTCAATAACTGAAATCTCATATCTGGAGATGTATCAATTAGAATAGTGTTTTGTCCTCTGGAAACCACAACTGAACATCTTGTTCTATAGTTTTTTTTATTTTTGTTATTACATTTACCCCAGTAGGCATCAGCTCTAGGTACACCAAATGAACTACCACATCCTAAAATTGTAAGAAAAGTTTTCACAAATTCATTGAAAATAATTTAACAAAATTATTAGATGTATAAACTATTAAGTCGTCATAAGAAATATTTTTAATTTTTGCCAATTTTTGTACAGTATATTTTATAAAGGAAGGTTCGTTGGTTGATCCTCTTTTGGGTTCGGGAGCAAGAAATGGTGAATCTGTCTCAATAAGAAGTCTGTCAACAGGTATTAAAGATGCTGCCTCTTGTAATTCAATACTTTTTTTAAAAGTAATTATTCCACTTAAAGAAATATAAGCACCTAAATCAAGCAATTTTTTTAAAAAATTCGAAGATCCTGTAAAACAGTGCATAAGTATTTTTGGATTCATGGAAGAAAAATCATTCAAAATATTAAAGGTATCAATTTCAGCCTCTCTAGAATGAACTATAATAGGAAGGTCAAGGTCGATGGCAGCCCCGATATGTTCAATAAATTTTTTTTTTTGAATTAACTTATCACTATTTTGATAATAATAATCAAGGCCAGTCTCACCTATTCCAATAATTTTATTATTTCTACCCTTAAGTTCTAACAACTTTTTTTTATCAACATTGACATGATCTTTTGCCTCATGGGGATGAATTCCTAAAGTTCCATAAATATTTTCATACTTTGAAATAATTGTTTTAACTGTTTCGAAGCTTTTTAAACTTGTTGAGATCGTTAAAAAAAATTTAACACCAACCAATTGTGCTCTATTTATAACTTCGTTTAATTTTTCATATAATGGTGAATGATCCAGGTGACAATGTGAATCAATCATTTTTTTTTTCAATCTTTTTAAAAAGTATTCCTTGATTTATTATTTTTGTTCCTGGTTTGTTTATAAGATGATCAGTGATGCTACTAAGTTTTAAATTTTTCGTACTTAAATTTAAAGATACAAGAGCTTTATTTGCTGAATGTGGTATTATTGGCAATAACAAAATTGAAATTTTCCTTATTATTTCTAAAGAAGCGTAAACTATTGTATTTAATCGTTTTTTGTCATCTTTTTTATTCCAAGGAGCTTCATCATTGAAATATTTATTAGCATCAAATGATTTATCAACAATAAATTTGACGTATTCATTTAATTGTTGGTTATCGATAAAGGATCTAATTTTGTTAATACTATTGCTAAAAGAGTTTAAGATTTTTAAATCTTCTGAATTAAAGTCAATATCACTTGGAACAACACTTTTGCAGTTTTTTTCAGCAAAAGAAAAAGTTCTTTGGCAAAAGTTACCATAATTATTTGCTAAATCACTATTAATGCAATTTTCTATATTTTTATTACTAATATTTCCATCATTGCCAAATGAAACTTCTTTAATAAGATAATATCGTAATTGATCTAGTCCATAAATTTTAATTACCTCAAGTGGATCGAGAATATTACCTTTTGATTTAGACATTTTTTCTTTATCAGAGAGAATCCAGCCATGTCCGTAGACTCTACTGGGAGGTTTAATGTCTGCAGCTAATAAGAAAGCTGGCCAATATATTGCATGGAATCTTAAAATATCTTTTCCAATAATATGTAAAGTTGCGGGCCAAAAATCTTTGAATAATTGACCTTCATGATCAGGATAATTTAATGCACTTATATAGTTTGTAAGAGCGTCTAACCATACATAGATTACATGTTTTTTATTGTTTGGTACTTTTATGCCCCAGGTAAAAGATTTCCTGCTAACGGACAAATCTTTTAATCCTCTTTGAACAAAACTTACTACCTCGTTTTTTCTTGAATTAGGCAAGATAAATTTAGGATTTTTATTATAAAACTCCAATAACTTTTCTTGAAGTGAAGATAATTTAAAAAAAAATGATTCTTCTTCAACCCATTCAACTAGTGACCTTGAATTTATTGAAATTTTTTTACCATCTTTTTCAACAATTTCATCTTCATTATAGTAAGCTTCATCCGATACTGAGTACCAGCCTTTGTAGTTAGATAAATATATGTAACCTTTGGATTCTAACCTTTTCCAAAGAAATTGAACAGCTTTATGATGTCTTTCTTCGGTTGTTCTTATAAAATCATCATTAGAAAGGTTTAAACTTTTACTAAGATCTTTAAAAATTTCACTGATGTTATCGCAAAAATCTTTTGGTTTTTGATTATTATTTTCTGCAGCTTTTTGAATTTTCAATCCATGTTCGTCCGTACCTGTGAGAAAGAAAACATTATATTCATCTAATCTTTTAAATCTTGCAAAGACATCGGCAATGATGCTTGAATATGCATGACCCATATGAGGGTTGCCAGATGGGTAGTAAATTGGCGTGGTAATATAATAATTTTTATTATCCATGAACAATATCTTCTTTTATCTCATAAAAAGTATTATTCATATCAATATTATATTTTCTAAGAAAATTTAAACTTTTCAGAACTTTAGAGTAATTTAATGATATTTTGTTTTTATTATTAGTTTTTTTTAATTTATGGAAAAAGAAAAGTTCAATAGCATTTTGAAGTAAATTTAAATTAGTGTTATTTTTATTCTTTAGATTAAAATCCATCAAATTAATGATTACATTAATTAAATCTACTTTATTTGTGTCAATAACTTTTTCGCTTATCAATTTTATAAAATTAAGAATAACTCCAGGGGAATCATAAAAGCTCTTTATTTCTTTAAGTAAGTTTATATCAATTTTAATATCGTAACATGTTAATAAATTTTCTAATATTTTTTGTCTTTCAAAACTGGAAAAAAATATTTTAAATTCAACACATCTGGATTTTAAAGTTTCTATTAACTTTAGTGATGAATTATGTATAATAATAAAGAAAGTTTTTGAGGTAGGCTCTTCAGTAATTTTAAGCAGTGTGTTAACAGAATGATGATTTAAATATTCTGCATTATCGATTAATATAAATTTTGTTTCTTGTTCATAAGTAGTTTTGTTTACATAACTAATCATATTTCTAACTTGTTTGATATCTATAGTTTGTTTATCAATAAAGTTTTTGATTAGATAAAAATTAGGATGACATTGTTGATTAATGAATCGAAAAGATCTGTTTAAAGGATTAATAGTGAAATTAGTAAAATCATAAGAATAATCTTCCTTTTCACTCAAAATAAAATTTATTAAATGATAAGCAAAAGTTGATTTTCCTAAACCTGATTGTCCGGTAAGCAAAATTTTATTAGGTAATAAATTGTTTTTATATAATTTTATAAATAATTTAAAATGTTCATTATATAAAAATAATTTATTTTGCCTACTAGGTAATAAAATCTGCATTAAAAATTTTCTTTTTTTTTCATTTACTTTAATAATTTTTTTATCTTTTGAAAAATAATTTCTTGATTTATTTCAAACTTACTTGAAGAGTTAATAATCATGTATCTTGACTTATTTTTATTAGAAATTTTTACAAAGCCATCTTGAACTTTTTTGTAAAATGACTTTTTAAATTTATCATATCGGTTTATTGTTTTCCTATTGGATATTCTTGAAATTAATTTATTAACATTCAAATACATTAAAAATGTATAATCTGGTTTGATTGTTCCAATTATTTCTTTATTAATAAAATTAATGACATGCTTTTTAACCCCTAAACCATAATACTGATAAGCCAAGGTTGAATCTGTAAATCGATCACAAATTATTACTTTTTTTTTATAAAAGGGTTTTATTTTTTTTAAAAAATTCTCATTTCGTGCAGCAAGATATAACAAAGTATCTGTAAGTGAATTGAATTTTTTATTTTCATTTTTAAGTAAGAAATTTCTGATACGTTCAGCTTCTCTTGAGCCCCCAGGTTCTCGTAAATAAACACATGGAATCTTTAAAGATTTTAGTCTTTTTACTAATGACAATGAGTGGGAAGATTTACCAGAACCTTCTATTCCTTCGAAAACAATAAAAATTTTTTTTTTACACATCTCCCCAAACAAAAAAATTAAATGATTTAAAAATTATTGAGAAGATATTTGTTTTTTGATTTTTTTCTATAGAAAAAACATCATGTTGAGCAAACAATTCGTTGTTTAAAAAAATATTAAGCACACCTAACTTTTCATCTTTTTCAATAGGTGCTGGAATAGGTCCGTTATATTGGATATATGCACTGATTGTGTTTTTTTTCCTTTTCGGCACTGTAATGTAAACATCATCTTTAACGTAAATATCTACTTTCCCTTTTTTTCCTAACCAAACATCTAAAGAAGAAAATACTTCTTTTTTTTTAGCAATTTCAATAGTGTCAAATTTAGATAAACCATGTAGTAGCATTTTTCGTGACAGCCTTGTTCTAGAAGATTTAGTTTTAAATCCACTAGCAACTGCCATTATTCTTCTACCATTTCTTAAGATTGTTGAAGCTAAAGAATATTTTTCTACAGTTAGGAATCCCGTCTTTAATCCATCAACTCCAATATCTTCATATAGCAATGTATTTCTATTTCCTTGTGTTATTGGATCACCTCCTGTTCTGTGCCATGTAAAAGATGTTTCCTTAAAATAAATATAATATTCTGGATAATTTTTAATTAGATAGTTTGACATTATTAATATGTCTCTAACAGTAGAATAATTATTAGCATCACCAATGCCTGATGAATTTGAAAAATTAGTATTTTTCATTCCTAATTCTTCTGCTTTTTCATTCATTAAAACAACAAACTCTTCTTCTGATCCAGAAATACCTTCGGCTAAAGCTACACACGCATCATTACCAGAAACAATAATAATGCCCTTTAATAAATCACCTACCGACACTTCATCATTTAACATTATAAACATTGATGAATAACCGCTTTGAGACAGTCTCCAAGCTTTTTCTGAAACTACAAATTTTTCGTCTAAAGTAATTTCACCATTTTTCAATAGTTCAAATGCAATCATCGAGGTCATTATTTTTGTCATTGAAGCAGGATATATACTAAGGTCAGGATCTTTTTCATAAAGAACTTTGCCAGATAAAAAATCTTGTACAATTGCTGTTTTGACATCGAAATTTACTTCAGCTTTTAATAATGAATTATTAATTAAAATTAAAAAAAATAATAATTTTAGCAAAAAAGTTTTCATTTATTAGTATTTATTATATTCAAATCTTCAAAACCTAGTTTATTTAAAGCAAGATAAGTTTCTTTCACCGAATCAAAATTAACATATGGACCTGAATAAACTTTAAATTTGTTATTAGACATTTCTTTTATTTTAATATTTAACAAATTTGCTTCTTTTTCAAATCTATTTTTAGCCGTTTCAGCTGATTCAAGAAAATAAAATTCAGCAATATTTATTATATATGAGGGTTTCTTTTTTTTTACTTCAATTTCAGATGTAGAGGTGGATAAATCATTTACATTTATCGATGCAACTGGCGCTTTATCAGCAACATTTTTTTCCTCTTCAAAAATTGACGCTTCTTTTACAATAAATTTAACATTTTTTTTGATTGTATAGAATTCAACATATGGATTGTTAACATCTAAGTCTAATTTTTCTGCCATTTTTTTTGTAATAACAATATTATACATTGAAGGATATTTAAAAGTTTTTCTTATTTTTGCAGTTAATGATTTTGAATTAAATGGATTAGATATGTTGATCAAAGTATTATTCTTTAAAAAAGAGTGTAAAACGTAATTCTGATCATTGTTTAATTTTTTATTTACAATCTTTTTCTGAAAAATAGAATCTTCATAAATTAAAGCAAATCCTTTAGAAGAATAAGTTGGTTCTTCTATTTTTATTTGTTTTTTTATAATTTTCATATCTTGGGTACATGAAAATAAAAAAACAAATATACATATGTGGGTTAAATTAAATTTCATTTTTTATCATATTTGCTAAAGTACAAACGGTCACACCAAATCTTAAAGATCTGTTCCATTTCAATATTTTTTCATAATTTTCAAAAACCAGAAATGCTGGTGAATTTTCTTTACCATCAGATACGGCTAAGTCGGGTATAACTAATGCAGCTTTATTTTTATCTCTTAACTGTTCAATATCAACTATACCTTTTTTTTTCCACAATTTAATTGTCCTATAATTTTTAATTTTTTTGGCAGAAGTATTAATATATTTTTTAGATATTGGCTTAGTTAATTCAACTTTATAAAAACATGAAGATTGATATTTCCAACCAATTTTGTTTATGTAGTTTGCGGCAGATGCAACTGCATCTTGAAGAGATTGTTTTAATTCTATTTTATTATTTTTGTCATAATCAATTGCATAATTTTCAATTGCTGAAGGCATAAATTGGAAATTCCCAAACGCGCCAGCCCATGAACCATATAAAGTATCTACATCAATCATTTTTCGATCTATTAATTTCAGCAATATTATTAGTTCTTTTGAAAAAAATTCACTTCTTCTCTTATCAAAACTAAGTGTGGCAAGAGATGAAATAATGTCCATTTTTCCAACATGCTTACCAAAATTTGTTTCTATCCCCCACAAGGCTAATAGTAACTCTTTTTCAACTTTGAATTTTTTTTCAACTTCATCAAAAAGTTTTTTATTTTTTATTAATAATTTTTTTGCTTTAAGCATTCTAGAATTTGTTGCTCTTTTGTTTATATAAGTTTTTGTATCTTCAAAAAATTCGGGTTGGTATCTGTCATATTTAATTACTTGTTCTAGATATTTGGCATTTTTTAAACTATTGCTAATTGTTTCTTCAGAAATTCCGTTCTCTTGTGCTGTGATTTTAAATTTTTTTAGCCAGATATTAAAATCAACTTCTGCACTAGGATGTGATAATTGAGGATAAATTAATAAAAAAATAAGTAATATCTTTTTAATCATTATTTATCTATTTATTTTGATTTAAATCTTTTAAATAAATAATTACAGCAATCCAAATAAAAATAAAACCAATTAACTTATGAACATTGAATATTTCATTAAAATAAAAAATGCCAAGTAAAAACTGACCAGTGGGGGCAATAAAAAAAACCATTCCCGAAGCACCAAGGCCTGCAAGTTCAACTCCTCGTAGATATAAATATAGTGGTATTACTGTCATTGGACCTGCCAAAAAAAGCCAAAACATAATATTAGGATTCGAAAAACTAAAATCATTTAAACCTTTTTGCAATATTAGATAAAAAAGAACTAAAGCGATGGGAGCAATAAATATAGCTTCTATAAAAAGACCAATATCAGTTTGAACATTAATTTTTTTTCTCAACAGATTATAAGTGCTCCAAATAATTGCCAGAACAAGTCCAATCCAGGGGATAGATTTAAAGTTAAATAAAAGATAAATTATCGAAATTAAAACTAAAAAAATGGAAAAAATTCTTGCTTTATTTAATTTTTCATCAAAAAAAACAAATCCAAATAAAACAGTTAAAATAGGAAAAATATAGTATCCAAAACTTGCATCGACCAATCTATTGGTAACTACAGCATAAATCCATGTAAACCAGTTAATAAAAATTAATAAACCGGATATAGAAAGAATAAATAATTTTTTCTTATTATTTAAAACTTCAAAAAACAAATGCCATCTTGAATACAGTGTAATGGATAAAAGTAAAATGAAAGCAGTCCATATTGTTCTGTGAACTACTAATTCCACAGGGCCGGCAAAAGACACATGTTTAAAGTAGAAAACACCAATGATTCCCCACCAAAAAGATCCTGCCGAACTAAATATAATTCCATTTAGTAATTTATTTTTCATATCTTTGGATAAAAATTTATATTCACCTCTTTAATTTATTCGGTGTCATTACTTATTATATAAATCTTCCTTCCTGATTATTAATATGATAAATTGTTGATGAGGTGCTACTATATTAAACAAATAACAGGTAATCGAGTCTTAATTTATTATTATGAATTCAAAAAAAAGTAAAATGATATTTGATATTGCTATTATCGGTGCTGGTCCAGTGGGAATAGCTTTTGCCTGCAGTTTCGCCAAAACAAATATGAAGATCGCCATCATTGAAAAACAACCAAAAAAAATTCTTGCAAATCCCAAAATAGATGGTCGGGAAATTGCTTTAACTCACCGTTCAGCTGATATCTTAAAAGGGTTAAATGTCTGGCAAAATATACCTGCCAAGTTAATAACAACAATCAAGGAAGCAAGGGTTTTAAATGGCAATTCTAAATATTTTTTGGATTTTACACACCAACAATTACAAGAAGAATGTTTAGGTTATCTGATTCCAAACTATTTAATTAGAAAATATCTTTATAAAAGATTAACAAATCTCTCAAATGTAAACTTGATGGATGAGGTAAATTGTATATCGATAGATACTAGCAATAATGAATATTCTTCAATCCAATTATCTAATGGTGAAAAAATAAAAGCATCATTGGTTGTTGCTTCAGATAGTCGATTTTCAGAATCTAGAACATTAATGGGTATCTCAGCGTTTATTCACGATTTCAATAAAAATATGATTGTTTGCCGAATGGAACATGAAAAACCTCATGATAATATTGCTTATGAATTTTTTCGTTATACTCAAACGCAAGCATCATTACCATACGTCAATAAACAATCATCAATCGTAACAACGGTATCCAAAGAAATGTCTACTTCATTAATGAAAATGAATGATAAGAAATTCAATAAAGAAATACAGAGTAATTTTAATAATTTTTTTGGAAAGATGAAATTAATTGGAAAACGTTACTCCTATCCAATGATTACTGTTTATTCAAAAAAATTTATTGCTTATCGATTTGCACTAATTGGTGATGCTGCAGTAGGTATGCATCCAGTTACTGCGCACGGATTCAATTTAGGCTTAAAAGGACTAGAAATTATAACCAAAGAAATAAAATCAGCTATAGAACGCAAAATTGATTTTGCTTCGCCTTTAGTTCTCCGAAGATATCAATCCAAATTGCATCGAGTTGCAATACCTATATATTTGAGTACTAATGGTATAGTCAGTTTATATACAAACACTACGGTTCCAGCTATGCTTGCAAGACAATTGGTACTAAGAGCTGTCAACATCATAAAACCGATCAAACAAAGTTTTCTACGGGTTTTAAAATAATAATCTTAAAAAAAAGAACAGCGCTTTCTAGAATACTCGAAACAAAAAAATTATTAATAAAAAATAAAATCAATAATATAATTGTTATATTATAAAATTTATAAAAATAGTTGATTTATTGCTGTACCTTGTGGGGTTCGAGTCTCTAACTATTTGTTTATTTTAATCTATTAATCTTATCCTTTAACAATAGCTTTTGTTTCTTTAACTCTCTTAAATTTTTCCATGAATCAGATGTACGATCATTGAGTCTTTTTTTAATTGCTTTCTTAATTTCAATTTCAAGTTTTTTATGTTTTTTTTTAAGATCTTTTATTAAAGACACAATATATTAATATTTTTTTTGTTTGCTCATATTAAGGCAAATATACAATTTTAACTAGATAAAATGGAATTAAGTTTTTTGAATTTGTTTCAATTCTTAATTTATAGTGCTTTAATATCATCTTCTAAACACTGGTACACAATAGTATGATTAATCGCTTATAATGGTTCCTAATCTTGGTCATTTTACACTTTGGTTATCTTTATGTTTTGCTGTTTTGCAATTTATAAATTCTATCAAAAAAAATAATTCTTCTATTTTTAAACTAAATAAAATTGCTGCTAATGGCATCATCTTATGTGCTTTGATTTCCTTTTTTTCTTTAATGTACAGTTATGTCATATCAGATTTCAGTGTATCCAATGTATTTCAAAATTCACATACCTCTAAACCTTTGTTTTATAAAATTTCAGCGGTATGGGGAAATCACGAAGGATCTATGTTGTTATGGATTCTTGTTTTAGCTATTTTTAACTATTTTATATTTAAATTATACAATAGAGATAATTCTGTTTTTATATCAAAGACTCTAGAAACTCAGGCACTAATTATTATTGGTTTTTTGATTTTTACTCTTTTTACGTCAAACCCATTCGAAAGAATGATGCCTTTACACGCCGATGGAAAGGGATTTAATCCAGTGCTACAAGACCCGGCACTAGCTATTCATCCTCCGCTATTATACGTCGGTTATGTGGGTTTCTCTGCTGCTTTTTCTTTTAGTATTGCAACAATGAGTATTAAAAAAAAAATGAATATTCAATGGGATAATTATATTAAGCCGTTTGTTTTGGTAGCTTGGACTTTTTTGTCCATCGGAATTGCTTTTGGTTCTTTGTGGGCCTACTACGAACTAGGTTGGGGGGGTTGGTGGTTTTGGGATCCTGTTGAAAATGCTTCGTTCATGCCTTGGTTGCTTGGTACTGCTTTAATACATTCGCTTATTATCGTAAGAAAAAGAAAATCGCTTCAGACATGGGTTTTACTTTTGGGCATACTTACATTTTTGTTTAGTGTGATTGGAACTTTTCTTGTAAGATCTGGAATACTCACTAGCGTTCATGCTTTCGCATTAGACCCGGCAAGAGGTATATATATTTTAGGATTCATTGCTTTATTGGGAGGATATTCGCTGGTACTTTATAGTCAAAAATCAAAAAATTTCTTAAGTAAACATTATTTCCCTTTTTTTAGTAGAGAAGGTTCAATTTTGGTTAACAACATTTTTATGGTTATAGTATGTGCTTCAGTATTTTTAGGAACAATATATCCCTTGGTAATCGAAATTTTTTCTAACAACAAAATATCTGTTGGTGAACCCTATTTTAATTCTACCGTAATACCAATTATGATTCCAGCTATTTTGGTTATGGGAATTGGCCCTTTATTGTCTTGGGGCAAAGTTAATGTAAAAGAAATTTTTCAAAAAATTTATCCTAGCACATTGTTTACTAGTATAATTTCAATTGCTTTTTTTTGGATATATCAGCCATTTAGTGTAATTGGTATGTTTGGTATAATTTTATCAGCTTGGATTATTTCAAATGTAGTAGTTACTTTTTTTCAGCAATTAATTACAAATAATAAAAATGAAAAATTTATCAATAATGATATTCCTAAATATTCTTTAAGCATGGTAATAGCTCATCTGGGAATTGGATTATTAATTATTGGAATTACTGGTTCAAGTATTTGGCAAAAAGAAAAAATTGTTAAAATGCAGGTGAACGACGAAACTACTATTCATAAGTACAATGTCATATTAAATGAAGTTAATAATTCTCAAGGACCTAATTATTTTGCCTTGCAAGGAAAATTTTTGGTTTATGATAGTAAGAATAATATTGTGACTGTATTAAATCCTGAAAATAGATACTATCCAATAACAAATAATACCACCACGGAAGCTTCAATACATGTAAACCTTATTAGGGACTTATATATTGTGCTTGGTGATGGTAACAAAAATGAAGGGTGGATTGTAAGAATTTATTATAACCCTCTTGTAGTCTGGATATGGATTGGTGCTTTAACAATTTTTGCAGGAGGATTAGTCTCAATAAGAAATAATTTAAAATATGCAAAACTAATAAATGTATGAAAAAAAAAATATTAATTTTTTCATTCTTTATATTTTTCTTTATCTTATTTACATTTTTTTATCTATTGATCATCAATCGTAATCCTTCAGATCTTCCTTCAGTTCTAATAAATAAAAAAGTACCAACATTTGAAGCAAAATCATTGTTAAAAAATAAAACTTTTATATCTTCTAATGAGTTTGGAAATGAGACTATAATAGTAAATTTCTTTGCTACATGGTGTAAACCTTGTCTTGATGAACACATCTACATAAAACGTTTATCCAGTAAAAAGGGGTTAAAAGTTATAGGAATAAATTATAAAGATAACAATGATAAAGCCATCGAATGGCTACAAAAATTAGGCAATCCATATTCGGATGTTCTTATCGATTCAAATGCTTATATAGGAATTGATTGGGGTGTTTACGGAATACCCGAAACTTTTATTGTAAATTCAAATAGCTTGATTAAATATCGCTTGGTAGGACCAATTACAAAAAAAAATTATGATGCTTTTGTTTTAAAGATTAAAGAGAGTGAAAACTAATGCAAAGAATTTTATTAACAGTTGTAATTGTTTTAATAACAGCTCAACTTACTACTAATAATTCTTATTCTGTTGACCCTGATGAATTTTTACAAAATCAAAAAAATGAATTAAGAGCACGCAATATTTCAAAAAACGTGAGATGTTTAGTGTGTCAAAATCAATCTATTGATGATTCTTCCGCTTCTCTCGCAAAAGATTTGCGTATTCTTATAAGAAAAAAAATTGAAAGTGGTAGCTCAGATAAAGAAATCTATAACTTTTTGACTGAAAGATATGGCAATTTTATTCTTTTAAATCCTCCATTTAATATCAGTACGTATGTACTTTGGATTTTACCATTTATTTTTTTTGCAATTGGAATTTTTGCAATCTATTTTCATAATAAAAAATCAAAAAAATTCTCTTACGATAATTAATTTTTTTTATTATTTTTATCTATTTTAAATTTCATTATTTCTACTTTGTAACTCATTAAAAAAATAATCAAAGTGTATACAATCGCTCCTACAAACATAACTATTAAAGGAATAAGCATTGTACAATGAATAGTTGGAGCTGAAGTTAGTTTTATACTTGATGATTGATGAAGGGTGTTCCACCAATCAACAGAATACTTAATTACAGGTATATTAAAGGAGCCTACAATTGCAATTATTGAAGAAATTTTATTTGCTTTTTCGTAATTATCTACAAATTTCCAAATAGATATATAAGTAATATAGAAAATAAATAAGATTAACATTGATGTTAGTCTGGCATCCCAAACCCACCATATTCCCCAAGTTGGTTTGCCCCAAAGTGAACCCGTAACAATTGAGACCAAGGCAAAAATAGAGCCTACTGGAGCTAAACTTTTTGCCATTAATGGAAGAATTTTAATTTTAAAAATTAAAGTACAAATTGATGCTATGCCAATAAAACCAAAACAAGAAAGCGCTATAAAAGAAGCGGGAACATGCACATACATGATTCTTACAGAATCTCCCTGTACATAGTCGGGAGGTGAAACAAAAAGCGAATAAATTAATCCAACAAAGATAAATAAAAACATTAGAAAAATTAAAAAGCTAAAAAGTTTATTACTAGAATAAAGAATTTTATTTGGAAAAAAATTTTTAAGCATCTGGATATAATATAAATAAAATTAGATAATTAAAACATAGTCTTCTAATTTTTTTGTTCGCTACTCTTTGGCTTTTTCAAGAGCTTTGCTAACTTCTGGTGGCATATAATTTTCGTCATGTTTTGCCAGAATTTTCTCTGCAATAAAAAATTTTTTGTCTTGTAATTTTCCTTCAGCGACAACACCTTTTCCTTCCGAAAATAAATTAGGAACAGAACCAGTATAAGTCACAATAATTTCATTATTTAAATCAGTAATAATAAAAACTATAGAATTTTTTTTTTTGGTAATCGAGTTTTCTTTTACCAGGCCACCTACTCTAATATTTTTATTAAAAGATATATTTTCTTTATTGTAAATTTCAGTCGGAGAAAAGAAATAGACTACATTTTCTTCCAAAATTTTAAAAACAATAAAAATAATTATAGATGCTGAAATTAATAAAAAGATCGAGAACAAGACCTTTGACCTAACTTTTTTATTTAACATAAGTTAGGTTACAGAACTAATAAATCACTGGTAAAATACTGGAACTACCAGATAGAACTTCGTTCGAAGTTTTTTCGTGTCCGACAACCTCAATTTCTGTTACTGGCAATTGTTTAAACGTAATTAAAAAAATTTTTTCCTGTTTTTTAAGTTCTTTTCTTGTTTTTAAGTAAAGAAAAAAGCAACATGTAAATGTGAAGATAAAAGCAGGCCAAACAAACTCGCCATACCCTCCCAAACTTAACAAATCCAAATTCATGTAATTTTTTTATCTCCTATCTTCTTTTTTTCTTACCAATATAAATTAAAATTGTAGTTGTGTAAAATTCTTAAAAAATATATTAAAATCCCCATATAACTACACTTTGGAGAGGTGGCTGAGCGGTTGAATGCACTGGTCTTGAAAACCAGCAATGGGGCAACTCATTCGTGGGTTCGAATCCCACCCTCTCCGCCAGATTTTTTTATTTAAGTTTAAACTTTTTTAATAAAATTGAAACTTTATTTACTGGAATTTTCATTTTATATTGCCTATTGAGATACCATTTTAATAGAGAATCATCGTCAATATTCAATAAGTTATCTAATTGTTTTAATTCATCCATATTAAAAACGTTTATATATTTTTTTACAAAACTACTTAACAGTAAATCCATTTCTTTTATGCCACGATATTCGGATCGATAAATAATTTTTTTCTTAAGCTGATCTATATTGTTCATACTTTAACTAAAATGAGTATATAATATAAAATAATGAGTCATTCAAAAAGTTATGAATTCTTATTAAATGATATTTCTATACTCAAAGGCGTTGGCCAAAAAACCAAAAAAATATTAAAAAAGAAAAAAATTGAGAATTTATTTGATGTTCTTTGGCATTTGCCACAATCATACGTTGATAGATCTAACTTATTAAATGTCAATGTGTTAGAAATAGGTAAAATTTGCACAATAAAAGTTCAAGTAAAAAAATATAACATTCCAAGAATTAAAAGATTACCAAATACAGTTAGATGTGAAGATTTAACTGGAAAAATTGATATAGTTTTTTTTAACAGTAGAGAAGGATATTTAAGAAAAATATTACCTTTAAATGAGTGGGTTATTATAAGCGGCAAAGTGAATTTTTATAATAAAAGATATCAAATAACAAATCCTGCTTACATAGTTCCTTTGATAAAAGAAGATTATGTTAAAAAAGTTATTCCTAGGTATTCATTGACTGAAGGAATTACTGAAAAAGTTTATAGAAATATTATTGAACAAGTGCTTAAAAAGTTGCCCTCCATACCTGAGTGGCATGATAAAAATACTATGAAAAATTTTGATAATAAAAATTGGAGAGAATCCATATTACATTTACATAACCCTAAAATTAAACAAGACCTTCAGTCAAATTGTTTCAAAAGATTGGCATATGATGAAATATTTTCTAGTCTTATTGTTTTATCTCAAATAAGAAAAAAAATAAAAAAAATAAAAAAAATACCAAAAAAATTTACCAATAGATTAAGTAAAAAAATAGTTAAAAATTTCAGTTTTAAACTTACAAAAAATCAAGTTACTGTTATCGAAGAAATAAATGTAGATCTGTCGTCTCAGTCAAAAATGTTTAGACTTTTGCAAGGTGATGTTGGTTCCGGAAAAACTATAGTGGCTTTAATAGCCGCTATTAATGTTATAGAATCAGGATATCAAGTTGCATTCATGGCTCCAACTGAAATATTAGCAAATCAACATTATTTGCTTGCCAATAAAATTTTTAAAGAAATTAATGTTAAAAGTGATTTTTTAACAGGTAAATCTAGTCTTTTAGAAAGAAAAAAAATTATTAGCAAACTAAAAGAAAACAATACAAATATTATATTTGGAACCCATGCTTTGTTTCAAAAAAAAACAGAATTTGGAAATTTGGGTTTAATAATAATTGATGAACAACATAAATTTGGCGTTAAGCAAAGAATGGAACTGTCAAAAAAAGGTGGTAAAAATTGTGATATATTAGTGATGTCCGCAACTCCTATTCCTAGAACTTTAATTATGACTTTCTATGGAGATATGGATGTATCAAAATTGACAGAAAAACCATCTTATAGAAAAGAAATAATATCTTTAAGCAAACCTGATGCTAAAATAAATGAAGTAATACAATTTATAAAAAAAGAAATTAATAATAAAAATCAAATATTTTGGGTATGCCCATTAATCGATGAGTCAAAAAAATTAGATTATGAAGCGGCAGTAAAAAAATTTGAATATTTAAATAAAATTTTTACTGGAAAGGTTGGTTTAATTTATGGATCACTTAAAAGTGAACAAAAAGAAATTGTTCTAAAAAATTTTTTAGATAAAAAGATTCAAATACTTGTATCAACCACTGTAATTGAAGTTGGCATCGATTTTCCTAATGCAAACATTATTGTTATCGAAAATTCAAATAAATTTGGTCTATCACAACTTCATCAATTAAGAGGAAGAGTTGGGAGAAGTAATAAACAGGGAACATGCATTTTATTATATAAAAAAAACCTAAGCGAAAATGCAAAAAAAAGAATAATTATACTGAAATCAACAAATGATGGTTTTAAAATAGCAGATGAAGACATGAAATTAAGAGGTTTTGGCGACATATTAGGATTCAAACAAAGTGGAATTAAAGAATTTAAATTAGCTGACCCAATTCAGCATGAGAAATTATTTAAAATAGCAGAGATGAATATCAAAGAAATTGAAAATAAGGAACAAAATCTTAAAAAATACGAACCATTAATAAAGCTATATGATAAAGCGGAAATTATTAATCAGATTGATTCCTAAAAAATTATTTAGGTTCTGAAGATCCCGCAGATACAATAAATCTTGATGCTTCCTCAAAAGACATATCTAAATAAATCACTTCTTCTTTAGGAAACATTAGTAAAAAACCACTAGTTGGA
>Ga0187827_10003012_pt1 | contig 22293 bp, 17 predicted proteins | sample ETNtaG_39_FD_167969 | JGI IMG/M metagenome (GOLD analysis project Ga0187827, IMG submission 167969) | Marine microbial and viral communities from oxygen minimum zone, Eastern Pacific Ocean - ETNP2014_SV_150_PacBio MetaG (Illumina Assembly) | ecosystem: Environmental > Aquatic > Marine > Hypoxic... | reverse complement strand
AGTTCATCGCGCCCTGTCTCCACCGGACCGTCTCAGGTCACCGGGAGAACGGCGCTTATGTGATCAAACACACCGATGGCAACATCATGCCCATTCTGGATCAGATCGTCGCGTGTTCACCCGACGCGCTCGTATCCATTGACCCCACTGCAGGGATGGACATCGCCGCGGTCAGAAAGCTGGTAGGAGATAAAGTCTGTCTGGGCGGCAATGTCGATATGGACCCGCTTATGTCGGGTGATCGCGAAAAAATAAGAAAGAGCGCTCTGTACTGTCTGAAACACGCAAAACCGGGCGGAGGCTATATCTTCATGTCGAGCAATTCCGTATACCCGCCCATCAAGATCGAAGACTACCTCTTGATGCTGGAGCTTCGAGAAGAATACGGAAGGTATGATCGGCAAGTTGAGATACCAGATTAGATCCTGAGGATTCACCATGCGCATTGACTCACACGTTCACGTCTGGAGCGATGGATCACCACCGTTTACCTATAGCGATGGCATGACCACCAGCCGTCCCGATGGTGCAGCCACCGTCGAACGATTGATCGAATCCATGGATCAGAACGGCATCGACATGACGATTCTCGTTCAGTGCTTCTACCACGGTTACGACAACAGCTACATGTGCCATTCCATGGGCCGATTCCCTGACCGGCTGAAGGGCGTCGCGCTTCTTGACACGCTTGATCCAGGCGCGGCTGACGAATTGGAACGGCTCTACCGCGAGCACGGCGTTCAGGGCATGCGGCTTTATCCGGTCAAGGCGGAAGACGCGTCGTGGCTCTGTGAAGATCATCAGATTCCTTTATGGGAAAGGGCCCGCGATATCGGTGTGCCGTTCATATGGTTTGGATGGTGCCGCCAGATACCGTTTCTGCGGCCGATGCTCGAAAAGTTTCCCGAAGTGCCTGTCATCATCGATCACATGGCGTTGATGGGTGAGCCGAATCTCGATGAAGGTGTCGATGGCAGTTTTCAGAATCTGCTGAAGCTGAGCTCCTGCCCGAATGTTTATGTCAAACCTACCGGCGTAGAAGGCATCTCGAAGAAGGGCTGGCCCTACGATGACGTTCTGCCGTATGTGAAGGCCGTTTACGAAACGTTCGGCGCACAGCGGCTCATCGGCAGCTCCGAGTTTCCTTTCAATCCTGGAAACGAAGCCGCCCTTGTCGAAGGACCGTTTTCGTTTTTCACAAAGGATGATCAGGAGTGGATTAACGGGAAGACGGCAGCGAAGATTTACTGTTGACAGTGCGAACCTGGTCCTCCAAGACGGAGTCGTTTTGACGGATTTCAGGGGCGAAGCCCCGGGCTGTTTGCCTAGCCCAGCCCAACGGGCTGGGTGAATGGTACAGATATTTGATGAGGGGCAACGCCCCGGCCATTTATAAGGAGGCCATTCATTGGGGCAATTGACCGGGGCGTTGCCCCTAAGGATGATCTGCCCGAAAACCCAGCCCGTTGGGCTGGGCTAGGCAAACGTCCCGTGGCTTTGCCCCTGAAAATTGCCATTCAATTCCGTAAAATTGCCCTCGTCTCGGCCTACGACATCGTTGCCGTCGCCGCCAACGTAGTTTCCAACCTGTGAATACACGGGTCAGATTCCTGTCCCCCGATGATGCATTTCGTGCCGGCTTTGCGGTTCATCATTCGTCCCTGTCGATAAATCATAACGTGTCCTGCCCTGACAAGATGCTCAATGACGGCCTTTCCGACGACGCAGCGATCACGATCCCCGCGCGCCAGTTACTCGGCACGGTCTGCGTGCGCGGCGGCGCTGACTGCCCGCTGTTCGACAATAAGGAATGTGCGCAGGCGATTCTCGATCGCGTGAAGGCCGACCCAACGGTTTCCATTCGGCTCACGTCTGATGCCGACCGCATCCCACACTTCACCACGATTACTACTGACGATTACAGGAAGACGAAAAGCGAGGTCGTTTTCGACCGCAAACGCGATCTCGACGTGTTTCAACACCTCGGCCTCGCACCGGGCGACACGCGCCGTGCACGCTACCTCTACGAACTGCTCCTGCAGCGCATCGAAAGTCCCGACGGTATCTGTTCTTACGACACACCCAACTGGGAAGGGTGCGAGCTTGCCCGCAGCGGAGCGTACGAAAGTGTCCGTGCCAGGGGTTGGGAAGAGATCGTGTTTGACCGGACGGCCGAAGACAAAGCCGAATCCCGGCGAAAGAGCGTCGAGCGCATCCGCAACGACCCCGTGATCTGCATGCGGCCCCATCACCTCATGTGCATGAGCTGCTGGGCAGGAAGCACGGGTGGTGAGGGCGAACGGAGCAACGACACCCTCGATGAGATCTACCGCCGAATCTGTTCCGACCCAGACCTCGAGATCATGCTGGTCGAGGGCAACTGCGAAGCCTGCTATTGCTGCGACGGCTTTCATCCCGATACGACACGCTGCGTCCATTCGTGCGGGCTCATCCGGGATTACAAGAAAGACCTCGATCTATTTCAGAAGCTCGGCCTCATGCCGGGCGACACAAGGAACGCCAGAGAGTTGCTCAAACTGATTTACGAGCGCGTCCCTTCGACAGTTGAAATCTGCGGCTATGGTACCGGTATCGTCAACGGTCAAGAATGGACAATCTGCGGCGGTCCAGAGGGGAACGCCGGCTACGCCAAGGCGAGGGAGACGGTGAAGTTTTGAAGGAAACGGGTGGCCGTACTGTCCGGTTCTCGAAGAGCCTGGAAAAGTCTAAAATGTGCCGTTACTCGTGCCTCGAAAGAGTTCTTACTACTCTGTCATCTTACACAGGCAGCATTTCACATGGCTGACAAGACATATGACGCCATCATCGTCGGGGCGGGAATCATGGGTGCATCTACGGCATTCCAACTGGCCAGGCGCGGCCTGAAGGTCGCCATCCTCGAGAAGGGGGCTCAAGTCGCCGCGGGCTCAACGGGGCAGTCTTCCGCGGTGGTGCGCCAGCGCTACGCTAATGTCGAGCTCGTGCAACTGGCGTACTGGGGCGTTCAGATGTTTCACAACTGGTGCGATCGTCTGGAGCTTACCGAGGACCGATCCGGATTCTCACCGGTCGGAGTTGTGTGGTTGACGGGCGATGAAGGTGAAGATCAGTCCATCTATGTCCGCCATTTCGAGCAGGTCGGCGTAGCAGGCGGCATGTTGCCCGTCGAAGATGTACGTACGCGGTATCCTTCTCTCAACCTTTGCACCCACGGACTTGACATGTCCGGCGCCGAGCATGACTGTGTTGATCCGCAGTCGCTCCTGGTGGAGACCAAAGGAGGATACGCCGACCCGCAGGGCACTACGGAAGACTTGATTCAGGCCGGGATTAACAAGGGGGTCGCGTTGTTTGTCCGGCATCAGGTCACCGGGATTCAATCTTCGCCCGGGAGCCACACCGTCACCTGTGCCAACGGTGAGAGCTTCAGCAGCAAACTGTTGCTCAACGCAAGCGGCCCCTGGTGCCACCGGCTCAACGAAATGGTGGGCGTGGAGCTGCCCATGAAACTGGCACCGGTCCGTGTTCAGATCGCGTCGCGCGACCGGCCAGCGGAAGTGACCGGTGAAATACCCGTGTTCGCCAGCACCGCGGACCAGATTTACGCGCGGCCGGAAGCCAATGGAACGCAGTTGATCGCCGGCTCCACCGCGTTGGAAGATGAAACCGAAGAAATCGAAGACCCAGACAACTTCGACGCCGATGCTTCGCTCGAGTTTCGCGAGCGCACCATGCACAAGCTTCACCACCGTCTTCCGATGAAGAGCCGCGGCTCGGTACACGGATACGCCGCTCTCTATGCTGTGAACATCGGGGACCGGCATCCTATCATCGACGCGATGGGCCCGAAGGGCTATTTTGTCGCCAACGGCTTTTCCGGTCACGGCTTCAAGCTTGGTCCGGCGATGGGCGCCCTGATCGCGCGGATGATGACCGGGATCGACTTACTCGGAGACCCGACCGTTGACGCAAGTTACTTCTCCGCCAACCGGAACCCGATCACTTCGAGCGGCGGAGTTCTGGCATAGGCCGGACGCAGAGCACTGCGCAATGAACGTTTCAGCGGTGTGATCGGCATGGCCTGCACGACGCTTCGCCCCTTGACGCGAAGGCGATTCAGGGCTGGCACAGCGTCGAAGGAGAAATAGCGACGCGTCAGAAACTGATAGACATTCGTGTAGACGAGTTGGTTCCCGGCGCGCCTATCGTGTGCCGATGAGGTTGATCATCGAGCATCCGCCTCAACCATTCACAATTCACCATTCACCATCCCCTCACTCCGCCCTTAACGCTTCAGACGCGTTCACCTGCGATGCCAGCTTAGCCGGATAGATACCTGCGATCATTGTTGAGAGCAGCACCAGCAGTGAAGTGCACAGCACGTACCCGCCGGGGAAATGGGCCTGAATAGTCCAGCCGAAGGACTGTTTATTGATCACCAGAATCAGGACGGCGGCGAGGGCGATGCCGGCCAGCACGCCGAGAACGATACCCACGATGCCGAGCAGGCCGGACTCCAGGATCACCATCTGCCGAATCTGTCGGCCAGCCGCGCCGAGGTAGCGGAGCACGGCGAATTCACGGCGGCGTTCAAAGACGAGGGCGACTTGGGTATTCACGATGCCCAGCACGGCGACGACGATCGCTATGAGCTGCAGAGCCCGGGTCACACCGAACGTTCGGTCAAAGATCTTCAGTACGTCCTCTCTCAGCATCGCCATGGTGCGCACCACGATCGGGTTGTCCTTTCCGACCTCGTTCATGATGCGCTGCCGGACATTCATCAGATCCTCGCCGGGCTCGAGATAGACGGAGACCACGTTGGCCGACGGGTCACCGAATCGCTCAATGAACTGTTTCCGGTCAATGATGATATAGCCACGGTCATTGGAGTATTCGTAATAGACGCCCGTGACCAGGAGCGACAGCTCACCGGCCGGCGTCGGCAACTGGAGTGTGTCGCCGGTCTTGACCTGATGGTAGGTGGCAAAGCTTTCAGAAACGATGCAGCCGTCGTTCTGCATTGAGTTCAATAATGCTTCGTCGGTTTTGCCCCCCTCCTTCATCGGCAGGAGAGAATACTCGGCAGCGATCTTGAACCTGCCTGCGCCGAGGATCACCGGGCTGCTGTTATAGGTGGTGTGGATTTCGCGATAGGGGTCGAGTTCCTTGACTCCTTTGACTGCCCCGATTCGGTCTATCGTCTTTTTACTGATCCGGCCCTCTAAGCGGTGGGAAGAGGCGGCCTTGATCCAGAGATCGGAACGGGCAGTCTGACCGACCCAGATGTCCACCGTATTGCGGAAGCTCTCGATCATGATCCCCATCCCGATCGTCATGGAGAGCCCAATCATTAGAGCGGCCACGGTAATCGCTGTCCGCCCGAGCGCGCTGGAAAGATTGGCCGAAGCAATACGGCCGGGCGAACCGAACAGGGACGACATCGTTTTGCGGGAAATAAGCTGTATGAATTGAATGCAGATAGGAGCGAGAAATGAGAACCCAAGAATGATGAGAAACGCCGAAAGAAAGCCGAAAACAGGCTTGCGGCCGAATGGCGGCTGCAGTGCGGCGATCCACGAAAGCGACAGCAGGACCAGGCCAACGCCAAAATATGGCCATGCCTGCGAGCGTCGGCGTCCATCCCAGGTCCCCGTGCGGGTGGCCTCGGCAGGTGGCACATTCATCGCCTCTCGGACCGGCAAAATCCCCGCGAGAAGTGAGAGCCCAAGCCCGGTCGCCAGACCCAGCACCAGGGTGGTGGCATCCAATGCCGGATTTTCGACTACGACCCTTTCGTAAAAGGAAGAGGCCGTCTTCGCTGCCACATCGACCGAGCTGACCGCAAGAAACCAGCCAGCAGGAATACCAAAGGCCGAACCAATCGCGCCAAGTGCGGCCGACTCGATACCGAAGGCCCAGGCTACCCCAGACCTCGGCGCGCCGAGTGCGCGGCTGATTCCAATCTCGCGACGCCTGCGGATGACCGCGATGGAAACGGTGTTGTAAACGAGGAAGACGCCGACAAAGAGCGCGATCCAACTCAGTGCGGTGAGATTGAGCTGGTACGCGCCGACCATTTTCTCGACCTGCTTCGTACGACTGGAAGGAGGTTCGACAGTTACGAATCCAGGCAACTGTTCTTCCAGCCGGCTTTGAATCTCTGTAATCTGCTGCTTGTCCTGAACGACCAGATCGATGCGGTCGAGTTTGCCGATTTTCTGAAACAGCCACTGCGCGGCCGCGATGTCCATCAGGGCTATATTGCCGGACATGACCAGCCCCAGCCCGTCGTCTGCAATGAGGTCCATGACTTTCAGTTTCACCAGCCGATCTTCGGCAAGGACATCAATGCTCGATCCGGCCTCGATGCCGGCGCGTTTCGCGAATTTTTCGGTAAGAATGATGCTGTCACGCTCGGTAAGAATGGAGAGAAAGTGGGAAACCTCATCCTGTCTCTCCTTCTTCGTGGCCTGGAGCAATCTATAGTCACGGGTCCGCTGGTCATGAAACAGATCCACACCGAGCACTTCGACAAGCTCTTCCCGGCGGTCGTTCAGCACAATCGTGCCGGTGACCGCTGGGCTCACCTCCGCATGCGGGAATACCCACTCAATATCGGCGAGCAGCACTTCGTCGAACGGAAACCCATCGCCGCGAATCTGAAGGTTCGCCCGCCCTGCAACGCGCTCAACAGAATCGCTGAACGATCCCAGCACACTCATATTCGCCAGGCGGATGGCCACCACGACCGAGACACCAAGCATCACACCAAGCAGCGTGATAAGGGTACGAACCCAGTCGTTCTTGAGGTGTCGCCAGACAAGGGCGCGGAAAATGATGCGGAAAGGCATGGGGCGTAATGCGTAATGCGTAATGAGTAATGAGTAATGAGTAAGTCTGTGCGTGGAAGTTCTTGTGGCGCGTGCGGTCCATGGTAGCACAGGTCCCTGGTCGTGAGGCCCGATGCTGTGGAAGCCGGCATCCTGAAACGATCATGCCAGCATCGAGCATCGAGTATCCAGCATCATCCCAAGCCCGAACCGCCGCTTAAACAACACCGGCATTACCAGCATCCAGCATCGAGCATCGAGTATCATCCCAAGCCCGAACCGCCGCTTAAACAACACCGGCACTCCAAGCCGGCACTTACTCATTACGCATTACTCATTACGTATTACGTATCACGAACTACTCACTACGCTGCCGTCCCTCATTTCAATGGTTCTGCCTGCTACTCCGGCCGCTTCGGTGTTGTGGGTGGCCATCAGGACTGTGGTGCCGTGCCGTTGAGAAAGGCTCTGCAGCAGTCCGAGGATCGTCTGCCCGTTGGCGGTATCGAGGTTACCTGTCGGTTCGTCTGCGAGAATGATCCGGGGCTCGTGAACAAGCGCGCGGGCGATGGCGACCCGTTGCATCTGGCCCCCTGAGAACTGGTGCGGGTAATCGTCGACTCGATCGCCGAGCCCAACCTGTTCCAGTAACTGCCCGGCTCGCAGCCGGACTTCGCTGCCGTGCTTTCCTGCCAGCAGCAGCGGCATCTCAACGTTTTCGATAATCGACAGGGTCGGCAGAAGATTGAAAAACTGAAAAATGAAACCGATACGGTCGCGACGATATTCCGTCAGAGCTTCATCGGAATACCGAGTGATGTCTTCTCCATCGACGAGAATCCCTCCACGGGCGGGACGATCCATACCGCCAATCAGATTCAGCAGAGTCGTCTTACCGCACCCGCTTGGTCCCATCAGCGCGGCGAATTCTCCGGCTGCGATCTGAAGCTCGACTTCATGAAGGGCCTCGACCCCGCTGTCCGCTTCTCCGTAGTGATGGGTGATAGCCTCAAGTCTTATTTCAACGGACACGGTGGGAAGAAGGAAATGGTTGATGGTTGATGGTTAACGGCTGATGTGCCCTGAGAATTCTGCTGGCACTGACCGATCAGGATAATGCCAGAATCATTAACTTGAAATCGGGAGCCCGCCGCGCGTGGGCAGGCATAGCAGAGACACGAAAGTCGGGGAAGAGAATTGAATAGCTCTACTGAGCTTCTGTGATTAATTCGACCAGTTTCCGCCGCAATTTGGGAAGGCGGAGAAGCAAGCGGTGCACGCCGTCGAGGTAGATCGTCTCTTTCAGGATGGCGCGCTCGTCGTCGGGCAGAGAATCCTGGCTGTCGGTGGTCATGTATTCATCTCCTGGCTTCTTGTAGCGCTCTGCGTTGGGAACTTTGAAACGGCGGTTCTGAACGACCCTGAAGATGGGCTGCCAGGTCTTGCCGTAGCGTCTGACCGGAATGTCCGAGACGGTCGGTGTCGTTCTGGAATGAAAAGCAAAGTACTCCAAATGGCCGGGGGGCTGGCCGGTCTGCCGAAGCGCGGTGTGGAAGGCGACGGCTCTGTTGAGGCACGACTCAAAAAAAAGTGCTTGCTGCATCCTGAAACTATCGGTCTTTTCTTCCGAGCTTTTAGTAAAGCACTGCCGAAGGCTGAAGCGATCGCGAAGGGCCCGAACTACTCGTCCGCTCGGCCGGCGAGGATTGAAAATTCCCCATTCGTTCTCACGCCACGTTTTCACATCGTAAATGTCGAGGTCGAGCCGTGTGCCGTCTTCGGTGACAAACGGTCTGGGTTTGTAGAAAGGGAGCTCGCAGTAAAGACCGGGCATCGATGCAATCAGATCTGCATCGTATCGGCGACCGAACGATGCCCGGCTGATGCCCCGGACGAACGCGGGCAAACTGTTCAGCGCGCCGCCGTAGGCGTTCGCAATCAGGATGACGCGATGAATGTAAGCCGCTCCGGAATAATTGGGCCTGGCCGTACTGCCCTTCACGATTTCATCCACAACATCCTCTCGCCCATACTTCACGAGGTAGCGCGCGATATGACCTCCGTTGCTGTGGCAGACCACGTTGAAAAGCAGATCCGGTTTCCCGTGCGCGGTGCGAATGCCATCCAGCAGCGTCAGAAGATCCGAAGCATGCAGGACGTTGTCCTTGCGCCAGTCGTAATCAAATGCGTAGAGCGTCTCTCCCGGCTTTGGATTGCGGATGTCGCCGCCGACGATCCCCGCGTCCACGAGGGACTTCATCAGGCCGCCGTAAAGATCGTAGGTGTAGATTTTCGGAATGACCTTGATGCCATGGAGCAACCCGCACGGTCTCAACGTGTCTGTCGCCAGCATTGGATGCGCCGCGACCGGCAGATTCAGATCGTCTTTCCTGTCAGTTCTAAAAAAAAGGTCCACGAGCCGCCCCCACACCATCTTTCCGGAAGGTGGATGGTACATCCTGGATCCCTGCGTTCCTGGAATGAAGATCGAGACTGGCCTTGCTTCCGGTCCTGCGGCCGATGCTCCCAAAGCGAAGCACGCAGCGGTTATACAGCAGAGCCAAAAGTAAAGAGGCGACCGCCAGGGGAGTATCGGATGAATGGTGATCCTGGTCATTGGGTGAATGTGATTCCAGGCTGCAGACGGAGTCAACAGTAATGTTTGCAGATGGAACGCGGCTCCGCCTCTGGGAGGCATGCGGAATACAGCGTGATGCCCAAACAGTGGGATGCGCGTGTTCCCTCGCTACGACTCATCCAGAAAATTCATCTCGGGTTTCAACTGCCAGCGATACCGATCTTCCGGCTGTGTGTTCTTCGCCCACGCAGTAAGGATGCCTTTGTCATTACTCCTCTCCTCCAACTTCCTCTGAATCTCTTGAGGGTTCCAGCCATCGAGAACCTCTGCCGTGAGCTCGTTGACGATTTCCGAGCACGCAGGATCGTCTGACCTGTCGATGAGTTCATCTGGATCTTCTTCGAGATTGAATAGCTGCGTTGGCTGTCCGTGATAGTAATTGAGTTTCCATTCGTCCTGGCGGACCATGCGATGCAGACAGCCCAGGTTGGTGCAGTACTCGGAGAAGGCGACATCTTCCCACGAGTCGTCTTCGCCCTTCAACAGTGGTAGCAGGCTGCGGCCGTCAGAATTCGGCAATGGCGGCGCTTCGAGCGCGTCAAGCATGGTTGCATTGAAGTCGAGAGAACTGGCCACCCGTCTGCAGCGCTCTCCCTCCGGCAGGACGCCCGGCCATGAGATGATCGCCGGGATGCCGGCAGAGTTCTCATAAAATGTTTGTTTCCACCAAAGCCCATGCTCGCCGATCTGCTCTCCGTGATCCGACATGTAAATGATGAGTGTGTTGTCGATCAGGTTGTTCTCTTTCAGCGCCCGGAGAATCTTACCGATCATCCGATCCATCGCGGTGACCAACCCGTAGTACGCAGTACGGGAACGCATCATCTCTTCGTCATCGACTTCGATGATCCCGCACTGCTCGCGCCAGCTTTTGAAGTAAGGGTGAAGGTCATCGGAGTAAGGCGTTTCAATTCTTGGCCGTGCAATTCTCCCTTCGTACATCTGGTAATCCTCACGCCGCGCGACAAAGGGCTGATGCGGCAACATGAACCCGACGCTAAGCGAGAATGGCTCAGGCTCGAAACCGGATCGTTTCTGAAGCCCAGCCTGATTCAGGTAGTCCACTGCCGCCGCAGTCACCCAGTCATCGTGGACTTCGTAGGCGCTCTGCCCCGGCCCGGATTTTTCCAGGCTCACGCGCCCGGGACCGGCCGTGCCCGCCAGGATGCCGTGAGTTACTCCGGAACCACCCACATGATTTGGACCATGATCGCCCACCGGCCGGTCGGTGTACCCGTGTAGTTGATCAGGCCCGTTTGAGTGCATACGCCCAATCAGAACCGGCTGATAACCGCCCGCTCCCATTGCGTGAGCCAGCGTAGGGATACTGGAATCCAGAATCTGGTCGTTCGTCCAGACCTCGAGTTCATGAGGATGCCGCCCGGCCAGCATCGCCATCCGTGAGGGCACACAGATGGGGGACGGGCAATACACGTTCTCGAACACAATGCCACGTGCAGCGATAGAATCCAGGTGCGGCGTCTGAACGACAGGATCGCCGTAACAACCAAGGACGGATGGACTGTGCTGATCGGAATGAATGTAGAGGAGGTTAGGTTTCATAGGGATGAGGTTATTTAAGAGTGGAATGATGGAGTGTTGGTGAATCCAGAATCCCGATTCCTGAATTCAGATTCAAGATTCTAGAATCCAGAATCCAGAATCCAGAATCCAGATTCCCGAGCATGTACGCCGACAGCAATGTCGAGGTTTTTTGCCCGAGGTTTTTTGCTCGCGGACAGGGGCTTGGCTATAAGCTTTACGTCGATTCACCGCAAACAACGAAACACCATTCGTTTGCTTCCAATTCGCTTTCCCGCTGATTCGCTTGCCCTGATTCTATGAGAGACATCCGAATAGCCACCGCCCAATTTGAGAATCGTGATAACGACAATGCCTACAATCTTTCCCGAGTCGAAACTCTCACCAGAATTGCTGTTGAGCAGGACGCGGAGATTGTCAGCTTTCATGAGGGATGCATCCCGGGCTACACATGGATTCAACCCCTTTCGAAAGAAGAGCTGTTGGAGATAGCGGAGCCCGTGCCGGATGGTGATTCCGTATCAGAGCTGATGCGTATCTCGAAACAGTACGGCATCGTGGTTATGGCGGGCCTTGTCGAGCGCGATGCCGAAGACAATGTCTATAACACCTATGTCGCTGTCTCCGGTGACGAATTTGTTGCGCGGCACCGCAAACTGCACCCGTTCGTCAATCCACATCTAAGCCCGGGCCAGGGCTATACCGTCTTCGATCTTCTTGGCTGCAGGATGGGGATGCTGATCTGTTACGACAACAATCTCGTCGAGAATCCACGCATCACCGCAATGATGGGAGCGGAGATTATCTTCATGCCGCACGTCACCTGTTGTCTTCCGTCAGCCATGCCCGGGCGTGGCATTGTGCCAAAAGAATTCTGGGACAATCGCCATCGCGATCCGGTGAGCTTGCAGCAGGAGTTTCTTGGCCCCAAAGGACGAGGCTGGCTGATGCGCTGGCTTCCGGCCCGGGCCTACGAAAACGGCATTTACGCTGTATTCTCGAATCCGGTTGGATGGGATTACGACACGGTCAAGCCCGGTCTGGCGATGGTTCTCGATCCATATGGTGAGGTGATCGCCGAGAGCCACGCGCTCGAAGATGATGTCGTTGTCGGCCTGTGCACTCCCGAAAAGATTGCCAATTCGTCAGGCCAGCGATACCTCAAAGCCAGGCGGCCGGATCTCTACGGAGCGATGGTCGAGCCGCAGGAGTCTGTGACACTTCCCGGGTGGAAGATGGAGCACGAGACCGATGACCGCGATGCGGAGACAGAGTGATTCTGTGGATGTCTCAGCATGACCTTCTCCCACAGCATCACCACAGACGACAGGATTCAGAAGGTATCGCTTTACCTTGAAGGCCGGCCATTATCCTTTGCCGAAGTATTCCAGCATTGGCAGAGCAGCAGCCAGTTCAGAGATCACTTCCTTTCCATACTTCGTGATTCTCCTTTCGATTCGTATCGTTGGGAGACGCCATGTGTCGAGAAACTCACGGCCAACAGTGACTTTGAGTTTGTCCTTGTTGATTCACCACACTTGAAACGAGCGCCTGATGTTCGTTCCTTCAAAGAGCACCTGGCTAAAGCCGCGTCCAGTGTAGTTTCGTTCCAGAATCTTTCGCGCGACGCCACTTTAGTCGTTCCTGCAGCCGAAGCTGATTCCCACGTGTATGCACATCTGGCTTCATTCGTCAGAGGCGCCTCCGATTCTCAGGCACATTTACTCTGGCAGGTTGTTGGCCAGGTGATGTCCCGTCAGCTTGGCAGGATGCCTATCTGGCTCAATACAGCGGGTGCGGGTGTCGCCTGGCTCCACGTCCGTTTGGATTCGCGGCCGAAGTATTATCACTACTCACCCTATAAGGCGATGGCTTAACTTAGCTGTTGGCGAACACTCAAAGGAACGTTCAAGCCTTGAAGGTGCCTCGGCATTCCACTCACATAGTGGCCCGCGCCTGTACGGAAAAGGAGAGCAACTACGTACTCATCTTTTTCGCTTTCTTCACGGGCGGCCGCCTCAGCACGCAGCTCAACACTTCGACCAGGGTGATCAGGTCCAGCGCGTTGTGATGAACGATTTCCTTCATCTGCCGCGCATCACCGGACTTCACGAAATCGTGGTAGGCGTCCGGGATGTCGGCACCGGGAATATCGCCGATTCGTTCACGGCCGCTGATGTGTTTTTCGAGCGTCTGCAGCCGGCAGTTTGGTAGCTCGTGCTTCCAATGACGCCGCCCTTCGTGCAGAAGATCCAGGTGGTCGAACTCGACGAAGTACGGGATGCCGTTGGCGATGAGGCGTTCCTGAATATAGCGCAGGTCAAAGCTCTTCCCGTTGAATGAGACCATCGCCTCGTACCGGTCAAAGAGAGCGGCTAGGTAGGCCAGCAGCGGCGGTTCTTCCGAGTAGTCCCGTGCCAGTAATTGTCGCAGCGTCAGGCTGCCGGTATCCCAGGTGATCAGGCCGACGAGAAATGCCGCGCCCGTGCCGAGACCGGTTGTTTCTATATCGAGAAAGCAGATCCGATCTGGCTCGTACTCGAGGATACTCCTGACGTCCGGATGCGGTTCGAACTCTGTCTGCTGCCTGCAGAATGCGAGGGAAGCAAGGTATTCCGAATGGACCTCATCGCTGTTCGAGACGAGCAATTCCAGCGGCCGTTCGTAGAGAAGGAACTTGCCTTCGTTGACCTCCATTTCTTTGCCGGCGATCACGTCATCCAGACGAACGCCTTCCTCAGTCTCGCTGTATGAGAGCGACCGGATTTCTTTCTCGTAAAGATGCTGCCGATGAAAATCTGCTAGCTTTTGACGAATCTTGTTGGAAAGCAAATCTGCGGGGGGAAGCTGGATGGTGAGAGGAAAGCGGTGCGGGGAGTCGGATTATAGGGCTCCCCGCACCGTTCACATCTGCCAGACCGTTCTAGGTTATCTTGGATGCCGCCATCACCCCATCATTTCACGAAGGGCTGTCAGATTTGCTTCTTCATCAAAAAGCGCCTGCACTTCGATCTCGAAACTCTTGATGACCTCGCTCTGCAATGTGCCGGAGTTGGATTTCAGTCTCAGTTCGTAAGACCCCGATTGCAGGACGTACTGCTCGATGACGGAATCTTCTGCATTCACAATCCAGTATTCACCCACGCCGTTGGCCGCGTAGTCTTCAAACTTGATCCCACGATCTCGATCTTTCGTCGAGTTTGAAAGCACCTCCACGACAAAGTCGGGAATAGGAAACTTTAAAGTGTCCGGCTGCAGTTGGGCAGCTTTTTCAGGGCCGAAGAAGACGATATCCGGCTCATAATCATTACGAGGGAAAACGCAGAGGCATTTCTCGACTGCCACCGATCCCAGTTTGTGAATACTGACGAAGGTGCGTAGCAAGGTCATCAGCCGACCGGTCACATCCAGATGCCGTTTTCGCGCTGGGGAATGCAGTACCACCTTACCATCGATGAACTCGATTTTCTGTTCGGGTGTCATTTCCGTGTAAAATTTCTGACGATGCTGCTGTTCCTCTTTCCACTGTCGCTGGAGCAGTCCCAACACCTCGGGGAGTCGTGGGGAGTGCAGCAACGATTCAACCATGGTATCCAGAGTGCTCATTTCTAAACGCTAACATTTTGATGTCGGGGTGCAATTCACGATGTTTGCTCTGTTCTAAGCAGTCATGGTTTGAGCCGCGTCGTTCAGCCTTGCCTGCACCCTCACTTACTTCTCCTGCTCTTCCTCCACCTTCAGGCTTTTCGCCTCTTCTTCCCTGCCCTGCTTCTTATAGATCAACCTCAAGAAATCACGGGCCTTTCTGTTGTTGGGTTGGGCAGCGAGGAGTTCTTCGAGCTCGATGATGACCGCGTCTTCGTCGTCGAGATCGAAGAGGAGATCCAGGATGAGCATGTGGAGCTCCGAGCGTGAGTCATCCTGCCGAAAGACGAGGCGGGCTTCTTTCAGAGCATCCTTCTTTCTGCCGGTCTGAGAGAGGCTTGCGGCCAGGTAGCTCCGGGTATCGAGGTGGTATGGCTTAAGGGCGAGGGCAGAACGAAATTCGAGCAGGGACGCTGGGAATTTGGCCTGGCGTGCAAGAACGAGACCGCGAGCGATGAAAGGGAGCTCGGATTCCGGACGCAGCCGGCTTGCTCGGCGAAACGCTGCGTGGGCATTTTCGATATCGCCGGAGAGCTCGAGGGCGGAGGCGTGGAACGTGTGGGCCTCGGGATAAAGTGGCAGGAGACGGGCCGCATTACTTGCGTGCTTGAGCGCGGCTTTGAGCTGTGCCGGGCGATTTACCAGAAGCTCTGCAAGGGCCAACTGGGCTCGGCCAGAACCTGGGTACTCTCTCGCGGCACGCCGGACACGTGCGAGCCGATCGTGACCTGGACGAAGCCCATGATAGAGGGCACGGACCTCCACCTCTGCGGGCAAGGTGGCCGAAGAAAAGCTCTCCCCGAAGATGCCCAGGCCGGGGGATGACAACATCAGACCCTGTTTGGTTTCGATCGCCGCGCAGGCCGGCGCGAATCCGTTCAGGCTTTCAATAGAAGGCAATTGGATGTAGTGCGCTTTCAGACCAATGAACCGAGCCGCGGCGACAAAGATCGCGGTGCTCTCATCGGGAGTCAGCCTCGTTCGGGGCTCGGCAATGTGCTGCTCCATACAAGCCAGGACCGTTCGGGCCGGGCCGTATTCGAGCTTTGGCCGAAACGACAGCCAGGTGGAAAGCGCATGTATTCTCTCCGCGTCCGTGTCGCACCCCAGAACCGATCTGTTTGCCATCTGTGCCAGGGGCAGCGGCGAATCGAAAGGATCGGGGAAATCGGACGCGTCGCCGAGCCCGGCCGGGCTTCGATGTGCCTCTTGAAACTGCCAGTTTCCTAATGCCTTCTCGCTGATCTTCCTCAGGCTTGCCGCCTGTCCATCGTTGAATTCGAGGGCAGGGAGTAATCCGGTTACCAGACGCGCGGTGGCGAGAAGTTCCATGCGAGGCTCGGGGAATCGAGGATTGTCCCAATGTCTCATAAGCGCGTTCACAGCGTCCTTGGCCAGTTTGGGACTGTTGGTCACGTTTTCGCCCACCGGCAGCGGGCCCTGGGCGCGCAAGAGCGAAAGCATGGTCAACAGCCAATCAAGATTCCGGTCGAGCAGTTTTGGCACGCGGGAAAAATCCGGGCTCTTGGTTGCCTTCCGATTAGCGAAGACGAATTCGCCTGCCTTTTCAGAACCGTGAAATGAGGCCAACAGGTTTTTGGCGGGGCATTCCTTCGTGAGCAGTCCGGCGACTTTCTGAAGCTCGACCAGCGAGTCCGACGCCTTGCCCTTCAGGAACAGCGATACGGCCAGGCCATAATCCGCCCAGACGAATCTGGGTGACCACCGGGTAGACTGCCGATACTGTTTCGTCGCCTCTGCAAATTTGCCCTGGCTCAAAGCGACAGCCCCCCGAATGGCATGCCCTGCCGCGCGCAGCCGTCTTTCATCTGCACCGAGGGGCCTCGACAGAGATGTCTGGAACAGGCGTGAGTAAAGCTCCGCTTTCTTGTTTTCACCCAGCTTCCAGTAACAGGCAGCGCGGGTGAGCAAGCCCTCGATCTCCGGCACCATGTTCTCTTCACGCTGCAGAAACTGGCGTATCTGATCGTCCGCGTTCTGTTCCATCAGCCACGCCGCGTATTCGGTCACAAACTTGACGTCTGAATCCTTCGGGAAACGAAAGTGCACGCCTTCCGCAATGAAAGCCCGGGATGCAGCTTCGTCCAGATCGCCCGCAAGAACGGCTGACACGGCACGACGCCAGACGGTAGAGGCAGAGGCGAGCGTGTCGCGTTCGAGAACGTAGTCCAGGTGTTCAATGGCTTCCTTTAACAGCCCTTCATCCTGTTTAAGCGCACGAAGTGAATGCAGCGTTCCCAGGAACCCGCGCTGGCGGCGCGCGCGTTCACGGAGGCTGTCGATGATAATGGTCGCGAAGGTTCGCCGAACGGCCAGGTAGTCCGGGTCAAGCTCGATAGCTTCCCGAAGGCTCAGCAGGTCGAGCAGCTCTTCCAGTTTTGCCGGGGAAGGTTCAACCACGGCTTTACTGAGCGCGGCCGGATCGGTATTGCGAGCATTGAGGTTGGTGTAATGCCGGGCAAGGAGCACCTGGGGCCGATACTTGAACTTCTTCATCGCCTTTTCAATGGTTGCCTGGGCCACCTTAATCTGTCCCACACTCAGGCAGGCCATGGCGTAAGCCGCGAAAGATTCAGCACGTTTCTGCCCACCTTCGAGAGCCTTTCCCAACTGTTCGAGCGCTTCCGGATACTGGCGAAGATTGATAAGCGCAAGGCCGAGCTCGGCCGCGACAGTGGAATTGGCCGGTTCGGCTTCGTATTGCCTGACGCAGGCACGCAAGGCGGATTCGGCTGTCCTGATGGCCGTGGATTTACGTGAGACACGATGAAGAAGTCGGACCAGACGACGGTATTCGGATGGACTGTCGTGCATCCTGATTTCGTGCCGCAGCCGTGGCAGATCGTGAATGGATGTAGAGGGATACCGGTCGAGCAGGTCCTCCCAGCCCACACGTGTAAGAATCAGGTCTTCAACATTGCCGAGTGGGACCTGCAGGCTCTTGAGAATCCTGGCCGCGTCCGGAAATGCTTCTTCGCTGAAGGACGGTACCGAGCAGAGACCAAGCATCAGGGCACCCAGATTCAGAAGAGATCGCGTCCGCCGCGTGAGGACGGTTCCGTAATGAAAAGGATGGAGTGAAATCAAGGGAGACGTGTTTTGATTGGAATTCAGTCTGATGAGGCGGGGATGTTATCAGAAGGCACCGAGTTTGAACTGTCGGATTCATCAGAGCGGATCCTGCGGCGCGTCTCTCCCCTCTCTTTCTGTCTGACGGTGAAAGCGATACCATGCCGCTCATTGTTCCTGGACTTAAGCTGCTACCATATGCCGAGGCTTGTCAAACACGATGGCGAATCTGTCGATCTGACCGGGCGAAGGGTCAGGATTGGGCGGAGCTCCAGGAACGACATCAATGTGAAAGTCGACGGCATCTCTCGTATGCATTGCGAGCTTCGCTCTGTAGATGATGGATACGTCATCGTGGATCTGGGCAGCAGCAACGGCACCTGGGTGAACAAAAAGAAAATCACTCGCTATGAGCTGCAGGACGGCGACCGCATCCAGATAGGCCGGCTTAAGATGAAGTATCACGTGGATGAGGAGGACGAGGATGCAGAGGTCGCCGAGGCAGCTTTGGAAGCTGAAGAGGAGTGGGTGGACGAAGTTGAGGAGGAAGAGGACGAAGAGGAATCCGAGGCAAAGCGTAAGAAGAGGGAATTCCTGGAGAGGGAACGAGTCAGACGGAGGGAAGAGGAAGAGAGCGAAGAAGAGGCGGAGGAAGATGATGATAAGGGGGAGGAGGAAGAGGCAGAGACTGAAGCTCAGAAGAGGAAGCGAGAATTCCTGAAAAAATCTGAGGAAGAAGAAGGGGAAGAGAAGGAAAAAAAAGAAAAAGAGAAAGCAGACAGACCGGAAAGAAGAGCTTCCAGACCCAAACCAAAACCCGGCAAACGGATCCTCAGAAGGAAAAAGAAGAAGGAGCGGCCCAAAGCCAACATACCACTCGTCGCCGCGGCCGTTGCTCTGGGGATCCTGACCGCAATCTCACTTGGTTCGGTCCTGAATTCGATTCCGGAGGCACCTGCAGACCCGGTCAACAACACGACCATCCACGCCTATCTCGAACGTGCCGAATATCTCTACGAGCTCGGAGAGACAGAGCTGGCAACTCCGGCGCACTCAAAGCTCTTCCGATTCGTTGGGAAACACAAGGCGACCGACCAAGACCTTCAGGTGAGGCTGGCAACCGCACGGACCAGAATGAAGGAGCTCAGAGATGAGCCGAGCAAAAGGAGATTCGAAGAAAAGGCCCTCACAGCTCTCATCGAAGCCTTCCTGACGAATCTCCGCGACGGACGAACCATCCGCGCCTGGACCCTCTGGGAACCGGCGACCTTAAGCAGACGAAAAGAGTTCACGAATCACATAAGGTGGGATTTCCGTGTCGGACTCCGTCATTCCTCTGAAGCAGAAGTGTCCGTGCCGGTAACCGTCAAGCACTCCAAGGCAAATGTGGGCAACGACGGCCGCTATGATTTCCTCGTAAAAAAGATCGACGGTGAATGGAAGATCAGCAGCGTGACTCCGTAGTCACTCCGGACAGTCTATCTGTTCGTTAAAGCGAATCAGAAGTTCCAGAGGATCGGCATCCTTGGAGCCTGATCAGATGAGTCGGTCACACGCGGCGCCATCTCTGTTGAGAGCACAGTCGAAGTCATCGGCTCTGTCGATTTTGGAGGACCCTCTCTCTGCATCCGGGCACCGAAAGCCAGGCCCAGAATCAGGGCCGCAGTAAACAGGACCGACAGGCCCCAATGTGTGGAACCGCTTTGCACTCGAATGATTGGATATGACGGGTACATTTGTTGCCTCGTTCAACAGAGCTGCTCGATTAATTCGCCATCATGTCTACGGGCGAGTCTTTGCCGATGGTTGACTTGCCAGCCCCGCCGGTCGCGGCCGACGAGATGGACGATGTCCACTCCACGTGGGCATCGAAGTAGAGAAGATTGACACCGCCATCATGGTTCGGTGGGTCTTCTGCATCGTCGCACATCATCAGCGTGTTGGATGGCATCTTGTCCACGATGACGCCCATCCTTCCGTCGCGGCCGGCAAAGGAGACATCAATGTCTCGGAGCGCTGTGAAACGCCGGCCGAGCTCGCCACCGTCATCGTTGTCGTCTGCAGATGAAGGGCAGAGGTATAAGTCCGGTTCGTTCAGCAGGGATGTCCAATACATGGATGCTATCCACTGTGCGCCATCGAACGATGCTTTCTGTGTGCCCGGCCAGGTGTAGTATCGACCCTTTCCGTACTGGTCGATGTATTGGATCATGCCGGTACCGAGCTGTCGGAGGTTGTTCTTGCATTTCATTTTGCGGCTGCCACGATGACAATTGTGTCTTGCGAACATCGGCAGCACGACGCCAGCGAGGACAACGAGTACGAGGAGCAGCACTCCCAGGTCGATCAGAGTGAATGCTTCAGGTTTCCTCTTCGATTTGGCAATCATGGTTTCCTCCTCAATTAGCGAGCATGTCCACGGGCGAGTCTTTTCCAATTGTTGACTTGCCGGTCTCGCCGGACGCGGCAGGTGAGATTGATGAAGACCACTCCACGTGGGCATCGAAGTAAAGCAGGTTCACACCGTCATCATGGTTGGGCGGGCCTTCAGAGTCGTCACACATCATCAGCGTATTGGATGGCATCTTGTCCACGATGGCGCCCATCCTTCCATCGCGGCCGGCGTAGGAGACATCGATGGATCGCAGTACCGTGAAGCGCCGACCGAGCTCGCCACCGTCATCGTTGTCGTCCACAGAGAAAGGGCAGAGATACAGATCTGGTTCGTTCAGGAGCGAAGTCCAGTACATGGTCGCGATCCATTGCGCACCATTGAACGATGCCTTCTGTGTGCCGGGCCAAGAGTAGTATCGGCCCTTTCCGTACTGATCGATGTATTGGATCATGCCGGTACCGAGCTGCCGGAGGTTGTTTTTGCATTTCCTGTGATGACCACTGTGTTCGCGTGACCGTACCAGTGCGGGCAACAACATGCCCACCAACACGATCAGCCCCGCCAGGATTGCCAGATCAACGAGTGTGAATGCTCTTCGTCCGTTCATGAGAGTCGTTCCTTTATTCGACCTGTTTCCGCAGAGCTCAGTCTGTTTAAATGACACTGCGTCGGGGACACGCATAGCCGTTGTCTCCCAGCACCGAAGTTCTCGGCACCGGCGCGTGAAGCGACGAGCAGCCCTGTATGGCAAGCTGTGTGCCGCCGACTTCATCTGAGCTGATTCTTGGAAAGGCCAACCCTCTGAAAAGCACGTTTGTGGATGTTTTGTGCCGTTTCCTGCCAATGGAATTACTTCGCCTTCGTAATGCACCCGCAGTTCCGTGATACTGTGCCGCGGTATCTGCCAGGCTACCGGTATGTCGAATCTGACATACTTGGGTAACGAAGTTCACAGATGGGTAGATGTTTTCTTAGGGCCGGTCTATGCCGCGGCTTACAGGAACTTCGCCATGTCGTCGGCGAGCTCCTGGCAGGTCTGGTAGCGTCCGGCGAGGTCTCGCTTCATCGCCTTTTGAATGACACGGACGAAATCCAGTGAGAGGTTGCTGTTGTGGACGATCGGATTGACCGGGTCTTCCGTGATCGAGCGTTTGATGATGTCGAGCATGTTCTTGCCGCTGAACGGATGATGGCGGGTCACCGCGTAGTAGAGGGTTGCGCCTAGAGAATAGATATCCACCCGGCTGTCGATATCGGGGCTGCCCTGGGCCTGCTCGGGGGCCATGTATCCGGGGGTGCCCAAAAGGGTGCCCATGGCCGTTACCTGGACCTCGGAGCTATCCAGGCTCTTCGCCAGGCCGAGGTCGGTCAGCTTGGGTTTGTTATCTTTGGTGACCATGATGTTGGCCGGCTTCAGATCTCGATGAACGATGTTGGCCTGGTGTGCGTGATAGAGACCATCCGCGAGGGAATAGAACATGACCGCGGCGGCGGCCTGCTCGAGAACACCGTTCTTGACCACGATATCGTGGAGGTTGCTGCCGTCTACGTATTCCATGGCCAGGTAGAGGTGCTTTTCGGCCTTGCCCAGGTCGTAGACGGTGGTAATCGTGGGATGCCGAAGCTGCGCGCCTGTCTTGGCCTCACGGATGAACCGCTGGACCGCGGTGTTGTTCTCTTCCACTGCGGAATGCAGAATTTTGTAGGCGACAGTTCGCCCGGTGGAAATCTGGCGAGCCTTGTAAACCGCTCCAACCGCGCCTTTTCCCAGCAGGTCCTGGATGTCATAGTCACCCTCGACCGTGCCAACCATTGGGTCTGTCTTTTTGGGCTTTGGCGTCGGACGGGGTTGTGCCGGTGGCGTAGGCTGGGCCGGCTGGGCCGGCGGGGCTTGTGCTTGTGGCGTAGGCTGGGCAGGCTGTGGCGCAGACCGGGCTTGTGCCTGTGGCGTAGGCTGTGCAGGCTGGGCTTGCGCCGGTGGCGTGGGCTGGGCAGGCTGTGGCGCAGGCCGGGCCTGTGGCTCTGGCGCGGCAGGTCTTGCAGGCCGTTCCTGGGGATATGCACCGGAACCAGATTCTGAGCCCTCTGCAGGATCGCGGTTGACCGGCGGGGATGGGGCTGGCCTCGGGGCCGGGGCTGCGGCAGCCCCG
>Ga0187827_10003011_pt1 | contig 22308 bp, 15 predicted proteins | sample ETNtaG_39_FD_167969 | JGI IMG/M metagenome (GOLD analysis project Ga0187827, IMG submission 167969) | Marine microbial and viral communities from oxygen minimum zone, Eastern Pacific Ocean - ETNP2014_SV_150_PacBio MetaG (Illumina Assembly) | ecosystem: Environmental > Aquatic > Marine > Hypoxic... | reverse complement strand
TTGGAATCTGCTATTTTTGAAATTTAACTAAATGGGCCGCTAGCTCAACTGGCAGAGCAACTGACTCTTAATCAGTAGGTTCCCGGTTCGATTCCGGGGCGGCTCATTTTTCTTTTGTCAAGCACTTTGAATCGTATTGATTAGATAGGCCTTTTTTCTCCGAAACCTTGAGGGTAAAAGAAAATGTTGATCCTTTTCCCTCTTTACTTTCGACTCTTATCCTTCCCCCCTGCTGTTCTATAATGTCTTTAGATATGGTCAACCCCAGGCCAGTACCCTGGATCGATTTAGTGCTTCTACGATTTAACTGTACAAATTTTTCAAATATTTTATCTAATGATTCCTGTGGAATACCGATCCCCGTATCAGATATGGATACTTTAACATACGGCACCGCAGTACCCTTTTCATTAATTAGTGTGGTCAGGGAAGCATTAACATTTATGGAACCTTTCGGTGGAGTGAACTTAACAGAGTTACTAAGTAAATTAGAAAAGACCTGTCCCAGCCCTTTTTTATCTACGTATATAGATGGTAGTTCTTTTTCTACCTGACTATTTATCGATATTTTATGGGTTTCCGCATCGCCCTGAAACACTTTTACAAAATGATCAATTATTTCTTTGATCTCAATTTCTTCAGGATTATATTCCGCTAATCCGGCTTCAATTTTTGAAATATCCAGAAAACTGTCAATCAAGCTACTCAGTCTTATACTTTCCTCTTTAATAATCTCAGCATATTCACCTTGTCCCTTATTAGGTCTATGCCCGTACATCAACAGCAGTTCTGAATAAGAACGAATAGAAGTAAGTGGGGTTCTAAGATCGTGGGCCACCATATTTAAAAAATCACTTTTCTTTTTATCTAATTCTTCTGCCATATCAGCTTTTAATTCCTCGCTTTGCCGGTCGGAATAGAGCTTATAGAAATAAATTAAAAAACTAATAATAAATATCAGAATTATTGTAAACAAAGAAATTCTAATCTTGTTACTTGTTGACATGATATTTAAGATTTCATCAAAAGGCAGTTCTGAACCGACATACCATTGTTGACTAACGATTTTGGCCGGTAGAAACCCTACAAGTGATCTCTCTCCGCCTTCATGGTAATAATCCAACGGGAGGCGAAAGCTACCTTCTTTTTGCTGAAAAATCGTTTTAATCGCTTTGTCGTGATATTTCTGCGGCAAACCGAGAGAACAACTCAGCAATTTCCCGGAACTATCAAATAGCCACGCGTGTTCGGAAAGATTATCTGCTATTTTGTAGATTGTATCCATCTCTATATTTACAATGACTATTCCTTTTTTTTGTTTAACGAGATTGACAGGCATCGCTAAGCGGATCATCTCTCGATGTGGGAGTTCTATTTTTCCAAATTCCTTGTTCAAAGTAATAGAAGAAAGGTAAAACTGATTGGAATCCATGCTCATAGCTTTAGAAAAATAAATCTCTTTAGATTTATCCTGTAGAATTTTAACCGGGTTAATACTGCCGCCTTTTTCTCTTTCCACTCTGACAATTTCCTGCCCAAGTGAATCAATAAACCGAAACTGGCTTAGAAATTCATGGCTCTCTATCGTGGCAATGAATAGACTGGTGAGGGCGGTTTTCCAAATCTCAATTTGCTTTTCATCTTTTTTTTCTATAGCAGTAAGCAAGTTTTGTATCGGGAAGCTATGTGCGGCACGAATAAGTTCATCTTCGCTCATTTTAAAAATTTGCTCAATTTGTTCCCCCCCTGTTTTTGCCAGCAATACCTGGCTGTTAACCACCTGTTCTGCAATTTGATTTTCCACAACCATTTGAAGACGCTGGAAAAAGAAAATAATGGTCCCAGCGCTAAAAATCATGACAATTGTTAATATAGCAATTTTACTTTTCATTTCTGTTTTTATTTAAAGTCTTCAGCTCTTAGCTGTACGCCTTTCAGTTATTTCTACAGGCATAAAATAGTTTACATTTTTCCATAAGCAGGTTGTCCGAATATGTCATTCTGAGGCTTTGCTGAAGAATCTCTGTTTTACAATTTAGTTGAAATCATGAGATTCTTCACTTCGCTCAGAATGACAAAGTGCGTGTTTTTGGCATTTTTGTACAGCCTGACCCTTGTCATTATGAGTTATGATGCATTTTAAATATATTTTCAGAAGTTCAGCAGTGCTGAAGTCCTGAAAGTTGCTAAAATTTTTAAAAAGAGGAGATTCTTAGCTTGCGATCAGACTAACTCTATTATTTATACTTACAACCTCCTGTATCACCCCCTTCGACTTTAGTCAGGTCAAGTTTTGCTAAGGGGGAATAAAAAATACGAATGTGCGTTATTAGAGGTGCCCTTACCATTTTCCACTATATCGGGTTTGGGTCTTGACAATATGTTGTTTTTCATTATAAATAAATAGGTTACTTAAAACATGTAGATTTTATCAGGAATCCATAGACAGGACAAGGATGTCTCATCTGTAAACCACGTTAGAGAACTATGTTCTCTAACGGCCAAAGATGGTGGCAAGGAATGTTTTATTACGCCGACAGGAATCGGTAGCTTTCTCTAGCGGAGTAAATGTAACTCGAAAAGGAGACCATGGAAAGAATTTCCCATGTACTAATAGTAGATGATGATCCTCATAGCAGGGGCGCTATCAGCATCGCCCTCAAGGAAGAAGGATATTTGCCAACGGAGGCAAAATCAGGTGAGGAAGGAATAAATCTTTTAAGGGAGAATACCTATGATATGGCAATAATAGACCTTCGCCTTCCGGATATGGACGGCATTGAGTTTCTTAAGATATGCAAACGTAATTCTCCCGACTGTATGGCAGTTCTTCTCACTGCCTATGGCTCTGTAGGTACAGCTGTTGAGGCCCTGAAAGCCGGTGCCAATGACTATATAACAAAACCATTCTCAATGGAGGGACTCCTCCTGACGGTTCAGCAACTCACAATTTCAAAGATATTAGAAGACAAAAGCACATTACTCAAAAAAGAGGAGTATGCTTTTAATAAAGAAGTCATAGGCAAGCATGAAAGGATGCAAGAAGTCTTTGAAATGATAAAGATAGCATCCGAGACAGACGCTACTGTCTTGTTGTCAGGAGAAAGCGGCACGGGCAAGGAACTGGCAGCCGATGCAATTCATTATAGTAGTCCGAGAAAATATTATCCATTTATTAAGGTAAGTTGCGCGTCTTTACCCGAATCCCTCCTCGAAGCGGAACTTTTTGGCTATGAGAAAGGAGCCTATACAGGCGCTCTAAAACAGAAAAAAGGCAGGTTTGATTTAGCCCATAAGGGGACCATCTTCCTTGATGAAATTGGAGAGACGCCTCCCGGTGTTCAGGTAAAGCTGTTGAGAGTGATCCAGGAAAGGGAGTTTGAGAGGTTAGGTGGAACAGAGACCATAAAAGTAGATATCAAGATTATATGCGCGACCCAGAGGGATTTAAAAAAAGAAATACAAAATGGAGCATTTAGAGAGGACCTTTACTTCCGACTAAATGTACTTCCCATACACCTGCCACCCTTAAGAGAACGAAGGGGCGACATCTTGTTTCTGTCAAACTTCTTTCTAAAACGCTACGCGGAACTGCATCAAAAACCAGCAAAGGACTTTTCAATCGAGGCTAAAGAAGTGCTTTTTAATTATCACTTCCCCGGAAATGTGAGGGAATTAGAAAACGTTTGTCATAGGGGTCTGCTTTTAAGCAAGGGAAAAGAGATTCAGTCTTGGGACCTTCCAACGGAAATTTGTGGCTACTATAATAAAGATTCCAATGCTTCCAACAATGCCCGGAGTTTTGAGCCATTATTCACGGCGACCAAGGCCTTTGAAAAAGAGTATATAGCAAGGATACTGCAGGAGACAAAAGGCAACAAGGGCCTGGCAGCAAGGCTCTTAAAGGTGTCGAGAAAGACTCTCTGGGAAAAGTGCAAAGCCCTGGGAATTACGAGTGGCTCGTAGATTGTACCTGCTCACGGTTGTCGGTCGACAGTTTACAGTTTAAAAAGTAAGTACAAACGAAAGAGGAGATCACCCTTCCTATAATTCCCGATAAAGGCATTTGGAATTACAAGCTTGGAGAGCGGGAATCACAATCATAGTTCTAAGTTCCTCAGCCCTGCATAAGCCGTTGCAAAAAAAGCTAAACAGTACCTAAAAAAACAAGAACTAATTATTTCCAATTGCTAATTGTAAGCTGTTAATTGTTAATGCCCGGTCATGAACCATGTCTCAATCGAAAGTTGCTGGTAAGCATCGGTGGCGCGGGGATCGATCCGGCAAATACGATGAAAACGCGGAACGGTAAAGATAACCAGTGACCGTGGTTCAGGGGCAATGCATTCGGAAATTTCGACGGTTGTTTGCTTGCCTGTTTCATCCTTCTCTGTTCCGTATACGATCAATTCACCGCCCCAATCAACGTCCCATTTATCGTGGAAGTATGCGGTTATTGCCAGTCGGCGCAGGGGAGAGGCTTCTTTAGAGGTCACATCCGCCTTATTGGTATCATCATGTATGGAGAGGCAGTCGCCCACTGCGTAAGAAAAATAATTTAAATTCAACTGAGGTTGCTTAATGTCATCAGAAGAACCGGTGTAGTTGGCAATGCATGGTAGATTAATCTTATCCAGAAATCTTTCCCTCTCCGGTTGCCCAATATCCCCCATGCTCCAATTTCCGCAATTTGGGAAAGAGCGAGATGCCTCAGGCATATCCGCAAGTTTTTTCCAGGTCGCCTGGTTCATGGCGTTCTGGAAAAAGGTCTGTTCTTCAGGAGTCCAGAATTCCTCCAGCACCAGCACAGGATCTTTGTCAAACGAAAATGACTCTTGATTGAAATCTTGAAATAGAACTTTCATAACATTATCAAAGAAACCATAGAGCAGCTTCGCCGCAACCCAAAATTAAGTTGCTACAGGAGTACTTAGTGCGGCCTTCCGCCGCAATCAAAATTACAATCCCCTATATCAGGCTGTCCGAAAACTGCGGAAGTCACATGATTGTCATTCTGAACGAAGCGAAGAATCTCATGATTTCAATAAGTTTTTAAAACAGAGATTCTTCGGCAAAGCCTCAGAATGACAGTTTTCGGACACCCTCAATTTGGGGAGAGAACTCTCCTCTAAAATGTCCCTTCAGGACGGGGTGTCTTAAAAACTTAGCTAAGCCTTGCATAATGCACCATAGTTATCTAAATTCTGCGGTCCGATATTAAAATACTTGTTAACTCCTAATGTTCTGTCATGAACCATGTCACGATGGTTTGTCGTCGGTGATCACCAGCTAAAGGATCGATTCGGCATACACGATGATGACGCGGAACAGTAAACATTGCCAGCGACCTGGGTTTAGGGGCCACGCATCCGACAATATCAAGTGTTTTTTTGCCGGTTTTATCTTTCCTGTCTCCGTAAACGAGCAACTCACCGCCCCAATTAGGTTCCCATTCATTGTGAAAGTAGGCAACCATTGCCAGCCGGCGAAGGGGTGGGCGTGGAAGATGAGAGGGCACATAAGCTTCGTCCGTATCATCATGGGTGGGCAGGCTGTCGCCCACTCCGTATGAATAATAATTTAAATTCAAATGACGCCCCTTAATGTTAGGAAAAGAATCAATGTGGTCGGCAATGCAGTCAAGAGTGATTTTACTTAGAAATATCTCTCTTTCCTCTTGAGCTACATCCCCCCTGTGCCAGTTCCCGGAATTTGGAAAAGCACTGGCCACTGCGGGCATGTCCTTAAGGGTTTTCCAGGCAGCCTTTTTCATGGCATCCAGGAAAAAGGCCTGGTCGTCAGGAGTCCAGAATTCCTCCAGCACCAGTACCGGGTCATTTTGAAACGAAAATGCCTCTTGATTGAAATCTTTATACAAAACTTTCATAAAACCACCTAGAGAATGCCATTAGTTTTTTTAAATTATCAAAACATAAATCCCAAGTCAAATTTTTCATTTTCTATGTAGTTAAAATCCGCCATCTATTAATCCATAAAATCTGAAAGAAATCGTGAAGCAAAAAAAAACCTTTTAGCCGCTCAGTTACCTCAAGATAACTTACAAGGTTTTATTTTGGAACTTTTGTTTTTTTTAACCTGTGAGAGGGATTTTGAGGAAGACAATCCGGAAAAAATTCAGGAAAATTAGTACTACTAAAAGGTAAACTTTGTTTCCATTAAGTAATACTACTCTTAAACTATTATAAATTCGAAAAAAAAGTCAACCCTCGAACTACATTACGCCATTTTTTTCAATATATTGTATACTTAATTGCTTTCACCACAATATATACCATCAACAGAGGAGAAAATAAAATTGTAATGCACCGTTAAATTCCTTTCTGTTACCTATTTGTAACATTGCGGAATTTCTCCGCTAAACCATTAAACCAAGTAATACTTGATAAATCAATGCCATACGAAGTAAATCAAGACTTTATTAAGATGGCATCCTAATTGCTCCTAATCTAAACCTCTTATACTTTCAATGCTTTAGTTTGTGATGGGCATAAAAAAAGTTTCTCTTTTTTTAACATTTTGCTTGACAACATTAAATGAGGAAGCGTATACTCCCTTTCTCATTTTATAAAATGGAGTGGAACCCCCTTTGGAGGTATTTGAAGATTACTTGTTTTAGCTAAAAAACAATTACGTCCGGGATTTGTAACAAGTGTGATTTTATTTTTTAAACAAAGTTAAGAAAGGACCTGAATGGATATTGATTACGCCCCAGATATGTTGGATGAATTAGTAAGAATGGAGATGGAGCGCAGGGAAAAGGAAGGAGATCTCGGTCTCACCAAAGAGTATCACAAGTTAAGAGAATCGTTATATAATCTTCCCGATGACGACGACGATAGGGAAGAGGGGTTTGAAGAGGTAGATAGAAAGGTCTTTGCCACGCTGGGTCTTGGAAGTGGCATCGAGGAGATCCTTGAAGAGTTCCCTTTAATTCCAGAAAAGATAGGCCTCATGGAAATAAGGAAGGCATATAACAGGGAAGAAGAGAGTGTAAATATTTCTAACAGGCATTTGGAAACAGACCAAAAAGCGACTATCATCAGGCTTCGGCCTCAATGTTTCTTTAATCCAAATGGTTTTGTAAACGTTATCCGACATGAGTTTATGCATCTTAATGATATTTTGGATGAAGAGTTTGGTTACAACACAAGGCGATTTGGAAAAAACCCGAGTGAAGACGCCTTCATCAGGGACCGGTACAGAGTCATGTGGGACATCTATATAGAAGGTCGTTTGGCAAGAGAAGGAAGGGACGCAACAGACATGGGTAGAGACGGCTGTTGGAAGGAGTTTAATCTCCTCTATGTCAAGTTACCCGAGGAAGACAGGAAGACCATCTTTGAAACCCTCTGGAACAGGGAGAAGATGACCCATTCGGGAATTGCTGAACTTGCCTCAGACCCTTACAAACTTTTGCAGTCGGCAGATATATCCACCAAAGAAGGAGATGCAGAGACAAAGAAAAAGGTTGCCCTGCCGGGAAGCCCCTGTCCCCTCTGTAAATTCCCCACCTATCACCCTGTTCATGATTTTTCTCCTGAAGCTTTAGAAAAAATAAAAAAGGATTTTCCAAAATGGGAAGAGGACTGGGCATGTGAGCGGTGTATGGATCTTTACAATTTGAAACCGTTTGAACGGCAAGAGGATTTTACCCCGATGAGATCGCAAGTATAAAAAGGGGTTTTGCATTATACAGCGCCAACTAAAGGCGCGCGTTAAGTTATTTTTTATGGTTAAATTTTTTATTAAACATTTTTTCCCCGGCCATTTTGGAACCGGGATATTTAAAAGAAAAGGAGGCGAAACGGTCGGGATTTTACAGACTATCCTATTTATTAAAAGATAGTCGGAACTTTTCTTTAAAGAACAAACCTTGTTTTAGAGGAAAGTCGGGACAAGGCCCAGGAAGAGACATATTTTATAAAATTTTTTTATAAAGAAAGGGAAACTATTTATGCATTTAAAAAGAAGGAAATTTCTGCAGATAAGCGCTGCAACTGCTGCATCAATAGCCGCTCTTAACAGGAATAACCTTGCGTTGAGTTCCATGGTGACAAAGGTAGATAATCCGTTGTCGTCCTATCCTGATGTAAAGTGGGAAAGGCTTTACCACGATCAGTATAGATACGACAGGACCTTTACTTATGCCTGTTCACCTAATGATACTCATCAGTGCAGGGTAAGAGCCTTTGTAAGAAACGGCGTGGTAATGAGAACGGAGCAGAACTATGCTCATCAGAACTACGGCGATATTTATGGTAACAAGGCAACAAGAAACTGGAACCCGAGAATGTGTCTTAAGGGATACACTTTCGCCAGAAGGGTATACGGACCATACAGACTTAAATACCCGATGATAAGAAAAATGTGGAAACAGTGGGCCGATGATGGATTTCCTCATTTATCAGAAGATAACAGAGTTAAGTATAAGTTTAGAAGTCGTGCTTCTGATGGTTTCGTAAGGGTTTCCTGGGACGATGCCTTTATGTATGCAGCTAAAGGCTTTGAAGCTATCTCCAGGAGATACAGCGGAAAGGCAGGCGGACAGCTCTTGTTGGATCAGGGTTATGATCCGGATATGATTAAAGATATGGGTGGCGCTGGAACAAGGACCCTCAAGTTCCGCGGCGGAATGGGACTTCTCCAGGTTATCGGTGTATATGGTACCTACAGAGTCTCCACCATGATGGCCCTTCTTGATGTTTACGTCAGGGGAGCTACAGAAAAAAATGCCAGAGGCGGAAGAAACTGGTCAAACTATACATGGCACGGCGATCAAGCGCCAGGACATCCCTGGAGTCATGGATTGCAGACCTCTGATATTGACTTTAACGATCTGAGGTTTTCCAAGCTGACCATTCAGGTGGGTAAAAATCTTATTGAGAATAAAATGCCTGAAGCTCACTGGCTGGCCGAAATTCAGGAAAGGGGCGGGACAATTGTAACTATCAGCCCGGAGTATAATCCCCCTGCAACCAAATCAGACTACTGGATACCAATACGACCGGGATTATCAGATACCTCAATATTTCTTTATATCACAAAATCTCTTATTGATAATAATCAGTATGATAAAGATTTTGTAAAGGGGTATACGGATTTCCCACTGCTTATCAGAACGGACAATTTGAAAAAGTTAAGAGCCAACGATGTAATTAAAGACCATAAAAACCTCCTGAAAAAGGACGGATACAGTTATGCGGTCCAGGGTCTTACGGACGCGCAGTATAAAAAAATCGGCGGCGACTTTTGCGTGTGGGACAGCAAGACCAACAGCGTAAAGGCTATTTCCAGAGACCACATTGGAAAGTATATGAAATCTGCCGGTATTGATCCTGCTTTAGAAGGTACTTTCAAGGTCAAACTGAAAAACGGTGAAGAGGTCCCTGTAATGCCTGTGTTCCAGATGTATAAGGTTCATTTACAGGACTATGATCTTGATTCCGTTCATGAAATCTGTGGCGCCGAGAAAAGCAAGCTGAAAAGGCTCGCTCATGATTTTGCGACCATTAAACCGATATCCATCCATTATGGTGAGGGTATCAATCACTGGTTCCATGCGACTCTGCATAACAGAGCAACTTATTTGCCATTAATGCTTACAGGAAATCTTGGAGCGTTTGGTTCCGGTTCCCACACATGGGCTGGCAACTATAAAGCCGGTAACTGGCAGGCTTCCAAATGGAGTGGTCCTGGATTTTATGGCCTGGTTGCGGAAGATCCATTTCATCAGAACCTCGATCCAAAAGCGCGCGCCAAGGATTTAAAGATTAAAGGACGCGCAAAAGGCGAAGAGGTTGGCTACTGGAACCACGGTGATATGCCGCTTGTTGTTAATACACCGAAATATGGTCGGAAGAACTTTACCGGCTGGTCAGCTATGCCAACTCCTACCAAAGCTCTTTGGTATGTAAACGTTAACTTGTTTAACAACGCGAAACACCATTACGATATGATCTTCAATGTTAATCCAAAGATTGAGATGATCATCACATCAGATATTGAGATGACCTCTTCCGCGGAATATTCAGATATCATTTTTGCCGCCAACACATGGATGGAGAAGGAAGTCCACGAATGCGCGACTGCCTGTTCCAACCCGTTCATCCAGATTTGGAAAGGTGGTATTAAACCTCTGTACGATACATTGGATGATCTCAACTGTCAGGCAGGCGTTGCTAATGCTCTGTTTAAACTGACCGGGGACAAGAGGTTCTATAACCACTACAAATTCGCCCTGGAAGGCAACCATGACGTCTACTTGAACCGGATTTTAGATGGCAGCACGACGACAACATCTCCGGTGAAAGGAAAAGGAAGCTACTCGGTAGAAAAAATAATTAAAGGTGAATACGGCGAAGAGGGTGGTGCGTTGATGATGTACCGGACCTATCCGAGAAACTCTTTCTGGGAACAGACTCAGGAAGATCGCCCAACCTACCTTGATCACGGAAGATTCGCGGCATATTCGGATGATCCTACTGCTATAGAAGCAGGCGAGAACTTTATCGTTCACAGGGAAGGTCCGGAAGCAACGCCATTCTTACCGAATGTTATCGTAAGTACCAACCCGTACATCCGCCCGGATGACCAGGGTCTTCCAGAAGACGCTGAACACTGGGATGAGAGGACGGTTCGGAATATTAAGAAACCATGGAGCGCGGTAAAAAGGACGAAGAACTTCCTCTGGGAGAAAGGCTACAAATTTTACTGTGTTACTCCGAAGACAAGACATAGAGTGCATTCTCAATGGTCTGTTTGTGACTGGAACCTTATCTGGAACAATAACTACGGTGATCCTTACAGAATGGATAAGAGATGTCCGGGTGTCGGAGAGCATCAGCTCCATATTAATCCACAGGCTGCCAAAGACATGGGAATCGGAGACGGTGACTATGTTTACGCAGACGCTAACCCTGCCGACAGGCCATACAGGAACTGGAGACCGAGTGATCCGAGGTATAAGGTTGCAAGGTTAATGGTCAGGGCAAAATATAATCCAGCGTATCCATACAGTACAACCATGATGAAACATGCTCCTTACACGGCGTCTGAAAAGACCGTAAAAGCTCATGAGTCAAGGCCGGATGGAAGGGCAGTTTCTGCGGATACGGGTTATCAGTCAAACTTTAGATACGGATCACAGCAGTCAGTGACAAGAGATTGGTCCATGCCTATGCATCAGACCGATACACTCTTTCACAAGAAAAAGATTGCTATGAGATTCTTCTTTGGTTGTGAACCGGACAATCATGGAGTAAACACCGTGCCGAAAGAAACCCTTATTAAGATCACAAAGGCGGAAGATGCCGGTATAGGCGGAGTAGGTCTCTGGGATCCGGTCAAAACCGGTCTTACACCTGCTAATGAGAACCGTCTTTCCAAGATGTACTTAAAAGGAAAGCTTGTAAGGGTAAATGTCTAAATTAGACATTTAATAGTGAACAAATAGATGGGAAGGGGGTTTTTACCCCCCTCCCGTCATTATATAAATTTGATATTAAGGAGGAAAAATATCATGGCTGAAGTTCATAATTGGCAATTAGGAAGAAAGATGTGGTATCCCTATGAGGAAGCCCATCCAAACCGCCAGTTTGCTTTTGTTTTTAATATAAACCGCTGTATTGCCTGTCAGACATGCACCATGGCTTGTAAGGCTACCTGGACATTTTCAAAAGGCCAGGAGTTTATGTGGTGGAATAATGTTGAGACAAAGCCGTATGGTGGATATCCCCAGTTCTGGGACCAAAAAGCAATGCATCTCTTAGAGAAAGCTAATCCAGCGGGACAGACTTGGAACTCGCGACAGGGTAAAGGCATCTACGGAACGTATAATGGAATGACGATCTTTGAGGCGCCAACCGCAAAGGAAAGAGAAAGAGGACAAAACGCGGTCGGTTATGTTCCCTCGGATAAAGAATGGCGTTTTCCAAACATATATGAAGATACTGCGACCGGAGATTCTAAGGCTGGAGTACATACAAACTTTACAGAAGGTGAGCAATTGCCGGAGCATAGCGGCAGATGGTTCCACTATTTGCAGAGATTATGCAACCACTGCACATATCCCGCGTGTCTTGGCGCTTGCCCGAGAAAAGCTATTTACAAACGTCAGCAGGATGGGATCGTGCTTATAGACCAGGCCCGCTGTAGAGGGTATAGAAAGTGCGTGGAACAATGTCCATACAAAAAACCTATGTACAGATCCACGACAAGAATCTCTGAAAAATGTATCGCCTGTTATCCAAGAATAGAAGGGACTGACCCGATTTCCGGTGGACGCCCAATGGAAACCAGGTGTATGGCTGCGTGTGTTGGTCAGATCAGAATGCAGGGATTGGTTAAGATAGATAAAAACGGTGAGTGGGCGCATGATCCTCAGCATCCCCTTTATTACCTGATAAAGGTAAGAAAAGTAGCTCTCCCTCTCTATCCGCAGTTCGGGACTGAGCCGAATGGTTATTACATTCCGGCAAGAAACGCGCCAAGGGATTATTCCAAACAGATGTTTGGCCCGGGAGCCGATCACGCGGTAGAACAGTATCTGGCGCCTGACAGAGAACTCCTGGCAGTAATGAACCTCTTCAGGAAGACCCAAAAGATTATTTTCAAATTTGGGATAAAGAAGGGGCCGAAAGTATATGAGACGGTCTTTCACGGAAAACCGTGGGCGATGTACAACGACACGGTTATCGGTTATGGTCATGATGGAAAAGAAATAGTCAGGACCACGATTGAGGAACCGATCCATATCAGACCGGAAAAACACATCACATCAATTTAAGAGAATAGGAGATCTTTGATGGCGTCTACGGAAACAGAAAAAAAAGATGTGAGTAAGGAAGATAAAGCAAAGGCGGAGACTGCATTTGTGAGGAGCCAGATATACCGGCTCCTCTCACTTGCCTTCCATTACCCGAAGGAGGAGATATTTAATTTACTTGCTAAAGGTTCCTTTATCAAGGAACTCAAGGATTACTTCTCCTACATCTTAGTTAATAATACAACAGAGATAACAAAGGAGATGGGTGATAATGCCATTGAAATCATTACGGCATTGGAAGAGGTGATTGGTAAGGAGTTTCCAAACCGCGACCTCTCTTATCTTCAGGAGAAATTTCATACTGTGTTTGGACATACTGTTCATAAAGATTATCCTCCAATGGGATCACATTATGGGCAAGATCATATGTTTCAGTCCAGCCAGCATCTGGCAGACATAGCCGGTTACTATAACGCGTTTGGTTTGGAGCCTGCCGGTAAACAACTGGAGGGCTTGGACCACATCAGTCTGGAACTGGAATTTATGTATGTTCTCACCTTTAAGGAAGGGTATGCCATTGAGAACGATGGTTCAGAGAAGGTGGACGTTTGTGTTAAGACACAAAAGAAATTTATGAAGAATGAGTTAGGTAGTTGGGCCTCTTTCTTTGCAAAGCTTCTTGAATCAAAAGGAAATGATGAATATTATCAAAAGATGGCCGGCCTTCTGAAAGTATTTTTGGAAATGGAAGTTGCATTTCTCAAGGTCAAACCTCGAAGGCTCAAAGCTCCGGATGTGAGCGATTCACTGGATGAATCAGCGAGGGACAGAGGTGGTATTGAGTGTGGACATGAAGCGCTGAAAGATAGTACGCAATTGTCTGAATTCATCAAATAAAAAAATTTTAATGAAAGGACATAGATGAAGAAAAAATTATTAACAATATGTTTAGCTGTAATGCTGTCTTTTTATGTGGTCGGCATTGACAAGGTTGAGGCAGCAGGCGCTACTTTGAATGCTGATCAAACCGGAGGAGTGGATGTTGCAAGTATTGCCTCCGCAGATGCAGGCGGCAAAATTTCTACCAATCCTTTTGCTGCTCAGTGGATCAATGCTCCGAGAACGGTAGTTTCACTGCTTCCGCAGGATGTAACGGAACCAAAAGAATTTGCTCCCGCTATAACACAGGTTGCTGTCAGTGTATTACGGAATCCATGCTCGGTAGCTATTAGATTGCAATGGAGAGATGATAGCATAGACACTGCAGCGTTAAGGCATGATGATTTCAGGGATGGAGCTGCCATTATGTTTCCGATGAAACCTACTGACGATTCCGTAGGTGACGAGGTACAGGGAATTTTACCTTTTATGGGTGACGATGGTAACGCGGTCAATATCTGGCACTGGAAAGCGGACTGGGAGAGAGAAGGTGGTGTAGAGACAGAGCTTAGGGATGCCCAGTACCCGCACATGCAGTCCGATTACTATATCAATGAAACGGCCGGCTCTTCTGCCGTAGGGGTTGGTAAACCTGATACCGGTACAGGGTGCAGTGACTGTGTAGGAAATTCGAATCCATGCAGCGGTTCTGCGCTCGGCATAGGACCGGAACAAGGCCAAACTCTGATGACAGGCAGTGGAGATAGCCAGGGTGTTTTTGATGCTGGTGAACATTTAAACAATATTCTCGCAACAGAGTCTCTCAGGGCTTCCTCTGTAGAAGATCTCAATGCTGAGGGTTTTGGAACATTGACCACACAGGCCAGCCAGGATGTTAGTGGTTATGGCGCTCATGGTAATGGCTCATGGTCAGTAGTTTTTATAAGGGGTGTGTCCACAAGTGATAGCAATGATGTTCAGTTCGGTAGTTTTAGTGGAAATATCCCGGTTGCCTTTGCAGTATGGGATGGTAGCAATGGAGAGAGAAATGGCATGAAGGGTAGATCAACCTGGCACTGGCTCAAGCTTCAATAAAGCGTACAGGTTTAGTTTTAGTGATTTATATAGTGCCCTGAGAGGATTATACTTTAATCAGTAAATCCCTCAGGGCATTTTCTTTATTAATAATTTTACGCAGAGACGCAACAAAAAAAATCACAAATACCAAATTACAGTAAACAAGTGAATCTCAATAACTATGGTTCGGCAGGCTCACCATGACAATCTTTCAATCCTGTCACCCTGAGCTTGCAGAAGGGTTGCCTATTGTAATTTGGTACTTGGGATTTCATTTTTATTCAATAAGTTAATTCAACAATAAAAGAGGAGAAAAAGTTATGGCAAAAGCAAGCGCACGTCACATATTGGTAGCTACCGCGGATGAATGCAAGGAACTAATGACGAAAATTGAGGAAGGAGCTGACTTTGCGGAATTAGCCGGGAGCCACTCAAGCTGTCCATCTGGTAAGAAAGGCGGGGATCTTGGGGAGTTTCTTCCCGGTCAGATGGTCCCGGAATTTGATGATGTTGTTTTCAGCGAGGAGTTGGGTAAAGTTCATGGACCGATTAAAACCGATTTTGGTTTTCACCTTATTGAAATAATGAGCCGTACGGATGATGCTGAGAGCAAGAAGACAGCAATAAAAGGTGGACAGGGTGAAACGGAGACAGTTGATGACACAAAACCGATAAATCCATTTTTGGGAGAGGAAAGAGGAGATCGTAAAAAGGATTATTCAGAGCATTGCCAGGCTATTTTTGATATTGCAAAAGCGGTGAAAGGTTTAGGATGCAAAGACTTTTTCTTTTTACAGCCTTTATCGGTTGATCATCGTGTGGTTAATGCCTACCAGGACCACCTGATTAGTTTACAAAATTTGGTAAAGATTTTTCAAGAAACAAGCGATAAAAAAAAGCAGAAAGAAGGAGCGGAGGAAACATTTTTAAGACTTAGAACGGTGATGATGGAGATAAGAGAAAAGATCATTGACCCTATCCATAAGGAAATTAAAGGAGATAACTTAAAAACTTTCACCCAGTATGTCGACAGATGGAATAGCATGATAGATGAGGTGCTTGAAGTAGATAAAGCGTGGGGTCAAAAATATGAATATGGTAAACCGCTTAAAGTTGATTTACCGGAACTTGCAGAGGTAAGCAAGTAAATGAACTGATCAGGATCCCGCCTTCAGATGAAGATACTCCTTTCTGAGGCATAAAAGTGTTGAGGCAGAAGGCAACGGTTCGCAGTTGTCGATTAGACCTTTAACGGTTTAAAAAATATGCTAAAAGATAAATTTAACAGAACGATTAAATATCTTAGAATTTCTCTAACTGAGTCCTGTAATCTTCACTGTTTTTATTGCAGGCCAAACGAGGATAAAACTACAACTTCCTGCCGGAGCTATTTATCACCTGAAGAAACGCTGCAGATTGTCAGGGCCTTTTCTGAACTCGGTGTATCCCATGTACGGTTAAGCGGCGGAGAGCCTCTGTTAAGAAAAGATCTTTGCCTTTTAGTAAAGGAAATTAGTCGCCTTTCCGGGATAAAAGATGTCTCACTTACAACTAACGGAATTCTTTTGGAGAGTTTTTCGCCTAAATTAAAAAACGCCGGCCTTAATCGCCTCAATATCAGTCTCGATTCTTTACTGCCTGAAAAGTTTAAAGAGATTACTAATGGCGGTGATTTAACGAAGGTTTTAAAAGGAATTGATTCCGCGCTTGCATACGAATTAACTCCTATAAAAATTAATATGGTCGTAATGCGAGGCATAAATGATAACGAAGTAATCCCGATAATAAAGTTCTGTATGAAAAAAAAGATTATCCTGAGGTTGATTGAATTTATGCCACTCGGGAATTCGTCTTCAGACGTGAAGAAAAGGCATATTCCAACCAGAGAAATTCGTGAAAAAGTTGCACAACATTTCTCCCTGGGAAAAACAACATTTAAAGGCCCGGGACCCGCATGGTACGAATATGTTAAGGAAGACGGTATGTTGATAGGGTTTATAAGCGCTGTCAGTCAGCACTTCTGTAAAACATGCAACCGGGTTCGTTTAATGGCGTCCGGCAAGTTGCACCTCTGCCTTGGACATGAGAACCAGGTCGATCTGGCGTCATTAATAAGAAAGCCGGGAATTTCAGCTGAAGAGTTAAAAGAACATATACAATCTGTAGTGTGGAATAAACCGAGTGTCCATCGTTTTGATAAAAATGGATCAACAGCCAATAAGCGGATAATGTCCGCTATTGGTGGATAAGGTCTCGGAAGTACCACATGACATTCGAATCCTCGCTTTCAGGCGAAGAGACAACATCGTAAGGCACAAAGCAGATGACAGATTTTAAGCTCTGTGCCTTTGTTACTTTGTCCCTCTGTGACTCAAACTATCTGTTGAAGCCGATTGTATTTGACTTCGCCGTAAGCATTAATTTCTAAATGAAATTTAAAAAATGAAAGTATCACTTCTTTTTCCACCCTCATGGATTCCATCCCAACCATTCCTTAGTTTACCGAGTCTCACAGCCTTTTTAAGACAAGAAGGAGTAGAGGTCGTGCAGAGGGATATCAATATAGAATTCCTTGAAATACTGATGACCTGGGAGAAAGTCAAAGGATTATTCGGCAGGATAGAGGATGAGATAAAAAATATTGAGAAAAATGGAGGGGATCGGACTGGAGAAAAATATGCACGAATGAAACAGGCAGTGGAATGGCTGCCTCAACTGACTGATTGGATTGAGAACGCAAAGAAGTCTTTTCGAGGTCCCAACTTCTACTCTATCGAAAGTTATATGGAGAGCATGAAGGTGATGGAGCGATGGATTGAGCTAATAACATCATTCTACCATCCTTCCATGATTACAACCGTTGATAATGAGATGATCTATTCTGTATATTCATCGAATGACATCTTCTCCGCTTTAAAAGACAGAGAGCAGAATCTTTTTCTTGATATCTTTAACGACCACATTATTTCTTCAGTTCTATCCGACAATCCCGGATTGGTTGGGATTTCTATAACATCGACATCACAGGTCATTCCGGGTTTGACCCTGGCAAGTCTCATTAAAAAAGAGAGACCAGACATTCATATAACCGTTGGGGGCAGTGTATTTACCAAGCTCGAAGATAATCTTAAAAAGAATGAAAATCTATTTACCATTGTGGACAGTTTCGTGCTATTTGAGGGAGAGCATGCATTACTGGCCCTTATTGATGAGTTGTCCGGCAAAAAGAACCTGAAAAAAGTTCCTAATCTCGTTTATAAAGAGAATGGAAAAACCGTTATAAACGAGGAGTCTTTTTTTATTGAAGACCTGAACAAACTCCCCACCCCTGATTATGAAGGTCTCCCTTTAGACCTGTATCATACTCCGGAACTCGTATTGCCTGTTCAAACCTCGCGGGGCTGTTACTGGGGGAAATGTGCGTTCTGCAACCTTCATCTTGATCATAAAAAGTACAGGCCGAGGAAGGTTGATCTGGTGATGGAGGACATGAAGAAATTATCAAGGAAACATAACACAAATTTTTTCTTTATAACCGACGAGTCTATGCCGCTTAGCGGCATGAACAAGTTGTCGGACAGGATTATTGAGAGTGAGATGGATGTAAAGTGGATATGCGGCGCTAGATTCGAAAAAAATTTAAATTCCGATCTACTCCAAAAGGCATCGCGTGCCGGATGTCTGAAAATAGTTTTCGGCCTGGAGTCATACTCCCAGAGGGTGCTTGATCTTATGGATAAAGGAACGGATAAAAAGCATATAAGCAGGGTTGTTCAGGATTGTCTTAAATATAATATAGCTGTTCATCTCTATATAATTGTCGGTTTCCTTACAGAGACAAAAGAAGAAGTTATGGAGACGGTAAACTTTGTTTTAAAAAACAAGGATCTTCTTCAATCCTATGGTTTTTCATGCCTTCCATGTCTCTTTGATCTTGAGAAAGGTTCTCCAATAATGGATTCTCCTGAAAAATTTGCTCTGAAAAAAATCATGGCGCCTGCCCAGCATGACCTGAGCCTTGGATATATTTTTGAGGGAGGCAAAGGGATGACGACAGAGGAAACAGAAAAGCTATATGATGAAGTTATGGAGATGATGGGGAAAGCGATTAACCCCCTTCCTTTTAACTATTCCATGGCAGATGGTTTATTATATCTTGCTCGAGGAAAAGAGAAAAATAGCGCCCAGTTACCTGTTGAGCATTAGTAGCGTGGGAAAATAACTCTCAATTGTCAATTGAAAATGCTCAATTGTGAACTTTTATTGTCTTCTTCGGGGATTGAGAGAAAACTCCTCACCTTTAAGCGAAGACTTTAGTTAAACGATTCACCTTCGTAAGGCACAAAGTAGCAAAGGCAGGAGGCACAAAACAGGTGGCGAACTTTTAGGTTCTGTGCCTTTGTTCCTTTGTATCTCTCTACCTAATATATTCTTATGACAAAAGACTGGACAGTTACACAGGCCTATTTTTGGGCCTCCAAAATTCTATCCGCTAATGATATACCAGCTCCGTATGCTGAAGCTGAGTATCTCCTTGCGCATGCCCTTAAATGTGACAAGAAGGACGTTATTGTCAATCACGATAGAGTTCTTTTAGACAATGAGGCAGATTTGTTTAAAGAGCTTATAGATAGACGTTTAAAAAGAGAACCGTCTCAGCATATTACCGGAGAAGAGGAGTTCTGGGGATTATCCTTTAAGGTTACTAAGGATGTTCTCATCCCTAGACCGGAAACACAACTCCTTGTTAAAGAAGCGCTAAAAGAAGCTAAAAATTTCTCGCCTGACGTAAATATTATTGATCTTTGTACAGGGAGCGGGTGTATTGCCGTATGTATGGCTGTAGAACTTCCAAAGAGCAAGGTTTACGCTATTGATATATCGAGCAAGGCCCTGTTAGTTGCCGGAGAAAACGCGAAAAAACATGATGTGGAGAAAAGGATTACTTTTGCGGAAGGGGATCTCCTGAATGCTGTGGAGCCGTTAGAATTAAAGGGAAAGATAGACCTTTTTCTCTCTAATCCTCCCTATGTTTCAAAAAAGATGATGGAAGAACTTCAGCCGGAAATAGAGCTGTATGAGCCTATGCTTGCGGTTTCCGGTGGCGATGATGGATTCGACTATTATAGACGGATAATCCCTGAAGCTGTTGCATACCTTAAACCGGGAGGACATTTAATATTAGAGATAGGCTATGGACAGAGTGATGGTATAATATCTTTAATAGAGAAGGAAAAGGTTTATAAAGGAATCGAAGTCAAGAAAGATTTCGCGGAGATAGACAGGGTTGTGAAAGCGCAGCGTACTTGACGCAACCAAAAAAATAGTAGGCAGTCTAGCTGCTAATTTGTGGAAAATCCGAAACGCGAATACCGAAATCCGAAACAAATTCGAATCACGAAATTTCTAATGCTCAAAACCACCCTTAGACAGGCTCAGGGTGACATAAAATTGTCATGGTGAGCTTGCCGAACCATGAATTTCGATATTGTTTCGAATTTTTGTTAAAAAGTAACCAAGATTCGCCCTTTGATGTTTTTCCAAGAAGACTTGAATTCAGGTTTTGACATTCGGATTTTCATTTTAGATACTCTGGAAGGTTCAAAATATAAATGGGTTTTGCAAGAAGGGATTTTTTAAAAAAGGCCGTGGCCACGGCAGGACAAGTTGTCGCGGAAGTTGCGGCGGGTGCTTCCACCAAGGAAAAGATACCGGTTAAAAATATTAAAAAGGTAGACTTCCTGAGACCGCCGGGGGCAGTGGAGGAGGAATCTTTCCTTAAGTTATGCACCCGGTGTGATGATTGCATAAATGCCTGCCCCCATCACAGCATAAAGAGATCCTCAGAAAGGGGTCTAGAGGGAACCCCTGTTATCCTTCCAAGAGAGACGCCCTGTTATCTTTGTGAAGATTTGAGCTGTATAAAGGCATGTAAAACAGAAGCGTTAATTCCGGTCGAGAGGGAAAAAGTAAAGATGGGTGTTGCGAAAATAAAAAAGAAAAGATGTTCCGCCTGGGATGGTCAACCATGCCAGTACTGCGTTACAAAGTGTCCGCTTTCTGAAGAAGCAATTTATTTAGATGATTTTAAGCCTGTTATAAGAGAGGAAAAATGCACCGGATGCGGGGTATGTGAGCAGATCTGCTTAACTGTAAATCAAAGTGCTCCCATTACTATAACTCCAGCGAGATATTTATAATGAAAAGGTTCATTACTATTAACATTTTTTAAAGGAGGTAGATTTATGGGAAAGGTAAAGATGAAAGCGTGGTATGGCCTCATGCTGAGGGTTCTTTTGGCCATATTGCTGTTGTGGGCAGCCCCGGCTCGTTCCGCCACTATTCTCGAATTCCTGACCCCTACGCCGGACAGTTGTCCCACAGACTTGGCATTTGATGCAAAAGGTAACTTATGGTTCACCGAAATTAATGGTAACAGAATAGGCAAACTGGTTCCATCTGATGCGAAATCTGGAACATCGAAGGGGATCGTTGAGTACGAGCTACCGGAACCTAACAGCAAGCCTAATTATATTATTGTTGCCAGAGATGGTATGGTCTGGTTCACCGAGATGGGAGGGAACAGAGTGGGCCGGCTCGATCCGGCAACAGGCAGAATCAAGGAATTTCCAGTTCCTACTCCAAACAGTGAACCGCATCACTTAGCGGAAGGGGAAGACGGCAAAATCTGGTTTCTGGAGTTTGAGACAAACAAAATTGCCCGGCTGGATCCGAAGATAGGGCAAATCAAGGAGTTCAACGTGAACGAAGGGAACCCACATGATTTGGTTTTAGTCGATGATCGGATATGGTATTCCCAAGGGGGCAAGTTTTGGGCCAAGAAATTTTTTAATAAAATAGCCAGATTGAATGTGCTAACAGGAAAGATCAAGGAAATCGTTATTCCGCCAAAAAAATCTGTTCCCCATGGATTGACTGTGGACAAGGGTGGCGTCCTCTGGTTTACGCAGCTTTTTGCCAATAAAATTTCAAGGCTTGATTTCTCTGCTGAGTCTCCCATTGTTGTCGAATACCTGGTACCGGAAAAGCGAAAAGGACCCCATGATCTTGTGGTTGATGACGAGCGTGGCTGGGTTTGGTTTACGGAAAACAGGGGCAATAATATCGGTCGTCTCGACCTTGCTAAAGCCAAACCGGGAACCTCTGAAGGCATGGAAGAGTTCAAAGTACCGACTGCCAAAAGCCATCCACATGAACTGGTGCTTGATTCCGAGGGGAATGTTTGGTTCACAGAAATGGGTTTTTATTTCATGGGAAAGTATCAGAATAAAATAGGCAAGCTGATTCCTTAACCAGTTAGAATGGCATTGCAGCTATTTTCTTAGTCGTGGTACAGTCAACATTGAATTTTTTTAGACGGTGTTTAGTTGTGAAATTTTTTGGCACTGTTTAGCTCTTTCTTTTTACAGCACCTTATGCAAGGCTTAACAAAGTCTTGTGGATAACTCTTTTTTATAACCGTTCACTGTTAACTAATAACTGTGAACAGTTACTTTTTTTTAAAAATAATTTTAGTTGCTAGTATGCTGGACTGAGCAATAGAAGGA
>Ga0187827_10003010_pt1 | contig 22310 bp, 23 predicted proteins | sample ETNtaG_39_FD_167969 | JGI IMG/M metagenome (GOLD analysis project Ga0187827, IMG submission 167969) | Marine microbial and viral communities from oxygen minimum zone, Eastern Pacific Ocean - ETNP2014_SV_150_PacBio MetaG (Illumina Assembly) | ecosystem: Environmental > Aquatic > Marine > Hypoxic... | reverse complement strand
ATGATTGTAAAGCATATTATCTATACATCCGAATAAGCAATATTTACGAAATCATACTACTCACAGGCTTGGTATGTCATATTTTGATGCAGGCTTGAGCCTGCTAAAGGGCGCTCTTCTCCACTCATACAATTCACAACAACTCTTTTCCTTTAATGAATCATATCATGCCATATAAGACAAAGCGGTATTAGCTATTTAATTTTCTCCATCTACCAGTAAGTATTATTATAAACTCTGCAATTGATATAGAAGTATTTCGTTTCAACAAAATATCAAAAAGAAGGGAACTAAACTTTATTGCTAGAAATATTGCAAAACAAAACAATGCAGGTGCCTTTTGAATTTTATCTCTTAGCTTATTTCCAGGATTAAACCATCTCTTTGTCGCACCTCTTTTAGAAAACATCATCCTTATCTTTCTTATATCCAGATAGATTAGTAAATGGCTGAATAGGATATCATTTCTAATCTCCTCTTCAGAACTCCCAACAGGCACATATGAAAAAGGTATTTTCTTAAAAGGATTTTCTATCATGGCAGACACTGAATTAAAATTCTCATATAACCCTACTATATTCAATCCGTTTTCATTCTTAGCAATCTTATATAACATTGTACCGGGATATGGCGTAGCATTATTAAACCTTGGCATATCCAGTTTAAGTTCCTTGCTCAATTTAATACAACTCATCCTGTCTTCGTGTGTTTCAGTCGGTAGACCATAAATAAATGTAGCACTTACATGAAATCCGATTAGCTTGGCCATACGTACGGCTTCTATACATTGCTCTACCGTTTCTCCCTTCTTAATGATCTTCATGAGCCTCTCTGAAGCCGTCTCTAAACCAAAAGAAATATTCCTAAACCCTGCTCTGTATAGATCACATAAAAGCTTATGATCTACATTATCCCCTCGTGCCTGAAAGGTAAAGTCCATCTTTTCATTCAACCCTTCCGTCATTACTCTATCCAAAAGGATATACAATCTTTTTTTATTGACCACAAGATTATCATCCATAAAAAGAATATGTCTACGGTTATATTTATGATAGAGCAGATTTATCTCATCTACAATAGACTCTGCCGATCTATATCTGTAGCCCATCTTTGTTATAATTCTATTACTACAGAAAATACATTGATATGGACAACCTCTCGAACTAACTATTGCGCCGTGATCATATTTCTCAGAACTAAAAAGATGATAAGGAAATGGAGGCAAACTGTCCAGATCTTGGACAACAGGCGCAGTATTGTTGTGGACAATTCGACTGTCTTGTCTAAAAGAGATACCGTCGATATGACTAAATTCATCCCTCCCCTTAAGACATCGATATAATTCAGGCAGCGTTACTTCCGCCTCACCTCTCAGAACAATATCTACGTGCTTGTACGTCAATACCTCCTCTGGCACAGCAGTAGGATGAACGCCACCGAAGATAACAATGGAATCTGGGTAAAGCTCTTTTAATCGTTTTGAGATTATTATCGACCGCTTAATGGCTGCTGTCACTACGCTGAAACCAAAAATGTATGGCGGCCTTATTTCCTTGATATATCCTGCTACCAACGCAAAAGTGTTGTCTGCAATCTGTTCGTCTATAAATTCTACCTTTAACATTTCTCTTTCAAGAACACTTAGCAGGTAGCCTAATCCTATAGGTACATTAATACGCGAAAAAGGTCGAAATATTTTCATAGAGTCTTGCTGCGATGAATTAATAATGATCATATATTAAGTACTTTTATTCGCAAGGCCATATCTCTTAGTTATATCTTTAAAAGAAATTTGTACTAAAGGCAAAAAGATCAAGCCAAGCAGTACATGTTTACCTATTGCCGTGAAGTGGAAAAGTATGGAGAACGATAATGCCTCACTCTTTGAGATACCAAATAATGAAAGCGCAACAATAGTAGCAAAGTGGAAATTGCCGACCATACCTGGAGCAGTAGGTAAGCTAATCCCTATAACAGTACTGATGAGAACAACAAATGCAACAATTGGCGATAGTTGAAAGTTACAAAACTGCAGCAACATAAAGATTCCCAATCCAAAACAACCCCAGTTTACAAAAGATAATAACAGAACATAAATTATCTTTTTGGGACTTGACATAATCTTAAAACCGGTAATAAAGGAATGAACTAAACTCTCTACCTGTACTCGAAATTTCATGGAAAGTCTATTCAAAAGAGGGCTAGAAAGCCTTAGCATCACTTCAGTTTTATAATAAAAAAGGTAGACAAAAAGTAACGAGACAATAAGGATTGCTAAGAGGCTATATCCGATTCTCGCAAACCACACGGAATCACCAGCATAACAAGCGACCAAAAATGAAATACAAAGCACTGTCAATAGATCAAAAATTCTTTCGACTAAAATAGTTGCTATTGACGAACTTAGCGGGACTTTACTATCACTACTCACCAGATATGGACGCACTAACTCCCCAACCCTCACCGGAATCATAACTACAGCCATTTGCCCGACACAAATAATTGGAAAAAGTTTTTTTAGGGGAATCCTCTCTATTGGAGATAAAATAATTCCCCAGCGCACAGCTTTAAGTAATGGCGTTATCAGATGCAATATAATTACAGGGATCAAAAAAATAAAGTTTGTGTTCTCAATCCCCCTTAAAACCTTGTCAAGCTCAACACCCCTAAAACTGAAATAGATAAAAATAGCACTGACAACAATTCCTAGAACAAGTTTCCTCATTTTCTATTAGCTTAAAATAAATTCTTTTCCTTTACCAAGAATTACCCTTGGGTTTAAAAAGATTCCGTCATAATGAGGTCCATTATTCTTACCTCCCATATAGGTGTCATTTCCAAAACCCACATGAGCTGTTCCCAGTTTCTTCTCATCCTCAAGGATGCTTCGTCCAAGTTTTGACCAGGAATTCGTCCCAAAAGCGATTTCAGCTATATGGGCAACTCTATGATCTTTTTGAATAGTTTTTTGTAGAATCGATGATTTAGAGCCAAAGACATTTGTAACTTTCCCACTTTCCATATCGATGCCTAAAACATCTTCATACAAAGAACCGTATAAATCCATGGAGACATCAATAACAATTCTTCCATTAACGCTCCCTGGTAAAGGCATAATGAAGGCTTCCCCACCCGGGAGATTCCCTCCTGATCCCGGTGTCTGGTATTGTCCGGTTTCAAACCCGACATCCTTAATAGAGCAAGTAAAATCAGTTCCTCTCTCAGAAACAATTCTCAAGGACTTTTCCTCTTTAAAAATTGCTGATAACTCTTCGCCTTTTTGTGTTACCTTATCATAGTCAGCAACCAATCCTCCATCAAACAGACCTTCTTTTACAAGGCCATAACATTCTGCTACTCTTTTTTCCCATTCATATTTTGCTTTTTTCCTGATATTAGTATGGTACCAGGACTGAGATGCAGCAAGGATTATTACATCAAACTCTTGTACAATAGGCCCGAAACCATCCGGCATTTCATCACAGAATTCTAAAGGCAAATCCCAATTAATCGTGGCAGAAATACCGTTGTCTGAAAAGGTTTTTTCAACAATAGTAACCGCTTCAGCAGACACATTCTTATCAGAAAGTATCAGTACCTTTTCATTATTCCTTATCCCCATTATATCTATGATGGCTTCTGCACCAGGGTATTGTAACATAGACCTTTTAATTCAATCCTTTTCTTTTCTTTAAGGAGGTTCTTATAAGTAACTCCAGTCGCATATAGAGGGAAAGTGTCTAAAAAAACAACCTGCCCTTTCTGCAACTCATCAGTGAACTCCTCAAACACCCACGGGCCTTCAAGCCAGACTACTGCGATAGCACATACCTCAGCTTTAGATTTAACCGTAAGGTCTTTGAGCCCCCGCATCGTACTACCTGTTGATAACACATCGTCCAATAATACAACTCTTTTCCCTTGAAGATATTTTACATCAGACTCATCCAGAAATAATTCATGAGGCTCTGGGGTAGTAATGGGAGATACTTGTGTCTTTACAACTTTCTCTACACATTTTTTATGTGACTTCCTGGCTAAAACGTATCTGGGAAGATGGAGTTGCCGGGTAATTTCATAAGTTAACGCAACTGCTTTAGTTTCTGGTGTGAGTAATACATCTGGTTGAAAGAAAGCAATACGTTTAGAAAGTTCTCCAGCTATCTTCCCTGTAAATTCAACATCACAACCAAAACATAAAGGCTCGTTAACAACAATCCAGACTTCATCCTCAATCCGGCACAAGGGAAGTTTTCTTTTTATGCCAAAGATATCTAAATCATAGCTCTCGTTACGATACCTGCGAATATCTATTAATTTCCGGTTATCTTTATTCATCAGGAATAAGAGATAAAAAAACGTCAAGTAATCTTTCTATGGAAGAAGCCCATTTAATTCCCTGATTAAAAATATCTGCACTATCAACCGGTCTGAAACATTCGGGACCAGAAATATCACTAACACAGGATATTCCAACAACTTCCATACCAAGACTTCGTGCAACCAGCACCTCTGGAACCATTGACCAAGCGACAACATCTGCGCCTAGATTTTGCAAATATTCAAGTTCCATTTGAGTTTCAAAATTCGGGCCTGAAAGGAAGGCAAGCTTACCTTCTCTTAATCGGATTCCAGACTGTTGACTACTTTCTTTTAATATCACTCTTAATCTTGAAGAATAGGCATCATACATATCAACAAACAGAGGTCGTCCTTTTGCCTTTCCAAGTGTTACTAATGGGTTATATCCAGATAAATTATTATGATCGGTAATTACAACTAAATCCCCCAGATCAAGATCTTTCCTAATCCCCCCTACCAAATTAGTCACTATGAGGATCTTTGCCCCTGTAAGAGAGGCAACAACGGGAAAGAATGCAATGTCTAAATGATCATGTCCTTCATAAAAATGAATACGTCCCTTGAAAAAAACAACTTTTTTCCCGCTAAATTCTCCCAATATCATATTTCCGGAATGTGTTTCCACTTTTGTATCTTTGAGATTTGGGATGTCTTTATACGGAATTACTATTTTGTCTGTAACCTCTTTCCCAATTGCATTAAGTCCGGAACCTAGAATTATTGCGATCTCAGGAGCGTAAGGCATATGTTTCATAAAGAATTTTTTCGTTTCTTCACTTTTTCTTAAGAATTCATTCATGGTTATACTCAACTATCTTCAAAATTATTACTTCTTCTCAAAAGTGATATATCAAAGCTTAAACTCATTCGGAAAACTATAAAATAAAATAACATCTTTAAATTGTATTTCCCTAGAAAAAATACATTATAAACTTGGTCCGACAAAACATGAAAGGCATATCCCGTAAAACAAGCAAGTAAAATCGGGTTAGGATAGAGGCATATATAGAATGCTAAGAGAAATATTAATTCCCAGGAATGAAGAATAAAATAATTTTTACGGACAATCGCAAAAGTCTTGAATGCATTTAACACGGTTTTAATTGAGGCGAAACGCTTCTGTGTTATGATATAGTCCAGAAAATGATCACAATCTACAATAACCGTACAGGTCATCGCCAGCGAAGATGCGATAACGTCTCTACTTAATAGAAAATAAACAGCTCCAAGCGGTAAGGAGCTTATTAGGTGTTGTCCGACTTTCACAGTTACTATTCCTTATACTATTAATTTTTAAAGCGTTTCAGAGCAATTTGTTTTAATAGTTCACGTGGGAGAAATTTGGTGACAATCATATTAAACCTGTTTTTGGCTCCTGTTATTACACTGGATTTTCCACTTTTTATAGCAAGTATTATCTCTTTCGTAACATCATCCGCATTCATCTTACTGACTTTATTGTCATACTTACTACTGCGCATCATAGCATACTGCCAAAAATGAGTGTTTGTCGCACCCGGAAAAACACATAGGACTTTTACTCCAGTACATTTTAGTTCCATGCCAAGTGTTTCACTAAAGATGCGGATATAGGCCTTTGTTGCCGAATAACAAACACTATTAGGTGAACCGATAAAAGCAGCTGTTGATGATAAATTTACAATATAACCGGAATTCCTCTCCACCATATCAGGAAGTATACGCCTCGTCATATGTGTCATACATTTCACATTAGTATCTATTATCTGTTCAAGTTTATCCCATGGGGTATCTTTAAAGTATCGCCAATACCCTATGCCAATGTTATTGATAAGAATGTCTGGACTAAAGCACTTGTCTTCCAGAAAAGAAAACAATGCTTCTCTATTTGCAAATGTAGATAAATCATTAACCATCAAGATTGGTTCAATTCCTTCTTTCCTGACAGACATCGCTGTTTCAGCTAATTTAGCCTTGTCAATATCAATAAGAAAGAGGTTGCAACCTTCTTTGGCAAGCAGCGTGGCTAAAGAAGCCCCTATGCCATGAGCAGCGCCGGTAAGCAAAACATTATTACCTTTTATCTGTATTGCCATAAAATATCCTTACTGAAATGCCTAAGTTAAAGTTGGTTTATGTTAAGATATTTCTAAGTTTGAACAATCCATTTTTTTAAAAATATTTCTGACAAAACATTTATAAAATTTAAAAGCAATCTCTTCTTAACAGGAAATACCTTATACAGCCTAATAATCCTGTTGAAATTAATATAAAATTTATATAGCGCATATCTTTTGATTTTTAACAACTCCTCATCGCTTACCGCACTTAAATTGACACTGATACGTCTGGCACTTTCATAATTATCCGTTTTGATCTTTCCTCTAATATGTTCTTCGTAAATTTGGGTCCCAGGAAATGGTATGGTTAGATGAAACATTGCTGTATGAAGCTTTGTTGAGGTTGCAAATCTAACTGTGTCTAACATTTCCTCTTTTGTTTCACTCGGTATTCCCAATTGGAAAAACCCACTAACAAAAAATCCCATGTTAGCAGATTGCTCAATAATATTCCGCATTTTGTGCAAGTCTATCATCTTTCTTATCACTTTTTGAATTCTCGGATTTCCACTCTCTATTCCAAAAGCCAAACGGTAAACACCAGATTTCTTGAATAATTCCAGTAATTCGGTATCTACCATCTCATATTTGATACCGTTGGGAAAAGAAATCTTTAAATTAAGATTTGCATCCGCTAATTTTCTAAAAATTTCCTTAGCGCGAACTTTATCAAAGTTAAAAATATCATCGATAAATTCAAGTTCCTCTATATTGTAAGTTTGCTTCAGCCAAATAATCTCATCAACCACGCTACTGGAACTACGAGCACGAAAACTTTTTCCTAAGGTTTTATGGCAATAAATACATTTGTATGGACAGCCTCTGGAACTCAAGATCGGTAAATTACGACTAGAAATATATATAGGCGACTGAGAATTCCTCTTAGAACTATGAATATAATCCTTTACAGATATTAAATGGTACGCAGGGCTTGGAATTTCATCAAGATTTTCAATAAGTTTACGCTCACTATTGACACAAACCTTGCCTTCCTGGTCCAAGAAAACCAGGCCATTAAGCGTACTGATTTCTTTTCCTTCCTGTAATGTTCTGACTATCTGATAGAATGTTTCCTCCCCTTCACCAAGTACTCCCGCGTTAACAGAATGTTCCTTTAATATTTCGATATAATTTGACGTTGCCGCAGGCCCGCCTGCTACAACAACTGTTTCTGGAAATACCTTACGAATATTTTTAGCAGTATCCTTGATCTCATCGGTGTGGACTGTCAGGCCTGATAGTCCAACTAATTCTGGGTTGAACGCTCTAACTTTTTCAAGAATTTCTCCTTGATCCAAATCCTCTAAAGCAGCATCAATTATGGCAATCTCGATGTCTGGCATCTTGGAACTTAAATACCCTGCAATATATAGCAGTCCTAATGGCACTACCAAGCCTTCCAGATACGTTCCTGGCCTTATTAAGGCTACCCTTTTTATTATCTTTCCAGTATTAGTAATTTTCACAAACGTTCCACCCTAAAGGTCACAAAATTGGGATATGAAGGGCATGTTACCGCTAGCATATCTTTATCGATACCATCGGTTCTTATCTCGGATGACAAAGCATTTAAATAAGGAAACAGGGAATCGTAAGCACGGCTACAAAAACGCGTTTCTCCTTTTGAGATTAGCCAATTGTCTCCAATTTTGAATTGACAATAGGGACAATCTGATTTTTTTGTGCGAGTGGAGACAACTTCGATACAAGGGTCTTTTCCTGTTTGATGAATTTTGGCTGCCACTCCTACTGTTGGATTAGGACACTGGACAATTATAAAATTATTTTCAGGAAGACTAAAAAGTGCCTCATGCTCTATTGCAGCCAGATAAGGCAATGCCGTGTGGTATAAAAAAGGACATAATCCTTTCGGTATTAATGCTTCCAGAGAAAAGCGGTCTCCTGTATGAAATCCGACATTACAATCACCCTCTACCGATTCAACTTCTATTGCAATATTTTCAAAGCGAAAACAGTTTGAACTCATTCGGAATATTCTCCTATTTCAAGCGTAATATTTGCTTTATGATCAGGGCATTGAATGAAATCAGTAGAATTATCTGAATAAGGGAAATGTTTCTCTCTCTGTAAAGAATAAAGATATGGAAAAAGATTATCAAAAAGAGCGGGACAAAGCTCATAAGCTTCACCTAAGGGAAATAGCAAATTAGGTGTTATCTGGAAATTGCCCTTATTAATGTAAAATCGAGAGCCAATTTCATGTCCCCGTGGACATTTTCCTTTTATTTTAATAATTTCCCAGAACAAACGTCCCGAATAGATTTGTCCAATGTACATTTTACATAATAAACGTTTAACTACATTAAGGAATCTAAAACGAAGATTTAATCTTTCAAATCCAGCTTTAAATACCACGTAGTTTTCTGTAGCCGGACATTTAACAACTAATTGTTTTTTTTCGAATTTTGCGTTGAAAAGAATACCAAGTGAAATAAAATATAAATTATGGTAAGCTTCAGGACACATGCCATCAGGTGCTAAGTTAGAAAACTTAAATTCCTGGTATTTTTTATGATATCCGCAACGAGCGTTTTTCTGAGCACATTTAAAAACAATTGGAACAGTCTCTATCTGAGAAGAAAGTCTACACGGGTTCATTTGGTTAAAGCCTTTATCCTATCCCACAATCCAAACGCTGCAATGTTTGCAAGACTGCTCAAACTGCCACTAAACAATAAATTAAATTCCGCCTCTATAATGCATGTGTTACAAGAAACCGTTTTAAACTGTTCAAAAGCTTTTTTAACACCTAATTCAAAGACATTAAAATTATACTTACCCCAAACGGAAGCACAAGGATAGGCATTGCCATCTACATCAATGTAAATACTGAAATCTTTTCTTTTACAAGGCAAGTTGGGCAAAGAAGGATCAGGTTTCTCAGCAACATAACCAAAATCTCCCGGCCAATTACTAACAAAATCTAACGTACTATTCGAATTTGAAACAAGATATCCCCTTTTTTTATATTCTTTCATTTGCCGATAATAATCTCTTATTTCAGCATCACTAAATGAAAGATGCGGATTATCTGTATGAATTGAAGGAATTGCTATATTTGCTCTCACACCATATTTACTAGCAATCTCCATTAAACTTGGTAATGCATGGGCAGTATTTCTTGAAAAACAAGCATGGATTCGTGTATGAATATTGTGTTTCATTGCTAAATCAAGGGCCTGTTTTGCGACAACGAAGGACCCTTTTCCTCTATTCACATCATGTACTTCCTCCGAGCCGTCTATACTTATCGCCAGAAAATCAATTTTTTTCATAGCTTCCAAATTTTGCTCAAAATTTATGCCATTAGTCACGACCTCAACCATCATTCCATTCTGAGAAATGTAATTACAAATTTCACTAATATCATTTCGCAAACAAGGCTCTCCACCTGCTATTGTAACCAATATTGTTCCAGCTTCTTTTAATTGATCAATTACGGAGCAAAGTTTATCCAACGGGAAATCCATGTTTTCCACTCTATTGGCATTGGAAAAACAATACACGCAGTTGAGATTACATCGATTGGTAACCAAAATGTAAGATAACAAAGGAACCTTATATCCATAAATTCTATTCTGAGCAATGGAACTTACTATTTTCGAACCAAAGCTAAAATATTTTCCTTTAATTGGCATTTGATAATTTCTACAGTTGTTGTATGTTAGATTATATAAGAACTGCACACGCCGCATACCCTGTCGGAAGTGTCATTTTCATACTTTTCTCTTCCATCCCAAGAATTTTAAGGATATTAATAAGTCCCGGTATACGAAAGAAGCCGAGAAGTCGCGCAAAAGGAACTACTTGTACGTCAGTAAACATTTCTAGAATCTGCAGATCGTTTTGCTGGCAGTAATCTAGTACTGTCTTCTTAGAATAAATGCTCGCGGCAGTAGGCCGGTAAAGATAAAGTCGGCTACTAAAAAACTGTGATACCAACCGATCACAATCTCCAAAATTAAAAAAAAAATAACCTCCACGCCTTAAGTGCTTCCTTATATTAGTGTACACCAGAGAGGGATTGATGAAATTCGACATAGTAGCATAACAAGTCACAGCGTCAAATGGCTCGGTGAAAGGCCAATCATCTTCGAAGTCTCCCTGATAAACTTTAACTCCATAGTTTTCACGTCCATAAGAAATCATAGTCTCACTTACATCTATTCCCAAGGCCCTGTATCCGGCTTTGCAAAGGGTGGATACAAATAATCCGTCCGAACATCCTATATCTAGGATAAGAGCATTTTTTGGCAAGTACGATTCAATCCATTTGATTCGAATCTCTGCGGAAAGCAGTCGATTATCTTTTTCCTCAAGATATGAATAGTAATTAAGCATGGTGGAGTTACCTGTATTTCCATGCTTATGTCCCCAGTAGTCTATTGTTTCATAAAGATGCTTTCGACTCTCTTTATCTAAAAGGGGATTTTGATAAACCATGCCACAATTCGGGCAACGAACAAAATAAAACTCTTTTTCAAGAAAGACTACGGAATGAAGTAATTTCCCTTCCTTATTTCCGCATAGATCACAACCCCTCTCGATGAATCTCAATTGTGACAAATCAAGTTGCTTAAATTTTTGTCTCATTTACCGGTTCCCTCCACAAACTCTGCTATATCCTCTCTTCTTCGCCATCCTTGCTCTGTCTTTTTGCCAAGAATGCCGTCTATTGGAAGCTGGAAAGGGCCATCCGATAATTCTTTAAATATTTTACGTTTTTTAAACATATAAAGATGGTAATCTTTATCAAACCGCTTTCTAAACCACCACCAATAGCTCTTAGCATATGCAGTAGCATCCCGATCACGAGCGGCTATAATAAGGTCGAGTATCGATATTATTAAACGAAATGGTGCCAGCCAAAGAATCTTATACAGTTTCATCTGTAACAATATTTTTTTTGCCCACGGTGGCAGGATACTCATAAGTCGAAGTGTTATTCGATAACCGTTTAGCAGGCGCAAACGTTCGGGGTTAGTTGCAACAGACCCGCCCGACATATAATTGTCGTGCAGACCGCTTTCAAGACGTTCAACCTCGTGAGCGTTTAACTCACCGGCATTTATACCATGTTGTATGAGCCTGGTACCGGGCATGTATGCAATCATGAAAGGAGCAATTCGATAACAATAGCGCAGGTGAACCAGGAATTCTGCAAATCCTAAAAGTTCCCGCTGAAATGATTCCAGTATTTCTTCTTCGCTAAGTGGTTCAGTGGTGCCGTCAGATAGTTTCTTTGGCAGACGTGGCAGACCTAGAATATAATCAAATGCGTAATACTGTCCCACTCGTTCAAGAATTTCGGTAGCCCTCCTGATACACTCATTGGACTCTTGGCGATTAATAACGACATTACGGATTTCCTCGTCCCAGCATTCAATACCGATTTGGATGGCGTAGCAGTTGGCCTCCTTCATAGCACGCACAACAGGCTCAGTAATGAGTAATGGATGACTGAAACAGCGAAACGGCAAGCCGATTTCCTCCTTATAACGTGTAAAAAACTCTACTGCCCATTCTTCACGTGCCGCCATGATGGGTTGCCGGAAATCAATCCATGGCGGCTTATATCTGGCAACATGCTCCTTAAGTTCATTAATCAGGGAGTCTACAGAACGTTCCCGTAACCGTGGGCCATTAAGACGCGCAGCCTCGTCTGCCAGAAATGAAAGCGAACAGTATGTGCATTTGAAGGGACATCCTCTCGACGGACACGCCAGGTATGCATAACGCATAGGCACATGCGGAGCAAAGAGTTCTTTGTCAATTGAGGGTAATGCATCGATATCTTCGATGAGCGGGCGTGTTTCATTCTTGATCACCGATCCATCATCTAGACGAAACCAGAGGTTCTTGATAGAATAATCGATCTTCCCAGCATCTATACTGTTACACAGTTCCAATAGAGGGTATTCACCTTCACTGATACAGATTATGTCCACCGTTGGGTCATTGGATAACAGTACCTGATCTGGTGCAGAATGAGGATGGATACCACCAAAAATAACCGGAACGCGGTAATATTTCTTTAGATCCCTAGCTAGAGCCCTCATCTCCTGGTACTGCACAGCCTGAACATGAAAACCTACAAGATCAGGCTCAAGCTCAATAATTCTTTGCAACACCAAGTCCTTCTGGTCAAGAAATTTTGCCAACCGTTTGATGCAAAGATAGTTCTTGTCGTCAAACAAATCCTGATCATATACCAGATATACCTCATGTCGATGCTGTTTAAGCATAGCCGAGAGAGCCTGCAGGGCTATGTTTTCCCATCCAATAGCGACAAATATACATCTCATGGTATTTTCGCTTCATTTCGAATCTTCAGGAAATATTTAATCATTTCTATAAAAGTTCTTAGCATAACCGTGAAACGAGTACAAGTGGGTCTTCCATATACACGCTTTTTCATCCTAGCAGGTACTTCAGCAACAATTAACCGTTTTCTTCTTGCACATACCAATAACTCAACAAGCCAGAAAAGACTTTTACTATCAAAGGAAATAACATTTTCTGTAAAGAGGCTTCTTCTATATACCTGTATCCAATTGACATCGCCAACTCCAATATTAAATAGTAACGGCACAAGGATCCGGTTGTAGGTGAAGGAAACAAAACTGGCAAACCTACTGTATCCTACTCTTTCTATGCGAAAACCGACCACAATATCACAAATATCAATTCGTGGAAGATAGGCCATTAAATCTTCTGGTTCCAGAGGGTTATCAACAGGAGCAAAGATTACATAATCTTTTGTAGCGTGAGTGATTCCTGTTTTGAAGGCTTCTCCTGATCCCTGGTTTTTTTCGTGATGAAAAATCTGTATGTTTGGATAACGACCAGCCAATGAGATCGCAACATCTCTAGTCTTATCCAGGCTATTATCATCAATGATAATGATCTCATAATCAATATCTAGTTCCTGGAACGTTTTTCTATTACAAAGGATGACATCTTCAATTCCTTGCTCTTCATTGTAAGCAGGTATAATCACTGAAATACTATATTTCTTATTCTTCATAAAATCTTTTTATTGCATTTACAACGACGTCAATCTGCTCATCCGTAATCTCAGGAAACATCGGGAGCGAAAGTATCTTGTCCGACAACATTTCTACCACAGGGAGTTTGCCTATCATAATATTAAGTGATTTAGAGGCTCTATGGAGGTGCACAGGAACAGGATAATGAATACCACACTGTATACCATTGTCGTTAAGATAGACCATAAGTTCCTCTCGACGTTCACACTGAATGACAAAGAGATGAAAAACATGTCGCGTGGAATCGTTCCGGTCAAAAGCAGGAACCTTTATACTTTCAATATTTCTCAGCCCATCGGCATATCTAAGTGCAGCCCTAAACCGCTTCCTGTTCCCGTCATCAAGAAAATCCATCTTTATATTCAGGATAGCAGCCTGTATGGAATCGAGTCTGCTGTTTGTTCCAGGAACTGTATGTATATATTTCTTTACAGAACCATAATTCCTTAAAAGCTTTAACTTCTCAGCTATACACTGATCATTAGTTGTTATCAATCCTCCATCACCAAACGCACCAAGGTTTTTGGCTGGGTAGAAGCTGAAGCAACCAATAGCACCAAAACTACCGGTGTGACATCCATTCCACATTGCCCCATGAGATTGACAGGCATCCTCGATAATAATGAGATTATGATCTGCAGCAAATGCAGCTACGGCATCCATATCAACACTCTGCCCGTAAAGATGTACAGGTATAATCGCTTTTGTCCTACTGGTCACTTTTCTCTCGGCATCGTCTATATCTACAAGGAATGTTTCCGGATCAACATCAACCGGTACGACAGTAGCGCCAAGATCGGATACTGCTAATGCTGAAGCAATAAACGTATTAGCAGGCATGAGAACCTCATCCCTATGCCCGATCCCAAGGACTTGACAGGCAAGACGTATGGAATCTGTTCCGCTGGCTACCCCTACAGATTCTTTAACACCAATATAGTCGGCAAATCTACATTCAAAACGTTCTAACTCTGAGCCAAGGATATATGAGCTAGCTAGACACACCTCTCTCATAGCTTCCTCGAAAACCTCTTGATGCAGCTTATATTGCTGTTTTAGATCAACAAAAGGTATTATGTTATTCACCGGTGCTCTCTTTTACAGGTTGTCCCCCAAGCCATCGTTCTTTGACTGTCAATGTCTGCATAACCTTGGCAGGTACTCCCGTTACTACCGTATGAGGTGGTACATTCTTCGTAACCACACTACCAGCCCCTACGACCGACCCCTCTCCGATCTCAACACCACATAATATTGAGGCTCCATTACCTATACTCGCGCCACGCCTTATCAGACTCCTTTCTGATATCCATGTTCCATCAATGGCTTTCCTACTTGTGGGGTATCGATCATTAGCAAAGGACACATTGTGTCCGATGAAAACATCATCTTCAATGTCAATATTTGAACATATAAAAGTATGTGATTGTATTCGCACACGCTTTCCTACATTAACATCACGTTGAATCTCCACAAACGCACCTATCATACAGTCGTCTCCTATACGGCATCCGTATAGATTAGCATGTCCATGGACAATAACATTGTCACCAAATTCTACATCTTCAGAAATTGTACAATACTTCCCTATCTGCACACTCATTTTGACACTTTCTTACTTTATTAACTGCCGAAGCCCTCTTGAAGCCAACGATTTTTGTACAGCCACTAGGGTTTTTGTCACTTCAAGAGCATATCTACCATCTGGAATTATCTCTTTGTCATTCATAACAGCACACACAAAGGCATCAATCAACTGAGAGAGAGGCTCTGACACCTCTATCTTAGGGCTGATAATGTCACCATCTCGTAAGAGAAATCGAAATTTGCCAAAATCAGCTTCAACAGGCTCCTCAAAAGAAATGCCTTTCTCGAAAATACGTACTGTTTCTAATACATTCAAATCATTAAACTCTACCCTTGCCTTACTTCCAATAACACACACTAATCGTTCCTTGTTCGAATCAACCCAGCTAACGTGAATCTGCCCTATTGTTCCATCATGATAATAAAGTGTAATAAATACGACATCATAATAAATTCCTCCCAGAACTTTTGCTCCTGTAGCAGAAACTGCCTCCGGCATGGAACCAAGTATGAAATTCATGATGGAAATATCATGAGGAGCAAGATCCCAGAAGACATCAACATCTTGTCTCACAAGCCCCATGTGCGTCCGCACTGATGTCAAGTAATGTATTTTGCCCAAAAGATTAGCACTATTCAGTTCCTTAAGCTTATGTACTCCATTGTTAAAAAGAAAAGTTAAACCAACCATAAGCTTCAGTCCTGAGGCCTCAGCTAACAAACACAGTTCCTCACCTTCCGCCACATCTAAAGTCAGAGGCTTCTCACAAAGAACATGTTTCTTCGATAATAAAGCCCGTTTCACCAGATCATAATGAGTTGATGCGTACGTAATTATCACAACGGCATCAATATCCTCATCACTGAAGATCGCTGACGCATCAACAACAAATTGACATTCTTTAGGTACCAGTTTTGAAACTCTTTTGAATGCGCCAGTATCAACGTCGCATACGTATCGCAGTTGCACCCTGGGGTGATCAGCAAAATTGCGAACTACATTAGGCCCCCAATGGCCAATCCCTATGACACCTACAATTAGTTGATCTTCTCTAAACATAGAAAAATTCCAAATTACTCATTTTGGAACCTAATTAGAAATATAAGATCTTAGCTTTTTAAGCATGGGGATTTCTCCCAGAATCACCAATTCTCCATTACCCATAGCCTTTTCAATCTTACGCACAGCCCCCACAAGCATCCCTCAACCCAGCGGGTTCCATTGAAACAGCTTGATCCGGACCATACATGGCTCGACTGAGGGTAATATGTCTTTCCAATGAAGTTATGCAAAGAGCGGCAGCTGCATATGAAATTGCAAGCCACACATCATGACCGCTATAACCAGATTGTATTTGTTGAGAAATAGTTTTAAATTGCCTTCCATTTGATAATAAACACATCTTATCATGTGATTCCTTAATGAACAACCCTCTGAATCCCAGCAGTGCGCCGAAAAGCACCGTCTAAACTTATTAAACTATCGTATTTCCCATGCTCTATAATACGACCTTTCTGAAGAACATAAATATAATCAGCATTTACTATTGTTGATAACCTGTGAGCTATTACTACTAAAGTAGTCTTATGTGCAATATTTTCAATCGCACTTTTGATAAGCATCTCAGAGTGACTGTCAAGGGCACTTGTGGCTTCATCTAGAATTAACAGCTCAGGCTTTCTCAGTAATGCCCTGGCAAGAGCAATACGTTGACGCTCTCCACCGGAAAGCCTTACTCCCCTCTCTCCAACAACAGTATCATACCCATCAGATAAATCCATAATGAACTCATGAGCGTTTGCCAATTTACAAACTTCTATAATCTCCATTTCAGTTGCTTTTTCATTACTCCACAAGAGATTATTTTTAACAGTATCATTAAACAGAATTGTATCCTGCGGAACGTATCCAATATGCCGTCTAAATGAATAGATATCGAATTCCTGCAAAGGCTTCTTATCTGCTAAAATTACCCCTTTATCAGGTTGATAAAATCCAATGAGTAAATCAATTAGAGTAGACTTTCCAGAGCCTGATTCACCAACGATTGCTGTCATCTCACCCTTTTTAATTGTCATATTAATATCATTCAATACAGGATTATGACTAGGATAAGAAAATCTTACACCTTTGTATTCAAAGCCATCATCTATCCTATTAAAAATAAAACCACCTGTTTTTTGAATATTTTCACATGCCAGCCTGTTCATATTAACGACCTGTTCATAACTGGGATAAAAGTTCACGATGGAATGTTTAATTGATGTGACCCCCCCTATCATTGGAAGAAGTCTTAAAAAAGCATAGCCTATAATGCCCATTTCTGCTATTGTGAGTTTAGAATACTCAGATGATATATACATTGTGATTATAATAGCCATCCATCCAAAAGGCTCAAAGATCTTTGGTAGCGCCCTACCTAAAACATGGGACTTTGCTTCAAAATTACAACGCTCACTAAAAACCTCATTGAACCTTCTTATATATCTTATATGATTTCCATATCCCAGAATCACTTTTGCTGCCCCCAGGCTTTCATGTATTAGTTCCAGAACCTTATTAGATGACACAGTGCCTCCTTTGCCTAATCTATAACTTGCTCTATTAAAAAGCATAAAAGGCAAAACAAAAAAACCTCCTAATGCAACTGCAATTAAAGTGATCTTCCATGAAATGTAAATAGGTACGGCTACAAAAAACACTGCCCGTATAAACTCTGAAAGCATACTACCAACTGAAGCAAAGGCACTCCTGACACCATCTATCTCACGGGTTAATGTATTTAGAATTGAACCATGACGCTGGGTATTGAAAAAATGCCAGCGGGCATTAAAAAAAGCACTAAATGTCTCTCTCGCCAGTGACTTTACCATAGCGTACTGGGTTTTTACAATTATCCAGTTTGTGACTATTATGGAAACACTAAGTAGAGTATTAAACAGAAAAAAAAGAATTAAAATATTAATTTTAGTTACGCTAATACCAAACAAATTAAACAAATTAAGCAACCTTTGTGTTGTTGAACTAACGTCTTTGAACTCTGGATTAATGAAAACATCTATAACAGGGGCTATCAATAGAGTACTTACAACCTGAATAAAACAGACAGAAGTGAGCATTAATATATTTATGATAAAAAAAAGAGGATACTTTTTATAAAAGGCCCAAATAAGCATTAAGATTTTCATATTATCCCTTAATCGTTTTCGTGTATTGCTTGTTAAACTCTTGCCCAATATATGGTGCCAATCTTCTTGCGATTAATTTATTCCCCTCTTGTGTCAGATGAATATTATCATGGAAAGTTTGACGCTATTTTTATTGCTCAAAAAAACAGCATGTAAGTCTATTACTTTCATATTTGGCAATTATAAGAGAAACAGGTGACAGGTGTATATGCTCAGTTCTTTAGCATAATTTAGCATTAGGCAATAGGCATAAAGCTTTATAGGATTTCAATCTCACTGCTTCTTTTATCAAATCTATAAATATTTTGTCATGATCTTTATGGAAGATTTACTGTCCGCTATTACTAAAATTGAGAACATGTTAAATTAGATCTACAGTTAAACCTCTGGCTATACTATCTGGCATATCTCAGCTATTCTGTGAAGTAGCTTACCCCCCTTTGCCCTTCCTTAGACGTTTAACTTTATCGGTGTCAAGGGGCGATGAAGACCGAAATATTGAATCCATGTTGTCATCAAGTTTCTTCATATATTTCTCGAAATAGTGTTTCTCATACAGGTCCTGCAGATACTGAGCAATCGAGACAACAATAACTTTGAAAATCCGAACCGTGTTACTGGTTCTGGTTCTTTTGTTGCCAATAAATCCGAGCTGCCTTCTAAGAAAGTAAAAATAGGAGTTTTTAGCATAAGTGAATTCTGGTAAATCATAAAACCTATCCACATATTTTATCTTCCCACAGACATAAAGGTCATTGGGAGACAGACACGACCAATCCTCCTTGTCTGCGAATATCTTGTCTGTAGATATTCTCCGTCCATAACGGGTGCCCTGAAAGATTTGCCCTCTGCGACTTGGAGAATAATTGACAGCTTCAGGATCCTCACCAAGGAAGGCGAAAACACGATTAACCATTTCACGCGTGTTGTTCTGTAAATCTTCCATCCGCAGGATTAGGACGCGACTGTGATTATTGAAAATCGAAGCCTGCCTGAACGAATTATAGTTCTTCCTAAAAGCCTTGCCAAATTCCCAAGAACCAGGAAAGTTGCTGGTAAAATTGGAGTTCACATCTCCAAAACGAAATAAATATCGCGAATTAAGTTGGGTAAGAGGGTTGCGAATCATATGAATGATGCAACAACCGGGAAAAGCTTCCAACAACCCTCTAATGTTTTCATCACAAATATTGATAACAGCTATTCCTTCTGATTTCTCAAAAAGTGCTTCACAAATATGAGAAAGAAACGCATTTGCAGAAAGATGGCTTATACCTGATTTACGGATCTCCTTAAATCGGATCTCCAAGCGAGATTTTATATGGTGAAAATCATCATCATTTTTGTAATTGTGAAGCAGCGATCCAAGCAGATAGGCCCCACTATGCTCAAGAGCAACATTGCTACCAAATCCGTTAGAATCTAAGACTTTACCAAAAAAGTTGTTATATTCGTCCGCAACAACATCAATTTTCGAGTGCCCATCAATCAGCCCAGAAATAATATTTGTCCCACATCGCCCAGCCCCAGTAATAAAAATAAAGTTATACACGGTATCTCTGAGAAAAAAATGATTTCAAGTCTCTATAGACATATTACACTTACCACACTGCCAATCAGCACATTCCTGATTGACTTGAATAGCCTGATACGTTGCAGTAGTGGAGTTATCCGGAGCTGTATAATAGCTTGTCAGGTGTAAAAGATAAGAGGAAACAACAGATAAAATGTTGACTAAATTTCAAAAAGGATATAGTTTTTATGATTAACAATTGCTAGTATTTACCCATGAAGAGATATATAATTAGTTCTGTTCTTTGTATTTCCTGTGTTTTGCTGGGAATGGAATTATATAGAAATAACTGGTTTCCAAGACAGCAAATGAAGCTACTCAAAGATTATTATAATCCACCTCCAACTCCAACTCCTGATTTGTACATGAGGACTAATTTCATTGACAAGATATTAACATCATATAGTGCAGGCACCCCTTTGTTTTCGGACAGGAAATATTATGATTTAATTGGTGATGCAAGACTTGAATCATCTTATTTACTTCAAATTCCCCGTCATCTTACATATTCTGTCGAAATCGAGGCGCATCGTCCGGTGAAAATTTATAGATGCTTGACAGATGCTAACGACAACTCTGTTTTTAGCAATTGGGACATTACAGATATAGAAGTGAAAATTATAGGAAGTTCATGTATGCATACTACCGTGGTTTCAAAAATATTTGATCCCGGTAAGATAACTTTAACTAGTGGGGGACCGGTTGCTGCATCACCAATATTGATTCAAGATTTATCAAATATTCCAGTAAGGTTACCAATTACAATTCTAAACAAGAAATATACTAATTTACAACAATAATTAATCGCCAGCAGAACAGGTATTTATTCAGACGTCTTCAATGCCAGAATTCTGATTGTTGATGATAATAAGGAGAATGTAGAATTGAACAACAGGATCAGAATACACAGTTACGTTCATTGAAATTTGGAGCAAAGATTTTCTCACAAAGCTATTTAATCAGATAGAGGTACTCTCCATAGTTATAATTCTTAACATGTTAGAGAAATCAGGTGCGCTATCAGAAGGTTTAATTAAAGCTGATGCTAAGTCATTTTTGTATATTTATCATAACCAAGTTGTTCTAGCAAACCCAAGACCTTACTCTTTTCAGGCTCTTGTATTTTGTCAATCAATTGGGGATACACTTGGTGCTCATAATTCTTAACTGTATCAAGATGTTTATCTGTAATTTCTGTAGTGCAAACTTTAAAATTGAAATTGTATTCAATGAATTCCACAATTTGCTGAACACTTGCCTTTATGGAAGTAATGAAATCTTCATATTTAAACTCAATACAGTTTTCCTTGTTGTCCTGACAGAATTGCATACCGCTCTCATTCATAATTCTCCAGTTGCACGCAGACCTGGTAACCCCATTCCATTTATTATAATACGCCCTACTTTCATTGTCTATGTACCAAGGGATCTTGCAGCCTCTTTCAATATCACAAATGACCCAGTCTATGAATTGCTCATCAACAAAACTATCTGAGTACCAGCCCCTCCTGGTAATACTTGAACTTACTACATCATTGCAGTTCCTTATAGAATGGATAAACAGGGAACTTGGAAAAATGTCCTTGATAACAGACATTAATGGCTGTATTTCCGGTATTTTAATAACAAACAGTACTTTCTGGGTTTTTAAGTCATTAATCACATCCATTCGACGCCGATACTTGTTCCACCTCTGCTTTATTTTATCGATATCGGCATAATTACCAGCATAACTAAGGTCAAGGCTGTTAAAATTTATATTTCTTCCATGAATCAGAGGAAGGATAAGGTCCTCGAATAATAATGCTTTCAACAAATCTGAACATTCTCTTTTTCCGCACAGATTTAACTTATATAAAACAGGAACCACTTTGAGCATGTTGGGTTCATGAACATAATATGTTGGTTGAAGACTCCCGATAATTTTACTCAGTATTGTTGTTCCTGACCGACCTACTCCCGTTATAAAAAGCGTACGCTTTTTAAAAAACGAATCATAATCAAATGGCATAATCAATTCTTTGTTCATATGTATTTTTGTATTTTAAGAAATATATGGTCTTTTTAACTAATTCGTTTAGTAATTAACAGCTTCAAGTATGAGGTCAATAGTTCTTGATTCTGTTTTTATCCACGCATCTACCGTTGCCCCACCATAGTGAGGCGTAAGAATAAGATTATCATGGGTCCTAGCGTATTTAACCAAAGGATTCTTATTTAACTTAGATTTAAAGTTTTGTTCATATTCCCCAGCCAGCACATCTAAAGAAGCTCCCCCTAAATGACCTGATTCCAGACTGTTCAACAAGGCATTCTCATCAATCAGTTCACCTTTTGAGGTATTAATAATAAATGAGCCCGGTTTCATTGCTACCATAAACTTATTGTTAATTAAGCCTTCTGTTTCGGGCTTGTGTTGGGCATGAATAG
>Ga0187827_10003009_pt1 | contig 22315 bp, 23 predicted proteins | sample ETNtaG_39_FD_167969 | JGI IMG/M metagenome (GOLD analysis project Ga0187827, IMG submission 167969) | Marine microbial and viral communities from oxygen minimum zone, Eastern Pacific Ocean - ETNP2014_SV_150_PacBio MetaG (Illumina Assembly) | ecosystem: Environmental > Aquatic > Marine > Hypoxic... | reverse complement strand
TATTGTAACTGCCGTAGCACAGAACATAATCTCAAACAGGAAAAACGTGCTTGTCCATGAGCCGTTGTCAAGAGACAAAAAGAATTGTGTTGAGCCGATCCATCCATTAGCCGATGCTCCAAACATAATCGCAAATCCAAAGGCCCAGAACAAAATGGTAGAAATTCCAAAATCTGTTATGTTTTTAATTGCGACGTTAATGCTGTTCTTTGATCGTGTTAAGCCTGACTCCATACAAGTAAATCCTGCTTGCATAAGAAATACAAGACCTGCACATATCAACACCCAGAAAATGTCTGTCAGTACGGTATCCATAATATTAGAAGTATATAATTATTTCTATCATTTATCTTACCAAATATGTATCATTATATAATGATCATCTCTTATTGGATATATTTATTATCTACTAAATAAATGAAAGGTCATCACAAAAAGAAACATCGCTATCGCCACCACCGCCATCATCACAGAAAAATAAGACTTAAGAAAATGCTGGTTTATCTTTTGCCTGTTATCATTGTCTGTGCCGGGATTGCAGCCTGATTAATTCAGGATCAGCTAATTTTTTTACAGCTGCCGGCAATACTATTATTTACGGTATAATTATTGTCTTTTTCCCTTTAATACTAATCTTTTACTTGTGTAGGGTATTTGCCGACTGGATTTTTGATTTTTTCAGTTTTCTTTACACATTGATCACGGGTAAGCGGCACTAGATAAAAGTGGAAGAAACTCTATTGCCAAGCACAATAGAATTATTCACTACTAACTATGAAGAGCATAGAATTACTATTTTAAACATATGGTAGCCTCTCAGGCAGATCACCCCTGTGCTATGATCCTGAGTTGCTCCGGTGTTAAAAACCAGCATAAATCACCAGAGAAAGTGTGAGGATGTTCTGTATTAATATGACAGACTGCACCAGGCTTAAAATAGAATGAAATTTGTGAAGTGTTGATTAGTAATTCTGAAGAAAGATACCCAAGTAGAGGTAGATGGCTGGTAAGCATAATCTTTTTTACATCGGCAAAATCATTTAAATATGATATTGTATCATGTGGAAGTGCAGTTGGTTCAAGAGTCTCAGTTATCTTAATCTCTTCTCTTGAATAGCCCACCTCTTCAGCAATAATCTCTGCCGTTTGGCGGGCACGTACTTTGGGGCTGCTGACTATGAGATCAAATTGGATATCTAATCTCTTCAAGGCTTTTCCAGTCAGATGACACTGCTTTACTCCATCGTTATTGAGATGTCTTTCAGGGTCTTCTTCTTTTGCATAAGCGGCACCATGCCGAACAAAGTAAATCTCCATGAAACAATCTCCATTTGAAATGGCAATAACAATATATTCGAACCCTCTTGAAAGAGAGGAAAATGTCCTTGTTTATTTCGCTTAATCATCAAAGGCGTCAGTCCAATGCATTAGATAGTGAGACCCCGGCAGCACCTCCAATAAAGTCCCAGATCAGATCCTTGTAACTCCAATCATCACGCTTGACTTCATCATTTATCTCTTTCGCTATACCGCATGTACTTGATAAGGAGAAGCCTATTATGCTAGCATCGTCTTTGCTGGTATCACCCAATCTTGCGGCAGAATACGCCGCAGTTCCAATAAGAAATGAAGCCGAAAAATGCTTTAATTTATCTCTTGCAAACTATTCATCTTTTCTGGTTGAAGCAGGTGGACTAGATCCCTGATATGTTGCGCAGCCAGTAAGATGAATAATCAGGAATATAATTAAAATATACCTAAGACTGTGCTTTACTGTCATAGTCATGAATGACTAAAAGATTAATTATTTTTATCCTTGAAATCATCATCTTGTAGAACAACCTTAATTTTAGATAAAAGATCCTCACAAAATTCTTTCTCTAAATCACTTTTGCTCAGAATATTCGAAAGCGTTATAGTCTCTTCTTTGTCCAACCCGATTGTAACTTCCGGCAAAACTCTTTTCCTGTCTACAACTCTCATAACAAGTACTCCTTGTCTTATTTAAATAGGTAAGTAAATTTTATTACATTTTCAAATTACATGTTATTTTTGAACTCTTGCGTATCAGGGGCGCGACAGGATTGCCCATATTCTTGCCTGGCCGCCTGAACCTCCTTCAATTTTGATAGGGGCTATTATTAATGTTGCTCCAGTAGTTGGAAGTCTATCAAGGTTTGCGACGTTCTCCAGAATATACTTGCCACTACCATTAATAGTATGATGAACTGCAAAATCGGTCGATATTCCATAATCTGCACTTAACGTGTCAATACCTATTCCATTAATGCCTCTTTTCTTAACCAGAAAATCTGCTGCTTCAGCAGAATAACCTGGAAAATGGAGTTTATTAGAGTCATCCACATTCTTGTATCTTTCGTGATCACTCCATCTTCTCGACCACCCAGTATTGAGAAGAACAATGGACTTCTTCCGTATTTTGCCATTTACTTCCTCCCAATCGATAATATCTTCTACTGTGAGTTCATAATCCGCGTTATTTTCAACCTTATCAGAAACATCTATAACAGAAGCAGGACCAATAAGAGTTTCCAGGCTAAGCTCATCAACAGAAGGCTGATTATCTTCAAAGTGATTGGGAGCATCTATATGTGTGCCAAGATGTTCTGGAGTGGAGTAAGATCCTGAGAAGACACCATTATTCTTTAGTGTCGCTACAGATTCATATGTGAATGGTGTGTAAGAAGGAGCAGGCCAATAAGCATTATTTTTATTTAAAGGGTAGGTCAGATCAATTATTGTACAATTGCCATTTGCAACATCCTCTAAACTGGTAGAAGATATTGCAGTATATGTATGACATGAGGAAATAAATATAGTTATTAATAAAAATATCAGGTGCTTAATCATTTTTCTAATAAAATTGCTATTACCAATATGCTGATAATCTGACAAAAGAAAAAGCTAAATTAATTGCATTGATCTAGTGAGTATGAATTCTAATAGAATAAGTAATTTAAGGCAAGTATCCAATGATTTATTTATATTGACCCTCTCAATTGTAGCTGTTAAAATTTAAAATCAAAATCCGTTAAAGGACGAAGGAGAGGAGCCTTACACTATAATTATGCTAAAAAGCACTCTATATAAAAATCTCATATTACTTATTATTACTGTTTCCGTTCTCACTGTCTGTGGATGTATGGCTACGAAGAAATCAGGCGAGTTCGTCGAATCATTTAGAAACCCCACTTCCTTTCCAGAAGTATTCCTACCAGAAATAAAATATATTGATGATATTATAGAAGAAAAAAGTCTGGCAGAAGATCAGAACGTTATGGTTATTCCGTTGGGCAATGTCAAAAGTACAAGCGTATATCTTTTCCAGATGAGACAAGGGGCAGAGATGGATACTCATTCTCACAAAGCCCATGATGAGATTTTATATGTCAAGCAAGGGAGTGGTATAATAGCTCTTGATGGTTCTCGTGACGTTGTAAAAGAAGGTATGATTGTGATGATTCCAAGGAAGACTGTACATAAATATATGAATACAGGAAAAGAGACAAACATTACTGTTTCAATGTTTTCTCCACCATTCGATGGTAAAGATATAAAAGTATTCAAAAATAGAATAGATTATAAAAAGAAGAAAAAGACTATATACGATAAGGCAATGAAGAAGTCTATTAAAGAATTTAAGAAAGAAGAAGGTAAAGAGAAGAAGTGGTTCGGTTTAAGAAATAAGGATGAAGAAGTAGAGCCAGAAGATGGCGACTATATTCCGGAAGAGCAAAAAATATTGGTACTAACTGATGAAGGAAGAGAGAAGATCAGGGAAGCACGAAAAAAAGTTACTGATGAAGAGAATGCGATAATCGACAAGATTGTACTCGATGAAAAATTAATGGTCCTGCAGAGATTAAAACTTGATGGATTGATCAGTGAAGAGGAGTTTGAAAAAACAAAGGCTGAGATAATCGAAGAAAGCAGATTATCGAATTGAAAATTATAGTAACAAATGATGATGGAATTTACTCGCCAGGCATTCTGGAGCTGAAGAAGGCTATGGCAACGCTAGGATCTGTTACTGTAGTTGCACCGGACGTGCAGAAAAGCGGTGTTGGTCATTCAATCACATTTAGTCATCCCCTGAGGGTGAGAGATGTATATGCCAATGGTGATTTTATAGGTTATGGAATAGATGGCTCCCCGGCAGATTGTGTCAAACTAGCAGTTAGAGAAATATTGAAGGAGAGACCTCAATTGCTGGTTTCCGGCATAAATATTGGCGCAAATGTCGGAATTAACGTCTTATATTCCGGAACAGTAGCCGCAGCAATCGAAGGTGCACTTCTAGGTATCCCTTCTGTCGCAATCTCTCTGGAGATTTCTGAATCAACACCTGATGCCAAGGAAGCCGCTGAAACAGCAAAAGATATTATTGCCATTATCATGAAGAAGGAGTTGCCAAGAGGCACGCTGCTCAATGTAAACATACCAAATATATCAAAGGACAAGATTAAAGGCGTAAAGATAACAAAACAATTTTCCGGTGATTTCGACGAACATTATGAAAAACGGACCGATCCACGTGGTATAGCATATTACTGGCTAGCCGGTACCGGTTGGCCGAAGGTAGATGTTATCGGCACTGACATGCACGCACTCAAAGACGGATACATCTCAATAACCCCACTCAGATATGATCTGACTGATAACACATTCCTTACGGAAGTAGAGTCATGGGATTGGCATACATAATGCTTCCGTTTATCATGCAAACGGTTCTTAGCACATAACATTTCTTATATCATTCGTCTCATAACACACAACCTGCACAACGCAAAATTTTCGCTTGATTTTGTATAGCATAAATCGCAGCCTACGTTTATACTCTTTTGTATCGACAATACGTAATCGATACTTTCAATATCATCACAAATGTTTTCTAAAACAGGTATCAAATTTATAAGGTAAAACTTTCTAATAGCTTTCTAAAATGCTGAAAAATTTAGGAAAAGGATATCGGCTTTGGATTACTAATTTTGATTTTTGCATTTATGATAGTTTTTGGGTTGAACCGTATGAATTTATTGTCAAGGCAAACGGCCTTGATGTATGACCACCCACTAGCTGTCAGTAATGCAGTGCTTAGAATAAACACTAATATTATAAAAATCCATCGTAGCATGAAAGACGTTGCTCTGTCACTCGTTATGGACAACGTCCAAAAAGCATCCCGCATAGTAGACAAATGTGAAGTAGAAATTTACAAAGACTTTGGCATTATTGATAAACGGTTTCTGGAAATGAAGGATTATGACGTTATTACATCCAATAGTGGAGAAGATGCCATAGAGAAGGTGAAAAGTGAAAAGCCGGATGCAATGCTCCTCAATATTAGAATGCCCGGAATGGAAGAAACAGAGGTCTTGAAACGGATTAGGGAGTTTGACAAGAATATCGGTATTATAATGGTAACTGCCGTAAAAGAGGAACAGGTTGGTAAAGAAGCCCTTAAAGCAGGGGCAGACAAATATATAACCAAGCCTATTGATTTTAATTACCTTGAAACAACTCCGCTTGTTGACCTTATAATGCGGAAGAGGTAGGTACTTTGGATAGTTTCGTACGTGTAATATAAATTATGGGTATAGAAACTAGAAAATTCCCACAAAATTATTAAAATACTTGGGCTCCTCCTTTGTAGTTTTTTGCCCTCCCGAGAGACTTGTTCTGGTGGGCCTACGTCCCCAGATTCACTCAAATCTTGAATATTCAATATTTCTCAACGTTTATCATCAAATAAGTTGGTATTTTAGCAAGTCAGATTTCATCTTTAAGTTGAGGAAATGTGCCGTATTCTTATTCTTGTTGACATTTAATTTCAATAATCTATAATTGCAAGTTTATATTTATCAACAGCTTCTGTATTTCATGCTGTTTATTTCGTTTTTTATTTAATATAGATTTTATTGCTTAGGAAGTGAGCTGTTTTATGGCGAATACCTGTGTTATTGGACTGCAGTGGGGAGATGAAGGCAAAGGCAAAATCATAGATATTTTAGCAAAAGATTATGATATTATTGCCAGATATCAAGGCGGTGGAAATGCAGGTCATACTCTTATTATTGGTGATGAAAAGTTTATATTTCACTTAATACCATCTGGAATCCTGCATAAAGGCAAAAAATGCGTAATCGGGAACGGAATTGTTTTCGATCCAAAATTGTTTTTAGAAGAAATTGAGGGTTTAGCAGATAAAAATATAAATGTAGCGGAAAACTTATTTATCAGTGACCGTGCGCATGTCGTTTTCCCATATCACAAAAAATTAGATTTGTTGCAGGAGAAACAAAAGGGTAATTCTATGATAGGTACAACCGGACGTGGCATTGGACCGTGTTATACGGATAAGATATCACGAGAAGGTATACGTATCGCAGAATTAATGGATAAAGAGCATTTTAAGGAGAAACTCAAGAGAAACGTAGATGAGAAGAACAGAGTCTTCGTTAATCTGTATAAAGATGAACCTGATTCATGGGAAGACATTTATGAAGAGTATTGCACATATGCAGATAAGATAACACCGTTTGTATGTGATACTGTAGACTTGATGGCAACGGCTATAAAGGATAACAAGAAAATCCTCTTTGAAGGAGCCCAAGGCGCTTTGCTAGATGTTGATTTTGGGACTTATCCTTTTACTACTTCGTCTAATTCCGGAGCCGGTGGTGTATCCTCCGGTATTGGGGTTTCCCCAAAGCAAATTCACAATATTATTGGAATAACTAAGGCGTATACAACCAGAGTGGGCAGTGGCCCATTTCCAACAGAAGTTGACGGGGAACAGGGAGAGCATATTCGTAAAAAAGGTGGCGAATTTGGATCAACTACTGGCAGGCCAAGAAGGTGTGGATGGTTTGATGCGATAGCCATACAACACTCTGTAAGAATCAGCGGTGTTGACTCGCTCATTGTAACCAAATTGGATGTTCTTGATGATCAGAAAACTATCAGCATTTGTACGGGTTATAAGTGTAATGACAAAGTGTATGATACTTTTCCTGCAAATATAGAAATTTTGAATAAATGTGAGCCTGTTTATGAAGAAGTTCCCGGTTGGTGTGAAGATACATCTAATGTGAGAGACGCGCAGAACCTACCGGAAAATGCCAGAAATTATATTAAGACAATAGAGGAAATTGTTGGAGTGAAAGTAGAAAAGATCTCTGTCGGCCCGGAACGATCACAGATTATCAGTATTTAAATAATGACTAATAAAAAAAAATTCCCTAATCACATTGCTATAATAATGGACGGAAACGGACGTTGGGCAAGAAGAAGAGGTTTTATGAGGGTCAGGGGACATGAAGAGGGCGTTAATTCTGTAAGGGAGATAACAACTGAGTGTGCCAGAAAACATATAGGCCAACTAACACTCTATGCATTCTCAAATGAGAATTGGAAACGTTCAAAAACTGAAGTTAACTTCCTGATGAGGATGTTGAAGAAGTTTCTGATCGCGGAGAGAAAGACAATAAGAGATAATGACATTAGAATCAAATCAATTGGACGGACAGAGGCCCTGCCTGATAATGTCAAAAAAGAACTGTCCATTAGCATTAAGGAAAGCAAAAACAATAAAGGCATGGTTTTGTGCCTTGCACTGAATTACGGTGGAAGAACTGAAATAATAGATGCAACAAAGAAGCTGGCTGCTGATGTAAAAAAAGGAAAACGTAAACTGAAAGATATTAATAATGATGTCTTTAAGGAGTACATGTATACGGCAGGCATGACTGATCCAGATTTGCTTATTAGAACGGGTGGAGAAAAGCGTATTAGTAATTTCCTCCTTTGGGAAGTATCTTATGCTGAACTGTGGTTTACATCGGTGTATTGGCCTGAATTTAAGAAAAAACACCTGGAAGAGGCCTTAATAGATTACGCGAAAAGGGAAAGAAGATTTGGCGGGCTGATTGAATGAGTACGCTCAAGACGAGAATTATACTTGGAACTGCCATGCTGGTTGCTTTTTGCGGTATAATTTATATAGATTATACCTTTGACACTGATATAGGTATTGGCATACTGGGTATGCTTGCCGGGGGGATGTGCTTATCTGAATTTTATAATATAGTAGAAAAGAAAGGCTTTGCACCATTTAAGGTATCGGGTATTATTGGAGGTACTACAATCTTCTTAGGGCTCTGGATATCATCCTATGAAGAAGGGTTAAAACCAATATTTTCTTGTATATTATTCCCAATAGTTTTCTGGTTGTTTTTTGTTCAAGCACTTAAAAGAGGTATTGATGATACTATCAAAAATGTTTCTGTTACAGTATTTGGAATAATATATATATGTTTTTTCCTCTCATTTATTATGCCTATTCGGCACATGCCTAATGGGCTGAATATAATACTCATTGTGTTGTTATTGACCAAAGGTGGCGACATTGGCGGTTATCTTTTTGGCAGGAAGTTTGGACGGAACAAGTTTTCATCCTTTAGTCCGAACAAAACGATTGAAGGTGCATCATTTGCGTTATTTAGTAGCCTGATGATTGCGATAGGATTGAATTCTCTACCTGGCATGAGAGTGATGCCTTTTTATCTAATAGTGCCTTTTGGACTTATAGTAGGAGCTTCAGGCATAATTGGGGATTTAATAGAGTCTATAATAAAAAGAGATATGGCAGTCAAGGATTCAAGTAGTGCTATACCTGCTTTTGGTGGATTACTTGACATACTGGATTCATTGCTCATAAGCATACCGGTAGCATATTTTTTCTTAATATTAATAAAGTATTGAGCGGACAATAAATAGCAACGTTATAGTATGAGTGAAGTATCAACAGACAGCACAATTATAAAAAAACAAATACATCTGGAGAATAACAAAGAAGCATCACTCTTGTATGGACATCATGACAAGAACCTGAAAACCATGAGGGATGTCTTTGGTGTTAAGATTATTGCCAGAAATGGGATTTTTAAATACGAAGGTAAAGTTGACCGAGTAAACAAACTAACCGGTTTTGTTGATGGTTTATTAAACGTCATAAGAACATCTGGAGAGTTGGATGAAACTGACATTGACATGGTTATGGCAGACATAGACAGGGGGACGGATGCTATTCAAACAGACCAGGCAATAGAGGTTTTTACAAAAGGGCAAACAGTAAGACCGAAAACTGAGGGACAGGCCAGATACATAAGGGCCATTAGAGAGAATGATCTGACCTTTTGTATAGGCCCTGCGGGGACAGGAAAAACATATTTAGCTGTTTCTCTTGCTCTTTCCACAATGAAAAGTGGTTATCTGAAAAAGATTGTCCTCGCACGTCCTGCCGTAGAAGCAGGAGAGCGTCTGGGCTTTTTGCCTGGGGATATTCAGGCAAAGGTAAATCCATACTTAAGGCCGCTATATGATGCCTTAGCTGATATAATTGATGTCGGACAGGTAAAGAAGTACATAGAAAATGATTTGATTGAGATACTACCGCTGGCATTTATGAGAGGACGAACACTTAATGACTCTTTTATTATCCTTGATGAAGCCCAGAATTGTACTGTTAAACAGATGAAAACCTTTCTAACACGATTTGGAGTAAGGACAAAAGTTGTGGTAACCGGGGATATCACTCAAATAGACCTACCAACAGGCACAAAATCAGGACTAGTTGATGCCCAGGATAGATTGAAGGGCGTGCCCGGAGTTGACTTTAGCTACTTGACACGCAAAGATGTAGTAAGACACAGACTTGTTCGAGATATCGTTGAAGCTTATGATGATCAGAATTAATAGACACATAGGTATATCAAAGTGAAAGTAGAAATCGCAAATTTACAAAAGCATTATAAAATAAAATACAGCAAAATTAAGCAAGTAGTAAAAGAAGTATTAGGCAAAAAAAATAATAATGCAAAATTAAGTTTTGCCTTTGTTGACAATGATGAAATCAAGAAACTTAACAAAAAATATTTTAACTCAAATGAAGTAACGGATGTTATCTCTTTCCCATTAAACAATAACAATAGTTCTTTAAATGGCGAAATAGTTATTTCTGTAGAGACTGCGGTTGCCTCCGCAGTCAAAGAAAATGTAGACGTTGAAGGCGAGATAAACTTGTATGTTGTGCATGGTTTGTTACACTTACTGGGGTACAATGATGCAAATAGTGACGATGCTGAAATCATGCATGAAAAAGAATCGAGTATTCTTAAAGCGTTAGGTTACAATATGCCAACAGTAGAGAATGGATTATAGAGACCCTCACCAGTTTCCGTGGGTTAAAATAGGAAATTTGAATTATTCTGATTAGCCGAAAACTGAAATAAAAAATGAAGATCAAGTGTATCTATCACAACCGTATTAATCATTTATACTAAAAGAAATAGGTGGAGTGATTTATGAAAAAAAAATTGTTAATATTATTCATTTTTATGGCTTTCTTCTTTAATGGTACAAAGGCGTCATTTGCAGGATGGGTATGGACTGGTGAAACAAGCTGGGTTGATCCCGAACAACTGACTAGAGATACGACTGATCAACGATATAAATACGCAATCACATTGATGATTGAGAGGGAATATATAAGTTCTATAGGTATTTTTAAAGATGTAATCAAAGATAACCCCGGAACAGAACTTGCCGAAGAGTCACAACTAAGCATTGCTAAAACATATTTTCTGTTAGGAGATTATAAAAATTCATTCAGAGCATATGAGCAATTTATTGAGAAGGATCCTACCACTCGTAGATTATCTGAAATCCTAAACAAGGAATTTCAGATTGGAGTCTCCCAGATGGAACGTGATGAAAATGGAGCTGTTAAAGTCTTTGAAAGGATAATAGAGAGGAACCCTCTTGGTTTTATCGCGGCCGATTCACAAGTTAAAATTGCAGAATGCTATTACCAGTTACGTCAATTTGATCAAGCAGAGGATAGTTTTATGACTGTCATGGAAAATTATCCTAATAGCGAGTGGGTTCCGTACGCTCAGTTTAGAATTCCGTATTGCAAATTAAGTAATATCCGTGTACAGGAGAGAAACTACGATTTACTTACTAAGTCACGTGATGGTTTTGAAATATATCTGGCAAACAACCCACAAGGAGCCTTGGTTGGTGCAACAAATGAAATTATTAGTGAGATAGATACTAAACTTGCAGAGAGAGAATATGAAACCGGCATGTTTTATTTGCGAAAGAAAAGGCCAGGTGCAGGTATCATCTACTTTGAATCTGTGACAAAAAATTATCCAAACTCTGAATGGGCAGCTTTGGCAGAAGAAAAAGTTAAAATGCTTAAAAAAGTAGGAGCAATAAAATAACAGGACAAATAATATGAAAAAAATAAAACAATTGATAATACGGAGTAGTCTAAGTAATAGGATTTCATTTAGACAATTTACATGTATGCTGGTTTTATTTGCACTGATATCAGGATGTGGATACACAACTAAATCACTTATCAGTCGCAATATTAATAGTGTTTACATACCTATTTTTGGTAATTATACATTCAGGAGCGGTCTTGAATTTGATCTCACGACTGCACTTAAAGATGAGATCATGTCTAAAACAAAATTAAGGATTGCTGGAATAGATGATGCTGATACAATTTTGACAGGCAAAATTGTTAGAGTTGATGAAGGCGCTTCGTCTTCAAATGCGTTTGACAATCTTGTTGAGAGTTCAATATCTATTACCGTTAATATTTTTCTTGCTGACAGAAGAACTGGGAGAGAATTGATGTCAGTGGGTGGATTGATTGGTACTGGTGCTATCATCATAACTCGTGGTGAAACCATTAATACTGGAATTCAAGAAGCTGTGACAAGGTTAGCGACTAAGATAGTTTATCAATTAGAGGAAAAGTGGTAAATTTCTTTGATTATAAAACATAATAAAGGATGTCTAGATGCAAGCGAGAAAACACTTGTAATGGGTATTCTTAATATAACTCCAAACTCCTTTTATGATGGAGGCAAACATTTTGACATAGATGACGCATTAAATCGAGCTAGAAAAATGATCGATGAAGGTGCTGACATAATAGATGTTGGAGGCGAATCAACCAGGCCAAATTCAAGTTGTGTTTCTGCCGATGAAGAAATAAGACGTGTTATTCCAATAATCAAAGAGTTAAGCAAAGAAATACAAATCCCAATATCCATTGATACATATAAGGCCGAAGTTGCAGATAAAGCAATTAAGGCTGGCGCACAAATCATTAACGATATTAGCGGATTACTGGCAGATACTGAAATGGCAAGAGTTGCCGCCGCGAATAACGCCCCCATAATTATCATGCACATTAAAGGACGTCCACACGATTTCCCAAAAGATCCGGTATATACTGATCTGATTCCGGAAATTATTTCCTTTCTCGAAAGTAGAATTGAGTATTCTATTAAAGCAGGGATAGCGCACAATAAAATTATTATTGATCCTGGAATAGGGTTTGGAAAGGGAGTCATGCATAATACAGAGATCCTAAGACAATTGAGTAGATTCAAATGCATGAATTTACCAATTATGATTGGCACTTCTCGTAAATCTTTTATCGACCAAGTTCTTGAGCCTTCAGATGACATCAAAACTAAAGAGAATAATTCCCGCCTTATTGGCACATTAGTTACACTAGTAATTGCCGTAGCGAATGGTGTAAACATAGTAAGGGTACATGATGTCAAAGAGGCAGTTCAGGTTATTAAAATGTACAGGTCCATAGAATCATCAAATTAGAATGTGACAATCTATTACAAACTATATACTTCAGTAAATTCAGAATAACGATTAGGGAAATACGTGATGGAGAGTTTTTTAGGTTTTTTTGAAAATTTTCATAGTATTATTCATCCATACTGGTGTAACGGTTGGATGCTAATAAAGTCATGTGGTGAAATATTTATAATATTTATTGTTTTATATACAATTTTAAGAATAATGCAGGGAACACGTGGAGCAGGCATACTTCGCGGTTTAGCTTTTACGTTAGTCATAGTTACTATAGTGATATTGTTTTTTATAAAAAAACTTGAACTATATACGGTAAACTGGCTAATCACCGAATTTCTACCAGTTTTAATTATCCCGATTATTATTCTTTTTCAGCCGGAATTCAGGCGCTCACTCATTAAATTAGGACACAGTCCTTTTTTTAGAATGTTTGTAAAATCAGAGGTACATGTTGCCAAGGTGATAATAAATGCAGTAACTGCCTTATCAGACAAAAAAATAGGAGGCCTGATTACAATTGAGCGTGAAGATGGATTGGGTGTGTATATTGAAAGGGGTGTAAAGATCAATTCAAATATTTCTAGTAATCTTATTAGTACAATATTCTGGCCTGGTACACCGCTACATGATGGTGCAGTCATTGTACAAGAATTTAAGATTGCTGCGGCCGGATGTCTGTTTCCATTAACTGAGAATGAAAATGTATCAAATACCTGTGGAACACGCCACAGGGCTGGTATCGGTATTACAGAAGAAACTGATGCAATATCTATAATTGTTTCAGAAGAAACGGGACTAGTATCTGTGGCAGTTGGTGGAATATTAGATGAAGACGTTACACCTGATGAATTAAGGAAGAAACTAGAAGGATTATCGACAGATACTATTGCAGAAAACCGGAGTGAACAACTGTGATAAAAAGATTATTTTCTCGTAACTTAAGAGCAAAGGCTATGGCACTTGTAATGGCCATGGCACTCTGGGTCTACGCTACCAGTAGACATACTGGAGATATTGAAGAGGACCTTCAATTAACAATCAATGCCCCTCCAGGCCTGACAATACTAGACACAAGCATTGACGTTGTATCCGTTAGCTTAAGCGGGCCTCAAAATATAATTGACAATATTACTGATATGATCAAGAATAATGAAATTAAAGCGAGACTTGATATACCTGAGATAAGTAATGTTGTGGTTGATAACTACAAAAGAACATTTAGATTAACGAAGAGAAACTTTAATTTCCCGAAGGAAATAAGGCTGACTTCAATAGTCCCTCATGAAGTAGAGATAACATTATGCCGATTGGAAAAAAAATACGTTAAAGTACAGATACAGAAACATGGAACTCCTGCACTTGGATATGAAATAAACAGCGAATTCTTTTTCCCCAGAGAAGTTCTCGTAACTGGACCTGTTAATATTCTTAAAGAAGCTGATACAATTAATACAAGTGTAATAAATGTTAGTGCGATAACTAGTGAACAAAACAGAACATTTCCCTGGGTAGTCGATATAGAGAATACTATTGCCATAAAGAAAGATGATAAATATATCTCTGTACCTGTTAAATGCGAGGAAAAAATTAATGTATGGTTTCATGTAAATGAGCAAATGGGGACAAAGATATTTGATAATATTAAGGTAAATATTTTTCATCCAGTCAATTATAGCTACAAGGTAACTTTAAAAGAAGAATTTGTCAGTTTGAGTCTTAAAGGTTCAAAATTAATGCTGGATATGTTGAATGTGAAAGATATCATGGCATATATTGATGTCAGCTCACTAAGTCCACCAGGGCCATATAACCAGCCAGTTATTTGCAACATTCCTGAAGGGTTAGAATTAGAAGGTAATCCTCCAGAGTCTCATGTAGACATTGTGGAAGATTTGGTAAAAAAATGATAATATTATAAAACTTTAGTTAATAAATATGATTAAATTGGGCGTAAACGTTGACCATGTTGCAACAATAAGACAGGCAAGAATGACCTATGAGCCTGATCCGGTAACTGCTGCTGGACTTGCGGATCTGGGAGGAGCTGATATCATAACCATTCATCTTAGAGAGGATAGAAGACATATTCAGGACAGAGATCTTGAATTATTACGTGAAACAGTCTTTACCAAACTGAATCTGGAAATGGCAACTTCTCAGGAAATTGTTGATATTGCCTTAAAATTAAAACCCGGTCAAATAACTCTCGTACCTGAGAAGAGGCAAGAGATTACTACTGAAGGCGGTCTCTCAGTAACATCTCAGAAAAAAATGCTTACTGATTTAATTAAGAGATTCAAAGACCACGGCATATATGTAAGCCTTTTTATAGATCCTGATGAAAAACAGATTATTGCATCTAGTGAAGTTGGTGCACAGTCAATAGAACTTCATACGGGTAGTTACGCCAATGCAGAGAATGAAGTACAAAGTGCTGAATTGCTTGACACGCTAAATGAGGCCGTTATGATTGCACGGAATGTGGGTTTAAGAGTAAATGCGGGACATGGTTTAACATACAAGAACACCGGCCCAATTGTTGAGCAATTGGACATAGAAGAGCTGCATATCGGCCATAGTATTGTTTCCCGAGCGATCTTTGTCGGAGTTGAAGTCGCAGTGCGCGAAATGAAAGAGCTTATCTACAAGCATTATATGATAAAACAAAACCTCTGAGCATCGTCTGGGTTAATCACTATAACACGTGAAAACGGTATGTAGAAAGGGAGGAAGTTGGACTTATGTTTACTGGATCTATAGTTGCCATGGTTACACCATTTAAAGATGGAGCAGTGGATTACGATAAACTTGGAGCGCTCGTGGACTATCATGTTGAAAATGGCACAAATGCCATAATTCCGTGTGGTACAACAGGAGAGTCTCCTACATTATCTCACACAGAACACGGTAAGGTCGTAGGTAAAGTGATAGAAGTATCAAATGGCCGCATTCCTGTAATAGCAGGGACCGGTTCTAATAATACAAGTGAGGCTGTAAGTATGACCAGGCATGCAAAAGAGGCTGGTGCTGATGGTTCATTGCTGATAACGCCTTATTACAATAAACCTACACAGCAAGGAATTTATGAACATTATAAAGCTATTCTGGAAGAAGTGGACATTCCTATAATTATTTATAATGTTCCCTCAAGGACAGGTGTCTCAATTTCTGCTGAAACAGTGGCCAAGCTTGCTGAGTTTGATAATATTGTCGCTATTAAAGAAGCAACCGGTGACATTGATCAAGCAAGCCAGATTTTAAACATGTGTAACATAACTGTGTTATCAGGTGATGATTCATTGACTCTTCCAATTATGTCCGTAGGTGGAAAGGGCGTTGTTTCAGTTTTGGCGAACATTCTTCCTCGAGAGGTCTCAGAATTGACCTCAAGCATTCTCAATGGCGAGATTGAAAATGCGCAGAGATTACATAAGAGCCTCTTCCCGTTATGTAAAGCGATGTTTATAGAAACAAACCCGATTCCTGTTAAAACAGCAATGAAATTACTGGGCAGGCTAAATGGAGAGATAAGATTACCACTTTGTAGTATGAGCAAAGAACATGAACAGCAACTTAAGAAAATTCTGGAAGAGCATGAATTAATTTGATTCTTACATGTAGAATCAACGACATTATATAAAAAATTTAATATAAGATTAATGGATAGAAAAAAGATAACTAAGGCTGTTAAATTATTCCTAGAAGGGATCGGAGAAGATCCTGAGCGGGGGGGGCTAAAGGATACACCAAAACGTGTTGCCAAAATGTGCGAAGAAATATTTTCTGGAATTGGTGTAGACTCATCGAAAGTAATTAAAGTTTTAAAATCGGAGGAGCATGATGAAATAGTCTTATTAAAGGATATTTCCTTCTTTTCGGTATGCGAGCATCATTTATTACCATTTGTAGGAAAAGCTCATGTTGCATACATACCTAATGGTCCAAAGGTAACCGGCTTAAGCAAGCTAGCAAGAGTAGTTGAAATAGAATCAAAGAAGTTACAGGTGCAGGAGCGTCTTACTACAACAATAGCAGAAGCAATAGTGAAGGCGCTAAAACCAAAGGGAGTAATGGTTGTAATTGAGGCGGAACATCTATGCATGGCAATGAGGGGAATTAAAAAAGCAGGTAGCAAAGCCCAGACATCAGTGGTAAGAGGTATATTCAGAAAGAACCCGGCTACCAGAGCGGAGGCAATGGCTCTCATTATGGGCAGGTAAATGTGGAATGTGTTTAAAGATAAAAAATATATTAAAGTTACTTATTCTCCTGAATATAATGCTATTTCCGGTGATAAATGTAAATGCAGGGAATTCTTATATTCAGGCATTAAGAGAGATTGGAAAAATAGCTCCTTTAGATGAAGAAGAGGTAATTAAAGACTATGCTGAAGACGTGAAACCTGATGTTGAGTTTGACATGAACGATGTGAAATTTCTAAAACTAACGTTGAAGGACTCACTAATCATCGCCTTAAACAGCAACTATGATATACGAATCGCAAAAATGGATCCGACTATTAAGGAAAAGGATATTAAGATTGCAAACTCCGAGTTTGATCCATTGCTGAGTGTCACTGGAGAGTCAGAAGATTCTGAAGAAGCATCCAACAGTGGTGTATTAGTTGGTATTGGGGGTTCGGCAACTGATTTCAGAAGAGATACAAACTCCTTAAATGCTACGCTGGAAACTCTTATAGCAACTGGCGCCACAATTACAATGGAATTTGATGTTAGTCAAGAATTTGTAGACCCGGTTTCTTCATTTACTCTAAACAACCCTGTAGCTGAATCAGAAGTGACAGCAAAATTTACCCAGCCCATTCTAAAGAATGCAGGGATTTTTTACAACAGGAGCGATATTTATATAGCAAGAAATGATAAGAAGCGGTCTATTCTGGAATTAAAAGAAACCGCAATTGAAGTAATCAACTCTACACAAAAAGCTTATTGGGAGCTTGTTAAATCAATTGAAGAATTAAGAGTAAGAAGGAAGTCTTTAGAGAGAGCAGAGGATTTGCTTAAAAAGAATAAGATTCAGGTAAAGGTTGGTACATTGGCTCCTATTGAGCTTTTAGTTGCTGAGGAGGGTGTAACAAGCCAATTGGAAGGGGTTGTAATTGCTGAAAACGACATTAAAGATAAAGAAGATGATCTTAAAGAAATTATGAGTTTAAGTAACAATGCTTTATTATCTGATGTTTCTATAGCACCACTGGATCGTGCATCTTTTAAAAATCATAATGTTTCGCTTCAGGAGTCTATTGAAATTGCACTCGAAAACAGACCTGAAGTTTTTGAACAGGGCTTAGACATTGAAAATGCCAGGATCAAGGTAATGCAGCAAAAAAACCAACTGCTTCCTAAACTTGATTTTGAGGCTGGCATACGCTATCAGGGTCTTGCAGGTAACAAAGGAAATGCAATTGACAGAGCACTTTCTGAGGACTTTCAAAGTGAGTTTTATGGAATCATGTTTGAGATTCCCTTAGGAAACCGTGAGGCAAGAAGCAATTATTCAAAAGCTAAACTCGAAGAGCGACAAACTATTTTCAATACGAGAAAGATACGACAGGAAATTGTTGTTGAGGTCAGGAAAGCAGTCCGTCAGATAAAGACTAACGCAGAAAGAATTAAGGCGTCAAAGAAAGCAAAAGAATTATCACAAGAAAGGCTTGTGGCGGAGGAAAAGAAATTTAAGGTTGGTCGATCAACAAGCCTGGAAGTCATTCGCGCACAGGCAGACCTTGCTGTCTCAGAAGGCAGAGCTACTAACGCTCTAGTTGATTACCAGATATCTTTAGGTGATCTAGATGCAGTACTTGGCACTATTTTGGAGAACAATAGTATCATAATTGATGATAAAGGTATTTGAAGCATAATACCTTTGACCTGCAATATAAATTATATACAATTTTGTGAGATGAGAGACATAGTGTTATTTCTGCCTATTAATCAAGTCGAACAGGTCGTTAATTATTAATAAAGAAAGCGAAGGATATAGAGAATGTCAGAATTTACTGAAGAACAGATAGATAGATATTCAAGGCACATAATACTGCCTGAGGTTGGTGGAAAGGGGCAAAAGAAGCTGCTAGAGTCGAAAGTATTTTTAGTTGGGGCTGGGGGGCTGGGATCTCCAGCCGCATTTTACCTCGCTGCAGCTGGGATTGGCAAGATAGGACTTTCTGATAACGATGATGTAGATTTTTCAAATTTACAGCGACAAATCTTACACTCAACCAAAGATGTTGGCCGTCCAAAGGTACAGTCTGCAAAGGAGACACTTGAAGATTTAAATCCTGATATTGAAGTAGTACCTTATACAGAGCGTCTCAACTCAGAAAACATCATTGATATTATCAAGGATTATGACGTAATCCTTGATGGTTCAGACAACTTTCCAACCAGATATCTTGTAAATGATGCTTGTGTTATGCTTGGTAAACCTTTATCTCATGGTTCTATTTTCAGGTTTGATGGCCAGGCAACCACGATCCTGCCTGGACAGGGCCCTTGCTATCGCTGTCTTTATGAGTCACCGCCACCACCGGATTTAGTACCTTCCTGCCAGGAAGCTGGAGTACTTGGAATAATTGCCGGTATTATAGGAGTAGTTCAGGCAACTGAGGTTATAAAGCTGCGGCTTGGAAAAGGAAATCTACTGAATGGAAAGCTTCTTTTATATGATTCATTGAACATGGACTTCAAGAAACTTAACATTCAACGTAATCCTGCATGCCCGATGTGTGGAGAAAACCCGACAATAAAAGAGTTGATAGACTACGAAGAATTCTGTCAGGTTAATTTTTAAAATATTAATATGTGGAAGATAACGTTATAGTAATCAGACTAAAGAGTGTAAATGGTAAAACTGTTATCAGGACTTGAGTGACTCATTCAACTCTTTCAATAATTGATCTAGATCGGTGTTATGCATCTTGGTCGCCTGGCCCAGATTAACAGCTCTTGTCATTGTATTTCTAAGAATTGGATTTTTAAGCTGTGTAAAACCTTTGCTTATCAAGATGTCCATTGCCGGTGGGTGCTGTTTTATGAGTTGATGTACGTTTGTAGACGCAGTAACGCTAGTCAGCTTTCCATGATCTTCCTCATCAGTGCCTTGCCGTTTTCCATCGCTCATAGTCTTCCAGATATTAATTCCAAACAAAAGTATTGCCACACTCTCTATCAAACCACTTACTCCCATTACTAAATAAGAAGGCACTGATCCTGTATGCACGGCAAGTGGTTGAGAAACAACCCTTAAAGTGCTTCCTACATTAATAAGAATAAAGGTCATAGTTAATGATGAATAACTGTGAAGTTTAATACCCTGGCTTATAGGTATTATCCTCGATGCAAAACCAAAGATCATCATTGTGATAAATCCGACTGTGACCGCATGTCTATATGCACCAATTAAAGCATGCGAAATAGGTACACCGGTAAAAGACTCCTGAACTGTAAAAACCATCATCGCAATCTCAGCAACGATCAACCACAAAATGCCTGCCCATACAAATTTCTCATAACTCTTCTCAATCTCCATTCCGGAGAAATCAACTTCCGGCTTTGATAGTATGTTCAGGTTATACAAGAATAAAAGGATGGATAGAAATTCAACGCAACCTGAAGTGAAGTATAACGTATTGAAAACATAATAATACGGTAAATCGAAATCCGCATAGTAAACCATCAAAGGCTGGGATACTGCCCTGACAAGCACAGATGCGTTCAACATAAACATGATGAGCAGGTTGATCTTAGCATTAGGTGTTTTCAGTCCTAAAAAGGCAGGCAGCGTTCTGCTAACGACACCAAAAATTACTAAGGTTATGAAACCCATTACCTGTATGTGTCGAAGGGAATAAATCGCTGCGTGGGGTAATAATGTTTCTCCGGCATCCAGCATATAGTAGATTATTCCTGCGTGAGCTACAGTCACGATAAGGAACCACAGATAACCGGAAAACAGAAAGGTTTCATATGTTTCCAGTTCCTGTTTTTCTGTTGAAAGAACTGTCTTAACAGCAACTATAAGAAACATTAATACCGCTAGAATTTCCAGTAAACATCCTGATAAGATCAGCATCTTGAAGAAGTAATGATCATTAAGCGGCAGGAGAGTTCTGTAAACAAATACTAGGAGTATACCAGCAACCATGAAATAGAAAGACAAATTGGCAAGTTTGCCGCTATATATACAAACAGCATAAAATCTCGGAAGTACGAAATATGATACTCCCATAATAAATAGTCCGCACCATCCATAGATTTGTGTATGTCCATGCGTCTCTATCAAAACCTTGGGAACAGAGTAAAGAGAGTGCTGAATTCCCATATAGAAAAGCATAAAAGCCCCGTAAACGCACCCGGTTGATAATGCAATTACGATTGCGGTTTTTATAAATTTCTCATAGATATTCTCATATGCAGATTCCGCATCTTCCGCAGAAACTTCCGGCGCTACTACCTTTCCTCGGATAACATCATTAAGCTCTTTTATCAGACTATCAGGATCAACATTATGTACCCTTGCAAAAAAGTAAATTGCCTCTTCTGGTCCGTACTCACCTCCGCACTCAAGCAAACCATATTTTGAAAAGACACCCTTAGTTTCAGGATTGTGCATTATAATCTCTTTTACCGTCGTATTTCCTGTTATTTCGCCTCCATTTTCAGTCTCTACTATGTCTTCAACTGTGACTTTAGCACCATCGTTAGCACTTTTATCTTCAGCAACATCCTGTTCAGGAGCTGGAACCACATCATTCAGCGTTTTTAAGACCTCGTCCAAGTTAACGTTACAGGCCGCAACAGTCTTTTCTATACTTTGTACTCCACCACAGCATGTATCTACTCCATATTTAGTGAATATTTCATTAGTTTGAGGATAATTGTTTACAACGTCATTGACAATCATATCCTTAGTAATCATATAATTCTTCTGATTCATATGAAAATTCACACCTTTCTACAATTTTAAACTATATTTGCGAATCTGAACGTGGAACTTATAAAAGATAAAATATTTTGATAATATCGTAAAATATCAAATATTTTTACTGCGATGATTATACAGAAAAGAAATTTTTAAATCCATTCTAAAATACATCATATATGCAAAAAGAACTTGCAATATTATTAGTCATGTGATTTATTGTGACTGTCTTGAAGAATGGTCTAATAATTGTGTTTACCGGCAATGGAAAAGGAAAAACAACGGCTGCAATGGGCCAGGCGTTGAGAGCGATTGGACAGGGGCTAAAGGTATTAATGATCCAGTTTATTAAGGGAACATGGGTTTATGGTGAACTGGAATCAATAAAGAGGCTCGATCCAGATTTAGTGATAAGGCCTCTAGGAAAAGGTTTTATTCGTTCAAAATCCAAATTGGATGATAATAAAGCTATAGAAAATATTAATCAGTCATGGGAGCAGGCAGAGAATGAGATTCTTTCAGATAAATATGATATGGTCATACTTGATGAAATCAACTACGTTATAGACTTTGGCTTATTACCGGTTGATAAAATGATAACATTACTCGAAAAGAAACCAAATCGACTTCACATAATTCTAACCGGAAGAAA
>Ga0187827_10003008_pt1 | contig 22318 bp, 17 predicted proteins | sample ETNtaG_39_FD_167969 | JGI IMG/M metagenome (GOLD analysis project Ga0187827, IMG submission 167969) | Marine microbial and viral communities from oxygen minimum zone, Eastern Pacific Ocean - ETNP2014_SV_150_PacBio MetaG (Illumina Assembly) | ecosystem: Environmental > Aquatic > Marine > Hypoxic... | reverse complement strand
GGCGCTTACCGATGAAAGACTGTCTTCCGAAATATGTGGTCAATGTATCTGTGCTGTCGGGCGGCACGGGAACGCATAGTATCGATTGCCAAGAGACACTTTTGCGATTTTTTACGAGGTAAAAGAGTCTCAATATGAGCATGCCAAACACCGATAAGCACTGATAAGCACTGAAAGGATATACACCTTAAGACATGTCGTTATTTCTATGCTGTAGCTATTTCTGCGCGGTGGGTCTATACATCTTTTAGAATTCGCTTCGCTGCATTTCGCCCCGGTGCTCCTGTTACTCCGCCACCTGGATGCGCGCCTGAACCACAGAGGTAGAGTCCCTTTACCGGTGTTGCGTACTGGGCTGCATCCGGGTGTGGGCGAGCACTGAACAATTGGTCAGGCTCCAGACGGCCGTGGCAGATATCACCACGCGTCATACCAAACATCCTCTCGAGATCAAGGGGCGTAAGACATTGATATGCGACAAGGATATTAGGCAGATTAGGAATAAACTTTGTCAGATGCTCGAGGATGTCTTGTGCTGTTTTTTCCCTTTGCTCATCCCAGTTCGCCTCTCCCGCCAGATCGTAGGGAATATATTTGCACAATAGACTCATAACATGGGTTCCATCCTTATCGGTCAGACTGTCATCAATTGTACTCGGGATAATGGCCTCGATTACTGGCGGGTTAGCAGGAATGCCAGCCCGAGCTGAGCGGTAAGCTTGCTCAAGGTGTTCTTTACTCTCAATGATGGTAATACTACTACGATGATGCTCGCCAACCTCCTTACCTGGTATGCAGGCAAATTCAGGCAGGCCACTTAAAGCGAGATTCATCCGCAGTGAGGCCGATTCCTGTCGGAAAGCTTTAATGTCTTTGGCAAAAGACTCGGGTAGCTGATCTTCACCCAGCAGCGTCAGAAAAGTTCGGTTGGGGTCAGTGTTGGCGGCAACAATTTTTGCCCCTATTGTCTCTCCGCTATTCAGCAGTACGCCGACAGCAGCACCTTCTTCGGTCAGTATTTTTTTTACCGGCGCCTCGGTCCGAATGACTACACCCTTGTCACGAACGGATGCTGCCATGGCCTGTGTGATGGCGCCCATTCCTCCTTTAGCAATCCCCCATGCACCCTTTTTACCGTCGAGTTCACCCACCGAGTGGTGCAGCATCGCAAGGCTGGCTCCCGGATGATGAAGTGACGCGTAATTCGCCGGCATACAGTGAGCGGCGATTATGGCCTTGACCTTGTCGCTATCAAACCAGCGCTCAATGATGGAGTCCGGCGCTCCTATAAAAAACTGTAAGAATCGCCAGCGGCTTTCATTATCCAGTTTGTAAAGATCAAGCTCCAGCTTGGCGATGCTTATCAGGTCACTGATTCCACCGCCGTAAAGTTTTGGAGGCTCTTTCAACCACTGAGAAGCAATAACCTCACCTACTTTTTCGATCACTGCATCGAAGGCCTGGGTAGTGTCGTAATCTGTTTCCGAAAATTTCTCATATTGCTGCCTGTCATGATCTTCATCGCCGGTTAGCAGCAAATATTCACCTTTGGAATCCGGGTAAAACGAATTGTTTAATGGAATGGGCTGATAACCGTATTTCTTCAACTCGAGTTCTTCAACAACCTCGGGGCGGAGTAGGCTAACAACATAGGATGCAATTGAATTGCGGTAGCCTGGGTGAAACTCTTCACTGACAACTGCGCCACCCACGATATGACGCTGTTCAAGCACACAGACTTTCAGGCCGCCCATAGCCAGATAATTGGCCGCCGTCAGGCCGTTGTGACCGGCCCCGATTACAATAACATCAAACTGCTCGTCATCCATATGATGTTCCTTTGCCACTAAGGTTTTAGTACTTTGTGTTTTTCAGAGCTCGTTTGCCTGGCGTAAATTGGGCTGAAATAATTTTAGTTCAACATCTAATGCCAATCCATCATTGGATCAAACTAGGGGTAGCAGGTTATTGACAAAGGCCGTAACACCGTCATAGCCTCCGAGTCTTTCGTATAGAGATTTCTGATTCATGTGATTTTCCTGAATGGTTAATGTCTAAATAAAATACGCGGTAGTTCGCGAAATGCCCGTCTGATGCTGAGCCCCAAGTCCTAAATGCTTACCGATAATTCCCAACATGACCTCGTCGGCGCCGCCACCTATGTAGGTGAGGCGCAGATCGCGCATTGATCGACTCACGGAGTTATCCCACATAAATCCCATACCGCCCCAGAATTGCAAGCATTAGCGTCGAGTCGTAAGACATGATTTTTGAAATGGTGGGATCAAAGTAGGGCGCCAGGATAAACTCCGAGGACATTCTCGGTCGCGTCAATCACTGTCCGGTTATTTGCGCCCAATCTACGGGGTATTCCGGATGGAAGTACTTGTTGTAACTCATGGCTCGTGAACACGTAAAAGTGTAATCGGCAAGGTTGCAAAAGGTATGCTCGTCGCTCTTGATTAAGTTGCCTTTGTAGTTCCATTCGATGTCAGCTGAAGCCTTGTAGACATTCTTGATATTGAACACCTGCGTCGTATAGAAGTCGGTCCGATGGAAATAGGAAAAAGTCAGGGTCGGCTTCGTGAAAATCTGCGCAAAGAACGGATCGATTTCTTCTGCCTCTTCCATCGAACTGCCCGGAAAACTCGCATCGAGGATGTTTGGGATATTAAAAGAACACGCTGTCTCGTCTTCGGCGACTCTCAATTTGGGATGAAATTCTTTGCGCAAGCCCAGCGCGCATCCGCCGACTGTCTGTAAGAGGCGATCGAGGTAGAGCAAGGGCATGAACGAGCAGAGACGCTCCGGCTCCCTGCCGTCGCGAGAGTACGTGACTGGAAAGAAGAAGTTAACTTCCAGGTACGGGCGTACAGTGCCGTCGAAGACGTGTTCGCGGACATTCTTGCAGCGGCTGTACAGAGTCAAGAACGGAATCATCCCCTTCCTCTGTTTTACCGTAGGGAATTCCCTGGCTATCACTTCGTCAGAAGGTATGGACATCCCTCTTCGCAAGATTCTCATCAAATCTGCCTTGGGAAAATAGCCTCCCACAAAGTAGGACAGATTGTCTCCTGACATAAATATGTCGTGCGGAGTAAGCTTTCGAAACTCTTGATAACTCACCTTATCGGCCTCCCAGTATCCCATGAGCCCAGATTGAGCTAATGTCATCCCGAAGTATAAGCAGGAAAAAAACTGTTTTCACGTGCATTTTTCTCTGGCGGGCTTTTTCTACCCAGTTTTAAACAAACATTGCTATGCTTCGGTCTAGTCTCGCACTTTGTGCCAACCCTATAACTACAGACGCAACTCGTAGAAGTAGTTAAAAGGGTCCTGCTCAAAATCGAGGACTTTGAACTTGGTGAACCCAGCGGCTTCTCCCATAGTCTGGCAAACAGCAGGAGGAAACCCCAGTGTTCCTAAGCCTGCACCACCAGCTTGGGACAACGCGGACGACATGCAGTACAACACCGAAAATCCATACATCAGGGGAGCCATAGGATTTTCCAGGTTCTCAGCGTAGGTATTCTCGGATCGAATATCTTTTATGAGCCAGGCACCATCACTCTTTAATGCCTTGCTAACCGCGCGCATGGTACCGTGCGGGTCCGTCATATCATGCATACAGTCAAAAGTCGTCACCAAATCGAACTCGTCTGTATCGGTAATCTTTTCTCCGTAGCCAACTCTAAAATCGACATTGGGAATTGATGAGTGGCGCTCAGTTGCCTCGGCAACCATGTTCGCGGCTGGGTCCACGCCCACGAACTGTGAATTGGGAAACGCTGTTGCCAGCACTGAAAGTGCGTGACCGGAACCACAACCAACATCAAGGACTTTCCCTCCTTGTGAGAGGCGCTCAGACATTCCGTCTATCAAGGGTATAACGTGTTCCGGTAGCATCAAATGAAAAGGGTGATTTGACCTACACAAAAAATGCGAAGCTGCATCGCCGTGCTCTCCCCAACTAACGCCCACCCCTGTACGGAAAGCATCAATAGTTTTTTCGATTATGTCGTGAGACGGTGGTCTAAAAAAATACCCACCAACAAAGCTAGAACTGTCATTTTGAAGCAGCGTTTCAACGGCAACATCGGGTAATTGAAAATACTCATCACCAAGGTGATCTATGATACCTGCTGCACCCTGGCCTCTAAGCCATTCGACAAGCCAACGCTCATTGAGACCGGTCTGTCCTGCGAGTTCTTTTGCGGAAATCTTATCCTTGCCCTTCATGGCCTCAAACAGACCTAATTCATCTCCAATATGAATCATTAGTGATACAAATTCCCCTGCTTTGTAGCCCATTGCCCGTTGCGCATACTCTTCAAGGCGTTCCTCGTAGTCCTGACTCATAACACGTCTCCTCTAGTTCTAATTTTTAGATTATTCAACTACTCCTTTTACTGCTCTTCATAAACTCAACGACATTCCCACAAATAGGTATTTTAACCACATTTTCATGGTAACCCGGAAGTCAAAAAAACAGGGACACACACTTTTTCTATCTTACGGACTGTAAGACAACGGCCATGTCTTAAACTGATTTCAATGGTGAATGTCCCACGTTGATGCAGGACCGGTTTTGGTGTGTGTCGGTTTTTGCTTTGGTGAAGGTCCAACATTGATTCAGGACCCATTTTGGCGTCTGTCGCCTTTTGCCAGATCATATTTGGTAGATTTCTCAGAATACTCGGAATATGGTATTCACACTTCTTATTCTCAAAGGACCGTTCCTTGACTGAATATCTCCGCACGCCCGAAGAAAATTTCGCCGACCTGCCCAACTTTCCCTATGAACCGCGCTTTCACCAGTGGCAGGACCTGCGGATGCACTACGTTGATGAGGGTCCAGAGGATGGTCCGATCATGCTTCTGCTCCATGGAATGCCGACGTGGGCTTTTCTGTACCGTCATATGATTCCAGGTCTCGTGGCTGCGGGCTATAGGTGCATTGCGCCGGACCACATGGGGTTCGGCCGCTCAGACAAGCCCGTCGACATCCACTGGTACACCATCGCCCGGCATACGGAGATCCTGACTTCGCTGATCACGGGACTGGATCTCAATCGGATCACCCTCGTCTGCCAGGACTGGGGTGGTCCCACGGGACTGGCGCAAGCGGCAATGATGCCCGAGCGCTTCGAGCATTTGGTCATCATGAATACGTGGCTGCACCATCCGGGTTTCGAATACTCCGACTTTATTAGGACCTGGAATAAGGACTGGCACGAAGGCGGCGCGTTCCATCGATCGAAGCCAGACGCTGCCCTCCTGCTGCTACTGAGTGGCGGAATGGCCGGGCCAGAGGTCATCATCCCCGCCATCCGAGAGGGCAAGGATCCTGGCCTCAAGGGTAGGGCTGCTGAAGACTACAAGGGCTTCTCGGCGCCTCATCGCGGTCTGCCGGATGAGGGCTACAACGGTATGCGCCGGTTTCCTCTGTCGATCCCCTTGGATAGCTACGACAATGGAAACGGCGCGGCCCAGACTCTCCACTACCGCACACTGCTCGAGTGGAAAAAGGGCGTGCACTTCATCTGGGGATGCACCGACGACACCTTCCCGGAAGCCTGGGGCCGAAAATGGGCTGGTCAGATGAACGCGCGCTTCGATGGCCTCGCGGACGCTCACCACTTCCTGCAGAACACGCATGGAGAGAAGCTTGTTGAACTGATTCTGGACGGGAAACACTGAGCTCAATCCTTCTTCGCCGGCATGCCGATCCCGATGCACAGGTGTGCGTGCCAAGGGTTGTAGCTTACTAGCCGTCACAGCCAAGAATATCGACAAAAAGGATTACGTTGCGTTGTGAACAACCGGCCAACTGCGGATATTGCAGTTCGTCGCGATTTCTCATCTGCACAGAATACCCAAATAGTTTGGAATATTTCGAAAGTTAATCGATATTGATCCTAAGCATGGGCTTGTGTTCCGTATCCTAAATTACCGGCTCTAAGACATATGCTACCTTTGGAAGCTGCTTATAGCGTATAATCAACGTCCCAATACCTGGACAAACGTAAGAATATGACGAGCAAACCCACACGCGCACCGGCAAAGAAGAAGCAAAAGGCAGCAAGCCAAGTTTCACAATCCATCGCAGAACAGACCAGGATCTTTTTAGAGTCGGGCAAGAAAATTCAGTACATTGAGACAGGTATCAGCGGCCAGACAACCCCTGTCGTCAAAAAGCATATTTCTCTCGGCAACAAGCAAAAAGCCAGCTAGTTTCAAGATCAGTTTTTTTGCTACTCAGACCTCGTTGCAGGTCCAATGTTTCAAGTCCAATGTTGCAGATCCATTAATGTTGCGGTCTCTGGCAGTATCAGCGTTATTTACCCCCTGATATCACTGCTGATAGACCGCTCTTATCGGGCAATACCGAGCAAAACCTGAAGCACTAGTACCATATTCTTATAAATCTACCAGTATGATTTGATACCTGCAGGTCATTTTGCAACAGCATTAGTAAGAACTGCTAGCGTAACTGGAGTGAAAATTGGGAAGTGGAAGAAGCAGGAATCCCGCCAGGACTCATCCATACCAATTAATACAAACGGAGAGCCTTCTTGCGGGTTATCCTTGATGCCGCGCCAGAAACCATATTTCTTCGCAAGTGCTTCGAAGTCTGATAGAGCAACTTGACGAGCGACCCAATGGGGCGTAGATATGTTTACAACCATCGAAACCTGCAAATCCTGATTTCAATAACATAGGGAGATCAAATATATGTCAAAACTCGATCAGGCAGCGCTTCAAATATTGCTGGATGAACGTGATATACGCAAGCTCTACCTGCGCTACGCGCGGGGCGTCGATCGCCTTGATGCTGAGTTGCTGCGTGACTGCTTCCATGAGGATGCGGTGATTACCACAAGCCGCGCAGAACTCCGAGACGACTTCGTGCATAACATCATGATAGGTCTCTCCAATTTCAAAATAACCCAGCACTTGACGTCGAATATCTGGGTCGAAGTCGAAGGTAGCACTGCCGAAGGCGAGGCCTATGCTTATGCAAACCACCGCGCTCCTGGTGAAAATGGTGAAGTGGACACGGACTATCGCTGGGGCGGTCGGTATGTCGATCGATTCGAGCAACGCAATGATGAATGGCGCTTTATCAGTCGCGTAGTCATGCATGACATGGATCTCGTGGTAAAGGTCAACGAAACCTGGCAACCTCCGGGGCTTGGTTATACACAAGGTCTCCACTCGACTAGTGACCTTGTTTACCAGAGTAGTTCGGACACCGGCGTTTTAGACCCTGAGAATTAAAATGGCGCCATCTGGCGTATAGAAACTGGCACTAAAAAAGGAAGACTAATATGGAACAGCGCATTCTTGGCAAGACGGGTTTTGAGGTATCCGCGCTCGGTTTTGGTGGAGGTCCGGTTGGCTTTCTCTCAACGGATCGCCAGCAGGTAGCGGAGATCCTAAACCCCCTGCTCGACCAGGGGGTTAACCTGATCGATACGGCTGCAGGTTATTTTGGCTCGGAAGAAGCAATCGGCGAGGCTGTCGGTCATCGCAGGGAAGACTATGTGCTGGTCTCAAAATGCGGTCAGGCATTTGAGGATGTTGATGGTGAGGCCTGGTCCGCCCAGGCCATTGAACAGACCATAGATCGGTCCCTTAAGCGCCTCAAAACAGATCATATCGATGTCATGCTATTGCATTCCTGCGATTTGGAAACCCTGAAAGAAGGTGAAGCACTCGGTGCGCTCATTGCGGCACGCAGTGCCGGGAAAGTCCGCTTTGTTGGTTATTCAGGTGACAATGAGGCAGCAGTATATGCAGCGGGTCTAGACGACGTGGCGGTAATCGAGACCTCTGTCAATATCTGCGATCAAGCGAACATTGATGGTGCCCTGCCCGAAGCCCAGCGGAACAATGTCGGTGTACTGGCCAAGCGTCCGATCGCTAACGCGGCCTGGAAGGATGCATCGGAACAACAGGGAATCTATGTCGACTACGCGCGCACCTATTCCGAGCGACTGGCGAAGATGGGGATCACGCCGGCGGATCTGGGTTTTTCGGGCGCGGTTGGGGAAGCCTGGACCGAGATCGCACTGCGATTCACGCTATCGATGCCGGGTCTCACGACAGCGATCGTCGGCACCACAAGGCCGTCCAACATCGGACATAACCTGGAAATCGCAGCGAAGGGAGTACTACCGGAACAAATCGTCGCTGAATTGCGTAGTGCGTTTCGCAGTGCCGAGACGGCTGCCGCCGAGTCATGGCTTGCCCAAACTTAACTGCCAAAGTGACGATTTGAGTATGAGAAGCATTAATACCAATTCTGAGAAATCCACCAGTATGGTTTGATGACGAGCACTTCAATTCCAAATTCGGGCACCAGAACTGGGACAATATTCATTTTTTAGTTCTTACAAACTCAAGAACTTCTGCAACGGGTAGAGCCTGTGTGAGTAGTTGCGGCCGCCTGTGTCGTGGGATTCTTTAGTGACCTTTATCCTTTCTTATTTCACGGTGCATTGCTATTCCTGATGCTAGTAGCGTGCGCATCATTTTCACTTCTTTTACTACTGGGAGAAAAATAACGGTATACGGGAATTCCCGCCACCCGTGACGAGCCGGATCTTCTGGATGCCAGTATCAGCTATGAAGACAGCCAGGGTTGTTATCGTATAACCCTGTTTGGTAAGAACCTCTCGGATGAGCTCTATTTGGAAAGTAAGACGAATGTACCACCGCTATTCAACACCAGAGTTGTGAACCAGCCAAAGCGATATGGCGTTGAACTTGCCTGCTGGCTGTAGCTTACAGAGGCAATCACAGATGTAGCTGGCTGGTACCCAGTTGGTGAGAGTGACATACTTGGCACCATTCCAGCGTTACTTATCCTTTCAACAACTATGAAGGGTAATCGGGGTTATCGTTACCCCAAATGGTATTTTCTACCACCTGGTGAGTCGAACCTTTGGGAGATTGTAGTTATGGATAGAAAGCTTTTTTCTTTGTGTGTAAGTATTGCCCTGGGATTTGCAAGCACTGCTTTCGCTGCAGATCAGGAGGAATACTCACAGCCCGTCGGCAAGGACTATCCACAATCAGTATATTGGGGCGATACGCATCTGCATACGCGTAATTCAGCAGATGCCTACTCGATTGGTAACAGGAACCTTACGCCTATCGATGCCTACCGCTTTGCACAGGGGCAGGAAATTCTCGCGCATAATGGCATGCGCGTTAGGCTGCGTCGTCCGTTGGACTTTCTTGTAGTATCGGACCATTCCGAATATCTGGGCGGGTATGTTCGATTTGCGGTGGGTGATCCGTTAGTCGTGAACACAGATGCTGGCCGCCAGTGGTTGCAGTATCTCAAGGATGGTGACCCCATCAAAATGATGACTGCCTTTACTGCGAGTTTGGCAGATCCTGTAAATAACTATCCGTTTTCCAAGTCAACTCAAAGCACCATCTGGCAGGATGTGGCGCAGACGGCAGACGAGCACAACAGGCCGGGTGTATTCACAGCATTTACCGGTTATGAATGGACCTCCATGATCAATGGGAATAATCTGCATCGGGTCGTTGTCTACAAGGATTCGGCAGCGCGTGCAGCACAATTGCCACCTTTCACCGGGCAGGACAGCCTTGATCCTAGAGATTTGTGGGCTGCATTGGAGAACTACGAAAAGGTGACCGGCGGTGAGGTTATGGCCATCGCCCACAACGGCAATATATCCAACGGCATGATGTTTCCGGACAAATCAGTCGATGGCAAACCGCTGAATCGTGCCTATGCGGAAATGCGCGCACGCTGGGAACCCATCTACGAAGTGACACAGGTGAAAGGCGACGGAGAAGCTCACCCTACCCTGTCACCCGATGATGAATTTGCCGATTTCGAGAACTGGGATTGGGACAATATTGGCCGAACTCAGGCTAAAGAAGACTGGATGTTGAAGCACGAGTACGCTCGTGGGGCACTGAAGCTGGGATTGGCCTATGAGAAAAAGCTGGGCGTCAACCCGTTCAAATTTGGAATGATCGGCAGCACTGACGGGCACAATTCACTGTCCACCTCCCAGGAAGACAATTTTTTCGGCAAATTTCCTGAATCGGAGCCAAGCGTAGAGAGAACGCAGAATTCGATGGCCAACAATGTCCTCTGGCAAAATTGGCGACTTGTGGCTTCAGGCTTCGCTGCAGTGTGGGCACGCGAGAATACCCGGGAATCTCTGTTTGAAGCCATGCGGCGCAGGGAAGTCTATGCAACTACCGGCAGTAGAATTACCGTTCGTTTTTTTGGTGGCTGGGATTACGGGTCGCAGGATGCTGCCCGACCAAATTATCTTGATACCGCCTACGAGAAGGGCGTACCCATGGGTGGTGATTTAACGGCGGCACCAAAAAAGAACGCACCTGACTTTATCGTGTTTGCGACCAAGGACCCTGATGGCCCTAACCTTGACCGGGTTCAGATCGTAAAAGGCTGGCTGGATCGCAAGGGATCACTTCAGGAGAAGGTGTATGACATCGCCTGGTCCGGCGATCGGACGGCCGATGCCAGAACGGGCAAGATCCCCGCGGTAGGCTCAACGGTCAACGTCAAGGAGGCGACCTACAGCAACACCATCGGTACCACAAATCTGTCCACCGTATGGACCGATCCGGATTTCGATCCGAAAGAAAAAGCATTCTATTATGTGCGAGTCATCGAAATTCCACGACCACGTTGGACTGCCTATGATGCTGCCTATTTCGGACTTGATCTGCCCGATGAAATTCCAATGATCATCCAGGACCGTGCCTACACATCACCAATCTGGTACACGCCTTAGAAGGCAAACCCTTGGATAATCCAAATATCTCGCGGTGGAATTTTTTTCGTGATCCGTTGCTGCACTTTCTTGTGGCTGGGCTCGCATTGTTTGTTTTGTATGATCTGTTGTCCCCCACCACAGAAGAACCAACTTATTCAAAAGTCATCAATGTAGATGAACAGTCACTGCTGTCATTTATCCAGTACCGCACCAAGATCTTCGATCCGAGTATTGCTCGATCAAAGCTGAAGGACATCTCGGCATCAGAACTTGATGGCCTGATTGCCGACTATGTTCGTGAGGAAGCACTGCATAGGCAGGCGCTGGCCATGGGACTGGGAGAGAATGACTACGTCATCCGCCGCAGACTTGTACAGAAGGTCGAGTTTGTTGCGAGGAGTCTGGGTGAAGGAATAGAGGAACCTGATCGCGAAGATGTCGAGGACTATTTTCAAGCCAACCAGAACGACTATGTGATCGGGCCAACGCTTACCTTTACACATGTGTTTTTTTCCGCAGATGAGAGAGGAATGGATGAGGCTAAAGCCCTGGCTGGAGAAAAACTGGTCGAGTTAAACAGTGAAGGTGTTACTTTTTCAGAGGCACCGCAGCACGGGGATTTGTTTGCGTATCATGTCAATTATGTTGATCGTTCTCCCTCGCTTATTGCCAGTCATTTTGGCTGGCCAATGACAAAAGATATTTTGTCTTCTGCACCTACTGACCAGGCGTGGAGAGGTCCCTTTACATCTGACTTGGGATCTCATCTGGTGTTGCTGAAGCGAAATGAGCCGGAACACATCCCCAGTATCGACGAAGTATTTGATCGGATCATCCTGGATCTCAAACGGTCCAATATCCGGCAGGCAGAACAGGCAGCAATTGCTGATATCGTCGCTGGTTATGAAGTGCAGATAAATTATCAACCAACGATTCAATGAAAGTAGTGCAATGAAAGTTTTGCAAGCAATTTTTGTCATGTTATATCTGCTGCACTGGGGTAGCGCGGTCCATGCTCATGAGGCGCGACCTTTTTTTGTTGAAGTCAATGAGCAGGCCGCTGGAACTTATCGTGTCGGATGGCAGGTTCCACCGAGTCTTCAGGCTAACAACAGACCTCATGTGCGGCTCCCCGGAGATTGCAATAGAATAGGATTGACGCAAAGTTCCGGTGTATTCAGCAGCGAGCGCAGCAGCGAGCGACTTTATCGTTGTGCTACTGTCCTGGACGGGCGCGCGATTTCGATTAGCTATCCGTTGTACAACCCATCCGTTTCTACCCTGATTAGAATTACGTTCGTAACGGGAGAACAACATACTGTATTGGCTGGGCCGGAAGCGACTGCCGCTGTCGTTCCCGAGCGGGAATCGAAAGCCGGTGTGGCGTTTCAGTACCTGAGGTTGGGCGTTGAGCACATTCTTGCAGGATTTGATCATCTGCTATTTCTGACTTGTTTGCTGTTTATTGCGCGTACGATGAAGCGTGTTATCGTCGTAATAACCGGATTTACACTGGCACACTCCCTGACGCTTGGCTTGTCTGCACTGCAGGTTCTGCGGGTAGCAACGCCGCCCGTAGAAGCCGCGATAGCACTCAGTATTCTATTTCTCGCCGTAGAGATTGCCAGAGCAGGTCAGCGCAACGTTCGCCCCCTTAGCTTGACCTGGCGATACCCGATAGCTGTTTCTTGTTCGTTCGGACTTCTACACGGATTCGGGTTTGCTGCAGTGCTGCAGGACACGGGCTTGCCACAGACACAAGTGACTACAGCGTTACTTTTCTTCAATCTGGGCGTGGAACTCGGTCAGCTTTTATTCATTGTGGGAGTGTATAGCCTGGTCAAGCTATCTGGCCTGGTTTCCGGGAAACTATTTGCTGACTATTCTCTGCCAGTTGATTCGTTTACCAGAGTTGCGGCCTATTGTGTTGGTATTCTGTCTTCATACTGGCTAGTCGAGCGCATCGCAGCATTTCCAATTTAGCACCCATGATAGCTGCAATGTATGGGATCTGTAAGTCACTATGCAGGTGGCTGATAAGTATCTTCGAAGTTCTTTTGAATTGTTCTAATCCTCAGCTGAATGTCAGCTGTCATTGATTCCGGTTGATGTGTCTCAATAATCGTCTTTAGCTCAGTATCTATTCTGTCAATCAACTCAACGTCAGGTTTGCCGCTGCTGGTCAAAGGCATATTAGGATAGAAGTAGCGGGCATCCCAATTTTCGGTTCGACAATGATCAACGGTATGCTGGTTGGCCAGATAATTCCCGCGTGGTCCTTCCTGCAAAGTCAGGTCCATTGCCAGTGTTTCGTCACTTATATCAACACCTTTCCACATTTTACGGAGCATGCCAGCCAACTCATCACAAAACAGTAAAGAATGCAGAGAAAAAGTAATACCTTCATCAACTGATCCAAGATAGTCGCATGTTGCAGGGCGACTGTAATAGGTTTGCATCATATTTGCTGATAATTCCCACACAGCATCCTGATTAAACCGTCTTGCTTTAGAATCGCCTCCTGTTCCTGTCAGGGAAGGGTAGCCTAATTCACGAGCAATCTGACAAAGTACCATTTCCGCAAGCGAGGTCTGGCAAAACGACCCAACACCACCCGTTGCTGGTTCCATAAAACGAGCATCTGAACCACCAACACAAAAAGAGCCTTTGCGAACCAGTTGACCCAAAACCATACCTGCAAAATCAGTGGCCAATGTATGAACCAGGCAACCGGCCATAGTGATAGGGGCCGAAGCACCTCCAATCACATAGGTTCCCGTCGCTATCGGAATACCTGCCTCCACCCCATTGATAATCTGGTCGGAGTGGACCTTGGCAAAATATAATGGCAATGGGGTAACAAGTTGCATGAAATATGGTTTGTCCGCCAGCTGCCGGTATCCGCCACGAATCGCAGCCGCGATGTCAATAACAACATTCAGCGATTCCGGACTTTCACACAAATATTCAAGTGGTTTTGTTGTGTTTTCAGCCATCACAACAAACTCATCAACTTCACCAAATACATCGGAACGCTCTACATTCTTGCAAGCAATCGTAACAGCATCAATATTCTCTAACGCGTCGGCCACCCGGGTAATCAAGGCCAGATCTTCATGGTTACTGTCGCGCGCTTCACCCGTTTCATCATCAAAGACCTTAATACATGTCATCCCGGGGATGAACCACGTATGGCGGTTATCAAGTTCGATAACTTCTGTGCAAGTGCGATTCCACAGCTTCACACTCTTGGCAACGCTACCCAATGCGCTGCGAACAACTTGCTCAGGAAACTTAACAAGACCACTGTCCGATACGTCACACCCACCTTTGCGAAATAGATCCAAAGCTCTTGGGTCTGGTTCAAATTGGACGCCCACCTCGCGCAGGGTCTTAAAGACCGCCTCAAGAATTTGTTGTGATTGAATATCACTTAAAGGGTCATAAGATGGTGTAGGACCAAAATGCAGACCTTTGTCTGTATCAACAACGACGTTATTTTGTTGACTGTTCCGTCTATGTTTAGCGCGTCTACGCCGCATTAGAACCTCACGATAATTTGGGTAGCGAACAGGTAATGCATATCCCTCTGCCAATTGCAGAAAGATTGAACCTAAAATCAAAACTTATGCTCATCAGATTACGTTATCCGCGCTATGAAGGGGAATGAACCGAAGCACCATCTAAACGTCACCGCACATGATGTATCCAAATACTAGGTGGGATTCGCAACTTGCCTATCCTCCATTTTACGGTAAACGAAATAGGCGGCAATCGTGCCAAGAAAACTGAGAGCAGCTACGAAGAGAAACAAGAGCTGATATCCATCAGCTCCTGGATAAGCATCCAAAATCACACCACCTAACGTAGGCATAAAAATATCAGGTGTATAACCAATAACAGAAACAATACCTGTTGCAGTACCGGTAGCTGCTATAGGAATGCCGCCCTGTTCCAGGAGAGAAAAATAGATTCCGCGCAAGGCGTAAACTGCGATCGTGATAGCGGCCACGTTGATCAACAATAGTGGCACAAGGCTCGGCGTACCGGGTACGAGTGCGAAAACAAGAAAGCCAGATGTCATGAGAACGAAAGAACCCAGAACAGCTTTCGCAATGCCAATTCTGTCAGCAATAAATCCAGCGGCAATGGCTGCAAGGAACGCAAGCCAAAGTTTGCCCGTGCCAATGGCACCTCCCAATACAGGGCCCAGGGAAAATACTTCTGTGGCGTAAGGTGTGAAATAGATCGCCCCCCACAGCCCACTATAGGCCGACAGAATAATGATTGCTAACAACCACACTATTGGGAACTTCAGGACTTCACTGATCTCTTTCATCGAATGAGGTGACCGCTCCGCTTTTGTTTCTTCTCCAGGCGCTCTGTCTTCTTTCATGACGCTCCAGACAAGAATAGCCAGGAATAGGAGGATAAGAGCGAGAAGCAAAATAGTCTCGGAGAGAGCGGAACCATCACCCCCGCGGAAAGCGAAGATCGCCAGAAAGATCGTGGCTGTCACCATATCGACAGAGTTTCTTCCTCCTTCCAGAATTCCAAACGCTCGTCCTTGCTCCTCACTTGCTGCCAATTTACGTGTTGCCTTAATCATCGCTGACCAAAATATGCACGCCGTTGCAATTCCCCAGACACCGTACAAAAGTACACAGATCTCGAAAGACGGTAGCGTTGAAAAGACACCCCCACCTGCCGCTGTAATCGTCAAGGCAACAGTTATGAGCTTCCGTGATGAAACGCGGTCAGCTAACCAACCTCCAGGAAAGTAGGCGATGAGCGAGGTAGTTCCAAAGATGCTGGAAAGAAGACCTAATTGCGTTTTTGAAAAACCAAAGGCGTCTTGCATGGGTACATAGAAGATTTCTGACAAAAATGGCATCCAATACATCATGCTGCCAGATAGGCAGAGCAATACCATCGTTAGAGATTTTTCAGCGACGCTCATTACCCCCTAACCTCAGATTCCCAAATTCATAAAAATCACACCCTGGGTGTTGAGCTGCATTTGCAATATCCTCATCTCTTGAGCCGAGAGCATGGTATGTGTAGTGTTCTTTTCCCGGCCTTCCTTGCTGCCTGTTTGCATTTGAGTGCTTGAACCAAAAGCTTTCATTTCCGGAGTCTAGAGGACCTGCAGCCAAGAGTATCATTCAGTCACTATATTTGCTTCTGGTCAGAAGGAACAAACTATGACACCAGCAGATTTCGGATCTCTCGCGGAAATCATTGGCGTGGCAGGTATAATGGCCTCAGCTGGTGAATATCGAATGAAGTCACATTGCAATTGTCCGCTACATACCACTGGCTAAGCACCAAATTCGGACACACTATCTTAGATGCTTTAAGATCCGGCTACCTACCTTAACAAAATGTGGCAGCAACAACTCTATGAAGAGCATTCTGATCACTGGTTGCTCAACGGGATTGGGTAGAGCAACGGCTCTCCTGTTTTCGAACAAAGGCTACCAGGTATTTGCAGGCGTCAGAAACGATAAGGACGCGCAAGCACTAACAGAGTCAGATTCCGCTGGAAATATACAGCCATTGTTGCTTGATATCACGGATGGTGAGCAACTGGGTGCAGCAGTAGAGAGACTTGAGAATCAACTTGCGGATACTGGGCTAGATGCGCTGGTTAATAATGCAGGCATAGCCAAATTTATACCACTCGAGTTCGCCAACCCGGATGACATCAGACATATGTTTGAAGTGAACACGATGGGTCCGCTCCTTCTTTCTCAATCGCTGCTCCCACTGTTAAGAAAAGCCAAGGGGCGAATCGTCATTGTTGGTTCTATTGCAGGAAAAGTCGCCTTCCGTTTCAACGGGCCTTATTCAATTTCGAAATTCGCCCTCGAGGGTTTCACAGATGTCCTCAGGCGTGAGCTTTCACCATTTGGAATAAGGGTTTGCCTGCTGGAGCCTGGAGCCATTGCAACACCAATGATGGACAAAGTTGAAGCGGAGAGTGAAGAGGTCATCAGCAATCTGCCCAGAGAAGGGAAAACCTACTATGAGTCGGCTATCCGAGACTATATGAGTTCGATACCCTTCTCGAAAGATTACGCCGCAACGCCGGAACAAGCGGCAAAAGTAGTAGCACACGCGGTAGAATCACGCCGACCAAAGCCTAGATACCTTGTGACTCCAGACGCAAAGGCATTGGTTTTCTTGAGTTGGGTGTTACCGGATCGTATCTTCGATGCCTTACTGAACAAGCTGTCAGACCTTATGGGATCGGAAATAATGCAATCGAAAATATGGGGCAGGGATAGAATTTCAGATCAGACCTGAACTACTACACTTTAAACTTTCGCCCGCACGTTGCAAATTGGTCTCACCCAGTTCTTAACGGAACCTTTCACCAAAACTCCATCGCCCATTACCTTTTCGCATATCGTTTGGGTTCAGCTCTATTGGAAACTTCGATCGAATCCGAGCATCAGCTGCTGCATTAATATAGGTGGGATAATAGCTTTCCAGCATTTCATGTACTCTTTCATGAGCTTGTTCATACAGGTTCTTGTTACCGAGACTTTCCCATGCACCAGGTGCTGATCTATCTGCCAAATCGGGGTAAAGGTACTCACTGTGCATCAGATCAAGAGTTTGCTGACTACCCAGGTAATGACCAGTGCCACTCACGGTATTCTTGATCACTTCATAGGACAGGGTTTCATCTGTAACCTCAATACCACGCAGGATTCTCTGAACGTTCCCGATCATGTCATTATCTATCACCATGCCTTCAAATGACTGACCTATTAAACTGCCTACAATACCCGGATATGCGCCGATCAGGTTGCAGCCTGCCAGCGCCGCGGTCACGGTTGTCAACGCCTTCTCGTATCCAGCCTGGACATCCATAGTTTTGGCATCTGTCATTCCTGTACCTACACAGGTAATAAGATCGAAGTGATTACAGATCTGCACTGTCGCTGCTGATATCAATGCTTCTTCACCACTGCCGCCTGAGAAGGAGCCAGTTCGCAGGTCAGATATAAAAGGCCACATACCAAAGTTGATGACACTACCGGGTCGAATTAGATTTACGACACACAAGCACGCCAGGGTTTCGGCGAAGCACTGAACCAGTGTCCCCGCAAGCGCTGCTGGTGATGTTGCGCCAGCCTGAGGTGCGACGGCCACATCACAGGTTAACCCGAGTTCGGCGACTTTAACCAACATCTGGGCATTGTCTTTTGCGAATCGAAGCGGTGATACGATTGGGCAACCTGAAAAGATACAAAATGGCCGCTTTAGGAATCCTCCTTCTTCACCAAGGTACTCATCAAACAAGGCGATGAGAGGTTCAATATGATCAACGTTGGCAACGCCAAGAGAAAAGGATTTCTTTGTACCTGCCAACTGTGCATAAGCAACATTTACATCGTGAATGAATGTGTCTCCGCTGTAATCAGCGGCAATAAACGGTTGTCCGAAACTGTGAATATGCTCCAGCTGATCCGCCAGGCGGGTTGCATCATATAAATCAATGAGAGTCGTTGGCCTGAATTTCTTTGTTTCGAAGTCGAGGATGGTTACGGCCTCCCCGGCTGTAGTAAACAAGACATCTGTTCCTCGCACTTCAAGATCATTGGCAGGATCGGGCGCATATCTTGTATATTCTTTTGCAGAGATACCAATCAGATCTTCGACAAGGGTACGCGGGAAGTGGAGTCGATTGTCATCATCAACCCTGCAGCCCCTGGGCAATGCATAATGAAGGATCTCAGGAAGAGGGTCTCCAATACCAACACATTCGAGAAGGTCTAATGCCGTCTCATAAATTCGTTGGATATCAGTATCACTCAATGGGCGATACTGACCACCGGACAGGCCGGGACGCACGACTTCTCCAGTCGTACCTCTTGATCTTTCTTTAATGCGCGCTGCACGACCTCCAACGCGTTTACGTCGGCCTCCCCTTGTGTTCGGTCCAGGATTACTAGTAGTCAAATGAATTAATCACTAATTCGCACAGTTCAGGTTCAGTATGCAGGTAAATTCGGTGTACGAGTAGTCCGCATCAATCCCATTTGTGAATAGCCTGCAGTGATCAAATCATACTGGCAGATTTCTAGTAATATGGTATTAGTACCTTCCCCTCAGGCAATCGCAGAAGAAGAACGACACTCATATAGAGAGACAATTCATGCCTTCAGAATCAGACGTTATAATCATTGGCGCCGGTGCGGCAGGCCTATCGGCAGCCAAGGAACTGAGTCGGCTCGGGTTGACATACACGGTGGTCGAGGGATCACACCGCATCGGTGGACGTGCCTACTCCGAAGAAATTGCCCCCGGCGTATGGTTTGATCTGGGATGTGCCTGGCTGGTCGTGGACGCAACCAATCCTTTTGTTGCCATCGCTGATGATCTGGGTATCAAGCTGGGTAAGGACAAGAGTGATCTGTACAAAGAAGAAAATCACATATTTCAGCGAAATGGTGAGCCCCTGAACAAAGATCAACGCACTGCCTGCCTCCGTTTCTATGGCGACAGTTACAAGGCGATCTCGGCTGCTGCCAAACAAGGCGACGATGTGGCCATTAGCGATGTGGTCGATATGGACAACGAATATTCAGCACCCCTTTTATGTGGCGTAGCCTCGGCTTGGGGAAAGGATATTGATCTTGTTTCAACCAAAGATTTCGACAGCGCCACTGGCGAGCTCGGTTTTCACGCACTACAGGGCTATGGCAATCTGGTTGCGGCTTGGGGTGCGGATGTTGCGGTGTCACTCAATACCCGCGTTGAGCGGGTTGATTGGTCGGGTCATGGTGTGACAGTTGAGACTCCCAAAGGAACCATTGCGGGACGCACAGCGCTGTGCACTGTATCGACGGGTATTCTGGCATCCGGCGACATCCTTTTTACCCCGGGCCTGCCGGATTGGAAAACAGAAGCCATAAACAGTCTACCCATGGGGACAGAGAACAAAATCGGTATCTACTTCGACGTGGACGTGTTCGGTGCGGATGGCCGTGGTCACTACAGCACCTGGAATGACGATGGAAATGCGGCAAAGGTTGACGCCAGCATCATGGGGCTCAACACTGCCGCTGTTTTTGTTGGCGGTCGCCACGGCGTCTGGCTCGAGAAACAGGGTCAACAGGCCTGCCATGATTTCGCCGTTGACCGGGTCGCCGATATCTTCGGTCACAACATCCGCAAGCATGTAAACCGCTCCATCGTAACGGCCTGGAGCACGGAACCCTGGACACTCGGGTCATGGGCCTGCGCGCTACCGGGGCAAGCACATCAACGCGCCAACCTACAACGCCCTATCGATGAACGCCTGTTCTTCGCCGGTGAGGCTACCGTCTATGGTGGGCAAGGCACATGTCACGGGGCCTATCAGTCTGGCATCCAGGCGGCGAAGAAAATCGCCAGGCAGTTGAATGCCGAGTCATAGTTCAAAGGATTCTCGAAGCGGTCTTCAAGTTCGTCGAGCCACTGCTCCATATCCGTGACTTCCTGATGATTCGTAATTGGCGTAAGTGACGGAGCCCTATTCGGCTTGTTTGCTTCGGCCAAGGTTATGATAGTGGAATGGTCCTGAACGAATTTGGTATCGGCTTGGTCATATTTGAAACTCGCCTGTCGCCGTCTTTGGTCAGTAAACGATACCTTCAGTCATAACAAGATATGGTTCGGAAAGAGCTTCAATATCTTCGAGTGGATTACCATCAACAACCAGCAAGTCAGCAAACTTGCCTGGGGTGATACTACCGGTGATATCGGCGACGCCAATACTCTCTGCAGTAGCCAAGGTCCCGACGTGAATGGCATCAGCGGCCGTTATGCCACCAACCTCTACCATGTGCTTAAGTTCTTTCCAGACTGTGCCGTGATCCACCAATCCCGCATCTGTGCCTAAGCCAATATGCACACCTTTTTCCAACGCCTGCTTGTAGCCTGTCGTCATCCTTTGCCGAATCTCTTCGCCGTTTCTGTAAATGATATAAAGTTGAGGATCGTTGCGAATCGCATCTGTTAGATCCCCCATAATCCAACCGACTGACAGTGTCGGATGCAGTGTTGAGTATCCTCGTAGAGATAGCGGGTTGTTCAGGAAGAGAGCGATGGCTTCATCATCGAGTTCAGCTCCATGCTCAATAGAATCGACACCTTCTCGCAATGCTTCCAATACTCCCTGGGAGCTTTCCACATGAGCCGCTACAAGAATATTCTTGCGATGTGCTTCGTCGACAATCGCGCGAATCTCTTCCGGGGTCATTTGCAACTCACCTGCCTCACCAATTCGGCGGGAGTCCGCCACCCCCCCTGTGCTCGCGATCTTGATGACATCAACACCCATTCGCAAAGAATGCCTCACAGCTCTTCTACCTTCTATGGGGCCATCAACTACCTGACCTATCTGATGAGCGTGCCCTCCTGTGACACAAAGTAGCTGTCCAGCCGCCAACAGTCGCGGTCCACGACGCTGTCCATTTTCAATCAGCTGTCTCAGCTTGAGATCATAGAAGTTCGGATCCCCAAGACTTCGTAGAGTCGTGACCCCTCCTGCAATGGCTCTCTCTGCATTGTTAGCCATCATCCACAGAGCAACCTTTTCACCAGCGTAGGTCTCCATAAACCAACCAACAAGACTCACCGCCCAATCCGGTAAACCCAAGATGGGTGGCGGGTCTTCATCTGGGTCACGGTCTCTACCAGGTAGAATCATATGTCCGTGAGCATTGATAAGCCCTGGTAAAACGAACTTCCCTGGCAGGTCAATTCGGTGATAAGTTTCTGGAACTTTGATCGTTTCTAGAGACCCAACGCGTTCGATGAGGCCTTGTTCATCAATCAGAATGACACCATCCGTAACTGATTCTGCGCCTCTTTCCCCATTAATAATCGTCATGCCTAGAAGCGCAGTGGAAGTTCGATTTAGGTCAAACCTGTCCTCCTGATTCAACCAGCTAGTCGCGAGGAATACCATTAGCAATACAGCCAGGTTTCTAAATCGGGTGTTCTGTGTGGCTCCAGCGAGCCGCACTACTCCTGGTACTAACATTGCCAGAGCAACTCCCGCAGTAATAACAGCTATCGTACTGACCTTTTGAGCCACAAGGACAAGAAAGAGAAAGTGCACGAACGAAACGGCCACTGCCGTCCATATCAATGCGTTAATGCTACGATGTGGCACTATTTCAAACTCCTTATTGAGAATCAAATTAGTAATTGTGAGCGAATTCCCAGATCGCTGTATCCATACCAGCCTACTTGCCCCGCCATCAGTAGGACGACGCGTTGCTCACACAATGTTTGAGTATAGTCTCTACACAAGCCTTTTTCGATGCGTTGGTTTCGTCAGAATCTTCAAGACTGGCCCTGTATCTTCCCGGGTCATCTGGGTTTCCCCTGTCACGGCTGAGTTTTCTCGGCTGGCTTCGACCTCTACGAGTTCGACCGGTAATCCTCCCGCAAAATAAAAGAATTCACACGTAAGATCTCCAATATAGTTTAACCAGGAGAACCTACATGAAACG
>Ga0187827_10003006_pt1 | contig 22324 bp, 20 predicted proteins | sample ETNtaG_39_FD_167969 | JGI IMG/M metagenome (GOLD analysis project Ga0187827, IMG submission 167969) | Marine microbial and viral communities from oxygen minimum zone, Eastern Pacific Ocean - ETNP2014_SV_150_PacBio MetaG (Illumina Assembly) | ecosystem: Environmental > Aquatic > Marine > Hypoxic... | reverse complement strand
TCCGTCCGGACAGCCGTTGGAGTGACGGCCGACCCGTCACAGCCCGGGATTTTGAATATACCTTCAGACGATTACTCGATCCATCTGTCGGGAACCGGTTGGCGTTTCTGTATTACGACATCAAAGGCGCTCAGGCATATAATACCGGCGGGAACACCCCAGTTGTTAATCTCGGGGTCCGGGCTGTGGATGACCTTACTTTCCAGATCATGACAGAGAAGCCCAGTCCCTTTATACCCTATCTGGCAGCTTTTCAAGGATCTTCCCCCGTTCCCGCCTGGCAGGTGGAAAAATACGGCCGGCGATGGACGGATGCGGGTAATTGCGTATCTAATTCTTCATACCTGCTCGTCGATTGGCGTGCCGGTGATCGGATAACTTTCGAATTGAACCCCGGCTATTCGGGCCCGAATAAAGGGTTTGTTGAACGGATGGTCGAAATCTTCACGGTGCCCGGATCAGCTCAAGCGGTCCTCGCCTACGAAAATAATGAGATAGACCGAACCTCCGTTACCGTCGAGGATATCGATCGGATACGTCGTGATCCCGTATTAGGCCAGCAACTGAACACTTTTCCTTATTTTGCGACCACCTATTTGATCATGCAGACCCAGCAGGAGCCGTTTAATGATGTTCGGGTACGACAGGCATTCGCCCATGCTATCGACCGCGAGGCGCTTTGCAGGGTCGTCCATCGGGGGATGCATCAACCGGCATATAGTATGCTACCAAGCGGTTTTTCAGCCAGTGCGGGGGATAAGTATAAATCCGCTCAGGTATATAATCCGAGCCGGGCAAGACGTCTTTTACAGGAAGCCGGTTACCCGGAAGGACGCGGTTTCCCGCATGTCGAGTTTTTTATCACCGGTAAAACATCGCGAGAGGTACAGGCGATCCAGAATATGATAAAGCAGGTGTTGAATGTAGATATAGACATCGGTACTCTGGAATCCAGAACCCTGGGTGAACGCATGTATAATTATGAGGCCCCGATGACTCTTTTGTCATGGTGGTTCGATTATCCTGATCCGCATAATATGTTGACCGCCCCCTGGCGCACTCGTCCAAAAGGGTTCGGTCGTCAGGACTGGCTTCATCCTGCGTTCAATGACTATGTGGACCGCGCGGCCCATGAGCTTGATCCGGAGAAGCGGCTGGCCATGTACGACCGGGCCGAACGCATTCTGTCCGAAGAAGTAGGCGGCATATTCCTTTATCATCGATATGCCTTCGACTTGAGGAAGCCCTGGCTGAAGGGAATTAAAAAGGATCGGATGGGTTATTATCCGTATCTGGAACATAATTCGAATGTATGGTTTGATCTGTATATCGGTGCAACCGATTGAAAATGATGTACTTATCAAATATGTCCGCACAACTTGTATATTGGCGAATAATGCGTTGGCGATTGGAGAGGAGTAAAGATGAATTGGGGGGCACAGAGTGAATTCGGGTTTATGAAGCAGGTGTTGATGTTCCGGCCGGGAGATGAAGTGGGCATGGTCGATCGGTATGGTCCGGAGTCGATGGATTATCGGCAGCCGGTGTCTATTGCCAAATTTCAGGATGAGTTTGATCAACTTGCCGCTGCGTTTACTGCTGAAGGGTGCCGGATAGAACTGGTGAATGATATCCTGAAGGATGATGCTGATGTACAACGGTATATCTCGCGCCGTCCCAATATGGTTTTTACCCGTGATCTGGCCGCAGTGACCTATGGCGGCGCCATTATCTCCCGGATGGCCCGGAAGACGCGTCGAGGGGATACGTTTGTGATTAAACGGGCGTTGGAACGGCTGGGCGTGCCGATCTTAACAGAGATCCGCCTTCCCGGCACGGTGGAGGGCGGCGATTATATTTTTCTCGATGAAAAAACCCTCGCCTTGGGATGGGGCACCAGGACCAATGAGGCCGGCATTGATCAGGTACGAGAAGCCCTGCTTGGTAAATATATCGACGAACTGGTCGTCGTCTCGATGAAATATGACGCGACACATCTGGACGGTTTACTCATGATGGTGGATCATAAATTAGCTGTGGGAAATAGTCATGATCTGAATATGTATCCGACCACGGTTTATCGGGTTGGTCAGGAACCAAGGCACATTTTTATAGATGATTATTTCGAGGAAAAAGAGATTGAGTTTATGGAAGGCAAAGCCAATTTCGGGATCAAGCCCGGGGTATTATTAAATGTGAAAATGGTCTATGAAACGACCGTTGGGCTGGAAAAGCGTGGGTATAAAGTCTATGAGATCGACGGTGAAATGCACTGGCGTGCCGGTTCCGCCCCGCATTGTCTGACCTGCCCGCTGGTGAGAGACCGGGTAGGGCAGCAGGCAGAAAGCAGTAAGCGGTTGGCGGATCTTCCTGAAGACAAATGAGTATAAATAATAGAAAACCGCACCTTTAATTTGCCACAGGTGCGGTTTTCTATTACCAGAGTTCGCCGGATCATCGCTATGGGGCTGACTGGCGCAGTGCAGCGCTCTCACTGAAATCAAGAATGCCTTTGATATACCCTAATTCCGTATCAATAGGCGTTTTCGCCGCACGAATCTGCCGCCGGTTGAAGTAGTGGGCCAATCCACGCAGGTCTTTGTATGCTTTGTCGATCCTGACTCGGATGGTATTCTTGACAGGCATTTCGGGCATCATTTCCAGTTGGGCATACAGATCTTCTATGAGTTGATGGGAGTCTACGAGGGACTCTTTCTCTGTCTGGCGAAGATAAAACGCCCGGGAATGGCATGGTCCACAGGTATTTTCTTCGAGCGAGACCAGATCCATGTTGACTTCCTGCACCTCGTGGCTGCCGTGGCAGGTGACGCAGTTCGGTTCCCATCCTTCATCCGGAAAATCTTCCGTATGGATGTTGGCCTCATTGACAGCATAGGCCGATTCGTGGCAGCTTGGGCCGCAGAAATTGGGGACACCCTCCGGACTTGGATCCGATTTAAAACCGTACGCCTCCCCCATGGATACCGTCAGGATGGTACTCATCGGATTTCCCCCATGACACGAATCACAGAAGACGCCGGAGCTAAAATGGACACTGCCGCGCCATTCTGCCACCTGCTCAGAGAGCCGTTCCCCCAGCCTTTGATGGCACATACTGCATGTCTCAAAGAAAGGGCCGTCAAGTTTTTGCCAGCTCTCGGAGCCCTGAGCGTACGACGAGCCATCCACTTCCTGGACCTCTTCCTGCGCCCGCGCTGTTCCGATGCACAAGCTCAGTGTGGCCACAACAATGGGTACATAACACCAATAATTCATTTTCATTCCCGAGGATTCCCCCTATCCAATCGTTCCTTTTTTCATTTCCTCTATGATGTAGTCGCTTGCACGGAAAGCCAGCGCCTGAATCGTCAGAGTCGGGTTGCTCTTGCCCGATGTAACGAAACAACTTCCATCAACAACGAATAGATTCTTCACATTATGGGATTGATTGAACTTGTTCAATACCGACGTTTCCGGATCGTTACCCATACGGCAGGTTCCCAACAGATGGGCATCGCCTTTCGGGACGCTGTTCCGACCGGACAAGATCTGCCTGGCGCCTGCCGTTTCGAGTAATTCTTTGGCACGATCTCTGAAAAAATCACCCAGCTTATGTTCATTCGGATGGACATCGTACGTCACGCGAGGTACCGCCAACCCCCACTTATCTATCACATTGGGATCGAGATCGAGCACGTTTCTTTCCTGGGATAACGATTCCATACTCGTTACCACCATCATATTTTTGTTCCAGTTATCCATGATCCATTTCTTGCGTTTCGGGCCCCAGCTCAACACGCGCGGCACGTTCATCCTCGAAAAATTAATGGTATTGCCGTCCCCGCGCGGCTCCAGGACGCCACCACCGTAGAACCCGTTTTTATCCGGATTCGGTTCGTAGAAGTCCTGGATAACCCTGGTGTCCATCACGCCCTGATATTCATTAAGGTCTTTGTCAAAGAAGGCGCGCACCACCTGGTAATAGTTGAACATGAGATGTTTGCCGACCCTCCCGCTTCGATTGGCCAGGCCATCAGGAAACGCGGGTGACTGCGACATCTGAAGTAACCGTGGCGACATTACCCCGTTGCCGCATAGCACGACGACACGCGCTGACAGGTTCACCTCGTTGCGCTTTTCATCAAGATAAATGACCCCGTTTGCAAGGCCGTTCTTGTCCACCGTAATTTCTCGGACACAGGCGTTTGAGCGCAGTTCACAATTGCCGGATTTCATCGCCTTCGGCACCATGTTTACCAGGGTGCTCGATTTTGATTCCATCGTGCATCCATATCCTTCGCAGAATCCGCAGTCCATGCACTTTGGCCGGCCATCGTAGTTCTCGGTTAAGATGGCCATCGGGGTCGGATACGAGTGCCATCCGAGTTTTTTGGCCGCGTCATCCGAAATGGCCCCCGAGGCCTTGCGGGTGACCGGCGGCATAGGATACGCTCTTCGCCTCGGCGAGTCGAACGGGTTAGCACCGGCCAGACCGGAGACGCCGATTTCGTATTCTGCTTTTTCGTAGTAGGGTTCGAGATCCCAGTAATCTAAAGGCCAGTCACGGACGTCAGCCCCTTCAACAGCGCCGAACGAGCTCCGTTCTTTAAAATCCGATTCGTGGAAACGCCAGGATATACCTGTGTAATGAATGGTCGAACCACCAACGTTGGCCTGCATGTTGATTGAATACATGGGCGCTGCATCCTCGTCCGCCATTTGCCGATAGGTGTTCGGTTGGTCGTATTTGATTAAGCCCCGCAAATGATGGCATTTTAGCTCATCCTGCACGTAGTCACGCGTCTTGAGCCAGGGCCCCATCTCCAAAGCTACGACCTTCAGGCCCTGCGTGGCCAACTCTTTCATCACGACACCACCGGCAGCGCCGGTGCCGATAACGATGACGTCCGGGTTTTCAATTCTGGGATTAGGCAAATGTGGCATGTGTAGCCCTCATGAACTTTGATTTATCTGTAAAGACGATGTAGGAGAAATTGTTATCCGGTATAGGGTTCAAATGGAGGATATTCGAGCTCAGGCATGGTGGCGTCATAGTACCCGAATGGGGCATCATATCCGAAAGCTTTCAATCCTGGGAAATTCAGCAGTTTCCAGCCAATTTCGTTGTAGTTGCCACCGTATTGCGGATCTGTAAACATCCCCTCCATGGTATGCCCGATCACATGACGCAGCCAGGTACGGGGGGGCATATCCGCGTCGGATGGCCAATCAGCCGGCGACCGGCGTCTGTCCATGGCCGATACAATTTTATTCTGTAGTTCCACAGTCAGTTCGATGAACGGGGCACCCTGTGCCGCGGTGGCAAATTGATCCAGCCACACCAGCCCCTTATCGTAAATTGCTTTTTCTTCAGCAAGGTGCGTTTTCAGCGACCGGTCGATATAGGTGACTACGTGGGCATCTGTTGCGCCGGGTCCGTTTTCATCTGCGGGGAAGATGCATTCGGCCAGTGCTTCCACCGTCAACCCCTGATGTGCCGTAAACGATTCGAACTCACGCGTTTCCTGCGTTTTCTGCGTTTCCTGGGATTTTGAACGCCCGGGCGTACCGATCATACTCAGAGAAATAATGCCACCCGTGGCTATGGCCGATCGGGACAAAAATGTTCGGCGTGAGAGATTCGATTTTTTGCTCATGATAAATAACCTCCGGGAACATAGGAACCCGATGCTTTCACAATATATTTTTGATTCGGCGCGGAAATAATATAAGATAGCGGAAACTTCTACTCGTCTCTCTTTCCCCACACCAACAAAAGCACGTAATAGAGCACCCCCATGGCCAAACATCCACCGCCGAATGTCATGTACCAGATTATCGATGTCGGGTGAGACCAGAACATGGTCAATAATTCGATGATCAGGCCGAGGAGCACCAGTCCGCCGGCTACACGTATACCGCGGTCGAAGGGCATAAGGAGTGAGGATATCATCAGTTTGTGGTCTCCTGCCAGAATTCATCCGGCTCGTAATCATCCAGTTCCTCTATATTGTGCTGTATGTCGTGGCATTTACTTTCCATGCAAGAGAGGACGTTGGTATTGATTCTGGTTAGCATATCCGCTTCTTTCCTATGATGCCGGCTTTCCTCATAGCTCCGGGCGCCCTGATGACACTGCAGACATTCGCGGTTGTTGTAGGGTTCGTACAGTTTAATATCCTTTGGTTCCGGCGTATCCCCGATATACTGAACATATACATGTTTAAGACCACGTATCTTGGCCGTGATCCCTCCGTACCATACCTGATTGGAATGGCAAGTATAACATGATCTATCCTGGGATACGAGGTAATTCTGAAAATGATAGGCGGGAACAAACTCGTTGTCATCAACGTGGAGGCTTTTGCCCCAGTCGTCCATGATGTGGCACGACAGGCAATATTCTGTAGTCGTGGCATGATCACTCTGAATGATACCTCCCATCAGACCGACTGAGATCGGCAGGAGGAAGAGCGCACAGAAACCAATGATCTGCCCGCCTCCATCTTTGAGGATCGAGGGCTTAATCATAACGAGACAGACCATTAACATAGCCAGCACGATGGGTATGACGATGATAGCTGTTGGAAGAGTTGGTTCAGGCATACTGGTTATCCTTAGCGATTGATTACTTCTTGGTTTCAACCTCGGTCTTCATCGAGACCAACCAGTTCGTTAAGACCTCGAACTCTTCATCCGTGCCACGGAATTTTTTCTCGTGTTTCTCGTCGTTCTGCTTGTTCTTTTTCTTTAGATACAGCTTCAGCCAATCGATCTCGTGCTTTAAACCGACGGCGGACAGATCCGGCGCATCCTCATCGATCTCATCAGGCTCCAGTTCTCCGATATCGAGGTCAATTTTCGCTATCTGGACCGAATGACATCCCTGACACTCATGTTTAGTAAAAATAGCCACCGCCGCGGCCTGGCCCTGGGCATGCGATATATCGATTGAAAACATGCCGACGATGATAAATCCCAACACCACTGCGGCGCTCGTTAACATACTAGTAAAAGCGACCTTCTTTTTCATCGTTGCTCCTAATGATATTTTGGTTCTGTTCGCTCAGATCTGATATTTGCTTATACGCTGATTTTCGGCAATTGGTTTCCCTGGAAGCTGACACACAATATAGACCGAGCGGATATGTGAGACAAGGTTTTTTTTCCGATTCGGTGTCGTCCTGGAAAGCGTCAATCTCAAGCCACTGCACTGCCTGAAATCAGCCTCCCAGGACATACCCCGTTCATCGACAGGACATCCGCCCGATCAGCGTTATCCGCATAAAAACTAACTCGCCCTACCGAGAATATTTTTCAGTTCGCTGATGAAGACTTCGAGTTCATCCTGTTTGCCGATAGATACTCGGATGTGGTTATTCAGCATGTTATGTTCCCGAGTTCTGTAACCGCCACCACCGCGGATGCTTACGCCACGCTTCCTCATTTCGGTCGACATGCGCCGACTGTCCCGGCCTAAATTTACGATCATAAAGTTACCATGACTCGGCGTGTATTCGAGCCCCATCTTATCGAATTCGGTTATCAGGTAATCTTTGCCGTCGTCGGTCAGCCTTTTGGTCCGGGTGACGAAATCATGATCATCCAGCGCCGCAGCGGCAGCATGGGAACTCAGTGAGGTCAGCCCGCCACCGAAGCCCTGCTGCAACATCATGCGGTCCAGTAACGGCTTGTTGGTAATGGCGTATCCAATTCGCATACCGGCCAGACCGTAGATTTTGGAGAAGGTGCGGGTCACGACCACATTATTCCGTTCCAGCGCCAGCGAAATCGCATCCTGATACCCCTCTTCGCGAACGAAATGGATATAGGCTTCGTCAATCAGGATGATGACATGTTCAGGTATCGATTCCACAAACGTCTTCAAAGTGTCGTAAGGGATGATCGTACCCGTCGGGTTATTTGGATTGGTGATGGTCATGATGGTCGTCTTCGGTGTCACGGCGGCCTTCATGGCATCGAGATCGTGGGTGAAATCGCCTGTGGTAGGCACTCGGATTACTTTAACGTTCTGTCCCGACATCTGATAGCCCTGGAACGCACGGGAAATCTGACCATACCCCGGCACGGCTTCAATACATTCACCCGTGCCGTCTCCTATAGCCATGACGCCAAGCACTTGGAGGATCGGCCCCGAACCGGCTGAGACCATAATCCGGTTAACCTCACGAAATTTCATGAAGGATGCCATGTCTTCGAAATCTATCTTGAAATCTTCACCCATATTAATGCCATGAGCCTGATGCAGTTTTATCGGCAGATCGAAGCTAAACGAATACCGATTGATTTCATGCAAATGTTTGGTAATCGCTTCAACAGCTCTTGGGGAGGCACCGAGGGGGTTTTCATTGGCACTGATCTGAACCCGCCCCGCCGGGACGCCGTAACCACGGATATCCGATGCCTTTTTACCGGCAGCCAGTGCCTCGGCGATGTTGAAATGGGAACTGGCCGCAACAGCCCCTGCGCCTGACAGGGCACCTTTCATGAAACGACGACGTGAAACACCACTGTTCAGTATCTCTGCAAAATTCATTCTTCATCCTCCAAAAAGGGTCATACAAATTTCAAAAAACCAACAAATAAAAACAGGATGTTGCCTATATAGCCGGTATCCAGTATCCTACATCCTCATATCACATGAAACCTGCTGTATCATGCCTTAATTAACATCCAACTAAACGGTTCATTTGTCCGGGGATATGATCCGCCCAAGGGAAGGCCCATGCCTGACGTTTCAGCTTTTCCCGCTTGTTACAAACGACCGGGGTCACCGAATTGTTCCACCAGTTCTTATTTAAACTCCATAAGCATACAAATCGCTTTCAGGAACCTTCAAAATATAAATGATTTTTGGTGCTGTCGCCGCTTAATTCGGTCCGCAACTTTGTTATTATGAATTGACGATTAAAACAGTCCTTTCTATATTTATATCAGTTGGTGAACCGCGTTAGCACTCGCTGGTGCCCGCAGGGATCAACAATGGTGATGGCACGTGTCCTGTGGACACGATGCAAGCCCTTCGGGGTCAAAAACTTTATATTCAATGCCTCATATCAAGCCCGAAAAACTAACTTCCGGAGATACGATCGGCGTTATTGCTCCTGCCAGCAGACCGACGCATCCCAGTTCTTTAGACACTGGTATCCGTTCACTCGAATCCCTCGGCTTCCAGGTGAAAATTGCGCCCCATGCTCTGGATCGGCACGGTTTTCTTGCGGGGACGGATACGGACCGTCTGTCGGACTTACATGCCATGTTTTCGGACCCGGAGGTGGATGGTATCATCTGTTTGCGGGGCGGCTATGGTTCCGCCCGGCTCCTGCCCTACATCGATTTTGAATTGATTCGAACCAATCCGAAAGTATTTGTCGGGTATAGCGATATTACGGCCTTGAACAATTCGTTCTATCAGAAGACCGGTCTGATCACATTCTGGGGACCGATGATATCCTCCGAGATGAGCCCGATTTTTGAACCATATAACCAGCATGGATTGTTAAAAGCGATCACGCGATCTGAACCCATAGGCCTTATTGAACATCCATCGGGTGTACCTCCCGTCCAAATTTTGCACCCGGGGAAAGCAACCGGTCGTCTTATCGGCGGAACGCTTTCACTCCTGTGTGCTGTTCTCGGCACCACGTATGACATCGATTACGATGAGACCATTCTGTTTTTCGAGGAGGTCGGCGAAGAACCGCATCGTATTGATCGCATGTTGACCCAACTCCTCCAATCCGGAAAGCTGGACCATGTAAAGGGCATCGTCATCGGCGAATGTCCCGGATGTGAAAGCGCTCCCTATCGTCCAGCTTTTCCTTGTGGTAATTTCAGCATCGAGGAGATTTTCGAGGATCGCCTGATTCCGCTTGATATTCCGATTATTTATGGATCTTGCATCGGTCATGGAAGATACAAATCCACCCTGCCGATCGGTGTACAGGCCACGCTGGACGCCGATGCGGGCGAACTGATTATCGATGAAGCAGGGGTGAGTTAGCGTGCGCGTACGAGTGCGGTTAAAAAGGAACACGATATGCCGAATCATATTCTTGTGGATGGCCCGTTACCGGAAACTATACTCGGGTTGTTTGACGAGGGTGATATTCTGCATCAGATAACAGATCTCCAGGATGAGGATGAGAGGTGGGGGGTAATAGAGGGATATTTTACGTATGGCCATCCTGCGACAGATGGGAATCTGATGGATCGTATGCCTTGTTTGAGGGTGATCAGTAATTTCGGTGTTGGGGTGGACCATATTGATACCGAGGCTGCGAAAAAGCGGGGAATTCCCGTGGGGAACACGCCACATCTTCTGGACGGCGCGACGGCCGATATGACGTTTGCCCTGTTAATGGCGGCTGCCAGGAACCTTGTCGTGGGGGATAAATTTGCGCGGAGTCCGGAATTTACCCGCTATGATCCCAGTCTCTGGCTGGGCGTGGAAATACATGGGAGCACCATCGGGATTATAGGGATGGGGAGCATAGGCAAACAGGTGGCACGCAGAGCCCTGGGCTTTGATATGTCTATTTTGTATCACAATCGAAAGCCTGATTCGGAGGATGCGGATTTCCAGGCCGAATATGTCTCATTCCATGCCTTGCTGGAGCAATCCGATTTTGTGACGCTCAACTGCCCCCTTACCAACGAAACGCGGGGCATGATTAATGAAGATGCCCTCCGGCGTATGAAGTCCACAGCCATCCTTATCAACCTGGCGCGTGGAGGCGTTGTAGACCATGATGCGTTGGTGACTGCCCTGGATGAGGGATGGATCGCCGGTGCTGCCCTGGATGTGACCGAACCGGAACCCTTACCACGAGACCATCCCTTGTTGACCAGTGACAACGTAATCATCGTTCCTCATTTAGGGAGTGCGACGACAGGAACCAGACATGCCATGGCGATTAGGACTGTTGAGAACCTGAAAGCCGGACTAGCCGGAAAAAATCTCATTTCCAGCGTAGTCTGAGGCGACCATGTGTTCATTCGTTCCACTCGACCAACGAATAGCGATTATTGATCTCGGGTCCAACACCGCCCGGTTGATGGTTGCTCAATACACGACAGCCCGGGTATTTAAAGTTACGGACGAAATCAGTCGACGTGTCCGGTTAAGTGAAGGAATGACGGAGGACAACAGGCTGCATTCATCCGCTATTGTCCGGGCGTTTGATACCCTGAAGATGTTCAAGTCCTTTTGTGAAGCACAAGGGATCAACCAAATTTTGCCGGTGGCTACCGCTGCGGTTCGAGATGCTGAAAATGGACAGGTTTTTTTGAAGGAAGTCCGTCAATCAACCGGTCTTGACTTCCGGATTTTGAGCGGGGAAGAAGAAGCCTATTACGGCGCTGTGGGGGTGATCAACGGCCTGAACGTTCGAGACGGGCTCGTTCTGGATCTCGGCGGTGGGAGCGCAGAGATATCTCTGGTACGCGGAGGCAAGTTTATCAAGGGCATCACAAAGCCATATGGCGCTATTCGGGCCACTGAAGCTTATTTCCCCAACAAAAAAGTCACCGCCGATCAGATTACCCGTTTTAATCAAGACTTGGATATCGCTTTTCAGGCCATGGATTGGGTGCACGTCACCAGATCCATGTCGATGACCGGTATAGGCGGCACGATACGGGCGCTGGCCAGAATAGATCGGACCATGCGACGGTATCCTATTGCGCTCGTACATGGTTATGAACTGAAATTACGTCGTATCGAAAAGACAATCTGTATCCTTGCTTCCACCTCTGTGTCGGAACGCATCAAATACCTGCCCGGCCTGCAAACCGATCGAGAGGATATTATTCTGGCCGGCGCGCTGGTCGTAGCCGGGGTGATGAGAAAAGCCGGAGCGAGGAAGATTCTGGTATGCGGCCAGGGTCTTCGGGAAGGATTATTTTATGAGAGTTTTGTTGAGGGTAAGGAGAATTATCGGATTGAGGCTTTACGGCGGTTCAGTATTTTAAACCTCACGCGCCTGTACGGATATGAAAACGCGCACACCGCTCACGTCGCTCATCTATCCCTGTCTCTTTTCGATCAATTGAAATCCATTCATGGATATGATCAGCTTGAGAGAGAGTATCTGTGGGCGGCCTCCATGCTGCACGACGTCGGTACGGTGATTGATTATTATGATCATCATAAACATACGGCCTATATTATTCTGAATGCCGGACTACCAGGATTTACACATCGTGAAGTTGTCATAATCGCTTACCTTTGCCTGAACCACCGAAGCGCTAAACCGGATTTTTCAACCTATCAAGCCGTGTTGAGGAAGCGGGATTTTGAGATGGTCTATCGCCTGTCGGCCCTTCTGCGCCTTGCTGAATATCTGGATCGCAGCCGGACGCAAAACGTGTCGGATGTAGAAATCGCCACAAAAGGAAAGGGCGTCGTTCTGACTGTTGTACCGCGGTCCCCACAGGGGGCGGCGGTAGAATTGTGGGAAGCACAGCAAAACGCCAAGTTGTTCAAACAATCATTCGGCGTGAGATTGAATATTAAAGAGAAATAGGCAGGCGCACGCCGTGCGCCTGCGGACAGACATTTCGTATCCGTAATGAAAGGGTTCTCATGGATAAGATCGGTGTTGGATTGGTTGGATGCGGGGTGATGGGTACGGCCCTTGCGGCTTCATGCAACAAACTTGAGCACGCACACATCCTGGCCGTCAGTGATGTGCGACAGGACATAGCAGATAAGGCGGCAGCAGAACTGAATGCAAGGGCATTTACAGATTATCATGATATGTTGGCCTTAAGCGAGATTGATGCCGTTCTTGTTGCCGTGCCGGGTTTTTTGCACCGCGCGCCTGCCGTTTCTGCAGCGCAAGCAGGAAAGCATGTGTTTTGTGAAAAGCCGATGGCGGTGTCTCTCGAAGATTGTGATGCGATTATGGGGGCGTGTGATGAAGCCGAACGGAAGCTGATGATCGGACAAGTATGCCGGTTTCATGGGGTGCATGGCCGTGTGAAACAACTGGTCCTGGACGGGCATATCGGGCAGCCTACCTGCATGGTTGTCCGGCGACTGGGCGGTGGATGGAGCGGGGAATGGGTCCAGCATTGGCGAATGGAACGCGCTAAATCGGGTGGAACCCTCATGGAGGTCAATGCCCATGAAATTGATTTTATGCGATGGGTTTGCGGCGACGTGAAAAGCGTATCTGCCAGGGGCGCTCAATATATTGATAGTCAGACAGATTTTGAGGATATCATGTTGTTGAATCTTGAGTTTGTAAATGGCGCCATCGGTCATCATCAATCGTCCAATGCCTCAGCCATCGGTGAATATGGCGGGCGGTTGGACGGTACGGAAGGGTCCATTCACTTTCCGGCCATCTGGGGCGAGCGAGCCGGTATTCATTACGGTCGGTTTGGCGAGAAACCTCAATTTATCCCTGCGGCCGACATTGTAGTGGAAGAACCGGTCATAGCGGAACTACGAGCGTTCGTAGATGCGATCAAACATAACACTGCGCCACCGGTTACCGGACACGATGGCCGGGCAGTGGTGGAAATTGCCCTGGCGGCTTATCGATCGGCTCAAACAGGGGAGAGTGTGGCCTTGCCGATGGGGAAGGTATAGAAGGGCAGGTGGGCAGAAAGAAATGGGTGATTTGGTGATTGAAAAACTAATCGCAGAAGGCGGCAAGTGGTAAGAATTTCAATCACCAAATCAACTGATTGGACAAGTGGGCAGAATGGATTAATAACTGGAGTGGGATGATATGACGGTTTCTTCTAAACAGAAGCGGTTCTTCGATGATTTCGGGTATATCTTTCTGCCGGGACTAATGAAAGAAGAAGTGGGATGGATTACAGAAGAATATGAGCGGTTATTTTCCGAGTCAGGTATCGTTCATGATGGGGCTAAGCGTTCGAGCCTCGGGCATATCGTCGAAAAAAGCGAATTGTTGTGCACGTTGCTTGACCATCCGAAGGTGGATGGTTTATTGGCAGGCTTGTGGGAGACGATTACAACTATCTGGGAAGCGGTGCGGATCTGTATGTGGAAGATGGCCTGTGGCATCCTGATTGCCATGATGCGCCGGTATTGCAGGTCAAATGGGCGATGTATCTGGATCAACTTACCATTTACGGGCGCTTTACGCGTCGTACCCGGTTCCCATAAACAGGGCTGGGTCGGCAATCTGGACACCGAGTCTCTGTGGGGGGTCGGTATGGAAGAGGTGCCCTGCGTGGCACCCGATAATGAACCGGGTGATGTCATGGTCTTCAACTTGGAGACCTTACATAACTCGCTCGGGGGCGGCAGACGGCGGAGGATGTTAAATATGGTAGCCTGTGCCGCCTGCAGAACAGAAGAAGAAATCATCTTCTTTAAAAGGAGGATTCCCAAGACAAGAACGGAACTTCAGTGGGAGATCATGCGTAACACAGCGCCGCCGCAACGATTGAGGTGTTTGAACCAACTCTGGAAGGTGCTGGGAAGTTAGAATCTGATGTCATCCTGCATCCCGTATCCTCACCGACCCAGCAAACTCCGTCCCCATCGCACCGCATAATAGATACCCACGATAATCGCTGCGACGATCAGAATCTTGACGGTCAGGACGGCGACATACGTCAAAATGATAGAACCCAGAATAGCGCCTGCAACAGCCAGAATCAAAGGGGCGCCGGCCAAATGGTTCTTGATTCCTGCGATCAGTCCAGTTACGCCACCGACCAGGCAGGAAATGATAACAAGTGATGTGGTCACAATAAAATTCCTCCTCTGTAGTGATAGGACAAACAGAGGAGGAATTTTGTTTCAAGTAAATAAAACATTCGCGTCATTCACCGGTCATCTAAGCGCTTTTTTCACTGACAAGCGCCGCGTGGGCCGAACGATCTTTACCACCATCCTGGGTATGTTGATAGGTACGGTGTGCGGCTGGTGAGCCGAGGGTGGTGATCGCCAACATTTTTTCCGCCGTTTTCGTGGCGACATACGGGCGCCGGATATCGGTAGGGTTGGTCTGTATATGACCCTTCCATGCGCCCAGCGAGGTTTGCGCCTGAATCAGGCCCTTGATCATGCCCATATCATTCAGCATAGCCACATCATCTGCAGGACCGAGAATAATTGCGCCGGAAAGCTGGTCGCCATCCCACAAAAGCTTGCGGTAGAGAGGCCGGCTCGCATTAATAGTTTCGGTCTTCTCCCCCCCACTGCTCCAACTGCCGAAGCTGGCGCATTGTAAGCCGCACACATCCAGAATATTCATCAGCAGACTACCGGGATATTCGACATCCTGTCCGGCCATATTGGCGCCGGCAATCCGTCCGTGATCTACAGCGGTGGGCTGGATGGCATGGATGGCCTTCTGCCCCGTGGACATATTCGATCCTTCCGCCACATCGCCTGCTGCATAAATATTGGAAATATTGGTCTGGCAACGACTGTTAATGAGGATCCCCTCATTGGTGTTGACACCAGAACCATTCAGGAAATCGATATTGGTACGGATACCGGTTGCGACAATGACCAGATCAGCTTGTGTTGACGAGCCATCGGAGAGTTTTAGTGTTTTCTTGCCGTCGCTGCCATGTTCAATCGCCTGTACACGGACGCCGGTATGCGTCCTGACCCCGTGTTCATTAAGCCAGGTGTTGACGAGTGAAGCCCCCTGGGCGTCCAGCATACGCGGCAGCACCTGATTTTCCAATTCTATCACCGTGAGTCTGGCGCCTAGCTTATCCATGGCATTCAGGATGATAAAACCGATAAAACCAGCGCCGATGAAAGCCACCTCCGCATCGCCGTCCATGGCGGCTACCGTGTTTTTCGCGTCTTCCATCGTCCACAGATTGTGGACACCATCCCCATCGGCGCCCGGTATGGAAAGTGGCTGAGGCGACGACCCGGTAGCGATCAGCAGATTATCATATTCTACCGTAGAGCCGTTATCGAGTGTCACGGTGTTTTCTGAAGCATTAACAGAAGTTACCCGTAAACCAAATTGGGTGGTCACACCCAATTTGCTGAAATATCCGTCATCTCCGGTCAGGACCTGATCCACGGGAATGTTCTTTGAGATATAGTACGGCAAGGCCATACGGGCATAGGCCGGCTCATCCGAGATCAGGGTTATCGAAGCATCGGCATCATAGCCTCGAATTGTTTCTATGGCGTTTATCCCGCCCGGTCCGCCACCGATAATCACGTGTCGTGCTGCCATATGCATCCTCCAGGTACAAGTAACAAGCGGCAAGTGGCAAGTGGCAAGTTAATGCTTTCACTCTTCACTCTTCACTCTTCACTGATTGTTAACCAAGGCCCAATTCCATCAATTTTCCCTGAGTCGGTTTTCCATCCGGTGTCCATCCGCGTGAGGCATAATATTCGGGCAGCATGGCATCAAGATTTACAGTGACGCCGGCGGAGGGACCTTCCTTGTGCGCTTCTTTCAACAATCGTTCCGGTAAAGAGTCATCTGCCATTGTGAGGCCGGCTCTCAGATTCCACAGACGTTCAATATTCCAGATCCGTTCGCCGATCTTGACAAAATCATCCATGTCATAATTCACGTCCGTTGCGGCCGACAACACGGGAAGAAGATCATCTAGAGGCGCGCCTGCAGTGGTAAACATACATATGCCGGTTGCATCGTGGGCCGTGGTTCGATTCTGTTCTTCGGCCACCCACTCTGATTTTCCATCGGTGGTATGCGGATCGTATTCTCCGGATGTTTCAATACCGGGTGTCCAGGCCCTCAAATGACAGGCGCCACGATTGCAGGTAGCAAAGGCGATGCCCATGCCCTGGAACCCACGGGGATCATACGCCGGAAATTCCTGCCCCTTGACGCCCATGAAGTATTCAGGATGCTCGAATTTTTCGGTCATGCGTTTGGAGCCTTCGGCCAATTCATCGCCGAACCCTTCCCGGAAACCGGTGGCCTCGGTCATGGCTATGAGCGCTTTTCCGTCACCAAATTTGAGTGGCATGCCGATCTGATCTTCCGAAAGCAGACCACGTTCGTACATTTCCATGGCCGCGGCCAGGGTCGCCCCCATGGAGATCGGGTCCATGCCGAGGTCGTTACACAGATAGTTGGCCATGACAATGGCGTCCATATCGTCTATCCCGCAGTCGGCACCGAGGGACCACAGATTTTCATACTCCGGTCCTTCGCCGGCGATCTTCCAGTTCCGTGGGTGCATGTTGACCATATATTTGTCGGCATTCGGCGTGACTTGGGTCACCCGACCGCAGGCGATGTTGCAGGAGAAACAGGCCTTGTTGGCAACCAACCATGTATCTTTGATCGCATCCCCGTTGATTTTTTCCGTCCCTTCAAACTGCCCCTTCGTAAAGTTACGGGTCGGCAGGCCACCGAAGGCATTAATCAGATCAACCGTAGGTGCGGTTCCCAGTTCCGTCAAACCCTGACGACCCGGGCTTTCTGCGAGGTGTCCGTGATAGGAGCGGATAGAAGACATATAGTCTTTGGGGCGAGCGATCTTTACCCCTTTCGTGCCTCGTACGGCGATGGCCTTCAGGTTCTTGGAGCCCATGACTGCGCCCACGCCGGAACGACCCGCAGCGCGATGCTTGTCGTTTATTATTCCAGCAAACCGGACCAGTTTCTCGCCAGCAGGACCGATGCAGGCGACGCGTAATTTCGGCATCCCGGTTTCATCACGGATCGCATCTTCCGTTTCTGAAACCACCTTGCCCCACACATTTCCGGCATCCAGTATCTGCACATCGTCATCATTGATCAGCAGATAACAGGGCTTCTCGGCTTTTCCTTCCACAATGACCATGTCGTATCCGGCGAATTTCAACTCCGGTCCCCAATGACCACCTGAATTGGACGTCGTAATCGCCCCGGTGAGCGGCCCTTTGGTGACCACCATATAACGGGCGCCGCAGGACGCATTCGTACCCGTCAACGGACCGGTCGCCATAATCAGCTTGTTCTCCGGACTGAGGGCATCCACACCGGGGTCCATCTCCTCATAGAGATATTTCGCCCCCAGACCGCGTCCGCCGATATATTCCCGCGCCCATGTTTCATTCAGCGGTTCTCTGGTGATGCGCCCTTCCGACAGATCCACACGCAGGATATATCCTGCCCAACCATAAGACATAACATACTCCATTGAGTGATTGGTGATTGGTGATTGGTGTTTTTTTTCATTTACCATTCGCCAATCGCAATGCACCAATTTTATTACAGTCCCAACGAGTCCAGTTTTTCCCTGGTCGGTTCGCCGTCGGCGCTCCAGCCGCGCAGTTCATAGTACTCCGGCAGCATTTCGCCGAGCCGGTTGACCTCGCCCTTGGTGGGGCCCGCGGGAATGGGTTCTTCGAGGAGTCGTTTAGGTAAGGTGTCGTCTTTTCCGGTGAAGCCGGCCTTTTGATTCCATATCCGCTCAATATTCCATACCCGCTCTCCCACTTCCATCAGTTTGGGCACGGAATAGGGTATGCCGGTGACCGCCGCTATCTGGGGTTGCATTTCTTCCAGGCCGACGCCAAAGGTCAGGAATAGACATAATCCGGTCGAGTCAACCGTACTGGTGGCGTCCTGGAAAATCTTGGCTATTTCGGCTTTGCCTTCGGTGACCGCCGGATCCATCTTTTCCGGTATCCCCAGGATTTCAGGCGCCACGGTATAGCTTTTCAAATGGCAGGCACCGCGGTTAGAGGTCGCGTAGCCAAGGCCCATACCCTGGATGGCTCGCGCATCGTAAGCGGGGAATTCCTGACCACGTACGCCCATGAAAAGTTCAGGATGCTCGAACTTCTCCGTCATACGCTTGGACCCCTCGGCCAGCTCGTTGCCGAACCCTTCCCGATAGGCGGTCCATTCAGCCATGGCCACGAGGGCATCGGCGTTACCAAAATTAAATGGCATGCCAGTCTGATCGTCGTTGAGGATGCCTTTCTCATACATTTCCATCGCAGCGGCCAGGGTTGCACCGAACGATATAGGGTCCATCCCCAGTTCATTGCACAGCGCACCGGCCTTAATCAACGCATCCAGATCGTCGATACCACAATCGGCGCCCATGGCCCAGGCATTTTCGTATTCCGGACCTTCCACCGCAATCTTCCAGTTATGTGGCCGGGTGGTGACCATAAACTTGTCCTGTGCCTCACCCGGCAACAGCGATACCCGACCACAGGCCATGGTACAACTGAAACAGGCTTTGTTTGCTACCAGACGGGTATCCGCCAGCGTCTCGCCACTGAACTTGTCAGCGGTTTCCATCTGGGAAAACTGATGGTTGTTGGCCGGCATGGCGCCGCTCTCATTGATCACATTGACAAGAACCGCCGTGCCGTAGGCGGCCAGCCCTTCACCCGTGATCGGATGTTCGGCCAGCTTGCTCTTCATCTCCCACATGGCGCCCATGAGTTTCTGCGGGTTTGCTACCGGCACGCCGCCGGTTCCGCGGACGACGATGGCTTTCAGGTTCTTGGAGCCCATGACGGTGCCGACGCCGGAACGACCTGCGGCGCGATGCCGATCATTGACGATACCAGCAAAACGGACCAGATTCTCGCCGGCGGGACCGATACAGGAAATGACCGCATCATGCACCCCGAATTCCTCACGGACCATATCATCTGTTTCCCAGACGGTTTTGCCCCAGAGGTGTTCGGCGTTACAAATCTTTACCTGATCATTGTATATTGATATATATGAGGGCTTCGGTGCTTTGCCTTCGAGTATCAGCATGTCGTAGCCGGCGAACTTCAACTCCGGTCCCCATGTCCCGCCCGAGTTGGACGTAGTGATGGCATTGGTCAGCGCCCCTTTGGTCACGACCATAAACCGGGAGCTTGTAGAGACATTGGTACCGGTCATAGGGCCGGTGGCAAAGATCATCTTATTATCCGGGCTCAGTGGATCTGTGGTCGGATCCATTTCTTCCGACAGATATTTGGCGCCCAGGCCGCGCCCGCCGATAAAATCTTTGGCCCACGCCATATTGAGCGGCTCTTTCGTTATCTGGCCGGTGGTGAGATCGATGCGTAACACCGTGCCTATCCATCCGCCTGTACTCATGCTGTGCTCCCTTCATCTATGGATGCCAGATAAGAGGCATTCACTTTTTCAGCCCACCCACCCAGCCAATCGGCCGAGTCGCTATCGGTATATTCTATGGCTCCGGTCGGACAGGAGGTTACACAGGCTGGATCTCCATCGCAAAGGTCACACTTTAAGGCTTTTTGTGTATCTGGATTATAGAATATCGTGCCGAACGGACAGGCAATGGTGCAGAGGCTGCAACCCACACAGTTGGCATCGCCGACGATCTTGGCGCCGGTATTCGAATCAATGCTGATGGCATTGACCGGACAGGCATTCATACACCAGGCTTCATCACATTGAAAGCAGGTATACGGCGCATAGCTGGCCTGTTCATCAAAGATATTGACCCTGATCAGAGATCGTGAGGGTTGGAACATGCCAGTTTGTACCCAGGAGCATGCCAACTCACACTGCATGCATCCTGTGCATTTATCGGGAATAATGCGCAGAGACTTAGCCATGCGACCCCCTTCGTTTTAGATTGTTGATTGTCTGATTGCAAGGCATCATGGTTCTATCATACCGTTCATGATACGCCTGATATCGATGCATCAATAAAATGAATGGTTTTTCAGCGTATAAATGGTACGTTTCTATCATGGTGATAAAATGACGGCCAGCACTTGGGCATGATTAATCGCGTGCATAACCTTCTTATATGTGGTTAATACCCATAGTCTAATTGATTCAGAAGGCCATGTCAATAATATTAAATAATTCTATATTCAATAATGGCCTGGATATTGAAGATGTCAAATTTGATAATGACCGTTCTTTTGTTCTCTATATGTGATATTCTAGACTTGACTTTCCAGGTGAAATTCTGAGTAATAGGTTCAGTCTCCTCAAAATTCTTAAGCAGGCATCATGAGTTGACGGGTATCAATTTGTATCAAATGGAAGACCGATGGTTATGGCCGGGGAACTTCCTACACATGAGAAAATTCAATTTCTGTGTGCGGTATCACTTTTTTCCGGCCTGGACTACAAACAACGAGAAAAGAATTCTTCCGTGGTCAAAAGGGATTTTTATTCCGTAGACAGCTATATCTGCAAAGAAGGCGAACCTGGTGAAACCATGGATCTTATTGGTGAAGGGACGGTACGTATTGAGGTCGACAGTCTTCCTATCAGTATGCAAAGAGGCCGGGGCGAATGCATGGGAGAAATCGTGTTGATCGACATGGGACGTACGCCTATCGTTGTAATAGAAAGGCCAATGATTTGAACATATAGACCCTAAGGACAATTCCTATATGGTAATAGTACGTTATTTTATCGGTCTGGCGCTTATTATGAACTCGATGACATCTATATCGGCTCAGGAATTATCCTTAGGCGGTCGGCTTTTCTGGCCGGTGGTTTTGAAGATGGTCCGATCGGATTTCCCGGATGTATCTCAGATTCCATCGGATACCCTGAGCGTCTGGCTGCAAGAAGAGGAAACAGAAAACAAACCTCTGTTGCTCGATGTCAGGACCACCGAAGAGTTTGAGGTCAGTCATTTGAAAGAGGCGCGTTTAACGCCCTCTGAAAAAGAAGCGGTGACTCTGTTGGCCGATGTGCCCAAAGATCGGCGTATTGTTTTGTACTGTTCTGTCGGATACCGTTCCTCGGAACTGGCTGCCGGATTGATGAAACAGGGGTTTACCAATATCCACAATCTGGAAGGCTCCCTGTTTGCCTGGGCAAACGAAGGCCGTCCGGTTTACCACAACGGTCAGGCTGTCAAGGTCGTTCATCCCTATGGTGGTGTATGGGGAAAGCTGCTTAAAGAAGTGTTGAGATGGAAGGAACCGGAATAAAGGCAGAATAGAGGGAATAGATAAAAGAATGTTCCGAGTTCCGAGTTAAAAGAAAGTGAAGAGTCCAAACTTGTCACTGCTACGGAGGGTTTATTTTGCCGGTTGGGTGATCGGCTGCCGCCGGGCTTTAATTGCGAGGAATCCCCAGCCGGCCAGCGGTAGCAGAGCAAGTATAAAGAGGACCACGCCTGATGTCTGATAGGCGGCAGGCGATCGTTCCATAAAAGCCCAGGCATCGCCGGTCATAGAGAGTAAAAAGAAGGTTATAGCGTAAGCCAGGATATTATCCCGCCAGAGATATCGAACCCCCAGCCATGCCATGCCCACAATAAGTCCCCCTTCTATGATACGGATGAGCGCCTGCACAGGCTCTTCGGCGTTCCCTGCACCTTGAACCAGGATAAAGGCCAGGGCGCCGGCGAAGGA
>Ga0187827_10003003_pt1 | contig 22342 bp, 26 predicted proteins | sample ETNtaG_39_FD_167969 | JGI IMG/M metagenome (GOLD analysis project Ga0187827, IMG submission 167969) | Marine microbial and viral communities from oxygen minimum zone, Eastern Pacific Ocean - ETNP2014_SV_150_PacBio MetaG (Illumina Assembly) | ecosystem: Environmental > Aquatic > Marine > Hypoxic... | reverse complement strand
ATATCTCCTGGGATATCCAAGAAGAATCTAATAATGACTTAACTTTCAAATACATGATGGAAAAAGTTAGAATTACTGCTATGGGCGATGTAGGCATTGGTACCATTCCCTCAGCTAAACTCCATGTAGATGGAAATATAAAAGCAAATAACATCGGAGCATCACAGTTTGTCAGAGAACAAATAGTAGCCACCCATGATGTTAAATATACTGGTGTAGGACAATCTACAAGAAAATCCAAGAACTGTTCAGCAGGAACAACTTTAGTAAATTGGGGAGTTGCTAAACATAATGCAGGAACTAATGACCGATATAGTTATTGCAACTGTTTAAACGATACTAATAATAATAGGGTTACTGCCTCATATCTCGACGATCAACCAACTAATAAAAATTTCGTTTGCGCATGCTTCTTACTCTGCCACAAGAACTAATCATAAGGAACTATCTCTACATCTACCTTCTCTTCTGGAGTTTCACTATCTTCATCTACATCCTCAGCTATCTCTGGAGTTTCCTCTGCTGGCTCATCATCTTTAAGCTCAGGAAGTTCTTCTTCATCTGCCTTCACAGTTTCAGGAGAATCTCCAAACATATTAAACAATCCACCTTGATCTCCATCATCTGTACTCCCATCATCTGGATGAACAGGACTCTCCTGAGGCTCTACAGTTTCAGCTGCCTCACCACTAGAAAACATATCAGCAGAATTACTCACAATCTCTTCCTCTCCAACTAAATGATTCAGCAACTTAACAACTTTCTTAATTTCTGTATGAGAATCCTTTGTAGTGTCGATGGTTATCTTCATATTACCTCTTTACTAGATTCGCCCCTATAAATACTTTTCTTAAGTGCGGTCCTCACTTCATTCAACAAAAGAACACTTTCCCTTTTTCTCCCTCTTACCATGTAGGGGGAGAAAAAGGGTACACAAAATCTTATCCAAAAAACTTTCCAAAATTAACAAACACATTCTTTTTAACTTCTTCAACAACCATTCCCTTAAGCTCAGCAATCTTCTCATACGCTTCAACAACAAAAGCTGGCTCATTCTGCTTTCCAGGATAAGGTGTTAAAAACGGAGCATCAGTCTCACATAATAATTGATTTATATCAACATTACGAACTAATGATTGAAATTGTTCAGAACGAACAACACAAGTAGGAACAGTCATCATCCATTTATTCTCAGCAATCTGCTTAACTAAATTCTTCTTCCCAGAAAAACAATGCATAACTACCTTTTTACACTCCAACTTCTCAAGTAATTCAATACATGCTTTCTCTGCCTTACGACTATGCACAATAACAGGCTTATCTAACTTTTGAGCCATCTTAATCATCTTAACAAACACTTCTTCCTGCATTCCTGCATCATGTTCACCCTTAAAGTCCATCCCTACCTCTCCAACAGCCACAAATTTCTGCTTAGAAATCCATTTAATCTCATCATCAACAGAAAAGTCTTCATAATGACGACCCAATCTCTCAGCCTCAAGCTTCATATTATCAGGGGGAAATATCCCTAGACAACATTCAACGGGTTTAAACTGTTCAGAATAACCAAGAGCCAATCTATTGGTCATAGGATCTACACCATTAGTAAGAATCTTACTCACTGAAGCTTTCTCTGCACGTAACACTACATCTTTTATCTTATCCTCAAAGTAAGGATGATCTAAATGACAATGTGCATCAATAAACATAACACTAAAGAAACAAATCTAGTATTTATAGTTGACTATATGATTCCAGTCACATAGAGTTTCCCAACTCGATAGAGAGTTTGACCAACAATTGCTCCAGTACATACAGATATACTTCGGGCAGCTCTTTCAGCATGAGAAGAATATGGAAACCATTGAAGTATTAATGATAATTGTACTCCATCTGTGAAAGTATTGAGATAGGTGCCGTCAGTTTCCTTCGGAATAAATGTATCCATTACCATACCTAATGTCATTCCAAGCAAAAAATCATCAAGCGTTTGCCTCCCTAAAGTGCTTTGTGTATTCATCTAGAAATTAAGTAATGATAAAAGAGATTTAAATGTTCTGAATTTAATTATACCTTGTCAGAAAATAAAGTATACTCTTTACCTTTCTTCAAACCATTTTTCATGTAAAATTCAAGCGTCTTCTTATTAAAAGTAGGAGCAATTAAAAAATACTCTTTATATTTCAGTTTCTTCAATTGATCCCGAAAGGCCTTAATCAAATGTTGTCCAATCTTCTCTCCCCGAAAATCTGCATGAACAGTGAGTAAATCCAAATACACAACATCTTTAGTAAGAGAATATCCTAGTATTAACCCTACAACTTTAGAATCAATCTCAGCCACTAAAAATAAATTACCCAAACTCTGACGAAATCCCTTAGCATCAGGAACCTCTCCTGAAGGCATCTTAAACTCAGTAATATTACTCAAAGCAACACACTGAGATATATCCTTAGCTCTAGCTTTTCTAATACGCATACACAAATATTAACTATTTACAATTTAATACTTACTATTGAGAAAAAAATAAACATAAAAAAGAAGAAATTTTACTGTTGTTAATCTAAAGAAACTTATTCTTCAGCTTGACTAGTTTTTTTTACATTAACTGCTTTTGGGCCTCTGTCGCCATCTTCTACATCAAAAGAAACTGCGTCATTTTCTTGCAAAGTAACGCCTTCTTCTAAAGCAGTTTGGTGAACAAAAACATCTTTTCCATCTTCAGCAGTAATAAAACCAAATTGTTTTTCTGAATCGAAAAATTTTACTGTACCATTCATTGTGCTTACCCCCTACATGTTGTTTACTATCTTCGGACATACAATATACATGTTCCGATACATATAGAAACCATGATTCCCTTTTAAATGCTTCTATTTTTGTGCCTAAGCAGTTGCTTTTTTATTAACATAAGCCAACCAGCCAACAAAGACAAAAGCTACATAACTTGCCCAAACAGGTAAGGCAAAAGCACCTATATTCAGCTCTAATCCACTAATTGCTCTCCAAAAATGAAGTAAAGCAACAATACCGAATACGGCCATGTTTATCTGTAATAATTGTTTTGTTTCCATAATAATCACCAACTATCCTGTAGAATTGAAATATAAAAACTTTACCTATTACATAATGTGAGTTTAATCAAAATTAAAAATAATCAAAATCTACAAGCCAGCCTTTTTTTCAACTTCCTCAAGGGTAGAAACATTCCCTTTTGAATATTCCTTTCTGGCTTCAGCTATATCTTTTTGAGTTTCTTCTGACAATTTTTCATCAATCTGATTAGGTGCTACCATAGTAATCTATATTCTTTATCCATATATAAAATTAGCTACAAAATGAACTACTCAACACTAAAATAAATCCGTCTTCTTCCACTACCCTTATTGTCACATTTAATTAAAGAAATCTTACCCACTTCTTTAGTGCTTTTAACATGCGTCCCACCATCAGCTTGGACATCGAAATCTCCAACACTCAATATCCTAACAATCTTAATCTCAGCAGGTAATCCTTTAGCCAACTTTGAAAGCTGTGGCATCTTATCAGCTTCTTCACGATCTTTAAAATCAATTCCAATCACTAAATCTTTTTCAACAATCTCATTGGCTAACACCATACACTTATCGATTAAATCCCTATCAAAATCTTCCAAAGAAAAATCCATCTTGCTCTTTTCAACATCTAATTGACCGCCAGTAATTAAAGCTCCAGTAGTATTGTGCACAGCACCAGCAACAATATGGGCAGCAGTATGCATCCTCATCAACTTATACCTTCTTTCCCAGTCAATAACACAGTTAACAGTATCTCCCTCTTTCAAACCTTCTTTATCAACTTCATACGAAATCTCGCCATCAAACTTACCCCCAAACACAACCTTATAATCCACACCATCACAAGTCATCGTACCAAAATCACAAGGCTGCCCTCCAGAAGTATAATAAAAAGCCGATTTATCTAATACAACAAATTTACCATTAGAACTAACCACAGTAGCCTCAAACTCCTTCATATAAGAATCCTTCAAATAGAGTAATTCAGTTTTCATAATCTTAGAAATCATTGACAGCTTAAAAATCTTACGCAGTAGCATCTCTGGACCTTGTGGCTCACACAGTGAGCCTGCCTATCTATGTTTCAGGCCATTAACCTGAAACATAAAGGCACAGTCCAGAAATGCAAAAGTAACAAAAATCATAATAAAATTAATCCAATAACTCAAAGTCGCAAATTTCCATTCATTCCATAAATACAGCAATATGTAAGCGACTTTGAGGGATTGAAAATCTCATCAAGGGATTTTCAATAACTTTATAAACTACCTATGCCCCCCATTAAATATGGCAATTGTAGGATTTTCATTCACAAAAATGACAGTAGAGAGAAAGGACTTTGTAAAAGGCAAAGTAAACATAGCTAATAATATTTCTATTAAAGATGTTAAAGAAACTAAATTATCCTTAGGAAAAGGAAAAGAAGCTGCAGTAAAAATGGAGTTTAATTTCACATCAAAATACACACCTGCTATAGGAGAAGTTAACCTAATAGGAGAATTAGTCAATATTGAAGACGAAAAAAAGACAAAAGAAATCTTAGCTGAATGGAAAAAATCAAAACAACTTCCAACAGACGTTATGACTCCTATTCTAAATCACATTCTAACTAAATGTAACATTCAATCATTAATTCTAACTAAAGAAATAAACTTACCACCACCTATTCCTATGCCAAGAATAAATCCAAAGCAAGGCAAGGAAGCAGAATACATCGGATAAACTAAATACCTTCTCTACAGGTGAAATCTTTATAAACACTTGAATTCTCCAATTTAAAATGGCAGAAGCAAAAAAACCAAAAGAAGTGAAACTAAAAGTAGCTGAAGCCATACAAGACGACGTAAATAAAGGTATTGTCAGAATTGATTCTACATTCATGAAATCCATTGGAATAAAACCAGGAGATATCATAGAAATAGAAGGAGAAAGACAATCAGTAGCAATCGCAGACAGAGCTTACCCTGGAGACATTGGTTTAAACATCATCCGTATGGATGGTATCCAAAGAAGAAACGCAAAATCAGGTATCGGTGAATTAATTACCGTACGAATGGCTGAAGCAAAAGAAGCGAGAAAAGTAACCATTGCTCCAGCAAGAAAAGGAGTATTCATAAAAGCATCACCCAACATTTTCAAACAAGGATTATTAGGAAGAGCTGTTGTAAAAGGAGACATTATCTCACTAGGAGGAGTATCAGAAAGACGAACCTCATTATCACATTCACCTTTCTTCGATGATATTTTTGACGTATTAGACGAAAACTTGATGGGATTCGGTTTCTCAGGACTTAAATTCGTAGTAGTAGACTCACAACCAAAACAACCCGTAGTCATAACTGAATCAACAGAAGTTATTTTCAATCCAGAAGCAGTAGAATTAGTAGAAGAAGAGTCAGTTCCAGAAGTATCCTACGAAGATGTCGGAGGATTAACCGATGAAATTAGTAAAGTACGAGAGATGGTAGAACTTCCACTAAAACATCCTGAAATTTTTGAACGATTAGGCATTGAACCACCGAAAGGAGTCCTCCTTCACGGCCCTCCAGGAACGGGTAAAACATTACTAGCTAAAGCAGTTGCAAATGAAACAAATTCACACTTCATCTTAATTAACGGTCCAGAGATTATGTCAAAATACTATGGACAATCAGAAGAAAATTTAAGAAAACGATTCGAAGAAGCAGAAAAGAACTCACCCGCTATTATCTTCATTGATGAAATTGATGCAATTGCCTCAAAACGTGAAGAATCCCAAGGTGAAGTAGAAAGAAGAGTCGTAGCACAATTATTAGCATTAATGGACGGCCTAAATGCAAGAGGAAAGGTAGTTGTGATTGCCGCCTCAAATATTCCCAACGCCTTAGACCCTGCATTAAGACGTCCAGGAAGATTCGACCGTGAAATTGAAATCGGAGTACCAAGTAAAGAAGGACGATTAAACATTTTAAAGATTCATACAAGAAACATGCCTCTGAAAACAAAAGAAAACCTAAAAGATAATGAACAAAAAGAACAAATTGTAAAATTAAATGAAATTGCTCAAATAACTCATGGTTTTGTCGGTGCCGACGTATCAGCACTAGCAAAAGAAGCCGCCATGATTGTATTACGAAGACTTCTTCCAGAATTAAAATTAAAGGAAGCGGAACCTATTCCTAAAGAACTCTTAGAAAAATTATTCATTTCACAAAAGGATATGAAAGACGCACTAAAAGTAGTCCGTCCTTCAGCTTTAAGAGAAGTGTTAATCGAAATCCCCAACACAAAATGGGAAAAAATCGGTGGTTTAGAAGAAATTAAACAAGATCTTAGAGAAGCAGTAGAATGGCCTCTAAAGAATCCTGAGTATTTCACGAGAATGGGAATCAGACCACCAAGAGGTATTTTAATTTATGGAGCTCCAGGAACAGGTAAAACATTACTAGCTAAAGCAGTTGCAAATGAATCAGAAGCAAACTTCATCTCAGTAAAGGGTGCAGAACTACTCAGTAAATGGGTAGGAGAATCAGAAAAAGCGGTGAGAAAGATCTTCCAAAAAGCAAGACAAACATCTCCTACAATAATCTTTTTCGATGAAATTGATGCAATTGCACCTCGAAGAGGCGCATCATCAGATTCACAAGTAACAGAACGAGTTGTAAACCAATTATTAACAGAAATGGATGGATTACAAGAATTAGGTGAAGTTATTATCATTGGCGCAACAAACCGACCAGATATTCTGGACACGGCTTTAATGAGGCCAGGAAGGTTTGACAGAATTATCTTGGCACCAGCTCCTGATAAAGCTTCAAGAAAACAAATTTTCAAAATTCACACGGCAAAAATGCCACTTTCTAAGGATATCAATATCGATGAGTTAGCTGAAACATCAGAAGGATATGCTGGTGCAGACATAGAAGCACTTTGCAGAGAAGCTGCAATGCTCGCTTTACGAAAAGATGACAAAGTAAAAGAAGTAAATTCAAAGAATTTCAAAGATGCAATGGAAAAAGTAAGACCAAGCATAACAAAAGAAGTCAAAGAGACATATGAACAATTAAAAGGCCAATTCTCAAGTGCTCAAGCAAAGCTCATGAAAGAAGAAAGTCCTAATTACTTTGGTTAAACAATAAACCTTAAATAAAATACACCTTCTCTATACGCTATGGCAAAACCCGGAGATACAGTAAAAATAAAAACTACTACAAAGACCTATGAAGGATTAATAATGCCTTCTGAGGATCAACAATCAGTATTTCTAAAACTCTCCTCAGGTTATAACATAGGAATTAACAAAAACAAAGTAAAAAAGATAACCGTCTTAGAACCACATAAAGAAACTCCCTCCCCATCACCAAAAAAACAACCAACCAATAAAAAACTTAAAACAATAACCATCCTCCACACAGGAGGAACCATTGCTTCTAAAGTGGATTACAAGACAGGAGCAGTAGTATCCAGATTCACTCCAGAAGAAATAATTGATATGTTTCCTGAAATTGGAGAACATGCTAACATCAATTCAAATCTTATCTCAAATATGGCCTCAGAGGATATGCGATTTGCCCATTACAATGCAATGGCAAAAGCAGTTGAAAAAGCAATTAAAGACAAAGCAGATGGCATCATTCTTACTCACGGTACGGACACGTTACATTACACATCAGCAGCATTAGCATTTATGTTTGATAATCTTCCTATCCCATTAATTCTTGTCGGAGCACAAAGATCTTCAGACAGAGCATCCTCTGACGCATTCTCAAACTTATTGGCAGCTACCCAATTTATCACAAAAACAGACTTCACAGGAGTTGCTATCTGTATGCACGCAACTTCAGAAGATAAAGAAAGTGTTATCCTACCAGCAACAAAATCAAAGAAATTACACTCCTCAAGACGAGACGCATTTAAGCCAATTAACGCACAACCAATTGCCTCAGTAAATCCAGAAACTGAAAAAATAACATTCATAAATAAACCAAAAAAAGATACTGGAAAGTTAACCATTAAAACAAAAATGGAAGACAAAGTAGCATTGATAAAATCACATCCTAATTTTCATCCAGACCAACTACTCCACTACATTGACTACAAAGGAATCGTAATTGAAGGAACAGGACTAGGACATATTCCCGTCTCAGATTCCAATGACCTTGCAAAGCCAAATATAAAAAATCTAGCAGCAGTAAAAGCCTTAGTAGACAAAGGAGTAATTGTGGTTATGACAACCCAAACAGTATTCGGCAGAGTCCAGATGAATGTCTACGCACCAGGAAGAGATATTCTAAAGACAGGCGTAATCCCAGGTTCTGACATGACATCAGAAACTGCATTCATAAAACTAGCATGGCTATTAGGAAATTATCCAAGTAAAGCTAAACAATTAATAACAGAAAACCTCCGGGGAGAAATTACAGACCGAACCTTATACAAGGAAGAATTCATCTAAAGTTCTATATCATACCAGATTAATCTATACACTCTGTTATCTTTTCTTTTACGTTGTTTTGCAATTCCATGATTGGTAAATCCAGCTTTCTCTAAAACACGACCAGATGCAGTATTAGGTTCTAAAATATAGGCAAATAATTTTTTCAATCCAACCTCTTTACGAGCATACGCAACAATTTTTTTAACTACACCAGTCATAATACCTTTTCCCCAATACTCTTCTCCTAACCAATATCCAATCTCAGCTTGAGTAGCAGTAATATCTGCCAATCCAATCCCTCCAACTATCTTTCCACCCACATCAATTCCAAAATTCAAATGTAAAGGCCTCTCCATTTTTTGCTGTTTCAAAACCTTACTAACAAATTCAGTTGCATCTTTACGAGTATAAGGACTTGGAATCCTCAAAGTATACTGGGCAATTTTAGTATTGTTGATATGTTTGTAAATACTAGCTTCATCACTTCTCTTAAAACTCCTAATCACAAATCCTTCTCCTTTAACAAGCATATAACCACAAACCCATAATCTCTATTTATAACTTTCCGAAAATAATTCTATGAAACCGGAATAGCACAGGACAACCAGCCGAAGAGTATTTAAGATTTTCCATCTTCTATTTTTCTAGTACTTAGAAGAAAAATGAACACAGAAAAAACAAATAACTCTTCACTAGCTTTGGTCAAGAGTCCATATTTCATAAAATACAGTTCAAATGTTCTCAAAGCTATTTACCTAGCTCAAAATTCAAATTTATTTGTAAAATACAATATTAATCCCAAATTAATCGAATTATACAAAGAAAAAAAGAATTTACTGCCCTTGTGGATATTGGAAGCAGCTTGTAATTTGAATAAAGAGAATTTAAGAATCCCCATAGAATTCCAAAATGTTTGGTATTGCCTACATGATTGTATTTTAATGAGGAGACAACAAAGTGGAAGAATTTTTAGAACAAAAGTAAATTTCACTCCATGTTATGTCCAATGGGATGAAAGGATTAAAAATTTAATTGATTCAGCCATGCTCACTCTTCAAATGAACAAGAAGGAATTTTCATTATTTTGTGGATACAATCCTAGAAGGCTACGATTTTATCAGAAAAAAGTCCCAATAACTATTATTCTTAAGGTGTGCCAAATTCTAAAAATTAACCCTTGGAATCTGTTGGTAGGATATAGACTTTTTGGCAGATCTAGAGATATTAATGGTGTGAAAATTGATAATGAAAAACCAGATATCAACATGTATAAATTGCTAATATGGTTAAGAACAGAAGGTCACATGGAACTAGGAAGTACCCATATTGAAGTTAATCAAAAATATAATGACAATGCATTGAAAGCTATTCAAGAAATAATTATGAACAAATTTAGAATTAAATCTTCCAGTTTTCATTATGCAATGGGCATAAGAGGTGAGAAAAGACTCATTATCTCATCTAGTGCTCTACGACAATTATTATGTTTAAAATATGATTGTTCACTAGGATACAAGAGTGGTTCACTAAAGTCTCTCAATTTGTCAAGATTATCTACTCAGCAATGTTTAGAATTATTCCCTCCATTCGTAGAGTCTGAAGGCTGTTTATCATACCAGTATACAAGAAATAGGAAGAAAAAACTACCCAAATTTGAGTTTATAATTAAAGACAAAGAAATCGTCAGAGATTGTATTGAAGTTCTCCAGAAACTAGGGTACTCTCCCAGATGTTATATAAACAAAAATTTATATAAGATTGGGATATACAATTCTAAAGAGGTTATAGAACTAGTAAATAAGTCAAAAAAGTATTTTTTCGATATGAAAAAAATCGATTACTTACGAGAGGTTTGCACAAGTGGTATTGGACTATAATAAACTGGGATTTCGATGTGGTTTGGAATGTCATCAGCAGATCGACGGATTAAAACTATTCTGCAAATGCCCAACAATAAACTCTGACGCCAAATCAAACTTAAAAGTAGAGCGAAAACTAAGAGCCGCAGCAGGAGAAACAGGTGAAATTGACATAGCTGCCAAACATGAGATGGCAAAGGACCTCACTTTCACATATGAAGGAGACAACGCTGATTGTTGTCTAGTCGACTTAGACGAACAACCTCCAGAACCAATTAATCAACATGCATTAAACACCGCTTTAGAAATAGCCCTCTTACTAAACTGTAAAATTGTAGATGAAATTCAATTCATGAGAAAAACAGTTGTAGATGGATCAAACGTCTCAGGATTTCAAAGAACTGCACTAATTGGCATGGATGGCCACATTACTACCGAAAATGGAAAAGTAGCAATTGATTCTATCTGCCTAGAAGAAGAAGCAGCAAAGAAATTATCAAAAACAGATTCTACAACAACCTACCGACTAGACAGACTGGGAATACCTCTTGTAGAAATTGCAACAGACGCTTCAATAACATCACCAAACCATTGTAAAGAAGTTGCTGAAAAAATAGGAATGATTCTAAGATCAACTGGAAAGGTAAAGAGAGGCCTAGGAACCATCAGACAAGATGTAAACGTATCAATCAAAGGACACCCAAGAATCGAAGTAAAAGGGTTTCAAGACCTAAAATCTATCCCAAAAGTAATTGAAAAAGAAATTGAAAGACAACAACAAAGCATGAAGAAAAACACAAAACTAGAAGGTCAAGTAAGAAAGGCAGAAGCTGATTTCTCAACAACATTCCTAAGACCTATGCCAGGATCAGCACGTATGTATCCAGAAACAGACATACCTCTAATCAAACCAAACACAAAAAACATAGAAAAAGTCGAATTAATTGATGATAAAATACTCCATCTAGAAACTACATACAAACTCAATGCAGATCTAGCAAGAGCATTGGTAAATGACCCATCAATAAATTACCCAGAATATGTAGAAGAGTTTCAACATGTAGAACCTTTATTCATCGCAAACACATTAATTAACACACCAAAGGAAATAAAGTCAAGAAACAAAGCTGCAAAACCAATCGACCACGGAGATATAAAAGAAGCTTTAAACTTCCTAAATGAAAAGAAAATCTCCAAAGAAGCGGTATTTGAACTCCTACTCCAAGTAGCAGAAGGAAAAAAGATGGACATTCATCAATTCAAAAAGGCAGATACATCAAATCTAGACAAAGAAGTCCAAGATCTAATCAAACAAAAGCCAAACCTCAACATAGGAGCCTACATGGGTCTATTAATGGCTAAATACCGAGGAAAAGTCGACGGTAAAGAGTTAATGCAAGTTCTAAGGAAACACGTTAAATAATTGAAGTGGATACATAAATTTAAATATTTCAATTCCTACAAAATATCATGAATGATGAAGAATCTAATTTCCCAAAGAATTCATTTATAGTTCTTGATTCCAAATCAGGGATGAGAATGTTAACTCAGGAAACTTTCTCTGACCAAGGTCTATCAAGTATCGTAAACACAGCATTTGAAAACCTTGATACTCAACAACTGCGTCCTGGATCATATGAAGCAATTGAAGGAACACATCCCTCAGTTTGCTGCAATGCCTATAAAATAGCCAGTGAATCCAAACCTAATCCTAACGAAAAACCATCTGCATGGTATCATCCGAAGAACATCATAAAATTTATCCCTCGTATGATAGAAATACAAAGAATGCGGAAACTTCACATAGACAATGAAGGAAATATTACGAGGCCAGGAATAGAAATATATGTAGGAATTCCTCCTTTACAAGTTGCCCAGAATATCCAAGAAAATTCACAACTTGAAGAAGTGACAATAAATCCTATATAGGATACCTTGTATAAGATTGGCTACTCATTAATGGGTTTTGTCCGGAAGAAAGTCCAAGGATCCACACAATTAGCATATGTTTTCACACCCAATCGTACATTTACTTCTGCCATATACGAGAGAAATAATGAAACATTTGCCTATATTTCTGGGAAAACTATAGATAGGATTAAAGCAGGAGCCAACGTAGTATCCCACTTAGTCGGGGCATAGATATTTTTATTTCAAATCATACAATTAAACCAAAATTCTATTTACTAAACCTATAAATACAACCTCTATACTCCAACAGGTATGAATACAATAGTAGTCAAAGGACTCAAGAAATCTTTTGGAAAAGTAAAGGCAGTTGATAACGTCTCCTTAGAAATTAAAAAAGGAGAGTTTTTCGGACTGTTAGGACCCAACGGAGCAGGTAAAACCACATTAATCAACATACTGACAGGTCTTTTAACCAAAGATTCAGGAACAATCCAAATATTAGGTAAAGACCCTGAAAAAGACTGGGAAGAGGTAAAAAACAAGGTAAATGTCTCCACTGCATACTTTCCTTTAATGGAATCACTCACAATTAGACAAAACCTAAACGTTTTTGCTAAAGTATACAATCTAAAGAATCCAAAAGAAAAAATCAACAAATTACTAGAAGAATTTGAACTAACGACAAAAGCAGATAGAAAAGTCATAAAACTATCAAGTGGAGAGAAAACGAGAACTTCCCTCTGTAAAGGGCTATTAAACGATCCAGAAGTGTTATTCCTCGACGAATGCACAGCAGGACTAGATCCCGATATAGCTGAAAAAACAAGAAATATCATAAAAAGTTATCAAGAGAAGCATGGCACCACAATACTATTCACATCACACTACATGTATGAAATTGAAGAGTTATGTGAAAGAATTGCTTTTATGGCAGGTGGAAAAATAATCACCATGGGAACATCCGAAGAGTTAAAAAAACTCATCAAGGACCAAACCATAGAAATCACCGTCCAAAAAGGCCACGCTGAATTAAAAAAACTCTTGGAAAATGAACAAGTAGACATACTTCATGCTAAAAATAACAATATCATCTTCCAAGTAAGCGAAGGATCTGAAAAAATATACACTATTTTAAGCAAAGTCTTCAAAGCAGGATTTCAACTGTCAGATTTACACATACAAAAACCTACATTAGATGATATTTTCATCAAAATTGCACGAGATCCAAAAAAATGAAACTACACAGAATTTATGCAATGTTGTTGAAGTTTTGGTATATTACCATAAACCGTCCAGATAGAATTTTCGATATTTTTTACTGGCCAGTCATAGATTTATTTGTGTGGGGATTTGCATCTATTTTTATTAAACAAGTATCAGAAGTCAGTTTCCTAAGTATGTTTTTAGGGGGCATTGTCCTCTGGATATTTGTCTGGAGATCTTCCCAAGACATAGCTGTCTACATATTGGAAGATTTTTGGGGAAGGAACCTCTATCATCAATATTCATCTCCTGTAAAGATTTCAGAACTTTTAATAGCAGTAATGCTATTTGCTTTTCTAAGATCGGTAGCAACCTTTGGAGTTCTTACCTTATTGGCATACATTATGTACAAATTTCTACTTTTCTCACTAGCTCCATTAATATTCATAGCAGCAGCAATTTCAATCTTATCCTTATTCGGTTGGGTTATGGGACTTTTCGTCACAAGCTTAGTCCTACGATTCGGCCAGAGAATCCAAGTCCTAGCTTGGTCTTCTGTTTGGGTAGTGCAACCTTTCTCTTGTGTATTTTACCCATTATCAGCTCTACCACAATGGGCTCATCCCATAGCAAAAGTCTTACCCACAACACATGTCTTTGAAGCACTCAGAGCAGTCTTAAGTAATAATCCAGTAAACATCCCATCATTATACTATGCTATAGTATTAACCATCATATTCTTAGGATTAGCATCATTATTAATCAAGAAAGCCTTCGGCCATGCTAAATCCTCAGGTCTTATCGCTAGAGGAGACTAAAGTTTATATATTCAATTTATTTTCCAATTTCTATGACTTCAAGAGCAGTAAGAAATACAATGTACTCCATAGGGCACCTAATCAATGAAGCCTTTTCTGATTTGTTATTTTTGGACGCAACTTACAATGCCTTGAAAGGAAATTACCAAGTAGCATCCTGTGAAGTAGGATTAGCATTGTATTTAGATTTTTCAAGAAGGGCCGACCAAAAGAAGCTTGAATGGATGAATCAAGTTGATGATAATTGGGAAATGCTAAATAAACCTAAAATATTATATTTGAAATCTTACCACTCTCAATAGTCGGTAATCTTCTTCTCTTCTTTAACAGAAATAAAACTCGTATTACCTTCAACTCCACCAGAAGTCCGTTTAACAACAACAAATCCAGCTTTCTCTAACTTTTCAACTCGTCGCATGAAGGTCTTATAACTTCCCATCCCTTCATTACTTTGAAATTTTTTATACAAATCTCCAGCTTTTCCACCAGAATGCTCTTTAACAACTTCCAACACTTTTTGACTCTCCAACTCTAAATCATCTTTTTTCTTAACGGTAAATTCATCTAACTTCACAACCGCTTTCTCAACATGTTCCTCAGAAATCTTTCGACTACTCTCATCTTCAGCCATTCGTCCACTCTCTTTTAACAAATAAATTCCTGTTCGGATATCTTTTTTAGCATACGTCTTCTCAGCGACCTTCTCTAATGCTTCCTCACCCCACACTTGAGGAAAAAAAGCATACTTCACCCTCTCCTGTAATATCTCAAGGCCTTCTTGAGCATTATAAGGATCAAAATGCAAAACCTCACACATTAACCTACTCTTAATCCGTTCATCTAAGTCCATTAACCATTCTTTAAAATTAGTAATCAAAACAACCGTCTTTAATTGAACCTCTTCCAATATCGAATACAAAAAATCAAAGTCATCTAATTTATCAACTTCGTCAAAGACAAAAACTGCCCCTTTAGCAATCAATAAATCTTTTACAACTTTAAACAAATCTTCAGTATTTTTATTCTGAGTAAATTTATACCCTAATTGATCACATAATGCTAACATAACCTTATACGTTGTATTTTTCTGCCAGCAATTAATATAAAACGGTTTAATATCATCAGTCTCATCTTCTAAATCTCGTAAGACCCACTTAAGTGCAGCCGTCTTTCCTATTCCAGGAGCTCCAGATACAAAACAATTCTTCCCTGCTCTATCATTAAATAAGGGTTTTATACATGCAGCCACTTGTTTTTGCTGCATTTCCCGATGAGGAAGCATTCTAGGAACAAAGTCATAATTCAGAGCCTCTTCATTTTTAAACAAGGTCTCATCAGAATGTAACATATCTTTAAACAAAGCCATAAAAATTAGTACAACTGTAAGATTATAAAGATTGTGGTGTTAGAACGAACGAGTTATCCAGCCTGAACATGAAAGTTAGTATGTCCACAACCATGGCAAAACTTAGCTCCATGATGTGTAGGTGCTCCGCATTGTTTACAATGTTTTACTCCACCCAATTGCTGTTGTTGATGTTGATAAGCTGCATGATGAGCAGGACTAACTGGATGATGAGGATTCTTTCGTACTTTATGAAATGCATGGATATCAGTACTCACCCTAAACAATCCATATCCTGCCATAACAATCCCAATAATAAAGAAAAACCATAATTTTGAAAAGTCAAATATCCATGAAACAAAGGCTATAAAGAATCCAATTCCTAAATATGCTACTCCGTGAATCTTTCCCATACCTTTTCTACAGAATTATAGTTTAAAAACTTTTCTAAAGATAAATTTGAATTATTTTTATTATTCTATAATTAATCAAAGTTATCTTAGTGGACTTTGACTTTTATATTCTTATTCAAAGTCCTCTAAAGCTTCTCCTTACCCATATACCCTCTCAATACTTCAGGTACACCTACTGAGCCATCTTTCTCCTGATAATTCTCTAATATACCTACCATTGCACGAGAAGTAGCAATAGCAGTATTATTCAAAGTATGAGGATAATATTTTCCATCTCCTTTACGAACTCTAATTCTCAATCGTCTACTTTGCGCTTCAGTCAAATTACTAACGGAACATGCTTCAAAATATCCTTTTTTACGAGGACTCCAGACTTCGAGATCAGCACCTTTTGCTTTCAAATCTCCTAAATCTCCTGAGCAACTCTCAAAAACCCGAGTCGGCAAACCCAACGATTCAAACAATTCTTTTGAATTCTCTAACAACTCATCATAATATTTCCAGCTATCTTCTGGTTTACAAATAATAATCTGTTCAACTTTATTGAATTGATGTGTTCTATACAATCCTTTTTCATCAATCCCATGAGCACCTAATTCTTTTCGAAAACATTGACTAATTCCACATAATCGAATAGGCAGATCTTTCTCTTCAATAACCATACCTTTAAACATAGCAATGAGAGGATGCTCTGAAGTTCCAATTAGATACAAATCCTCACCTTCAATCTTAAAGACCATATCTTTAAAGAATTCAAAATCAACAACACCAGACGTAGCATCTTTATTGATCATAAGAGGCGGTTCAACTAAGGTATATCCTTTTCTAACCATAAAGTCTACACCATACTTGAGCAAAGCTTGATTTAATTCAGCTAAACTTCCTTTCAAATAAAAGAATCCACCACCACTTACTCGACGAGCAGCATCAAAATCACAAATATTTAAACTTTCAACAAGTTCGACATGACTCTTCACATCAAAATCAAATTTTCGTGGTGTTCCAATTTTTTCTTTAACAACATTCTCTTTATCGCTTTTACCAATCGGAACACTCTTGTGCATAATATTAGGAATCTGTAACATTATTTTCAATATCCTTTCACCAATCTCTTTTTTCTTACTATCTACTACTTCCAATTCTGAAGGAATCTTCCCAGCTTGTTTTACTTTTGCAGAAGCATCCTTCCCTTCTTTCTTCAGCTTATTAATTTCCTGAGAAATGGTATTCCTCTTTGTCCGAATCTCCTGATCTTCCTTAAGGAGCAATGAAAATTCCTCATCTAATTTAAGAACATCATCTACTAACTTAATCTTATCTTCTTTGAACTTATTCTTGATATTATCCTTTACCTTAACCGGATTCTCTCGTATATATTTTATATCTAACATGTTTCTAGGGTTTCTTCAAATATATATAAACCTTACTTCACAGCAGTCAGTGGGAGCTAGCACCACTGCACCCTGTGGGTGCCGGTGGTGGTGCTAGCTCAATAATCACGATATGCTCAAAAAATTATTCGACTTCATTCACGAATATAAATTCATCAGGCCAATCCTTCTTAATTCTACCATCTTCCATATTAGTTGCAGGCATATAATTATGATGCACCCGAACCATTCGAGTTAACGGAACTGTCTCCACATTCACTACAGCATTTTTCCCAAATTTCTCAATTAAAAAAGGAATAATTTTACCATTAAACTCTTCACCTAACATCCCTTCTGATGGAGCATCCAAAATAATAACCAAAGCCAAATGTCCATCCTTCTCTCCTAAATAAGCCAAACTAATAAACTTAGAGTTAAACAGTCTCCATTTAGGATCTTTCTCCAATTTATCCATATAATTTTTCATAGTAATCCCAATCTTAAACTTAATAGTATACATTTGTTTAGCCATAAAGATTCCTAAGCGTTCCTCATCTGTTGCACAATAATAACGAAGTAACATCTCAGACTCTAATTTCTTCCGTTTACGATTAACAGTCATAACAGGAATTTTAGTTTTCTTAGAAATTTTATTATCACTTAATCGAGGATTTCTGATCAATTCTCGAACGATTTTGACTTCTTGATCATCTAACTCCCTCCCACCATTCTTTCCAGAAACCATAATAATCATTAAATTGTTATATTATATAAGCTTTTCCCATATTAATGTTACATTCATAACAATTTTTAACCAACATATATAATAAGGTGTATTCCTCTGGAATCAGATGTTTCAACTTGTTCCCCCCCCAGGTTTCTTCAGAAATCCTGCCAAGATCATGTATGTCAGATAAAATCCCAGAGTCACAACCCCCAGAAATTGCTGATTTTGTTACAGAAGGAGGCCATACAGGAGTGACTGAAAATAGACATCCAGAGGGGTATTCAGATTCATTAATGAGGTGTAAACTTACTCACAACCCTGGAGAATTGTTGGATTACAATATAGAAGAAGTTCTTTTAGAAGAAAATGGCGTACCTGTTCCATATATTAAAATTGAAGTTATTGCACAAACAAAAGAGCCATTCTGTGTTTATTCTACTTTGGTTCCTATGAAGGTAGAACATTTAAGAACTATGAGCAAAATTGCTTTAGAAGTTCCAAAAGCATATGATATACTCAGCACAACTTACACAACACCAGCTGAAGTTGAAGCAGGTATAGATGATATCAAACAAACAGTAGACTCTTTAGCAGAATATTTCTCACAAGAATTAACCAAGTAAAACAATCTTCTTCCTACCTTCAACAGCTTCAGCCAATTGCTTCCCTAAACTAATTCCAGTCCTAATGGAAACTAATCCACCCTCGCCAGCAACAGCAGTAAACAAATACCCATCTTCAACAAACACCTTAACTTCTTTTCCTTTCATCACACTACTAAGATACAACAAAACTTTCTCATCTTTTACTTCAGATGTAAATGCAACAGGTAAACCTTTACTCTCATCAGTTAATTCTTTAACTTCAATAGAAAGACCAAGTTTCTTCTCTACATCTTCAACCTGTTCACGAACAGCATCAATATCCTTCCCATCAGCATAGACAACACCTTTGTAAGAAACAACAATCTCTGCCCGAACCTTCCCAGAAAAAGCCTCTTCTATAGACTTAACTGCTAACGAATCAATATCCCCCATAAAAACGTTAAAGAATCCTAATTATTTAAATCTAACCAAACAACCCCTTAAAAAACAAAGCAATCCGTTGACCAAATGACACATCTACTAATTCAGTATCAACTGAAGTACGAACTTCACCTTGCCCAGTATCATCAGTATACCGAACAATAACATCCATCCCATCACCAACATCACTCCCTTGTAAAGGAAGCTCAATATCAACATTATCTTGTAAATTATCAATAACAAAATCAACACTACTAGTCCCATCAACAGTTATTACCACATTTGAAACAGTAGAAAAGGCACTCTTTCCCACCCGAACCATAAGAGAAAAATCATCATCATATCGAACCGTATTTGGAGCCTCAATAACTTCAACACTAACACCGGCAGCTCCTAACACATTTACACTAACATCAAATTTCTCTCCATCAGCCAACACACTAAATGTTTGCTCTCCAGCATCACCTGCAATAGCATTCAAACTCACCTTCTCCTCCTCTGAAATACCTAAAGGAACCAATTCACAACTACCCAGACAAACCTTAACTTCTCGTGCAGCATTTCCTGTATTCTTAACATCACAGTCAATCGTAACACTCTCACCTTCCTTTACGCTATCCGGTCCTGAACAACTAAACTGTAAACCTTTACTAATTTCCTTGAAATCACTCTTCTCAAACTTCTTCCGATAATTTTCAACAGTACTCCTACTATACACAGGATAGCTACTCTTAGATTCAAATCCTATAGTTGAACTACTATTCCGAGTAGTATACACTCCTACGGGAAAGGTATACACAAAACCTTCTTTCAATCCACCTTCCAGTTGAACAGTCCAATAAAATCTTTTCTTCTCCTTTGGCCGAAGTAATACATTTTTCCTAAAATCTTCTAAGACCTTCACACCTTTAGTTTGAGTAACATACAAATCAGTAATCACATAATAATCATGTTTATTCTCAACCGTAGCTTCAATCACATTATAACTTCCAAAACCCAAACTCTGCTTGAAAGCATTCGCTTTAACCTCCAATAAGGTGGGTAACTTTCCACCAGTAGAGATTATTTCCGACTTAATTCCTAATTCCTCAGTTTCAGCCTCAATATTAGTCCCCTTCCATCTAAACTTAGTACTCGTAGCATCGGCATCAACTTGTTCTTTGAGTTTAATATGGGGTGCATCAACATATCCATACTCACCATAAGTAATATCAAAACCAATCCATCCACTTCCTGGCAACCAAACTTCTGCCCAGGCATGGGGTCCAAAATCATTAAGTTCACCAAAATCAGTATAAGCATGTCCAGAAACAAATTTTGCAGGAATACCTACCCCTCGTAGCATGGCAATAAAGAGAGCTGTAATCTCATCACAAACACCTCTTCGATTTTGAATAACCCAAGAAGCTGTTTGTTGCGCATCTGCTGTTAAACTATCTAAACTGTAATCCACATTATCTTGAATCCAAGATCCAATTTTATAGACAACAACGTATGCATCGTCTTCTCCACGAGCAAGCTCATTCGCCTTCGCTTTTATCGCAGGATCGTTCACATTAATAATTTTTCCAGCGGCTAAATATTTAGTAACATCACTTGGTACGTTTTTCAGGGGAAAAGGTATTTTATTTTTTACTTCTACAAACTTTCCACTCGTTTCAGTCGTCCCACTAACTGAAAATGATTGAGTTAGTTCTGGTCGTCTCCAACTAAACAATAAACCCTCATCATTAGTTTCAGCTTTTGGACTAATCTGCAAATTACTCACCGTACTTCGCTCATCCTCTCGTGGAAATAAATACAAATCTATTGTTAAATCTTGCAATACATGTGAGCCTTTTGTAGGTGTAAATACAATAGAATTCGATATAGTTGTTTTCACAGTAGCACTCTCAGCCAATAATATTTCTCTACCTCCAAGAACACTAGTAACTAATAACAGAAATAATAACACGTATAGCCCTTTTTTCATCACCGCTTTCAAGATTTAACTTATTTAAATCTTGCTAAGAAAATGACGCCGAGGCTGGGATTTGAACCCAGGTATCCGTAAGGAAATAGGATTAGCAATCCTACGCAGTACCAGGCTGTGCCACCTCGGCATAGGTAGTCAGAGGCAGGAATTAGTTTTTAAGTGTTTCTAAACAATAACTTTATATACACCCATACCTAAGATATCAAAATGAAGAATGTTATTATAGGTTTAGCATTATTAGCAGCAATCCTAATCGTTGTCAACGTTAATCCAGGTATTACGGGTGCTGTAACATTATCAGGCGGAGAATGTGATCCAGGATATAAAGAAATCTATCAATGTGCTTCAGAGAAAGTTATTCAAAGACAATTCCTATTCAAAGATTGCTCAGCAAGATATGATTCCACGTATTGTGGAACAAATGAAGTCTGCGTTGCAGAAACATCAATTAAAGCATCTTGCAAAACACAAATACCAGAACCAGAGTTTCGAGAAGGATCATTTGAATACGGAAAACATTATTCGAAATCCATCGATTTCTACTGGGGATTTCAAAAAGGAATATACACACATCCTTCTTCCAATCCAAGAATGGATGTAGCGTTAACAAGAAGAGCTGGAGATGAATTATATGTTAAGCCTAGAATTGGCCACTCAGTAAGATTATTCAAATTTATTGATGATGTCACCTATAACGATTGTATTACAGATAAGAAACAATCTCATGGAAGAAATCAACCTATCGCTACTAATGAATCAATGTGCTTCCAAACATTAGATGGAGATATGGCAGTAGTCTCAGGAAATTGGGAAAATAACAGATTAGAAAGATCAGATCTTATCTACTGGCGACTATACCTAGTCGGTTAATTCTAAGGGTTAGGAAACTTTATAAACCGATATCTATTCCTTTTTAAGTATAGCGAGGTAGGGCAGCTAGGAGTGCCCGGAGGGCTCATAACCCTCAGGTCGGAGGTTCAAATCCTCCCCTCGCTACCATTTTTATTCTATTCCTTTTTAGCTTCAATGTATCAGCGGTTTTTTTAGCTGATACATTGTACTACTCGGCTGTCGAGCTGGCCGGTCAGTCGGTTCACATCCTCCCCTCGCTACCATTTTTATTCTATTCCTTTTTAGCTTCAATGTATCAGCGGTTTTTTTAGCTGATACATTGTACTACTCGGCTGTCGAGCTGGCCGGTCAGTCGGTTCACATCCTCCCCTC